>Ga0307513_10005059_pt1 | contig 17454 bp, 10 predicted proteins | sample 15_EM_MG_FD_202174 | JGI IMG/M metagenome (GOLD analysis project Ga0307513, IMG submission 202174) | Populus trichocarpa ectomycorrhiza microbial communities from riparian zone in the Pacific Northwest, United States - 15_EM | ecosystem: Host-associated > Plants > Roots > Unclassified | place... | reverse complement strand
CGGCACGCAGGCCGTGCGCCTCACCGGGCGTGTCGAGCCCGTCGACCAGCGCGGCTGCCGCGGCGTCGCCGAGGTCCGCGAGCGCGGTCTCCGCCGCCGCGACCACCGCCGGGACGACGTCGCCGAGCGCGCTCACGAGCGCCGGCGCCGCGCAGCCCGCGGCCGCGCCGAGCTTGCCGAGCGCGAGCGCGACCTCGACCCGCACGGTGTCCTCGGGATCGCGCAGGAGCACCGCGAGCGCGCGCGCGGTCGCGGCGTCACCACCCTTGACCGCGAGCACGCGCACCGCGTTGAGCCGGGCATGCAGGCGTGGGTTCGCGAGCGCACCGAGCAGCTCGTCGAGCGGCGCGCTCGCCGCCGCGGCGCTCAGCTCGGCCGCCGAGAGCGCGCGCCGATCGATCTCGGGGATCGTGGGCGGCACCGGATCGGCCGTCTTGTGCCGCGCCGAGACCACGGCCCTGCAGCGCGCGGCCAGCGCCCCGAGCGCCGCACGCGCGGCGGCGCGCACGTCGGAGACGCCGTCGCTGCTCTCGACGTCGAGCAGGACTTTCATGGAGCTGCGCTGCTCGAGCTCACCGAGCAAGGCGATGCCGCGCAGCGCGTTGATGCGCACGCGGGCGCGATCGTCGCTGGCAGCGCGCTGCAGCAGGTGAAGCCCGCGCACGCCCACCCGCGCACAGGCCCCGATGATGGCGTCGACCGCGGCCTCGAGGCCCGTATCGAGCACGTTGATGAGCTCGGCGTCGGCGTTGCCGACGAGCTCGGCGAACATGCGCTGGACCGTGTCGACGACCTGCGGCCGCGCACCGTCGAGCGCCGCGGCGACGACGACCAGGCGGTCGCGTTGCGCGCGGCCGACGTGGGCGAGCGCCTCCGCCGCCGCGAGCGCGACGCTGGGATCGGAGTCGCGCAGAAACGGCACCAGCTCGCCGCCGGCGTGGCCGAGCGCCGCGAGCCCGAGCGCCGCGTTGGCGCGCACGGCGGCGCGCCCGTCGCCGAGCCGCAGGAGGAGGTCACTCGCGACGAGCTGGCCCTTGGCGGCGACGAGCTCGGTGTAGTCGAGCAGCCGCTCGTCGAGAGATACCCGTTGCGCGGCGGCTGGCGCCGCCACGGCCCCCGCCCTGACACCTGGTTCCGACTCAATCATCGGTCGGGGGCTCTGCGCGAACCGTTGATTCGCGACCAACCTGCGCCGCGCTGTTCCTGCTCGACGGAGCCCACGGCAGGCAATGCCACCGGCACGACCTGGGACCTGGAAATCTCTGACCGACCGGGCTAGGTCGGCCGGATGACGAGATACGCGGCCACGGCGATCAGCACGATCGTGACCACGATGACGATGCGCTGGACGTTCCACGACGAGGCCGGCACCCGGGCCATCGTCGACGAGAAGTCCTGCTTCGAGCCGGTGAGCTCCGGGCTCCGGCGCGGCAGCGACATCGAGACGTCGACCGCCATGAACCCGCCGGGCGTGAACTGGCTGCTGCCCCCCGGACCCGAGCCCGACAGCAGCGAGCTCGGCGTCATGCCGACCGGCGAGCGATCGTCGAACGATCCGGCCGGCGCCGGAGACGGGCTCGCGGCCGCCCGGCCGGCGTCGAACGGCTCGTAGTCGTCGATCGGCCCGCTGCCGCGCACGATGTCGATGATCCCGGTCTGGTGGCGCTCGGCGGGAAACATCTCCGAGACGAAGTACGCGATGTTCGCCGCCGAGCTCTCGATCCCGTAGGTGCGGGTGATCTCGGTCAGCGTGGCCACGACTTCACGGCCGGTCTGCGGCCGGTCGTCGGGGTTGGGCGAGAGCAGGCGGCCGACGAGCACCGCCAGGCCCTCCGGGATATCCGGCGCGCACTGCTGCAGCGGCTTGTACTGGCCGCCGCGGATCTTGCGGACGATCTCCTTGGGCGTGGCCCCGGAGAACGGCATCGTGCCGGTGCACAGCAGATAGAGGATCACGCCGAGCGAGAACAGATCCGAGCGATGATCGATCTGCTGGCTGCGCGTGTGCTCGGGCGACATGTACAGCCACTTGCCGACGATCATCATCTCGGCCTGCTCGGTGACCGCCGACATCGCGACGCCGAAATCGAGCAGCTTCACGGTGCCGTCGTAGCTGAGGATGATGTTGTGCGGCGAGACGTCGCGGTGGACGACGGCGAGCCGGGTGCCGGTCATGTCGGTCGACCAGTACGCGTGGTGGAGCGCCTGCGCGACCTCGCGCACGACGTAGCACGCGTCGCCCAGCGGCATCATCGTGCGGCTCGCGCGCAGCGTCTTGATGACGTCGCGCAGGTCCTTGCCGTGCACGTACTCCATCGCGAGGTAGAGCGCGCCGCCGACCTCGCCGACGTCGAGCACCTGGACGATGTTGGGGTGGGTGAGGCGGCCCGCGATCTTGGCCTCGTTCAAGAACATGTCGATCGCGAGGTGGCGGGTCTCGAGCAGCTGGCGCTGGATGCGCTTGAGCGCGACCGGCTTCTCGAAGCCGCCGATGCCGACCTGCTTGGCGAGGAAGACCTCGGCCATGCCGCCGTCCGACAGCCTGCGCACGATCTTGTACTTGCCGAGGATGGTGTCGTCGGCGGCGAGCGTCGCGGTCGCGCTGTCGCCGGCCTGCGCGACGTTGGCGTCGGTCATCGCGCGCGACAGGATCTCGTTGCGCTGGCCGACCAGCTTCGCGCTCGCCGGCGGCGTGCTGGTGCTGGCCTTCTGGACCGGCGCGAGGACCTCGATCGGCAGCTCGTTGCGCGTGGCGCCGCCGCACGACGGGCACACCAGATCGGGGAACTGCAGGGGCCAGCGACCGCCCTCGAGCGCCTGGCTGCGCGGCGACGGCCGGCGGCACGCGGTGCAGCGGTAGGGCACGAGCACCGACCAGACCGAGATGTTGCGCGCCAGCCCGATGCTGTCGCCGGCGATGGTCAAGAACGACTCGTTGACGTCGACCAGCGTGACCGCCGGGACCTGCGCGGCGAGCGTCTTGAGCAGGCGCCGCCACTCGCGCTGGCCGAGCGGATCGAAGCGCTCGACCTCGGCGAGATCGATCACGACCTCGCCCTCGGCGCCGACCAGGAACGGCCGGGCGCGGAACATCGAGCCGATCATCCCGATGATCCGGAAGTAGGTGACCGAGCCGTGCACCAGCTTGATGATCCGCGGCGGCTTCTCGCCGACCGAGTCGACCGCGGTGTACAGGCGCTGCGAGGCGAGCAGCTGCGCCGCGGCCGGCTGGATGCTCGACGCCGCGTACTTGTTGACGAACGAGAAGTAGCTCTCGGGGGTCTCGTCGAACTCGAGCTTGCCGCCGCAGCGCGCGCACTCCTTCTCCGAGACGCCGCCCTTGGCCAGCGCGGCGCGCTCGGCGAGGACGTCGATCACCTCGCCCGACTCCACGCCGCACGACGGGCAGGTGTAGGGCGCGACCACGGTCAGGATCTGCGCCGCGCCGCCGAAGTTCAGCACCATGTTGAGCTGATCGACGAAGAACGTCGGGCAGCCGAGCAGGTAGAGGTCGCCGATCGTCTTGGGCAGGGCGTCCATGCCCTTGAGCCACTGCCGCACGCCGAACGACGTCATCCGCGTCATGCCCGAGACGTTGATCACGACGGTCCGGGCCAGGTCACCGATGACGCCGAACCCCGCGAAGTGCTCGTCGACCAGCCCCGCCACGCTGACCAGCGCGGCTTCTCCCACGGTCACGATCTCGACGCCCGCCTTGGGGCGCGTGATCAGGTTGGTGGTTGGCTTAGGATCTCGGGACATCGGTTTTTCTACTTGGACCTGGAGACGATCGTGACAGAGTGGTTGAGCTCGGGCCTGCTCGATTCGTCGTCTGCCAACCGCCAGAACCTGCGTTTCTCGCTGTCATTGAAAAAAAAATGGAAGGCGAACGGCCGTGGCCCGGCGGCGGCTCGCTTGGTGATGCCGACCAGCACCTCGGTGTGCCGGTTCTTGGCGACCAGCACGCTGACGAACGACGCGCCCGAGAAGATCCGCCACATCCCGAGCCCGGCGCCGCCCATGGTCTCGTCGACCTCGACCTGCATGTCGCTGCGCGCGCAGCGGCTCAGCACCTCGACCAGGCGGCGGCGGCTCAGCGAGCCGAACGGATCGCGGACCCGGACGATCGCGAGATCGTCGCGGCAGCCGTAGGCCAGATCGCAGGCGCTCTCGTCCGGCAGCGCGATGTCCTGGGTGCGCGGCACCGGCTGCTTGAGCGCGCCGGCAGCGACCGGCGCGTCATAGAACGCGTTGGTCAGCAGCTCCTCGGCGGCGTCGCGCAGCTGCTGGAGCGTGCGCGCGCCGACGCCGTTGTGCTCGAAGAAGTCGGTCATCTTCTCGAGCCGCGCGCCCCGGCTGCTGGCGTGGGTCAGCCGGATGCGCCGGCCGGTGATCGTCGGGCCGAGCCAGTCGAGCAGCCGCGGCTTGTTCGCGGTCGCCATCGTGCGCAGCACGTTCTCGAGGTGCTCGTCGGCCAGCGGGTGCTCGAGCATCGCGGCGCTGACGACGTGCGACAGCCACGGGCGCGGCTGCAGCCAGCTGATCGCGGTCTGCAGCGGCTCGTCGCAGATCGCGATCACCGGGCCGAGCGCGGTCACGTCGGCGACCTCGGCCGCGAGCGGGATCGTCGTGCGGTCGAGGAACACGACCGTCTTGCGCGGATGGGCGGCGTCGGCGAGCTCGCGCGCCGACGTCACATATGTCGTGCGCGCCGCGAGCCCGCTGGAGGCGAGGCGCTGGCGCACGATGCGCAGCAACGGCTCGGACATCCAGACGACAGGGTCCACCGGGCCAACATATCACGGGGCTCGATAGGTACGCCTCCCCGACCCGCTCAGTTCCCGAACCAGCCGCCGTTGTTGCACGGGCCCGTGCCCTCGGCGCCGACCGCGGGCAGGGCCACGCCGTTGGGCACCGGCAGCGCCGGGTGATCGAACGGCGCGCGCTCCTTCTCGACGCGGCAGTCGGTCAGGCCGTTGCGCAAGAAGTCAACCAGCGCGGCCTTGTCGAGCGCGTTCAGGTGCAGCTCGGTGATGTCGGCGGAGATCTGCGGGTTGCCGAAGTCGCCGCCGCGGTCGTAGAAGTCGATGACGTCCTCGAGCGTCGGGTTACTGCCGTGGTGGAAGTACGGCGCGGTCAGCTTGACGTTGCGCAGGGTCGGCGTCTTGAACGCCCAGTCGTCGAACGGCGACTCGGTCTCCGAGATCGGCGCGCCGCCGACGCCCACGGAGCCGCGGCCACCGTCGGTCTGGGTGTTGCGCAGGCCGATGTTGTGGAAGCCCTGGTCGCCGCCGTCGCGGTTGACGCCGCCGTGATCGCGGAAGTAGCTCACCGTCGCGTCGGACAGCATCGGGCCGGCGTGGCAGGTGGCACACTTGGCCTTGCCGACGAAGCGGATCAGGCCAAACACCTGCAGCGGGCTGAGCGCCGTGATGTTGCCGCTCAGGAAGCGATCGAACGGCGTCTGATCGGGGATCAGCGTCGACTCGTAGGCCTGGATCGACTCGCCCCAGATCAGGCTGAACTTGGCCTCCGCCTCGGCCGCGAGCGCCGGGCCGTACGCCGCCTCGATCAACCCGCCATAGGTGCACGGCGCGCCGCCGCACACGAGGCCGGGGCCGCTCGGGTTGGCGAGCGCGCCGAGCACGCTGTCGGTCGGCGACACGCGCTGGAACTGCAGCGGCGGGCGCGCGAGCATCTTCGAGCCCAGGCTGTTGGGGCCGTTGAGCGGCCGGCCGGTACAGCGCATCTCGGTGCTGTTGCTCGGCGGGCCGACCGCCTGCGAGGCCAGCGCCGAGTTATCCATGTGGGCGATCTCGCCGACGATGTTGTTGCCGGTGAAGCCCCAGATGCTGAGCCCGTTGAACTGCTGGTTGGCCTCGCCCGCCCAGAACAGCTGGCGCAGGAACACGGCGCCGAAGATCATCGGCGCCTGGCGGAACTCGACGCGGCGCGCGGTGCCGAACACCGGATCGACCACGACGCTGCAGGTCTCGTCGGCGATCAGCGGATCGGGGTTGATCGACACGAAGTTGCGGCGCGCGACGCCCTGGACGCCGACCGCGTCATCGTTGGTGATCAGGGCGGGCGTGTAGAGCTGGTTGACGCCGGTGACGCCGCCGCTGGCGAAGATGCCGTCGGCGCCGGGGTTCAGCGTGTTGAAGCGGCGCGCGTCGCTGCCGAACGACGCGTGGCACACCGCGCAGGCCTGCTGGCCATCGCTGCCGGCCTGGATGTCCCAGAAGAACGCCTTGCCGAGGCGGACCGCGGCCGCCTGGTTGATGATGTGGCCGTTGGTCGGCTGTGGCACCGGCTCGCGTGACAGCGGCTTGAGATCGAACGGGTTGAACCGCGCGAGCTGCTGCTGGAGCGCCGCGGGCGACATCGCCTCGAGCTCCTGGCTCGAGCTCGCCACGCGCAGCGCCGGGTCGTCGGGTGCCTGGGTGCAGGCAAGGAGGGACAGCGCCGCCGCCGCGGCGCACGTCAAGGAGCTGTAAGTCATCAGACGTAAACCCTTCTGTCAGCGCGGATCGCAGCGCTGCCTACTGAGGTCCTGGTGTTCGGGGAATCTCGATGACTATATCTCATGAGCCACAATACAATCCACACATCAATCTACCTATCGTGCGGAAGTAGGCGGTGATGGTGCGGCACACTACAATCCGCGAGATCATGACTTGGCGGATTGTCGTAACTGCTTGTTTCGCTCTCCGCGATCTCTGGACAGCTCCAGCAAGACGGATCTCGACGCCGGCGGAGAGCCGATCAGGCTCGACGGAAATCATCGCGACTGGCGCGCTGCGCAACGCGCCGACTGCGAAGTTCGTTCATGTCGAGTATCGAGGCAAAGTGCCACTGACCGAAAGTCGGATCGGTGCGGCGCTGACTACGCATGATCGGAATTGTTCAGGGATGCGCGATCACGATCAGGCTGGGGGCGCGCGCACGCATGCAGCGCAATGTGGCAGCCATGTTCTCGGGATCGAGCGCGGCCAGACTCTCATCCAGAATCACCACATCGCTGTTCTGGAGCAGCGCGCGCGCGATGAACAGCCGGCTCTTCTCGCCGTGCGAGAGCTGCCAGCCGGTCTCGCCGACCATCTGGAACATGCCGGCCGGCATGCGCTCGAGCAGCGGGCCGAGGCCGAGCTCGGCGCACACCGCCCGGGCATCCGCGATGTCCTGCGGGCGTGGCGGCCAGCTCCGGCTCATCAGCAGGTTGAACGCGAAGCTCTCGGTCAGGACGTGGTTCTCGTGGAACTGCGGCGAGGCCGAGACCCGGGCGCGCCAGCCGGACTCGCCGAGGCAGCTCATGTCGAGGCCGCGCGCGAGCAGCAGGCCGCTGCGCGGGGTCTGCATGCCGGTCAGCAAGGCGGCCAGCGTCGACTTGCCGCTCCCCGAGGGCCCCTGCAGCAGCACGCGATCGCCGTGGCGAATCGTCAGGTCGCAGCTCGACAGCACGTCGGTGGTGCGCGTGGCGTGGCGGAACGTGAGGTCCACCGCCTCGAGCACCGGCTCGGCGGGCCTCGCGGCCGGCGCGCGCAGGTACTCCGGCGCGGTCGGGCGGCGCGGCGCGTGGGTCACGCCGCCGACGCTCGGCAGCACGCCGGCGGCGGCGTGGAACAGCGGCGCGACGCGTCGCCACGCGACGTACGCGGTGGCGAGCTGATCGAGCCCGTTGGCCAGCCGCGCCGTCGACGACCACGCCAGGATCACGCCGCCGACGCCGGTGCCGAGCGACAGCGCGTCGGCGCCGCGGATGAACGCCGGGGCGAGCGCGAGCAGCCCGACCATCAGCCAGCCGCGCGGCAGCAGCACGGTCAGCGCGACGTTGCGGCGGTCGAGCTCGATCGAGCGATCGAGGTAGGCCGCCGCGGCCTCGTCCTCACCGTCGTGCCAGCGCTCGGGCAGCTCCTGGGCCAGCCGGGTGCGATGGCCGACGATGCGCTCGACCGTGAGGCTGGTGAGCGCCAGCCGCTGATCGGTCCACCGCGTGCGGGCGAGCGCGAGCCGGATCCCGAGGATCGCCGTGAAGCCCAGCCAGCCGACCAGGACCCCGGCGTGGGCCCAGCCGCCGGCGCCGGCGATCAGCACCGGCGTGGCGAGCGCGAGCTCGAGCGCGGCGAGCGCGCTCGCGAAGCCACCGCTCAGCACGAGGCGCTCGAGGCTGTCGGCCTCGATGGTCCGGCCGAGCAGGCGACCGACGCCGTCGCGGTTGATCGTCTCGGGCGGGAGCTCGAGCGCGCCGGCCAGCAGGCGCCGGCGCAGCAGCATGCCGGCGCCGACCGCGAGGCGACCCTGGCTCCACGCCCCGATCATCACCAGCGGCACCGTGCTGAGCAGGATCAGCGCCCAGCCCCACAACCAGCCCGAGGCGAGGTGACCGCCGAGGATGCCCTTGCCGACGGCGTACCAGGACAGCAGGAACAGCAGGTACTGCACGGCGTGCACGGCGAGCAGCACGACGGCGAGCCGGACCATGCCCGCGGCGCGCAGCTGGCGCGCGAAGCTCGCGCCGGGCGGCAGCCGCAGCCGCCAGAGCTGCAAGATCTCGGTCGAGGCGAGGAACTCGGACAGCATGCCGTGCTCGGCGCGGGCGCGCGCCGACGCCGCCAGCTGGGTGCGCGCGAGCAGCGCGAGGATCCGGGCGCGCTGCGGCTTGGCCACCTCGTCCTGCAGCAGCAGGCGGACCTGGAACCGCGGCGTGCGGCGGACCACCCCGTCGGGGCACAGGCACGTCAGGTCGCCGCCGCGGCGACCGAGCACGCACAGCACCCCGGCGGGCAGCCGGATCAGCGCGGGGTGGAGCGTGGCGAGCAGCTCGTCGGTCTCGCGGTGCGGCGCGGTGATCGGCTCGACGAACACGCCGATCTGGTCGCCGGCGGCGGCGAGCCAGCGATCGAGCGCGGCAGGCTCGTCGCTGGGGGCGTGGCGCGACGCGCTGGCCGCCGCGGGGATCAGGCCGCTGCGGCGAGCGAGCGCGACCAGCGCCTCGCCGATCCGGTCCATCGGCCAGCCCAGCGTCGCCGGATCGGACACGAGCTGGGTCATACGTCCGAGCCCTCTTCGCGCAGCTTGCCGCGATCCATCCACACGCGGCGCCACCGCGTGCGCCGCGGGCGCGCCGTCCTCGACGACGCGGCCGGCGTCGAGCACGAGCACGCGCTCGAAGCTGTCGGTCTCCGCGATGTCGTGCGTGACCCACAACAGCGTCGCGTCGCGCCACCACTCGCGCGCCATCGCGAGCAGCTCGCGCCGGGTCCGCAGATCGAGGCCGCGGAACGGCTCGTCGAGGATGACCAGCCGGGCGTCGCGCCGGGCGAGCGCGCGGCCGACGCGGGTGCGCTGGCCTTCGCCGCCCGAGATCATGCCGCCGCCTTCGCCGAGCTCGGTCGCCAGGCCGTCGGGCAGGTGCTCGAGCACCTCGCGCAGCTTGGCGCGGTGCAGGATGTCGGACAGCGGCAGCTGGCCGTCGTCCGCCGCGCCGTAGCGCAGGTTCTCGAGGAACGAGCGGTTCCACAGCGCGACGGACGGGTCGACCCACGCGGTGGTGCGGCGCAGCTGGCTCAGCCACTCGCCGACCAGCTGGCGGCCATCGACCTCGACCGTGCCGGCGGCCGCGCGGTACCAGCCGAGCAGCAGGCCGACCAGGCTCGACTTGCCGGCGCCCGACGCGCCGACCACCGCGACGTGCTCGCCCGGCGCGATCGCGAGGTCGACGTTCTCGAGCACGGTATTGCCGCCGGCCTCGACGGTGACGCCGGTCATCTGGATCGTTGCTGCGCGCGGCGACCAGCGCGTGGCGTCGGCCGCGGCTGCGGTGTTGGGCTGCTCGGCCTCGGGCTCCGGCGTGCTGAGCGGCTCGAGCATGCGCGCGACCACGTTGCGCAGCGCGGGGTACTGGCGCGCGACGATCGCGATGTCCTGGCCGAGCGCCGGCAGGTTGAGCGCCCAGTACACGAGGAGCAGCAGGCCGGCGGTGCTGTGACTCGACACGCTGAGCACCATCGTCACCGCCATGATCAGGCCGCTGGCCGCGAGCACGCCCTCGACGAGCGTCGACGCGGCCTGGAACCGGAGCCCGGCCCGCACCCACTGGACCAGCAGGGTCTCCTGCTGGCGCTGCATCGCCCGCCGCGCGCCGTGCACGCGGATCGGCAGCAAGCCGATCAGCGCGTCGAGGTAGAACCGCCCGAGCGCCCCGGCGTGCGCGCGGACGCGCAGCTCGCGCTCCGCCATCAGCGGCTGGAGCATCAGCGGCAGCGCGATGCACACCGCGGCCGAGATCAGCGCGAGCGGCGCGCTCGACGGCTGCAGCCACGCGATGCCGCCGACCGTGAGCAACAGCTGGGTCGACGACGCGAGCAGCCGGATGCCGATCGCTGGCATCGCGCGCACGATGTGCAAGCTGTGGCCGCGCTCGGCCATGTCGGACAGCAGGCGGCTGCGGAAGTAGCGGTCGTCGAGCCGCGGCAGCTTGGCGAGGAACGCGAGGCGCAGCCGGAGGTCGAGCGAGCGGCCGAGCCGCAGCCCGCCGGCGATCAGCGGCAGCTCGACCACGATGCCGATCGCGAGGAAGCCGATCATGCACGCCACCGCGGCCGCGCGCTGCGAGGCCAGGCCGAGCTCGGAGCCGAGCTCGAGGAAGCCGCGCAGCAGCAGGGCGTCGACGGTGATCATCGCGGTCGACACCACGAGCACCATCGCGAGCACCGCCGGCGTGGCGATGCCGTCGGCGATCAGCATGTTGAACAGCGTGCGACCGGGCTGGACCGCCTTCTCGTTCAGCGTGGCCGCGAGCTCGGGCGGCACCGGCGGAGGCTCGGCCGGTCCGTCGCTCGGCCCCGCGGCCTGGCCGGCGCCGCGCAGGCCCCGCACGCGGACGATCACCGCGCCGAGCACCGCCAGCATCTCCTCGCCGCCGCCGTCGGGGTCTTGCTCGAGCGCGCGCCACGCGCTGCGGTATTCGTTGAGCAGCAGGTCGTACTTGCCGGCGGCGTTGCGCTCGACCTGGCCCTCGATCAGCGTCAGGCACGCGGCGCCGCGCGGCACCGCGCCGGTGCGCACCATCGCCGTCGTCATCCGGGTCGCGCAGTCGAGCGCCGCCATCGCCTGCCAGCCGGGGTCGGCGAGCGCGGCCGCGACCAGCCGGGCGCGATCGGCGCGCGCGAGGTCGAGCGCGGCGAGGCGCACGTCGAGCGCGTCGAGGAACTCGCGCTCGGCGACCCACGTGCGCCACGCCGAGGCCGGCACGCGCGCGACGTGGGCGTACAGGCGGTCGAGCAGCATGGAGCGCAACATCCAGCTCCGGCCCTCGCCGGGATCCATGACCTGGACCCACGGCCCGACGACCGACCACACCACGACGAAGTGATTGGTGCCGTCCGGGTTGCGGACGATCACGATCGCCGGCAGCGCGCGGGCCTCGGGGATGAACAGGTGATCGGCGGGCAGCATCATCTCCTCGGTGTCGAGGCCGAGGAAGTTGCCGATCTCATCCATCATCGTGATCGACGTCCCGTCGACGCTGGTCTGGCAGGCCTCGCGCAGGCGGCCGTAGTTGACCGACAGCCCGAACCCGGCGACCAGCGCCTGCAGCGACGCGGGGCCGCAGTCCATCACCGAGGTCTGCACGACCTCGGGCACGAAGTACTTCGCCTGCGGATGGGGGCGGGCAGGGATCACGGAGGGTCGCCTCGCTCGAACATCTGGCCTGCCGCGCGCGCCAGCAGGACGGCGGGCGAGACCTGCTCGAGCTCGATCTCGACGTCGCCGACCAGGCCGTGGCGGCGCGGGATCGGGGACCGCGCCTGCTCGTCGAGCGTGAGCCGCACGCGGATCCGGCCGTCGGCCACCTCGCTCGACACCGCGGTGACCGTCGCGTCGAGCATGCCGTACTGCGTCCACGGAAACCCGGCGACGCGCATGCGGGCGCGCTGGCCGGCGCGGACGTGGCCGATCGCCGTCGCCGGCGCGAAGTCGGCGACCAGCTCGAGCGCGGTCTCGGGCGTGACCACGGCGACGGTCTGGCCGACCGCGACGACCGAGCCGACCTGCGGCGCGCGGACCTGCCCGAGCACGCCGTCGATCGGCGCGCGGACGGTGTGGCGCGCGGCCTCGACCTCGAGGCGCTTGACCAGCACGCTGGCGCGGGCGCGCTCGGTCAGCAGCGCCGCGAGCGCGCGCTTGAGGTTCTCGTTCTGGGCGCGGCGGTCGGCGATGTCGCGCCGGGTCTCGCTGCTCAGCACGTGCAGGCGATGGTCGCGCGCGCTGACCGCGGCCTGCTTCTGCACCAGGTTGGCGTTCGCGCGGTCAGCCTCGGACTCGGCGACCACGCCGGCCTGCCGCATCAGGTTGGCCCGCTCGCGCTCGCGGCCGGCGAACGTCGCCTCGGCCTCGGTCTCGGTGCGCGCGGCCTGGGCCTCGGACAGGCTGGCCTGGCCGAGCACGCCGGTGGTGGCGAGCGCCTCTTCGCGCGCGGAGATCTCGGCGTCGAGCGCGGTGATCTGCGAGGTCATGCCGCGCTCGGCGGCGCGCGCCTCATCGAGCCGCAGCCCGACGTCGCTGGCGTCGAGCGAGATCAGGATATCGCCTTGCTTGACCGCGCCGCCGACCGGCAGGTTCACCGCCATCACGCGCCCGGAGACCAGGGTGTCGACCGGGTGGACCTCGTCCCGGGCCTGGAGGCGCGCGAACTGGCTGACCGCATAGATCGGCACGCGCGCGAGCGAGACCCAGAGTCCGACCAGGACGAGCAAGACGCCGATGACGCCGAACACGGCGAGCGACCGGCGGCCCCGGTCTCGATCGCTGCGCAGCGCACTCGAGGTTTGACGAAAGTCGCTCGGCATCGCGGACCCGTTCTGTCCCGTCCCCCAGGACCCCGCGAGCTTTGCACGTGGAGTTGAGGAATGCAGCTGTTGAGCAGCGCCGTGGTGATTGAAAAAAAGTGGGGGGCCCGAAGCCCCCCACCGATCGTTCGAGACGAATCCGGATCAGCTCCGGGTCATCGTCATCCAGGCTAGCTCAGCCGCAGCCGCGTCCGCCGCCGCCCGGCGTCTTCGTTTCGCCGATCGTGCCGCCGTGGAGCTTGGTCTTGATCTTCATGGTTCTCTCCTGGTTATCGCGAGTGAAGCGAGCGTGAATCAGCCGCAGCCGCGGGGCGGCGGAAGCGGCTCGTCCTGGTACGGAAGTCTGCCGCCGGCAATCTTGGTCTTGATCTTCATAACTCTCTCCTGGCTATCGTGAGTGAGGGAAGCGAGCGTGAATCAGCCGCAGCCGCGGCCCGGGGGCGGCGGCGGCGGATCATCGGGGTACTCTTCGTACGGGAGCCTACCGCCGACAAGCTTGGTCTTGATCTTCATCTGAATTCTCCCTGTTTTCGTCGTGCTCACAAGAGATCACGCGCAACACGCGCGCGATCCATCATTGGCCGGATCGCCCTCCGACGACCTGGTCAATGCACAGCTAGAGGAGCCGTCGATTCAACGATGGACGACTCTCGATTCGACTGCGCCCGACTCAGCCGCAGCCGCGGCCCGGTGGAGGCGGCGGCGGATCATCGGGATACTGGTCAATCATATCGCGGGGAAGGCCGCCGCGAATCTTCGTCTTGATCTTCATCGGACTCTCCTGTTGTCGTGCGCGCACATGATCAAGCGCAGAGTGCGCATGATCTACCATTGGCCAGCTCGCCCTCCGGCGCCCTGGTCCAATGCGTATCACCGCAAGCCGCGGATCAGCCGCAGCCGCGGCCCGGGGGCAGCGGCGGGTCCTCGACCGGAATCCTCGGCAGACCGCCCTGAATTTTCGTCTTGATCTTCATATGGTTCTCTCCCTGTTCGTCTATCCAAACGGGTCGGCGCGCAGCATGCGCGTCGACAAAATCGGCCGCCGTTGACTGGCCACGCACCCTCCAGTGCGTGATCAGCTGTCCGAGCCCGCCCGTCTTGCTCTCCGGCAGGTGGCGCGCTCGGTGGCGGATCAGCCGCAGCCGCGCGGCGGCGGCGGGGGCGGGGGAGGCTCGCCGTCGATCGGCACTCTCGGCGCCAGCGTGCCGCCCCGAAGCTTCGTCTTGATCGTCATTTCCAGCTCTCCTTCGTAGTGTCGAGGTTCTGCTACCAAACGAGCTCGTGAGTCCGGGTCGCCGGACTAGGCGTTGGCCGTCAGGCTGCGCGGGTCCGCTGGTCGATGAGCTCGATCGCGTCAGCCGTGCAGCTCACGTGGAATCCGAATTCCTCTTCCAGCATGTCGAACAGATACGGAAACTTCGCGATGAAGCCGCCGTACATCGCGTAGGTCAGGCGCAGGTCGCGGGCCGTGAGCGGCCGGGTCGGCTGGGCGCGCTCGAGCAGCGCATTGATCTGGCCCTGGATCTCGGTCGTCGACGCGAGCACCGCCTGCTCCTCGCGGAGGTAGTAGACGAACAGCTCGACCATGCGCTCGACGGCCGGGGCATGCCCCTGGCCGTCAGCGTCCCCGGATGGGGACGCGGTTCGATCGATCACCGGCACGTCGCCGAGCGCCACGCCGGCGAAGCGATCGGTGAGGATCGCGCGCAGCTGCTCGGCCACCGCGACGTGCTCGGGGCGCTCGGCGACCGCGGTGATCCGCTCGGCGAGCGTCGCGGCCCCCACGGGGGAACGCAGCGCGAGGCGCGATTGTTCGTAGGTGTCGACGTAGACCTGGAGGTGAACGTCGCGCTCGTAGTCGGTCGCGATCTTGGCCGCGTCGAGCTTGTACCAGTGATCCTCGAGCCGGCCGCGCAGCTTCACGCCGATCGCCGACTCGCCGACCGGACCGGTGAACAGCTCGCGCAGCCCCTTGTAGACGATCGACATCCCGAGCCACACCGAGCGAACCACCGACCACGACATCAGTCCCAGGAAGCCATAGTCGACCGCCGCGGGCAGCTCGTCGAGCAGCGCCCGGACCTGAGGATCCTGCGTCACGGTGCCGACGCCCGGGGCATGTCCCCGGACGTCAGCGCCCCCGGATGGGGGCGCGGTTCCATCGACGCGCTCGGACGGGACGCCGCTGAACACCGTGGTCAACAGCTCGTCGATCATCGCCTTGGGGCCAGCGCACACGCCGGCGCCCTGCAGGAACGTGCCGTTGCGCTCGGAGAACCCGTAGAGATCCTCGGCGGTGACCACCTCGTCCGGCATCCGGGTGCGCTCGTCGGACAGGAACAGCATCTGGTGCGTGACCATGCGAATGCCATCGCTGATCCGGAACATCGACGACAGCACCGGGTGCACGGGCGGCTGCGGCGTGGTGCCGCCGCGCTTCATCAGCATGTAGGCCGGCACGCTGAGGATGATGCCGGACAGCAGGTGCATGTCGCTCACCGTCCACGCCTCGCGCGAGCGGGTCAGGCGCGGCTTGGTCTCGGCGCGGATCTCGAGGATCGCCGACATCATCGGCTTCCAGTGCTTGATCATCGCCTTGAGCGCCGTGACGTTCATCGGCCGGTCGTCGCGATACCGGCTCCCCGAGTACTGGCAGACCCGCCACTCGGTGTCGCGATCGAGGCGGAGCGACGGTGGCCACACGTTGGCCTCGCCGACCTGGCGGAGATCGGCATCGAGCGCCGGGTGCGGGATGCGATACACCGAGAGGATCGCCTCGATATTTCCGATCTCGATCGGGCGGCCGCCGAGATCGGTGGTGATCGACTCGATCTCGCCAGCCGACCACGCCCGCGGGGCGGGACAGCTCGACGCCGGCAAGGGCGACGCCACGAGGCCGCCGCCGCGTGGGTCATCCGTCAGCTCGCCGCGCTTGAGGACGCCCTCGGACAGCAGCGCCTCGAGCAGCGGCTGCAGCTCCTCCCAGGAGTAGCCCGGTCCCCAGGTCGTCGCGTCGCGCGCCACGAAGGCGCCCTGGCGGACGAGTTGCTCCCCGAACGGGAACAGGTGCTCCTCGTCGAAGCTGACCTCCTTGACCCCATAATAGATGCAGAGCTCGCGCGCGCCGGCATCGGAGGTCACGTAGGCCTTCGACATCCGCTTGCGGAAGGGCACGCTCAGTTGATCGGTCGGAAGGACCGTTTCGGGTGCATCCGGCATACCGCAGGATTGCACTTCTTCGTTCTCCCCGGAACCGACACTCACAGCGCCTTGACTATATCTAGCTTGACGGGCCGTGCAACCGACAAATAGTCTCGATTCGGTCAGTCATGCCGTTATTTACGGCCAGCTGCTATGTGTGTCACTTAACAGTTTGGATGACGCAGTGGGACTAGATAGCAAGACCGCCAAGGTGATCACCGAGTCCACGACAGGTCGCGTGGTCGAGATCGACGCGCCGATCGGCGCGGCGCTGATCGATCTCTGTGACCAGCACGACGCGCCGATCCCGTTTTCGTGCCGATCCGCGAGCTGCGGCACCTGTCGCATCCACGTGCTGGAGGGCGCGGCGGATCTGCTGCCGGCAGCCGAGGACGAGCTGGATCTCCTCGACGTTTTCAATCTGAAGCCGCCGTTCGTGCGGCTGACCTGCCAGGCCAAGCTGGGGCCGGGCGCGACGCGGATCTGGGTCAAGGCATTCCACGACGAGTAGCCCGCGGCGCGCGCACGTGACTTGCGCTGCCTGGAGCGAATTGCTGCAGCTACGACCGCGCGTCGGGTTTGTCAGTGGCAGGGCAAGCGCTGCCAGTTCCACGAAGTCTGGTGGCTGCAGCCCTCAAGAGTGCCAGTGTCGGATCGCGTAGAATCGTATTCGTGAACGTGCGACATAGCCTATCGAGCGACACCGGCCGCCGCTGGGGGCTGGCGCCACGAGCGCAAACGCCCGGCACAGACCGCCTCGCTGGGCTCGGCTCAGGCGGACGCGCCGGCGATGACCATGCGGAGGTGCTCCTTGGTCAGCCGGACGAGCTCGGCGACCATGCGCCTGGCAGCGGCGCCGACGGCGACGTGCTCGAGCGCGATCTGGTTGGCGTCCTCGAGGCTCAGCCGCTGGCGGCACACCGTCAGGTAGAGCGCGACCTCGAGCGCGTCGTGCTTGTCGAGCATGTAGAGGGCGTTGCGCGTCCACTCCCACGAGCGCTCGGGACCGCGCCGGTGGACCTGGTGGTAGTTGCGACCGCGGTCGAGCACCACGGTGCGCGCGCCCGCGCGATGCATCCGGTAGTGGAAGTCGTTGTCCTCGAGGCCCCAGCCCACGAAGCGCTCGTCGTGCAGGCCGATCTGCTCGGCCAGCGCGCGCGGCACCGAGCAGTTGCCGCCGACGCCGAGCGTCCACGGGAACGCGAAGCCGTCCAGCGCGGCGCCCCAGCGCCCGAGGACGACCTCGGCGTAGCCTTCCCACCACGGCTCGGGCAGCTCGAACCCGGCGAGCACCGCGGGCAGGTCGTCGCGGATCAGCTCGAGCGTGACCAGCTCGGCGGTCGGCTCGCTCAAGCGCGGCGCCAGCGCCGGCTGGCGCGCCAGCAATGAGGCGACGTCGCTG
>Ga0307513_10005058_pt1 | contig 17455 bp, 11 predicted proteins | sample 15_EM_MG_FD_202174 | JGI IMG/M metagenome (GOLD analysis project Ga0307513, IMG submission 202174) | Populus trichocarpa ectomycorrhiza microbial communities from riparian zone in the Pacific Northwest, United States - 15_EM | ecosystem: Host-associated > Plants > Roots > Unclassified | place... | reverse complement strand
TCGCCGCCGAGCGTATCGCGCGCGCGGTCGGGTTCTCCCAGGTCTCGGTCTCGCACAAGGTCAGCTCGCTCATGAAGCTGATCCCGCGGGGCGATACCACGACGGTCGACGCCTATCTGAGTCCGATCTTGCGCCGCTATGTCGATCAGATCGAACATCAGATGATGGGCGTCCCGCTGTACTTCATGCAGAGCTCCGGCGGCCTGACCCGGGCCCAGCGGTTCCACGGCAAGGACGCGATCCTGTCCGGGCCGGCGGGCGGCGTCGTCGGGATGGTCCGGACCGCGGTCGCCAGCGGCCATCGCCGGGTCATCGGATTCGACATGGGAGGCACCTCGACCGACGTGTCGCACTACGCGGGCGAGCTCGAGCGCGCGTTCGAGACGCAGGTCGCGGGCGTCCGTATGCGCGCGCCGATGATGAGCGTCCACACCGTCGCGGCGGGCGGTGGCTCGGTGATCGGGTTCGAGGACGGCCGGCTGCGCGTCGGTCCGGCGTCGGCGGGCGCGAACCCCGGGCCCGCGAGCTATGGCCGCGGCGGTCCGCTCACGACGACGGACGCCAACGTGATGCTGGGGCGGATCCAGCCGGCGCGGTTTCCCCATGTGTTCGGGCCCGGTGGCGACGCGCCGCTCGATGTCGCGGTGGTCCGGCTCCGGTTCGACGCGCTGGCGCGCGAGATCGCGATCGCGACGAGGCGGCCGACCACCGCCGCCGAGGTGGCGGCCGGCGCCCTGCAGATCACCGTCGCCAGCATGGCCAACGCGATCAAGCGAATCTCGGTCGCGCGCGGCTACGACGTCACGAGCTATACGCTGCAGTGCTTCGGCGGCGCCGGCGGCCAGCACGCGTGCGCGGTGGCCGACGCGCTCGGGATGACCTGCATCCTCGTTCACCCGCTCGCCGGCGTGCTGTCGGCGTTCGGGATCGGGCTCGCCGATCAGACCGCGACGCGGGAGTCGGCGCTGGAGCGCGCGCTGGACGCCGATGGCGTCGCCGCCGCCCACGCGCTGGCCGCCGAGCTGGCCGCCTCGGCCGAGCGCGAGCTGGTCATCCAGGGCGCCGAGCCGTCGCGCGTCGAGACCTCGCGTCGCGTCCACGTGCGCTACGCCGGCACCGACACCGCGCTCGGCTGTACGCTCGCGCACGGTGGCGCGCTGGCGGTCGCCGCGATCCGCGACGAGTTCGAGCGTGCGTATCGCCAGCGCTACGCGTTCGTCATGCCAGAGCGCGACCTCGTCCTCGAGATGGTGTCGGTCGAAGCGGTGGCGCGCGGCGCGGGCGTCCTCGACGACGCGCCGGGGCCGGCGTCGGAGCGTCCGCTGGATCCGGCGATCGATCCGGCGATCGATCCGGCCATCGGTCCGGCCGAGCACGTGGACATGTATTGCGCGACCGACGCGGCTCCCGCGAGCTGGCAGCGCGCGGCGGTCTACCTCCGCGAGGCGCTGCGCCCCGGCATCACGATCGCGGGCCCGGCGATCATCGCCGAGCGCAACTCGACCGTCGTGATCGAGTCCGGCTGGCAGGCGTGGCGCACCCCCGCCGGCGGGCTCGAGCTGCGCCGGGTCGTGCCGCGCCGCGGCGCCGGCGTGACCGACACGTCGGTCGATCCGGTGGTGCTCGAGGTGTTCAACAACCTGTTCATGAACATCGCCGAGCAGATGGGCTCGTGCCTGCAGAACACCGCCTATTCGGTGAATATCAAGGAGCGGCTCGACTTCTCGTGCGCGCTGTTCGATGCGGGCGGCCACCTGATCGCGAACGCGCCGCACATGCCGGTCCACCTGGGCTCGATGAGCGAGTCGATCCGCGCAGTGATCGACGGCAACCCGCGGATGCACGCGGGCGACGTGTACATGCTCAATAACCCGTATCGCGGCGGCACCCACCTGCCGGACATCACCGTGGTCACCCCGGTGTACGTCGAGCCCACCGACGACGCGCCGGCGTTCTACGTCGCGTCGCGCGGCCACCACGCCGATGTCGGCGGGACGACGCCGGGCTCGATGCCGCCGTTCTCGACCACGATCGAGGACGAGGGCGTGCTGTTCGACAACTTCCTGCTGGTCAGTCGCGGCCGGCTGTGCGAGGCCGAGCTGCTCGAGCGGCTGACCGGCGGACCCTTGCCGGCGCGCGCGCCGCAGCAGAACCTGGCCGATCTGCGTGCCCAGATCGCGGCGAACGAGCGCGGCGTCCAGGAGCTCCGCGCGATCGTTGCCCACTACGGGCGCGCCGCGGTCACGGCCTACATGGGCCACGTCCAGGACAACGCCGAGCACGCCGTGCGGCGCGCGATCACGGCGCTGCGCGACGGCGAGGCGGCGATCACGCTTGACAACGGCGCGGTGATCCGGGTCCAGGTCCGGGTCGACCGCGCGGCGCGCGCGGCCACGATCGACTTCACCGGCACGAGCGCGCAGCGATCGGACAACTTCAACGCGCCGCGGGCGATCACGATGGCCGCGGTGCTGTACGTGTTCCGCACGCTGGTCGACGCCGACATCCCGCTCAACGCCGGCTGTCTCGCGCCGCTCCAGGTCGTCATTCCCGAAGGCTGCATGCTCAACCCGACCGCGCCGGCCGCGGTGGTCGCCGGCAACGTCGAGACCTCGAGCTGCGTGACCAACGTGCTGTATGCCGCGCTGGGCGTGATGGCCAGTAGCCAGTGCACGATGAACAACTTCACGTTTGGCAATGATCAACATCAGTACTACGAGACCATCGCTGGCGGTGCGGGCGCCGGCCTCGGGTTCGACGGCACCAGCGTGGTGCAGACCCACATGACCAACTCGCGGCTCACCGATCCGGAGATCCTGGAGCTGCGGTTTCCGGTCCGGCTCGACAGCTACGAGCTCCGCACCGGCTCGGGCGGCGCGGGCCGCTGGCGCGGCGGCGACGGCGGGATCCGGCGCCTCCGGTTCCTCCTGCCGATGACCGCGTCGATCCTCAGCAACAACCGTGTCGCCGGGCCCGCCGGGATGGCGGGTGGCCGGGCCGGCGCGGTCGGCGTCAACCGGGTGGAGCGCGCCAGCGGCGCGGTCGAGCACCTCGGCTACGTCGGCCAGATCGAGATGAACCGCGATGACGTCTTCGTGATCGAGACCCCGGGCGGTGGTGGCTACGGCCGGCCGCCCGGCGCCGAGCCGGTCCCGCGCCGGCGCCGCACCCCGTTGTCGTGACTCCGGCGACCGGGCCCGCTCGTCGAGCGGGTCCCGGCTGCGCGAACCAGCCCGCAACCTCGTTGACCACCGGAGATCGTCATGAACCACCCCGCGCAGCTCAGCAGCCCCGCCGTGATCTCGAGTCGTCCCTGGTGGCGCGAGATCTCGCAATCCCAGTGGTACGCGCTCGCCGCCGGGCAGATCGGGTATGCGCTCGACGCGTTCGACGTCATGCTCTACGCGTTCGCGATCCCCGCGATCATGAAGGACTGGCAGCTCAGCCCGACCACGGCCGGCTTCATGATCTCGGTGATGCTGTTCGCGTCGTCGGCCGGCGGCATCCTGTTCGGCGCGGTCGCCGATCGGCTCGGCCGCAAGCGCGCGATGATGCTCACGGTGCTGCTGTTCTCGATCTGTTCGGGGCTCTCGGGACTCGCCCAGAACCTGACCCAGCTCGCGATCGCCCGCGCGTTGCTCGGCCTCGGCATGGGCGGCGAATGGACCGCCGGCGCGCTGCTGATCTCCGAGACCTGGCCCGATCGCCATCGCGGCAAGGCGATCGGCATCATGCAGAGCGGCTGGGCGATCGGCTACATCGCGGCCGCGGTCGCCGCCGCGACGATCCTGCCCTGGCTCGGCTGGCGCGTGATGTTCTTCGTCGGCATCGCGCCGGCGCTGTTCACGCTGTGGGTGCGCGCGAAGCTCGACGAGCCCGCGATCTGGATCGCGCAGCGCGGTGAAACCCAGCTCGGCGTCGTCGCGGGCTTCTTGCAGATCTTTCGCCGCGATCTGCTCCGCAACACGGTGCTCGCCACCATGGTCTCGGCGTTCGTGATGTTCGCGTACTGGGGCCTGTTCTCGTGGCTGCCGGGATACCTGGCCACGCCGATCGACAAGGGCGGCGTCGGGCTCTCGGTGGTGAAGGCGCCGCTGTGGACGATCCCGATGATGATCGGCGCGTTCTTCGGCTACGTGACGTTTGGCTTCGTGTCCGACCGGCTGGGCCGGCGCCCGACCTTCGCGATCTATCTGTTCGTCGCCGCCGTGCTGGTGTTCGTGTTCGCGCAGGTCCGCGATCCGACCACGCTGCTCGTGCTCGGCCCGGCGGTCGGGTTCTTCGGATCGGGCTACTTCAGCGCGTTCGGCGCGCTGATCTCCGAGCTGTTCCCGACCCGCGCGCGCGGCGCCGGGGTCGGCTTCACGTACAACACCGGCCGGATGGCGTCGGCGATGGCGCCCGCCGTCGTCGGGTTCGTGTCGGTCGAGTACGGCTTCGACGTCGCGTTGATCCTCGTCGCGGCCGCGTTCGGCATCGCGGCGCTCGGCGTGTTCACGCTGCCCGAGACCAAGGGCCAGCGACTCGCCTGATCGTTCGTCGCGCGACCTCGCGTCGCGCGGTTGGTTCGATTCGCCGCCGGCGCACCGCCGGCGCGTGCCTCCCCATGGAGTTTTTTCATGACGTCGAGATCCGTCTGGATAGTGCTGTCGTGCGCCCTGGCGCACCCCGCGATCGCCCACGCACAGCCGTCGCCCGTGGCGCCTCCGGGCCCCGCGCCTCCCGAGCCCCGCCCGGCCTCGCCCGCCGCGATCCAGCTCGAGATCCACGGCTTCACCGGCGGCTCGTTGTATGTACAGAACGCCGGGATGGGCCCGACCAACGGCGGTGGTGCCTGGTACATCAGCGGTGAGCCCGGCCATGACAGGTGGTCACTCGGCGGCGACGTGCGCCAGACTCGATTCTCGATCTCGGCGGCCGGAGCACCGGTGTTCCATGGCGCGGTCCCGAAGGCGACGATCGAATTCGATCTGTTCGGTGGCAACGGCGCCGGCGCGTTCGGCGACGTCTCGGTGCTGCCGCGGCTCCGGCTGGCGTACGCCGAGCTCAAGTGGGCGCACACCACGCTCCAGGTCGGACAGACCCATTCGCTGGTGCTGGCGATGACGCCGACCACGGTCGGGCACATCGCGTTTCCACTCACCTACGCGGCCGGGACGATCGGCTGGCGGTTCCCGGGCATCTTCGCCTATCAGACGATTCCGCTGGCCGGGAAGGACACGAGCCTCGAGCTCGCCGCGATGATCGCGCGCGCGGCGTGGCAGAACCCCAGCAACGCGCCGTTCGCCGACACCTCGCCGGGCAGCGGCGACGGCAAGCCGTTCGTGTCCCAGGACGGGTTCGGCGTCGGCCTCGGTGAGGCGTCCGGGTTGCCGCAGCTCGAGGTCCGCGCGAAGCTCAAGAGCCCGCGCGTCGAAGGCTTCGTGGCGGGCCACGCGCACCGCGTCGATCGCACCGGGACTGGCACCTCCAGCGGCCCGCAGATCGATCTCGACGTCCTCGCGGCGAACGCCGGCTTCAAGCTCAACCTCGCGCCGCTGACGGTGCAGGGCTCGGGCTACGTCGGCAAGAACCTCGCGCCGCTGGTCGGCTCGCTGCTGCAGTTCCAGGGGCCCAGCAGCGGCGACATCCACGAATGGGGCGTGTGGGGCCAGGCCGGCTACGTCGTCGCCCCCGGGCTCGGCGTGTGGGCGCTCGCCGCCGAGTCACGTCCTCGCCAGTCCGAGCTGCGCAACGCCGGCCTGACCCGGCTGCGCAACATCGTCGCCTCCGGGATGGTTCGTTATCAGGACGGGAGCTATGCGCTCGGGCTGGAAGTGACGCGGTGGTGGACGCGCAAGGCGGCCGGCGTGGACATCACCTCGCTGTCCGGCGACCAGATCATGTTGAGTGCGAACTACACCTTTTGATGTGACACCAAATCATTCAAGCGTCGCGCGATGGTCATTGCTGTCGCGGCGTCGCAGACGTAGGGTGTGATCATGACCGAGTTGCCGCGCTACCGTTCCGCCGTCGAGCTCAGGCATCAGATTCGCGATCACGGATGGTGTGCTCACACCAGCGGACAGGCTGCCGGATACGTCCAGGCCAATGTGGTGATCCTGTCTGCCGAGCTCGCGAGTGACTTCTTGCGATTCTGCCAGCGCAACCCGAAGCCGTGCCCGCTGCTCGCGGTCTCCGAGCCGGGCGATCCGCGCCTGCCGGGGCTCGGCGCGGATCTCGATGTTCGCACCGACGTCCCCAGATACCGGATCTGGCGAGATGGCGAGCTGTGCGCCGAGCCCACCGAGCTCGCGAGCTGGTGGCGCGATGATCTGGTGACGTTCGCGATCGGCTGCTCGTTCTCGTTCGAGCAGGCGCTGGTCGAGGCCGGGCTCGAGCTCCGGCACCAGACGCAGGGCTGCAACGTGCCGATGTACGTGACCACCCGGCCCACGGTCCCCGCCGGCGTGTTTCACGGCCCGCTCGTCGTCTCGATGCGACCGTTTCGCGCCGCCGACGCGATCACCGCGATCCAGGTGAGCGCGCGCTACGCCGCGGTCCACGGCGCGCCGATCCACCTGGGCGATCCGCGGCAGCTCGGGATCCGGGATCTCGGCCGCCCCGAATTTGGCGATCCGGTCGAGGTCCGCCCCGACGAGCTTCCCGTGTTCTGGGCCTGTGGCGTGACCCCCCAGGCCGTGGTCATGAACGCCAGGCCCGCGTTCTGTATCACCCACGCGCCGGGCCACATGCTGGTGACCGATCTGATCAACGCCGCGCTACCGCTGGCCTGAAGCCGCGCGAACGATCGGACGATCACGCCGTCGCGAGCAGCGCCAGCGCGTCGTGCATCGCGCGCGCGAGGGTCGCGGCGTGGCGCGGATCGTCGAACCACCCGAGGTGCTGGCCGCCGACGAAGGCCGCGTATTCGAGCTCGGCCAGCAGGCGCGCGCGCTTGTGGCCGCTCGCGCGATGCAGCTCGGCGAGGTAGTCGATGCGCCGGCGATCGACGCGCTCGATCGCCTGGCGCGCGCGGCGGTCGCGGCTCGACCACGCGCGCACGGCGAGGTCGAGCGCGTGGTCGAGGCCGCGTACCACCTGGTCGAGCCGCGCGCTGCGCTTGCCGACCGACGGTTCGCGCGCCGCGAGATCGATCGGCCGATCGGTCAGCTCCTGCTCCCACAGCGCGAGCAGCGCGCCGAGGTAGGCGTCGAGATCAGCGAAGTGGTGATAGAACGAGCCCTTGGTCTTGCCGAGCGTGGTGCACAGCCGATCGATCGTCACCGCCTCGTGGCCGTGATCGCGCAGGACGTCGAGCCCCGCGGCGCACCAGTCCTGCCGGGTCGCCCGCGCGGTCACGCCGCGAGCCCCCAGGTTCCGTCGCGGCGCGACAGCCGCGCCGCGCGCAGCCCGAACGGGGCCGGCGTGATCCCACGCGAGGCGTCCCAGACCTCGATCCGGTGCGGCACGAAGCGCAGGAGGACATAGTCGTCGCCTTCGGGGCCGTCCGGGAAGAACGCCCACCACAGCCGCATGAAGCGCTTGCGGCGCTCGTCGATCGCGTCGACCACCTGCATGTTGCCGACGAGGACGACGCACGCGGATCGAGCGTCGTCCTCGTAGATCAGCGTCGCCGCGTCGTTGTGCCGGAGCTCGGTGACCTTGCGCGACGCCGGGCTGGTCCCGAACCAGACCTCGAAGTCGTCGCCGGCCGGGAACGGCTGGAGCACCCGCGCCGCGGGGCCGTCGGCGCCCACGGTGGACACGACGCAGTACTTCTTCCGCTTCATCGTGGCGCGCGCCGCGCGGAGCGTCGCCTCGGCGGTGCCGCGGTGCTTGCGCTGCGCGGAGCTCCGGAACCGCAGCGCGAGGAACCGGAGGAAGCGGGACAGCAGCGAGCTCGCGTACGGCATGTTCCAGACCATACCGTATGGTACGGTCGCGGACGAGGACGGTCGACGACGGTCGACTCCGACGCGTCCTCGCCGAGCGTCACAGCGCGCCGGCGTAGTAGCGCGCGCCCACGAGGAACGACAGCGAGTCGCCGGGCTCGTTCGACAGATCGGTCGCGAGCGCGGCCTGGAGATCGAGCGCGGGGAGCAGGTTGTAGACGGCCGTCAGGGTGAGCGGCGTCGCGTCCGCGCCGAGCACGACGGTGGCGGAGTCGTGGAGATCGAGCTGCAGCAGCCGGGTGTCGAGCTGCAGATAGAGCGTGGACGCGGGCTGGTAGCCGACGCCGATCGGCAGGCTGAGGTCGACCGGCTGGCCGAGCGTGGCGTCATCCTCGAGCGCGATCCGCAGCTGCTGCGAGCCCGGCACGCCGGAGATGACCGCGAGCGTGTCGGTGAGGTTGTACTGCACGTGGACGCCGATCATCAGCGGCGTGGTCGTCTCCGTGAGCAGGTTGTATCCACCGCGGACCCGCGCGATCGCCTCGAGCTTGCCGCCGGCCGCGCCGCGCAGGACCATGCCGCCGACGTCGACGTTGAGCGTGCCCTTCAGCTCGAGCTCCTTGGTCGCGAACGCGTAGGGCACCTGGACCTCGAGCGCGTCGGTGATCCCGAACCCCAGGATCGGTGCGCCGGCCATCGCGCTGAAGTCGCGGTTGGCGCTGGTGTCAGCGCCGAGCATGCCGAGCTGCGCGGGCAAGGTCAGCGGGCGGGCGATCACGGCGCGCGGGTAGCGCGAGCTCGGCGCGACCTCGGGGGCCGCCGTGGTGGTCGCGTGCGCGGCCGCGTCGTCGGCGCCAGGGCGTGCGGGCTCGATCGGCGCCGTCGCCGCGAGATTGGCCGCGCTGGCGCCGTCGCGCGGCACCGCGTCGCTGGCAATGGCCGGGCTCGCCCACGCGATCGCGGACAGCGTCGCAAGCGCGCAGTGGATGGAGGCAATCGTGCGGTCATTCGATCTGGTCATGGCCGTCGCAGCATGGGCGACGAGAGATTTCGTCGACGTTGCGGGCGGGTATCTCCTGCACCGTCGCGCGCGGCGCGCTCCACGCACGCTGTACGTTTCCGCAGGACGACGATCTTCGGGATCAGTCGACCTGACGTTCCAGCCAGCGCTGCGCGTAGGTCACGGGATCGGCTTCGGCTTCCGGGATCCGGATATCGGGCGCGATGCCGCCCTCGTCGACGGGGTCGTCCGGCAGCCGCAGCGAGCGTGAGGTCGCCCAGTGGAGCGCGTAGCGACCGCTGGGGCCCGGCATGTTGACCACGTTCGCGAAGTCGAGCACACCAGCCGAGTTGCGTTTGCCGACCAGCGTCACCTTGCGGCTCTGTCGAGCGGCGAGCAGGAACTGTTCGCCGGAGCTGGCCGCCTGGTCGATCAGGATGACGACGCGCTTGGGAAAGGGCAGCACCTGGTCGAGCTTGTTGATTCCGAACGGGCGCGCCGACGGCTGGACGTATTCGCCGACGTGCTTCGCCATCAGCTCGTTCTGGGCGTTGAACTCCTTGAGCGCATCGGCGGTTCCCGGCATGCCTTTGAGCCCGTCCGCGAACGCCTTGCGAAGTGCGATGTTGTCTCGCGTGGCGCGCAGCTCGACCCCGACCTCGTAGATCGGTCGCGTATACAGATACCGGATGATCGGCGCGTATACGAAGTCGGAACCTCCGCCGTTGCCGCGGGCATCGATCAAGAGGTTGGCGGTCGCGCCCAGCGCCGCGGCGTTGTCCTGGAGGAGCTTGGTCACGGTCACGGCGTTGTGGTTGTTGAAGTCCGGCAGCCGGAGCCACATCGTGCGGGGCGACAGGCGACGCAGAAAGAACTCGTCGGGCGGATAGGCTCTGGCGATGCGCTCCTTGTCCTTGACGGCCGGCCACTCGCGGCTCCAGCTTCCGTAGTCCTGGATCTCCAGCACCGCGCCACCGACCACCAGGTGGCCGCGATGGGGCTCGATCTCGAACACGCCGTTGAAGTACTGCAGGTCATAGTCGGCCGCCGTGCGGGTCAGGGTCGCCTTGACCATGCCGGGCGACCAGCCATCCATCGTCGAGCCCAGGGTGACCGCCGAGAACGCGTCGGGCGTGGCGCCGGTGCGAAGGACGGCGAGGCGGTAGCGGTCGCCGCCGATCGTCCAGATGCCTTCGATCGGATCGCGCTTGCGGCCGAGCGCGGTCAGCCGCTGCATCACGCCGGCTTCGGTCCAGTCCAGTCTCGGAACGTCGGCCGCGGTCGGGCTCGATGGTGCGGTACCCGGAGCAGCGGCCGTCAGGACGACGCCCGTGTGGCGATCGTGGAAGAACCCGATCCATTCCTGGAGGACCGCGAGCAACTCGTCCGTCGACAGCGTACCGGTCCCGACCCGGGCGCGCAGCCGCGCCGTCAACGCCGCGAGCTCGGCGCGCTTGGCGCCCGCGGTCTTCGTGTCGTACCCGGCATAGTTCGTCGTGATCTTCTCGACCATGAAATCGAAGTCACGCAGATCTCGTTGCTTCGCGGGGCTGGCCTGCACTGCCGCGGGCTGCGCCGTCGCGATGGATGGCAGTGTGCAGACAAGCAGACACGCCGCCAGCCAGACGTTGACGCAAGGGGTCAGTGACGACATCGGCGTTCGTGCGGGAGACGGTTCGTGGCCCATGTCCCTTGGGATGCAGCGCAGAGGCTCATGTAGCGCAAAGAGACGATCACGGCGGTAGGTCGTGGAGCCGGCCGGCGGCTGGCCATCGGTCCTCGTGTGGGTGGTGCAGATACAGTGAGGTTGATCGTCCGCACGACCGCGCGGCGATGGGCCAGCGAGACGATTGACGCTCGATCGCTGGTTGACTCAAGGTTCTCCGATGATCGTGCGGGTGGCTCGGGACGTCGTGGTGCATCGGTTCCTGGATGGCGCGCGGTCTCGCCGGGCCTGGCTGCTGGTCATGGCGGCGAGCGGCTGCGGCTACGACGCGCTGCCGCGGCTGACTGGCGGTCCCGCCGTCGACGCCAGCGGCGTCCTCGTCGATGCCGGGCCGCCCGTCGATACGGCGCCCGCGGTGGACGCGGACATCCCGCTCGTCGACGCGGCGCTCGATGGTCCGGCGATGCCCTGTTACGGGGACCCGCAGGGCCTGGTGACGCCGTGCTTCTCCTCGGAGCCGACCGGCGACCTCACGCTCCCGAGCCTGATCGACACCGACCACGACGCGCTGTGCTCGACGGCGACCCTGAATGTCCCGAGCACGATCTGCGTGATCGCCGGCGTGAACCTCACGGTGCCAGACGGCGTGACGGTCGCGGCGGTCGGCAGCCGACCGCTGGTGCTGGTGGCGACGCGCACGATCACGATCGGCACCGACGGCGTGCTCGACGTCGCGAGCCATCGCTCCTCCGCGAACCCGGACGCCACGGCGCAACTCGGCGCCGGCTCGGATCCGGCGGGCGGCTGCGATCCGGGCGTCGCGCCGCATGCCTCCGTGGGCGGCGCCGGCGGCAGCTTCGTCGCCCCGGGCGGGAGCGGTGGCTCCGGCGAGTCCGGGGCCGGCGGAGGCACGTCGGGCGCGGGCCAGGCGATCGCGCTGCGCGGCGGGTGCTCGGGGCAAGACGGAAGCAGCGACGGTGGGAGCGGCGGTGGACGGGGCCGCGGCGGTCATGGCGGTGGCGCCGTGTACCTGATCGCGCGCACGATCCTCAACAGCGGGACGATCAATGCGTCGGGAGAGGGCGGCGGTCGTGGGCGCGCCTCGGGGAACTCGCCCGCGGGCGGCGGCGGATCGGGCGGGCTGATCGGCCTCGACGCGCCGACGATCACCAACTTTCACATCGTGTTCGCGAACGGCGGCGGCGGCGGCGAAGGCGCCGATGGCCCCACGTCGGGGCTGCCGGGGCCCGAGGCGGTCGGCGTCAGCGCGGCGAGAGGCGGCGCCGGCGGCAGCTTCGGCGGCGACGGCGGCGACGGCGGCGCCGGGGGCACGGCCGGCGGGATGGCCGCGGGCGGGGACGGGAAGAACGCGCCCGCCGACGGCGGCGGTGGTGGCGGCGGTAGCACCGGCGTGATCGTGGTCTATCGCGGCGTGCTCGGCGGCGCGTTCTCTCCCTTCCCGGCGCCGCCGGGACCCTGAGCGGCGGAGGCCAACCAGCGCGGTCTTGCGGGCGGCTACCGGGCGGCGAGCAGGCGATACAGGCTGAGGTCGAGCTCGCTGGCGACGATCCGGACCGCGCTGTCGACGCTCGAGGCGTCGAGCTGGAGCGTCTGCTGCAAGCGGGTGCGGGTGTCGCGCAAGATCCGCTGCCGGATCTCGGAGAGCCAGCGCGACGCGGTGACGCGGTGGATCTTGTAGAGCGCGGCGATGTCGTTGACGCTGCGGTCGTCGACCAGCAGCGCGCGCAGCACGGTGCGGTCGCGCGGCGGCAGATCGGCGACCGCGGCCTGGAACGCGCGTTTGAAGTCGGCGCCGTGGCGCGTGTTGAGCACGGCGAGCTCGGGGTCGTCGTCATCGTCGAGCAGCGCGTCGGCGTCGAGCGGCTCGGTGATGCGCCGGCGGCGCAGGACCAGCAAGCCTTCGCGGCCAGCCACCGAGGCGATCCAGTGGCTCAGCGGTCCGCTGCCCTCGTACTGCGCGAGCTTCGGCTGGTCACCGACGAGCAGCTTGGTCTGGACCTCCTGGCGCACGTCGTCGACGTCGGCGGGGTCGAGCCGCAGGCGGGCGAGCACGCGCTCGGCGCGCACGAACATCTCGCGGCGCAGGACGTGCAGCGCGGAGGGCTCGCCGCGCAGGCACGCCTGGGCCAGCGCGAGCTCGACCACGAACGGCGGGTGGGCCACGGCCGGCGACGCGGGATCGCCGGGCGCCCAGCTGGCGGCGAGGCTCGCGACGGCGGCGGCGTCGTCGAAGGCGACGTCGGACCAGCGGGCGCGCGCGGCCGACAGCACGTCGCGCAGCGAGGCCTCGAGCGCGGCGGGGTCGAGCTGCCCGGTGTCGTGATCGGCGTGCGCGAGGAAGATGTCGGCGAGGGTCATCGCAGCTCCCGGAGCCAGCGCTCGACCGCGTCGCGACGCGTGGTCATCTTGGCCTTCGCGAAGTCGGCGCGGCTGGCTTCGCCGAGCGCGCGGGCGTGCCGGCGATCGCCCAGCGCGGCGTAGCTGCGGGCGCGGGCGTAGGCGCTGAACGCCGTGACGTCCGGCGCGAGGTCGTGCTCGGCGGTGACCTCGTCCTCGAGCTTCACCAGGCGTCGCTGATCGACCCGATGATCCACGGCGTCACAGTACACGAGCCCGGCCAGCGCGCGCAGCGCGTATCCGCGGTTCTCGCCGGTGACCGCGGCGAGGGACTGGTAGGCGCGCGCGAACTGGATCCGCGCTGCCGACGTCGCGCCTGCGGCCGCCATCAACTGTCCGAGATCGACGCGGACCACCGCCGCGTCTTCGCCGTCCGCGGCGTCGCTGCCTTCGTACATGGCCAGCGCCGTTTGATAGGACGCGATGGCGCCGGCGGGATCGTTCACCCACTGCAGGGCGTCGCCGAGGCCACCATGTGCCAGCGCCAGCATCGCGTCGTGTGGACCGCGCACGGCCGCGAAGATGGCCACGCACTCGCGATAGACCTTCACGGCGCCCGGATAGTCACCGAGCGCGATCAACGCCGTGCCGATGTTCCCGAGCGCATAGGCGAGCTTCGGGTGTGAGGGACCCAGCAGCGCGCGCTCGATCTCGTACGCCTGGCGATGAAGCCCGACGGCGACCGCGTATTCGCCAAGGGCGAACCGCGCGATGCCCAGGAGGTTCAGCGACGTCGCGACGTCCGCGCTCCGCGCGCCGCGGAGCTGCGTCCCGAGCGCGCGCGCCTCGTCGAGATATGCGATCGCCCGTCGCGGATCGGCCGTCCCGTACAGCACGCCGAGGTTGTTCAGCGCGGCGATCACTTCGGGGTGCAGGTTGCCGTGGGTCTTGCGAACCAGCGCGAGCGCCGTCTCGAAGTGCGCGCTGGCCTCGGTGCGCATGCCGCTGCGAAGCAGGACCACGGCGAGACTGTTGTGCGCCGAGGCGATCGCCAGCGTCGCGCTCGGCTGGGCGCGCTCGCGCATCGCCAGTCCGGTCGCGAGCTCCTGGCGCGCCTGTGCGTACGCGCCGCGTTCCATCAGCAGCAGACCGGCGTAGGTGTGGAGCAGGGCGCGGCGCTCGGGCGGGTCTCCGGCCCGCAGGACCGCCGCGTCGGCCACGGGCATCCAGCGGCGCGCGTCCTCGATGCGCCCGAGGTGCTCGTGAAGGACGTGGACGCGCACGGTCCAGGCCTCGGCGACGAGCTCGTCGTCGCGCGCCTTCGACGCCTCCCGCGCAGCTTCGTCGAGCAGCGCCTCGAGCTCGGCGAACCGCTCGATCCCCGCGTAGACTGCGGCCTGCGCGAGCAACGCACGCGCCAGCAGCCGGGCGTACTGCACGGCTCGCGCTGCGGCGACGATGCCATCGATCTGCTGGCTCGCTTCCCTGGCGCGGCCCGCGCGCTCGAGGTTGACCATGTGGTCGACGCGTCGCTCGAGCTCGGCGATGACCGGCGCGAGCGCGAGCGGCGGCGGCTCGTGATCGGTGAGCTCGGCGCGGGTGCATGTCTCCGGATCGGACAGCGCCTCGACGGCGCGGGCCGGGTCGGTGAGCGCGGCGCCCGGGGCCGGCATCGTGAACAGGAGGCCGAGATCGTCCGCCTGCTGCAGCCGTCGCTCGAGGCAGCCGCGCTGTCGATCGCGGAGCCGGGACGACTGTCCGCCGGTCGCGCGGCACGAGCGGGTGTTCGCCGCGTCCCAGCGCCGGCCATAGTCTTCGAGTAGCCGGCCCGCCGCGTGACCCTCGACGAGCGCGCGGGCGTCCTGGCTGGCGAACCTCGCCGCGATCGCGGCCTGCCGCTCGAGGCCGAAGACCCGGATCGCTTGCGCATCGCGCTCGGCGCAGCGCTGCGCCGGATCCGGCGCGCGGGTGGCGGTCAGGGTCACCGCGATGGTCAACCCGGCGGCGGCGCCGAACGCGACCCAGCGCGCGCGCGTCGATCGAGGCGAGAGCACCTCGAGCAGCGCCGACATCGACGAGAACCGTCGCTCGGGGTCGAGCTGGAGGCCGCGGGCGAGCACGCGCCGGACGCGGCGGGGGAGCGGCTCGAGCGCCGCCTGCGACGGACCGCGGGCGATCGCGGTGACCAGCGCCTCGACGGTGATGCCCGCGAACGGACGAGCTCCGCACAGCGCCTCGAACAGCGTCACGCAGAAGCTGAACTGGTCGCTGCGCTCGGTCGCGATCTCGCCGCGGAGCTGCTCGGGCGCCATGTACGCCGGGGTGCCGAGCAGCGAGCCGGTCACGCTCAGGGTCACCATGAGATCGAACACCGCCGTCAGGGACGCGCGCGCCACGGGCAGACGCGCGGCGTCGAGCCGGACCAGCCCGAAGTCGCCAAGCTTGGCGAGCCCCGCCGCCGAGATGAGGATGTTGCGCGGCTTGATGTCGCGATGGACCAGGCCGACCGCGTGGGCCGCGACCAGGCCGCGCGCGACGCCCGCGAGCATCTCGATCACCTCGGCCGGCGAGCGCGTGGTCTCGACCCAGCGATCGAGCGTCACGCCGTCGACGTACTCCATCGCGACGTAGGTGGTGCGTTCGTGACGGCCGGTCTCGTAGACCGCGACGACGTTGGGATGCGCGAGCCGCGCGAGCGCCTGGGCCTCGCGGCGCAGCCGATCATCGCCCTCGACGTCGAGCCCGGTGTTGCCATGCCGGATCTTGATCGCGACGTGGCGGCCGAGCTCGGGGTCGATCGCGCGATACACGCATCCCATCGCGCCGCTGCCGAGCTCCGCGATCACCTCGAAGCGACCGATCCTCGTGGTCGCGGATATGCTGCGGGCCTCGTCGTCCCGCTCGGCGGCCAGCGCAAACGTCAGCCGGCGGCAGTCGTCGCAGTCCGCGAGGTGGGACTCCAGCCCGGCCGCCGAGGCCACGGAGATCGAGCGAGCGACGAACTCGACGATCTCCCCTTCGGACGGGCACGGCATCGATCACGAATGATGGCCGCACCCGTGGTGCGCGGCAAGGTGACGGCCGAGACGGTCCCCCGACGGTGCCGTCGATTGTTTGCTACATCGGGCCTCGCGACGCATCTCCCGTAACAGATGCGTCCTCTGATCATGCTCGCCGTCCGCGGCGGCGCGCCCCAGCGGTCCCGGCGCCGGTCGTGGCTCCGCCGCCCATGAGCGCGCGAACCGACGATCCCACGTCGCGACTGTTCTGCAGTGACCACGTGAACCAGCCGTATCCGCGCGTGCGAGACGCGATCCTCGCGAACGCGGACGGCGTGTTCCGAGACGCGACCGCGGTGGCCGCCGCGCATACCGCGACCCTGCATCTCCGGGTCGGCGGGATCAGCATCGCCACCAAGGTCGTCGGCGTCCATCGTGACGACGAAAACGACCGACCGGCGACCACGCTGATGCTCGCGTGGAAGGCGGTCCACCGGACGCCGTTGTTTCCGTCGATCACGGCGAGCCTCGCGATCTTCGCGCTGTCCCCTACCGTGACGCAGCTCGAGCTCCGCGGGATCTACCAGCCGCCCGTGGGCAAGCACGGCGAGGCGCACGACGCCGCCGCCGGGCATCGCGCGGCCGAAGCGTCGGTCGCGCGCTTCCTCGAAGAGGTCGCCGGATGGCTGCGCGTCGAGCTCGCCCCGGCGATCGTCACGTAGGCAGCCATGCGCCTCGCGATCGCGGTCGGCTTTGTGCTTCTGCTCGCGCTCGGGACCGCCCGCGCCGATGACGACGAGTGCCCCCGACCCGCGGGGCAACGGGGTGTGCGCGAGGTCAAGCTGCGGTTCGCGGACTCGATCACCCCGGAGGCGTTCGCGGTCGGGGTCGCCGCGCTCCGTCGAGCCACGCGGGTGATCCTCGCGATCGACGGCGACGAACGCGCGGTGCTGGCGCGGGTCGATGCTCGTCAGCTCGCGGCGCTCGATGCCGGCAACGAGGTCAGCAGCGAGCCGATCGAGCCATGGGTCGATTTCGCCGGCTACCTCGTCGACGTCTCGACGCGGCCCCGGCTCGAGCCGATGCTGGAGGTCGCGGGCTGGCAGCTCGACGCATCGCCGCGCGACGCGGTGCCGTACGTGATCAAGCTTCGATCGCCATTCACCGCGGCGAGCAACGAGCAGGCCGCCCGGATCGCCGCGCGGGTGGGTGAGGCGGGACTGGTGCGGCTCGATCCGGGCGCGATCGTGCGCGCGACGATGACGCGCGCGCAGGCCGCGGCGATCGCCGCATGGAGCACGGTGCGCTGGGTCGGCGTCGTCGAGCCGTTGTACAAGATCGATCCTGGGCTGATCGGCGCGACCTGCCTGATCGTGCGTCGGGATCGACTGGCCATGATCGCCGCGCGCCTGGTCGGCCCCGACCGGATCCAGGTCAACGTGACGGTCCCGGACATCACGGCGGGCGTGCGCTCGGTGCTGGCGAACGCGAAGGCGACCGTGATCGCGGAGGTCAACGCGGGCCTCGTGGTCGAGCTCCCGCGCAGCGCGATCCGTGC
>Ga0307513_10005057_pt1 | contig 17459 bp, 16 predicted proteins | sample 15_EM_MG_FD_202174 | JGI IMG/M metagenome (GOLD analysis project Ga0307513, IMG submission 202174) | Populus trichocarpa ectomycorrhiza microbial communities from riparian zone in the Pacific Northwest, United States - 15_EM | ecosystem: Host-associated > Plants > Roots > Unclassified | place... | reverse complement strand
ACGCTGGCGCTCCTGTTCATCGACCTCGACCACTTCAAGCGCGTCAACGACTCGCTCGGCCACCTGGTCGGCGATGCGCTGCTGCAGACGGTGGCCGAGCGCATCACGTCGACCTTGCGCGCGGGCGACCTGGTCTCGCGCTTCGGCGGCGACGAATTCGTCGTGCTGCTGGCCGGCAACACGCCGCCGGCGGCGGTGCTCGAAGTGGCGAACAAGCTGCTGCTCTCGGTCGGCGCGCCGGTCGAGCTGGAAAGCGCGTCGATCTCGGTGACGCCGTCGATCGGCGTCGCGCTGTTCCCGCACGACGGCCGCACGCCCGATGAGCTGATCAAGCACGCCGACACCGCGATGTACCAAGCCAAGGCGCGCGGGCGCGCGACCTGCCGCTTCTTCGAGCCGGCGATGGCGGCGGCGGCCGACGCCGAACTGGCGCTCGAAAGCCGGCTCGCGCAAGCGATCCGCGAGCAGGAATTCGTGCTCCATTTCCAGCCCCAGTTCGCGCTGCGCGACGGCGCGCTGGTCGGCGTCGAAGCGCTGATCCGCTGGCAGCACCCCGAACGCGGGCTGCTCGCGCCGGACGTCTTCATCCACGTCGCCGAATCGCGCCGCTTGATGCTGCCGATCGGCCAGTGGGTGCTGCGCGAAGCCTTGCGCCAGGCCTGCCGCTGGCGCGACGCCGGGCTGGCGGCGGTGCCGGTGGCGGTGAACCTGTCGACGACGCAGTTCCAGGCCGCCGGCTTCGTCGAATCGGTCGAGCGCGCACTGGCCGAGGCCGGCGCGGGCGGCGAACTGCTCGAACTCGAACTCACCGAACGCATGCTGATGGACGACGCTGCCGGCGCGCGCGAGACGCTAGCCCGGCTGAAGGCACTCGGCGTGCGGGTCGCGGTCGATGACTTCGGCACCGGCTACACCTCGCTCGGCCACCTGAAGGACTGGCCGGTCGACCGGCTGAAGATCGACCGCTCGTTCATCGAAGGCCTGCCCGGCGACCGCGCTTCGGCGGCGATCGCCGGCGCGATCGTCCAGATGGCGCGCGGCCTCGGCATGCGCACGGTCGCCGAAGGCGTGGAGACGCCCGCCCAGCGCGACTGGGTCCACGCGAACGGCTGCGACGAACTGCAGGGCGACGTGATGGCGCGGCCGATGACGGCCGCCGAAATAGAGGGCTGGCTGCGGCTGCGTTAGGCCGATCAGGGCTTCGGAGCCTTCTTCGGCCGCCGCCAGCCGGCGATCGAGACCTGCTTCGCGCGCGCGACGGTCAGCTGCCCGGCCGGCGCGTCGCGCGAGATCGTCGAGCCGCCGCCGATCGTCGCGCCGTCGCCGAGCGTCAACGGCGCGACCAGCACGCAGTTCGATCCGATATGGACGTCGTTGCCGATCACCGTGCGGTGCTTGTTGGCGCCGTCGTAGTTGGCGGTGATGCTCCCGGCGCCGTAGTTGACCCGTTCGCCGACCGTCGCGTCGCCGAGGTAGGCCAGGTGGTTGGCCTTGGCGCCGGCGGCCAGGGTCGCGTTCTTCACTTCGACGAAGTTGCCGATGTGGACCTCGCGCCCGAGCTCGGCGCCCGGGCGCAGCCGTGCATACGGGCCGACCAGGGCGCCGGCGCCGACCGTAGCCCCTTCGATGTGCGTGAAAGGGTGGATCACCGCGCCGGCGGCGATGCGGGCGTCGCGGACCACGCAATGGGCACCGATGCGAACGCCGTCGCCGAGCTCGACCTCGCCTTCGAAGATGCAGTTGACATCGATCTCGACGTCACGGCCGCAAACCAGGCGGCCGCGCTGGTCGAAGCGGGCCGGGTCGGCCAGCCGGACGCCGGCTTCCATCAACACCTCGGCCTGCCGGCGTTGCAGGCGGCGTTCGAGATCGGCCAGCTGCGCCGGGCTGTTGACGCCGAGCACTTCGGTCTCGCTGGCGGCTTCCGTTGCGACCACCGGCACGCCTTCGGCGACGGCGAGTGCGACGATGTCGGTCAGGTAGTACTCGCGCTGCACGTTGTCGTTCTTCAGCGCCGCCACCCAGCGCTTCAGCGCCACGGTCGGCGCCGCCATGATGCCGGTGTAGATCTCGCGGATCGCGCGCTGCTCGGCGCTCGCGTCCTTGTGCTCGACGATGCCGAGCACGCCGCCATCGGCACCGCGCACGATGCGGCCGTAGCCGCTGGCGTCGGCCAGCGTTATCGTCAGCAGCGCCAGGCGGGTGCCGGCGCAGGCGTCAGTCAGCGCGCGTGCGGTCTCAGTGCGGATCAAGGGCACGTCGCCGTTGAGGATCAAGGTCGTCGGGTTGCTGTCGTCGAGCACCGGCAGCGCCTGCTGCACCGCGTGGCCGGTGCCGAGCTGCGGCACCTGGCGCACGCAGACCGCAGCGCCGGCGCCGGCTTCGACGGCCTCGGCGCCGTGCCCGGTCACCACCACCGTGCGCGCCGCGCCGAGCCCGGCGGCGGTGTCCAGCACATGCTGCAGCAGGCTGCGGCCGCCGAGCCGGTGCAGGACCTTCGGCAGTGCCGACTTCATGCGGGTGCCCTTGCCCGCGGCCATGACCACGATGTTCAGTGCCATGCGACAGTCTGAAGACGAAAGCGGCGATTATCGGCTTGCGGCGCGGGAACGCCGCCTGCCCCTGGAGGCTCCTGTACGCCCATGCGCATGACCTTGCCTGCCCGACGAGCCGGTTTCCTCAGAGCAGCCCTTCTCGCCGTGCTGCTGGCGCTGCTGTCGGGTTGCAGCACGCTGCGCCTGGCCTACAACAATGGCCCCCAGCTCGGCTGGTGGTGGCTCGACGGCTATCTCGACTTCAGCGGCGAACAGACGCCGCGCGTCAAGCAAGCCATCGACCGCTGGTTCGACTGGCACCGCAGCACGCAGATCCTCGACTACGTGCCGCTGCTGGTCGCCGCGCAGGCGCAGGTGCTGGAGCCCGTCACGCCGGCGATGGCCTGCCGTTGGCAGCAGCAGTGGCGCGATGCGTTGGAGCCGGCGCTCGAACGCGCGCTGCAGATGTCGGCCGACCTGGTGCCGAGCCTGGGCGAGGCGCAATGGCGCTATCTGGAGGAGCGCTTCGCGAAGAGCAACGCCGAGATGCGACGCGACTTCCTCCAGCCCAAACCCGAGGCGCGGCTGAAGGCATCGGTCAAACGAGTCGTCGAGCGCGCCGAGACGCTGTACGGCGACCTCGACGAGCCGCAGCGGCGCGTCATCAGGACGGGCGTCGTGGTCTCGCCGTTCGACCCGCAGGCGTGGATCACCGAGCGCGAACACCGCCAGCGCGACACCGTCGCCACCTTGCGCCGGCTGGCTGCCGAGCGCGCCGACCATGAGCACGTCGTCGCCGCGCTGCGCACGCTGGTCGAGCGCGTCGAACGCTCGCCCGACGCGAACTACCGCGCCTACCAGCAGCGGCTGGCCGAATACAACTGCGCGTTCGCGGCGCAGATCCACAACGCCACCTCGCCGGCCCAGCGGCGGGTGGCGCACGAGCGGCTGAAAGGCTGGGAAGAAGACCTGCGAACGATCAGCGCGTCGCCGCGCTGATCGCGAGCCGCCGCAACGGGTCACTCTGTCACGACGAGCTCAGGACGGCGCCAGCGTGACGACGACCTTGCGCGGGTTGATGCCGACCCGCGGAAAGTCGACCAGCGAGGCTTCGAACATCGCCGTCAGCAGGCCCGGATCGAGCTGCGACAGCCCGTCGTTGACGGCGTGGGCTTCGAACAGCGGCTTGCCCGATGTGCGGTCGCGCAGCAGCAAGGCGACTTCGCGGTCGTAGCGCGGGCTCTCGTAGCGCGCCGACATGCCCCACGACGGGCCGACCCAGGGCCCGTGGCGCCAGTAGCCGAAGCCGCCGCGCCACCAGAACGGGTCGTCCCAGAGCGGGCGCTCCAGCCGTGTGGTGCGCGCGCCGACCTGCACCAGCACGTCGGGCGAAGTGCCGGCGGCCGCCGGCAGGAAGCCGGCTTTTTCCAGCGCCGGGCGGGCCGCGGCTTCGAGCTTTTCGGTCTCGGCGGCTTGTGCCTGCTGCGACGGCAAGCGGTCGAAGGCGTAGCTGCCGGGTTTGCGCTCGGCCGGCCATTCACCGAAGCTCGACACGTCGCTGCTGACGCTGCGGATGCCGCCGCAGCCGGCGAGCAGGGCGCCGGCCAGGGTCAGGGTCAGGGCAAGGGCGGACAGGGTCTTCATCGGTGATCCTCCGCAGGCTCGAGTGCGGTGCGCTTCAGCGTGAGTGCCGTGAGTGCCGTGAGTGGCATTTGCGGCGCGCATGGTTCATCGTCGAACGCCTTGTCGCCGGCCGCGTCGGCCACGCCTGTGGCTTGGAGCGTCGCGAAGGGGTGCAGGTTCCGGTCCATCAGGTGCGACGGAACCACGTGGCCCATCGCGTGCAGCATGTTGTCGATCCGGCCGGGATACTGCTTTTCCCAGTCGCGGATCATCTTCTTGACCTGCACGCGCTGCAGGTTGTCCTGGCTGCCGCACAGGGTGCAGGGGATGATCGGGAACTGCCGGTGTTCGGCCCAGCGTTCGAGGTCGGTCTCGGCCACGTAGGCCAGCGGGCGGATCACGACATGTTTGCCGTCGTCGCTGACCAGCTTCGGCGGCATGCCCTTCAGGCGGCCGCCGAAGAACATGTTGATCAGCATCGTCACCACCATGTCGTCGCGGTGGTGGCCGAGCGCGATCTTCGTCGCCCCCAGCTCGCCGGCGACCCGGTACAGGATGCCGCGGCGCAGCCGCGAGCACAGGCTGCACATCGTCTTGCCTTCGGGGATCAAGGTCTTGACGATCGTGTAGGTGTCCTGTTCTTCGACGTGGAAGGCGACGCCGCGCCGGCGCAGGTAGTCGGGCAGCACGTGCTCGGGGAAGCCGGGCTGTTTCTGGTCGAGGTTGACGGCGACGATGCTGAACGGCACTGGCGAGCGCTCGCGCAGCGAGAGCAGGATGTCGAGCAGCGCGTAGCTGTCCTTGCCGCCCGACAGGCAGACCATGACCTTGTCGCCGGCTTCGATCATGTTGAAGTCGCCAATTGCCTGGCCGACCTGGCGGTGCAGGCGCTTGCTCAGCTTGTTGGCTTCGAAGGCAAGTTTCTTCACGGCGGCAGCATCGCTCAGCGTATTCATGCGTCTTCCTTCAGCCCGAAGACTTCGACGCCGACCGCGTCGCAGTCCGGGTAGACATCGGGTTTTTCGGTCATGACGCGCGCGGCACGAACGCGCGGGTGGGCGAGCATGGTTTTGAGCACGTCGTCGGCCAATGTTTCCTGCAGGTGGATGTGGCCGCGCTTGATGCGTTCCATGATGCTGCGGCGGATGAAGTCGTAGTCGAGCACTTCGTCCAGTTCGTCGACCGTGGGCGTCGACAGCGCCAGCGGCACGTAGAGGTCGACGTTGATCACGACCCGCTGCTCGCCGCGCTTTTCGAATTCGTGCACGCCGATGTTGATCCAGACCTCGCAGTCGCGCAGGAAGACGCGCCGGCAGTCGATCAGGCGCGGGTGGTTCAGCAGGCTTTGCATGGTTCGATACTCAGCTCTCAGCCTGGCGGGCGAGGAACATCACGTCGCGGGCCTGCGGCTGCAGGTGCTGGCCGCCGTCGACGACGATCGTGGTGCCGGTGATCGCCGGCGATTCGAGCAGGAAACGCACGCTGCGCGCCACATCCTGCGGGGTCGACGAACGATGCAGCGGCGTCATCGCGTGCGACGCCGCGAATTCGTTGCCGCTCATGTTGCCCGACAGCAAAGTGACGCCCGGCGCGACGCCGCAGACCCGGACGCTCGGGGCCAGCGCCTGCGCCAGCAAGGTCGTCGCCGCTTCGAGAGCCGCTTTCGACAGCGTGTACGACAGGTAGTCGGGATTCGGGTTCCACAGCTTCTGGTCGAGCAGGTTGACGACGCAGCCGCCGCCGGCGGCATGCAGCGCGCGGGCGAGCACAATCGCCGGCGCGGTGTTCGCGCGCCAGGCGCGCTCCATCGCCGCGTAGCCGAAGCTGGCGACATCGTCGTATTCGAACAGTGACGCGTTGTTGACGACCGCGTCGACGCGGCCGAAGGCTTGCCGCACCGCCGGCAGCAGCGCGGCGCAGGCGGCTTCGTCGGCCAGGTCGGCGGCGAAGACTTCGGCGCGGGCACCGGCGGCGCGCACGCGCAGCAATGCCGCCGTGTCGTGCGCGTCGGCCGCCGAGCGGCGGTGGTGCACGGCCACGTCATACCCGTGCGCCGCGAGTTCGAGCGCGATGTCGCGGCCGATGCGACGGGCAGCGCCGGTGACGAGAACGACGGGTCGGGGATTCATGCCTTCCTAGAATGCCGGCGTGAGCGGCACAGAACACGACAGTTTATCGGCGCTGCTGCGCCAGCGGATCGAAGCGGCGGGGGGCTGGTGGCCGTTCGACCGTTTCATGGCCGCGGCGCTGTACGAACCCGGCCTCGGCTACTACGCGCGCGACAGCCGCCAGTTCGGCTTGATGCCGGGCTCGGGCAGCGATTTCGTCACCGCGCCGGAATTGTCGCCACTGTTCGGCGCGGCCCTGGCGCGCCAGGTCGCGCAGGCGCTGGCTGCCGCCCGGGCGCACGAGGTCTACGAGTTCGGCGCCGGCTCGGGTGCACTCGCCGAGCAGCTGCTGCGGGCGCTGGGGCCTGGCGTTCGTTATCACATCATCGATCTTTCCGGCACGCTGCGCGAACGCCAGGCCGAGCGGCTCGCGCCTTTCGCCGGCCGGGTGCAATGGCTGGACGCGCTGCCCGATTCGATCACCGGCGTCGTGGTCGGCAACGAAGTGCTCGATGCGATGCCGGTGCAACTGCTGCATTGGAACGGCGACGAATGGCGCGAACGGGGCGTCGCGCTGTCGGCGGATGCCTTCGCCTGGCAGGACCGGCCGACGGCGCTGCGGCCGCCGGTCGATGCCGGCTTCGCCGCCGACAGCGTGACCGAAATCCACCACCAGGCGGAAGCCTTCATCCGGACCTTGGCCGAGCGCTTGGAGCGTGGCGCGGCGATCTTCATCGACTACGGCTTTCCGGACCGCGAGTACTACCACCCGCAGCGCAGCGGCGGCACGCTGATGTGCCATCGCGGCCACCGGGCCGACACCGACCCGCTGCGCGATGTCGGCCTGAAGGACATCACCGCGCACGTCGATTTCAGCGGCATCGCGCTCGCCGGCCAGGAGGCCGGGCTGGCCGTGCTCGGCTACACCTCGCAGGCGCGGTTCCTGATGAACTGCGGCCTGCTCGACCTGCTGCGCGGCGCCGACATCCGCACGACCGCGCATGCGCAGAAACTACTCACCGAGCACGAGATGGGCGAGCTGTTCAAGGTGATCGCCTTCGCTCGCGGCCTGCCCGATTTCGAGCCGCTCGGCTTTGCCGCCGGCGACCGCATCCACATGCTGTAACAGCGCCCGCTGCTGAGAGTTTTGTGGGCGCCGGCGCAGGTTTCACCGCTCCACGAACCTTTGCAGTCGGTTACGCTTGGCTGCCTTGCAGCCAAGGCGACAGCAGGGGGCCGGATGAGCGGAACGTGGTTTCTCGAAGGCGTCGGCGCCGACGGATCGCACGTCAGCCACGAGCTGGCCGTGCTGCCGGTTCACATCGGCCGAGAACCCGGCAACGAACTCGTCGTGCCCGGGCGCGGCCTCAGCCGCCGCCACGCGCAGCTCGGCGAAGACGTCTCCGGCCAACTGCGCGTCACCGATCTCGACAGCACCAACGGCACCTTCGTCAACCGCGAGCGCGTCAACGGCTCGTGTCTGCTGGCCGAGAACGACGTCATCCACTTCGGCAATGCCGAATTTCGCCTCGGCCTGCGCCAGGACGGCGCGGTGGCGATGGAAGGCAACAGCGAACGCACGATGATCGTGCCGGTCGGCCGCACGCTCAGCAAACACTTCGTTCCGCAGGAGCGCCAGTTCATGGAGCTGCTGCGCGGGCAAGGGCTGTCGGGCGCGATCCAGCCGATCGTCGATGCCCACAGCGGCGCCTTGTTCGCGCACGAACTGCTCGGCCGCAGCGTGCACCCCGAGCTGCCGCCGTCGCCGATCCGCCTGTTCAGCATCGCCGCGTTGCTCGACCGCGAAGCCGAGCTGAGCCAGGCCTTCCGCGACCACGGCATCCGCACGCTCGCGCCCCGAATGCCCGGCTCGACGCTGTTCGTCAACACGCACCCGAAAGAGACCTTCGAAGAGGGCTTCCTCAACTCGCTCGCCCAGCTGCCGCAGGTCGGCCTGAACCTGGTCGTCGAAGTTCATGAGACCGCGGTGATGGAGGTCGAGCGCATGCGCGACTTCGCCGCCCGGCTGAAGGAGATCGGTGTTCGTTTCGCCTACGACGACTTCGGCGCCGGCCAGGCGCGGCTGAACGAACTCGGCGAAGTGCCGGCGCACTTCGTCAAGTTCGACATGGGACTGATCCGCAACCTTCACAGCGCAAGCGTTCGCAAGCAGAAGGTCGTCAGCGACCTCGTCCGCCTGGTTCATGAAGTGGGTTCTGTTGCGCTCGCCGAAGGGGTCGAAACCGAGCCCGAAGCCGTCGTCTGCCGGCAGATGGGCTTCGAGCTGATCCAGGGCTACCTGACCGGCAAGCCGGTGTCGTTCGCCGGCCCCTGAAGCGCGGCGTCGACCGCCGCCACCCGCGCGGCCTGTACGGCAGCGCCGATCGCGGTTCCTTTTTGTCCGCGCGCCATGCAGTCGGCGGCAATGGCCGCCGTGTCGACCGCGCGCGCCGCTGCCAGCAGCGGCGGCAGCCGCAGCGCCGGCCGGTACGCTTCGTTTTCGCGCCCGGTGCGGCCGCGGGCGTCGCATTCGCAGGCCAGCAGCACCTGGGTGAAACGATCGGCCCGGCGCAGCGCATCGCAGCGCTCGAACAGCCGCAGCACCGCCGAGGCACTGAGCCCGCCGCTGCGGTGGATGTTGCCGTGCTCGCGCGCCACCACGTCGGCCAGCTCGCGGCAGTCGCTCGGTACCCGCCAGCGTTCGCCGACCTCGCGCGCCAGCGCCGCGCTGCGCGCTTCGTGGGCGATGTGGCGCGGCCATTCGGCCGCCGGCGTGGTGCCCTTGCCGAGGTCGTGCACCAGGCAGGCGTAACGCACCGGCAGCGGCGCCTGCAGCGCTGCGCATTGGTCGAGCACCAGCATCAGATGGACGCCGGTGTCGACCTCCGGGTGGTGCTCGGGCGGCTGCGGCACGCCCCACAGGCGGTCGACCTCGGGCAGCAGCCGCTGGAGGGCGCCGCAGCCGCGCAGCACCTCGAACAGGCGGCTCGGCCGGGCTTCCATCAGCCCGCGCGAGAGCTCCTGCCAGACGCGTTCGGCCACCAGCGCGTCGACCTCGCCTTCGTCGACCAGCCGGCGCAGCATCACCTCGGTTTCGGGTGCGATGCTGAAGTCGGGGAAACGCGCCGCAAAGCGGGCCACGCGCAGCAGCCGCACCGGGTCTTCGGCGAAGGCCTCGGAAACGTGGCGCAGCACGCGGTGTTGCAGGTCGCGCTGGCCGCCGAAGGGGTCGATCAGCGTGCCGTCGGGGTCTTGCGCAATCGCGTTGATCGTCAGGTCGCGGCGCGCGAGGTCCTGCTCCAGGGTCACGTCCGGGTCGGCGTGGAAGCTGAAGCCGTGGTAGCCGGGCGCCGACTTGCGCTCGGTGCGCGCCAGCGCGACTTCTTCGCCGCTGCGCGGGTCGATGAAGACCGGAAAATCCTTGCCGACCGGTCGGTAGCCGGCGGCCACCATGGCCTCGGGCGTGGCGCCGACGACGACCCAGTCGCGGTCGCTGTGCGGGCGGCCGAGCAAGGCGTCGCGCACCGCGCCGCCGACGACGTAGAAGCGGCCCGTCATCGTCCCTTTCGGTAGGGCTCCTCGAAGTCGAGGAAGTCGCGCTCAGCCAGCGCGTCGTCGATCCAGCGCGCCACGCCCGGCGTGGCCGTGACGCGTTCGACGTAGGCACGCGTCGAATCAGACACCGGCAGCGCGTAGCTGCGCAGTCGCATGCCCAGCGGGGCATAGAACGCATCCACGGCCCCGAAGGCGCCAAACAGGAACGGCCCGCCGCTGGCAGCCAGCGCCTCGGCCCACATCGATTCGACCCGCGCGATGTTGTGCCGCACCGCCTCTTGTTCGGCCCAGACCCGGGCGCCGACCTCGGGCAGCGAGGCTTCGATGTTCATCGGGCAGTGGCTGCGCAAGGCACCGAATCCCGCGTGCATCTCGGCGCACACGCTGCGTGCACGCGCCCGCGTGCGGGCGTCCTGCGGCCAGATACCGCGGCCGGGGAACTTGTCGGCCAGGTACTCGGTGATCGCCAGCGTGTCCCAGACCGCGAAGCCGTCGTCGACCAGCACCGGCACGAAGCCCGCGGGGCTGACCTGGGCGACCGCCTTGCGAAAGGCCGAGTCTTCGTCGAAGTCGAAGCGCAGCTTGAGCTCTTCGAACGGGATGTCGAGCTGGCGCATCAGCACCCACGGGCGCATCGACCAGGATGAATAGTTCTTGTTGCCGATCACGAGTTGCAAGGCCATCGGACGCTTTCGCCAAGTTTCGAGTCGCGGGATGCTAGCCCCGGCGCACTGGTCCGCCGATGCGAAATGCTGATCGGATTGATGTGTGGCGTGTCGTTCAGGCGCGCCGCGCCGCCGCCCGCCAGCGTTCGAGGCGCGCGCGGCCGAATTCGCGGCCCAGGTAGCGCGGCGCCACCGCTTCCAATGCCGTCGGCACGACGCCGAGCGCGGCCAGGCCGGGCAGGTGCCCGCCGGCGACATTCGGCGAGCGCATCGAGTCGAGGTTGTCGCGCGATAGCAGCGGCTGGCCGGGCAGGCATTCGAGCAGCAGTGCCTGCAGCCGGCCGGCAAAGGCGGGCAGCGCGATCTGCGGCCGCTCGTGGCCCGACCAGCGGCCGGCCAGCCGCACCAGTTCGCCAAGCGTGTAGGTCCGCGGGCCGGCCAGCTCGAAGGTCTGGCCAGCCGTTGCCGGCCGGTCCAGGCAGTGCACGATGGCGGCTGCGACATCGTCGATCCACACCGGCTGGAAGCGGGCTTCGCTCGCCGCCAGCGGGATGACCGGCGCCAGCCCTTGCAGCCGCGCGAAGACGTTCAGAAATTGGTCGCCATCGCCGAAGACCACCGACTGCCGCAGCACGCTGAGCTCCGGCACCGCGCCAAGCAACGCCGCTTCACCGGCGGTCTTGCTACGCAGGTAGTTCGACGGCGCGTCGGGCCCGACGCCGAGCGCGCTGACGTGGACCACGCGGCGCACGCCTGCGGCGCGGCAGGCGCCCGCCAGCCGACGCGGCAACTCGACGTGGACGCGCTGGAATTCGTCCTTGCTGCCGTGGAGGATGCCGATGAGCTGAACCACCGCGTCGGCGCCGGCCAGCACTTTGGCGAGTGCTGCGTCGTCGTGCACATCGGCTTCGACCAGCTCCACCGTCGGCAGCGATTGCAGGTGCACGCCATGCGCCATGCGCCGCGTCGGCACGGCGATGCGTCCGCCACCGCCGCCGTTGCGTTCGACGAGCTTCTCGCAGAGCAGGCTGCCGACGAAGCCGGTGCCGCCGAGGACGACGATGTTCCGGACCGGGCTCATGGGATGTCGCGTTCGCCGCCGGGTGCGTCGGCCGTTCTCGGCCCGATCGTCGCCCCCAGCCGAGCCTTCAGCGATGGTGTCTGTCCGTTCAGCATCGCCGCATAGTAGACCGCGTTCGACAGCACCCGCTTCACGTAGTCGCGCGTCTCGTTGAACGGTATGCCTTCGGCCCACGCGGCGGTCTCGACCGGGCCGCCTTCACGCCAGCGCCGCGAGCGGCTCGGCCCGGCGTTGTAGGCGGCAGCGGCCAGCGCCTGCGAGCCGCCGAAGTCGTCGAGCACCAGCTTCAGGTAGCTGGCGCCGAGCAGCAGGTTGACGTTGCGGTCGGCGATCATCTCGGGCCGGTAGTCGAGGCCGATCTTCTTCGCCGTCCATTTCGCGGTGGCCGGCATGATCTGCATCAGCCCGGAAGCGCCGGCATGCGAGCGCGCGTCCATGACGAAGCGCGATTCCTGGCGGATCAGGCCGTACATGTAGGCCGGGTCGAGGCCGACTTCGCGCGCCTTCGCCAGCACCTCGTTGCGGAACGGCGTCGGAAAGCGCTGCGCGAGATCGATCTCGCTGCGCGTGCGTTCGCTGGTGTTGATGCAGCGGTCCCAGACCTCGCGCTCGCAGGCCAACTGCGCAGCGGCCAGCAGGTCGCGGTCGGCCAGCCCGCGCAAGGTGAAGTTCCATTCGCGAACGCCTTCGCTGCGCAGGCCGAGCGCCAGCATTTGCAGCGCGCGGGTGAAGCCGGGCGTGGCGCGTGCGGCTTCGCGTTCGGCCGCGGCCAGCGGCTGCGGCGGTGGCGGCAGCACGATGCCGTTGCCCAGCTCTTCGGTGGCGAGCTTGCCGTAGAAGCTCATCTGGCTGGCGATCGATTCGAGCTGCGTGCGCGCTGCCGCGCGGTCGGCGTCGCCGGCGCTGCCGGCGCCACCCTGGGCGGCCAGCGCCAGCAGCGCGCGAGCCTTCCAGTAGATCCAGGTGGCTTCGCGCTGTTCGGCCGGGCTCATCGTGTCGATCGCGCGCTGCACCAGCTGCCAGCGGCCGGCGTCAGCGCTCGGGCTGCGCAATGCGGCGCGGACCGCCCAGGCCAGGGTGTCGTCGGTCCAGTTCAGGTCGACCGGCTTGCGGACCAGGCGCCAGGCGCGCTGGTAGTAGTCGGTCGCCTCAAGCTGCAGCTTCAGCGCCGCCTGCTTGCCGACCACCGCCCAGGCCAGTGCGGCCTGGGACGCCGAGAGCTTGCGCTGCCAGCCGCTCTCGAGCTGGCCGGCGGCCGCGTCGGGGTCGTTGGCCGCCATGCGCAGCAGCGCCAGCAGCGCCAGTTCGTGGCTCGCCGGCTTCTTGCCGAGGTAGCGCGCCGGGTTGTCGAAGATTTCGCCGACCGCCACCCCGTTGGCGGGGCCGAGCAAGGTGGCGGCGGCGCGCGCCAGCCGCGGGCGGTTGAATTCGGCCGCCAGCCGGGCCTGCTGCCAGACGTCGTCGGCCTTCAGCTGGCCGGCTTCGAACAGCGTGCTGGCGAGCAGGTTGCAGCCTTCGTCGAGTTCGCGCTGCGCCGCCCAGGCCGTGCGCGCGGCACTGCGGACGTCCTGCCCCGCGAGGTGCTGCGTCAGCAGCGCGTAGCAGGTGACCTCGCGGTCGTCGTTCATCTTGAAGCGCGGCATGTCGCGAACGAAGTTGGCCCAGTCGCGCCGGTGGCCGAGTTCGAGCAGCCAGTCGTTGCGCAGCCGGTCTTCGACATAGCTGCCCGGCCAGCGCGAGTAAAAGGCCTCGACCTCGCCGACCGACGCCTCGCCGAGCCGGTTGCCGAGCTCCCAGTATTCGACCCACTGCGCCAGCGGGTGGTTGACCGTCGTCACGCCGATGCGCAGCGCGGCCAGCCGCGAACGGTCTTTCTTCTTCAGCGCTTCGCGGGCGTCGACGATCAGGTCGTCGATGTTCTGCGCCGGCGCCAGCTGCGGCAACAGCAGCGCCAGCGCGGTGGCGGTGGCGAGCAGGGCAGTCTTCATGGTTCGCAATGTACGTCGGGGCGCGGCGCTCATCGTTTCGAAGTTGGAGCGTGCTGCGGGGTCATTTCAGCGGTCTGGCTCTTCAACAGCTCGCGCGTGGCAGCGGCCTGCGCGAGCAGCCAGGCTTCGAAGGCCGCCAGTTCGGGGCGTTCGCGCCGCGCCGGCCAGCGCACCAGCCAGTACGCGTAGGGCGACGTGATCCGGCCGCCGGCGCCGAAGGGCTCGACCAGCTCGCCGCGCGCCAGCGATTCGCCGACCAGCGCCAGCCGCGCCAGCGCCACACCCTGGCCGGCAAGCGCGGCCTGGATCTGCTGGTAGGTGAAGTTGAGGTAGATCCAGCCGCGCGGCTCCAACACCGTCGGCGCGTTCAGGCGCAGCCAGTAGCGCCAGCTCAGGTATTCGGCGCTCGGGCGGTGGTCGTCCTCTTCGAGCAGGGTCTGCGCCGCCAGGTCGGCCGGCGAGCCGATGCCGCGCAGCGCCGGGCTCGCGACCGGCGTCAGCACCTCGCCGAACAGCAGGGTCGAGCCGGCCGGCGCATCATCGGCGTGGCAGTAGCGCAAGGCGAGGTCGATCTCGGGGTCGTCGGGGTCGGCCATCGCGTCGGTGGCTGAAATGCGGATGTCGATTCCCGGCTGCGTGCGCTGGAAGTCCTGCAGCCGCGGCAGCAGCCACAGCGACGCGAGCGACGGGAACGTCGTCACGGCGACCTGCAGCCGGCTTTGCGCGGTGCGGATCTGGCGCACGCTGGCGTCGAGCCGGTCGAGCAGCGGCGCGGCGGAGCGCAGCAACGCGGCGCCGGCGCCGGTGAGTTCGACATGGCGCGTGCCGCGCAGGAACAGCGCTGCGCCGAGCTCTTCTTCGAGCCCGCGGATCTGCCGGCTGATGGCCGGCTGCGTGAGGTGCAGCTCTTCCCCCGCCGCGCGAAAGCTGAGCCGGCGCGCGACCGCTTCGAAAGCCCGCAAAGGGCCCACCGAAAGCGGTCGCTGGCGCACTCTATTCATGCAGATAGTTTATCAATGAAGGCCACATTCGTGATTGGACGCTTGGGCGGTCGAGGCGCAGACTTCCTTCACTGCCAAACCAATCACGAGAGGCTGACATGAGATCCGACACGATGACGATTTCGCATCAACGCGCTGCGCCGTGGGAATGGTCGCTGGCGCCGGGGGCTGCCACCCGCCTGGCCGCCGTCGACGGCACCCGCTGGCTGCTCGTGACGAGCGGCCGCGTCTGGCTCACGCAAAGCGGCGCCGGCCCGTACAGCGACGATGTCTGGCTGGCCGCTGGCGAGCACTATGCGTTGCCGGCCGGCAGCGAATGGGTCGTCGAAGGCTGGCCCGAAGCCCGCGTCGAACTGCTTGAAGCGCCGGTGCGGGAATACGGCGCACCGCCGGCGGTCGTTCCGGGCCTGATTCCGGCGCTTTGGCAGCGCGTTTCCGGATCCGTGCAGCGCGCTGCCTGAACCGGCGCGCAGCGCGACCGGGAACCGTTCAGGGGCGCGGCGGCGGCCGAGGGCCCGGCATAGGCCCCACAATCCGGGCCATGACGCAGCCCTTCAAGTGGTCTCTCGAGCCGCCGCGCGACAAGAAGCTGCTGCGCCGGCAGTTGCAGGCCGAGCGGCAGTCGCTGGTCGATCGCCATCAGCGTTCGGTGCACCTGCAGGAAGTGCTGCGGGTCTGGCTGGTCGGCCGGCAGGAGCAGACGATCGGCGCCTACTGGCCGATCAAGGCCGAGTTCGATGCGCTGCCGGCGCTGTACCGCTGGAGCGAAGCCGATGCCAAGCGCCGGATCGGGCTGCCGGTCATCGACCGCCAGACCAAACAACTGCGCTTCCACGTCTGGTTCCCGGGCTGCCCGATGGAAGAAGACGCCTTCGGCATCCCCAAGCCCAAGGACACCGAGCGTTTCGAGCCGCAACTGCTGCTGGTGCCTTGCGTCGGCTTCGGCCCCGGTGGCTTGCGGCTGGGCTACGGCGGCGGTTTCTACGACCGCACGCTGGCGGCGCTGGAGCCGCAGCCGGTGACGGTCGGCGTGGGCTATGCGCACGGCTTCGTGCCGTGGCTGGAAGGCGAGCCGCACGACGTGCCGCTGGACGTCGTGCTCACCGAAGACGGCGTGAACTGGCAGCGGCCGGACGTCTGAGGCCGGATTTAGAGCCCGACCTTGCGGCAGATCTCCAGGGTCAGCGCCGACTGGTTCAGCGTGTAGAAGTGGATCCCCGGCGCGCCGCCGGCGATCAGCCGCTCGCACAGCCGTGCGACCACTTCGATGCCGAACGCGCGCACCGATGCCGCGTCGTCCATGAAGCCTTCCATCTTCAGCGCCACCCAGCGCGGGATCTCGATCCCGTCGCGGGCCGCGAACTGGGCGATCTTCGCGTAGTTGTGGATCGGCATGATGCCGGCGACGATCGGCACCTGCACGCCGAGTGCACGGACCTCGTCGACGAAGTGGAAGTAGGCGTCGGGGTTGAAGAAGAACTGCGTGATCGCCGAGTCGGCGCCGGCCTTGACCTTGTCGGCGAAGTGCTGCAGGTCGCGCCGCGCGTAACGCTGCTGCGGGTGGTATTCCGGATAGGCCGCGACTTCGATGAACCAGTCGCCGCCCTGCGTGCGGCGGATGAACTCGATCAACTCGCTGGCGAAGCGGAACTCGCCGGCGGTGGCGGTGCCGCTGGGCAGGTCGCCACGCAGGGCGACCAGCCGGCGGATGCCTTGTGCGCGGTAGGTGTCCAGGATCTCGGCGATGCCGGCTTCGGTGCTGCCGACGCACGACAGGTGCGGCGCCGCTTCGAAGCCCATCGCGGCGATGTCCTGCACGGTGGCCAGCGTCTTCTCGCGCGTCGAGCCGCCGGCGCCGTAGGTGACGCTGAAGAACTCGGGTTTGACCTCCGCCAGGTCGTGGACCACGGCCTTCAGCTTCTCGCTGCCGACCGGCGTGTTGGGGGGGAAGAATTCGAAACTGAGAGGGATCGTCTTGCTCATGTCATTCCTTCAGGCGACACCGCAACGCGCCCGGCCGATTTCTCGGCCGGGCGCCGCTGAACCTCGCGAATACCGCTGTCAGTAGCGGTACGTGTCGGGCTTGTACGGCCCCTGCTTGGGCACGCCGATGTATTCGGCCTGCTCGTCGCTCAGTTCGCTGAGGACCGCGCCGACCTTCTTCAGGTGCAGCCGGGCGACCTTCTCGTCCAGGTGCTTGGGCAGCACGTAGACCTTGCCGACTTCGTAGTAGTCGCTGTGCGTGAACAGCTCGATCTGGGCGATCGTCTGGTTGGCGAAGCTCGACGACATCACGAAGCTCGGGTGGCCGGTGCCGCAGCCCAGGTTCACCAGGCGGCCCTTGGCGAGCAGGATGATGCGCTTGCCGTCGGGGAAGATCACATGGTCGACCTGCGGCTTGATCTCGTCCCAAGTGCAGTCGGCGAGCGCGGCGACCTCGATCTCGTTGTCGAAGTGGCCGATGTTGCAGACGATCGCCTGGTCCTTCATCGCCGCCATGTGCTTGCGGGTGATGACGCTGCGGTTGCCGGTGGCGCTGACGAAGATGTCGGCCTTGTCGGCGGCATATTCCATCGTCACGACGCGGTAGCCTTCCATCGCTGCCTGCAGCGCGTTGATCGGGTCGATCTCGGTCACCCAGACCTGGGCCGACAGCGCGCGCAACGCTTGCGCCGAGCCCTTGCCGACATCGCCATAGCCAGCGACCAAAGCGATCTTGCCGGCGACCATCACGTCGGTCGCGCGCTTGATCGCGTCGACCAGGCTTTCGCGGCAGCCGTAGAGGTTGTCGAACTTGCTCTTCGTGACGCTGTCGTTGACGTTGATCGCGCGGAACATCAGCGAACCCTTGGCCGACATTTCCTTCAGGCGGTGGACGCCGGTCGTCGTCTCTTCGGTGACGCC
>Ga0307513_10005056_pt1 | contig 17460 bp, 25 predicted proteins | sample 15_EM_MG_FD_202174 | JGI IMG/M metagenome (GOLD analysis project Ga0307513, IMG submission 202174) | Populus trichocarpa ectomycorrhiza microbial communities from riparian zone in the Pacific Northwest, United States - 15_EM | ecosystem: Host-associated > Plants > Roots > Unclassified | place... | reverse complement strand
TTGCACATCAACGTCCAATGAGGACCTACTCCCCCTCGAAGAGCAGCCTAGAAACCCAGTTCCCAAATGCCGCCAGAACGGCGGCATCTGGATGGCCCACCGAACCTGCGCGCAGCTGCTGAATGGGGTATGCGTCTTTAAGCCCTCCAACTCCGAAGAAGAGGTAGTAGAGGGCCTCCAACGTATCGAGCCTCGCCGATTCAAGCTTGTGCGTCCTCTACTGCCATCCTAGTGCTCAATTCCTGATAGACCGCACAGAAATGCGTTGCGTGCACCCACGTCGCACTGAAGGTACACGGAGCCAAGGTTCAGTGCAGCAACAGTACCTGCACCGTTGCCTACCATCCAATATGCGCAAAGACAACCAACGGTGTCTCCCTCATAGAGGTTAAAACGATCAAAACAACAGAAGATGACGGCGTGAGAGAAACAGTTGAATACGAGTTCTGGTGTAAGATGCATAATTCTGTAAGTCGCCACGGTCCTTGCGACCACGGTAATTCGCGACTAAACTATTCACCGACAATTATTCCTCGTAGGATATCCATGCGGCCCGTAGAGCGACGAAAGCCGCTGGGAGAAATAAACTATTTGCTGAACTCGAGACCGTCAAACCTGGTACGACTGTTTCTCATTATTTCACAGCCCGCAGACATGGGTATGCACCAGTCGAGGGGAATGTAGTACAGAATGATGTTGAAGGACGAAAAGTACTGATATCGGATGGCGAAGAGTACGTATTCGGCCCAGTACGTGATTCATCGCTGATACATGAATCATAAAGTTCTGAGTGGTTTAGATGGGATTGCATCGCCGAAGTGATAAGTGGAAAGAGCAGTAATAGGACTGGACCTCTAGAGGATCTGGAGCAAGTCGATGATGATGACCCCCGAACGGAACCCAATTTACAAACCTCTGCCGCCTTCCAGGAAAATATCGTGCAATCTGGAGTACGACAAAGTGTTTCATCCGCCTCCGGTCTAGCAGATCCCCCGCCAAATACACTGCTAGTCTTTGAAACCCCTGATCCAGCTCCTTGGCCACTAACAACGCCTGTGTATCAAACACCCCCTCAAATAATTGTGGAAGTGGGTATTCGGAAGCCAGCTACCGCGACACCTACGTCGAAAGGGAAACTCGAGGCCACAACACCAACAAGTGTACCAACGCCGGCGTCAGCCTCGGAACCACCACTCTCTCCAGCGGAGGCCCTAGCCTCACTGAGATGCTTTATGTGTGTATCACCATCTGTAGAATACCTCCTCCCCCTCCATCACCAACCTAGATGGGATCTTGGGGCATGCAGACACCCGCAAACATACGGGACATGGGAAGCACATCGAGAGTGCGCGCTGCTTATCGACGAGACGATTGTTTGCGAAACACCTGGTCGTCTAAGAGGCCAAGTCGAAGGCGTCCGCAGTATCGATCCGGAACGTTTCAAGCTAGTATGTCTTTCCTCCATCCAATGTTTCTAGCTCCTCACTCTACTGATTTATATTGACAGATATGCGTGGGTTGTACCCAAATGGATTACAATAGTCACGGTGCCAAAATTAAGTGCCAAAATTCGACCTGCGTCGTGGCCTACCACCCGGGTTGTGCGAAACAGGCCGAAGGAATTGTGTTCCACGAGGGTCCTATAAGCGAAGTGGAAAGTCAGGGAATGGTCGGGAAGACTCGCAGTTACACCCTATGGTGTGAGACCCATGGCCCTGTGAGCGTAGCTTAACGTATATCCATAATGAGTCTCACGCAGTGCTAATGTCAAACCAGTATAAGCCACCAACAAAGGGGTCGATTGAAACCAGTTCCCGCCCACCGAAGCCGCAAAATTTCAAGCCTGGAATGGAGGTTATGGTCAAACATCGAAGTCGTGAGGAAGAAGGCGTAATCAAAACGATAATTTCGAACGATGCTGAGGGACAGAGGGTAGAGTGTCAAGAGACGACTGGGTGCGTTCGGATCCCTCAGCTTAGAAGTAATATTCCAGTATTCTGAGTAATTTATAGGACTCATTGGTACAGCTGGTCCCAAGTTCTTGGGATCCCCAGCGAAACCGAAGACCCCTCGGGTTCAGGGGTCAGAGCGGGTGATCAACAGATTCGAGAGCAAATTTCAACCGGTCACGATATGCACGATATACAGCCCGAACCGGCCGACTCGGACCGGTCAGTGATTCCGGAGACCCCTCAAGATCTAGACGACAGCAGCCAAATTAATAACACCTGCCTCCAGAGGCGCTCCCAGACTCCAGAGGCGCCCCTGCAAGAAGAATCGAGCCAAATGGCCAATTTCCTAACTTCTACCTCGCAAGTCATGCACGAGCGGCCGATCTCTCAAACTACTGCACCTCTCTCACCATTCATGATATCAACCCCAAATCAAGCACTGGTTGATGTCGACGAGCAATTCAATGACGTCGAGGATGAAGCGCAAGCGGCAAACGACGCGGATTCGATAGTAGAATTTGTCATGACTCCTGAGTCCGAGACTGACGAGGAAGAACAATCTCTACTGGTCCCGAGGTTTGAGCGATCCGAAACGCAGCCTGTGCCCCAAAAACCCTCTATAAGTATCCAGTGTGGCACGCCCCCAAAGCAGTATGCAGATATCTGTGTGCAGGCGAATGACGCAGCCCCTCGAGCTTTATCTCTGGATTCATGTAGGGATGCATGCTATGACCTCCTCCTTCAAAAGGTTGTACAGAAGACGGAGTGGAAAGATGATTTGGACAGGATGCTGATGGAGATACGCTATGATTTGTGGAGGAAAAGACGGGTTAAGGACATTAAGGAGTGACGGCGGGTCATTGCAATGCTCAACCTTGGTCCCAATTCATTTTTTGGATCTCGTTACTGCCGTTTGACATATTTCTTGGTATAATCGCCCGCATCTGATTTTGGTCTGTACGACCTTTGGCCGCACTTGTGTTGCAAGTACTGCGTTCAGTAATATACGTATTGCCGAGCGCCGGTTCAGGAGAAATGTAATGAATTGACCACATTTACAAGGGTATCTTGCACCACGTTATGTACACCTTACTTCAAACTGGCTAGACCTTCGATATCGATTCCTTGGAGATCGTGATGTAGAGCCTCTGGCCATCTTCGACAACTTTACCGCTCATAGAGGGAGGGATGCCTCTAGCGGTTGGTCTATGCCAATCTCGAAGACGGCTGATCCCCCACATGATGGTGAACGAGAGCACACCAGCGAGCAGAACGCCGATAATGTACAGAGGGACCTTGTTGCCTACGACCTCAGGATTCAAGAATGGGTAAGCTGCGGCGCAGTTGTTGTTAGCGCAAGATGCCTTCGAATATATATTGAGCTTACGGAAGAAACCTTGGGTGGCATGCACAACGTGTGCTAAAGCCTATTCGATGGTGTCAGTGGAGAGGCAGATCCACGTTTAGTAGCTGAAATCCCCAGGGGCAATCCTCATCGAAGAGAGAACAGGCGACCTACAACGTATAACAGTCCGACTACAGGAACGAAGGCCGCATATACCCAAAGGAGCGGTGTGCGACTGAGGATCAACTCCACGAGAACAAATACTGTATTCATTGCGTGGAAGGAGATGTTCGACCACACTAAAACGAAAGATCAGCAAAGCCCTCTACGTATCGATCGGGGATTTAGCGTACGATGGTAGCCGGGTTCAATGGAAGTTCCATTTGCGAGGAGCAGCCAGAATACCACTGTTACCACTGGCGCTGTGCAGGGGACTCGGTCTGTTGTACTGGGTAAAGACGGCGGACGAAAGGGCTTACGGAGGGCAGCTACAGTCGTCCACCAGAACATGTGCAAGAACCTCAAGGGTTTGGGCCATACTTGAAGAGGATAAGATGGCTTTGCAACCAGTCCTAAGCGAGCCCTCTGAAGCGATCGATCAAACGACCAGCTATTGAGAGTTGCAGAGGCTAGGTATATAGTGATTGCAATATAAGATATCCTGGTGAAGAACGTAAAATATCTGCAAGTACGTGAGAAAGGAGCGCCAACTGAGTGAAACCATTGCGGCATGCTCACCGGCCCCCTTCTCCGGTGACCATAACAGTGTAGAAAAGGTCGAATACTCCAGCAGCGATTGCATAAAGTGTTAATGTTAAGCGGATGAAGAAGAGCGCTAGAGGGGTCACCCAAGGCGACGTGACAAGCCTGAACCCAGGGTCGTCAAGGCCGAATAACCCGTCGAACTTGCTCGTCGGCCTCATCGACATTGGTGTGCCGCCGAGTGAAGAGAAGAAAAAAATAGGTTGTAAAATGAACGAGTGAAAAGGGGGACTGTAAATGGTCCACCGGTCCACTCTCCTCCAATGTAAGCAATCTAAGAAAAGTGCTTCTCAAAAGCAGCGGAGGGAGGGGGAACGACGGCGGAAGGGGGAAGGAGCGAAAAGTAAAGTAGCTGAATGTGAACGGCTGGGTTGCTGCCAAGGACTATGATGCACTGCACTCCACCGAATCCACATACATCGATACAGGCATGGACAGCGTTTGTTGGGACATCAGTTCTTCGTGGCTATGCGCGCCCCTCCGCTTTCGGCCTTCTCGTGCTCTGCATTGATTAGGTTCAAGCGACTGAGAGACGAACCACAACCATGCGAAATGTGGAATCATTTGGCATTCATTGGGTCACATAGTTCTTGAAAGGGAGTATACAGTTGTTCTAATGTAGGGTTTCCTTCGTGCGACGACTCCCATGTAGCGGTCCAACTCTAACAAATTGGCTGTTGACTCTGAGACGCTCTTTCGCGATGGCCTTGGCAGCCCTCTCCTGTTGGACCAGCTTCTTTTCGTAATATGCCTGGACACCGTGTTTGAAGCGTGTGATCAAGTTGGCCGCCTCTCCTTTGGTAAGTGTCATTGGGTCCCATCCCTTCCCCCCCTCAATAGGTGCCGCTTGCCTCTTCTGGCTCAGAAACGCAGTTTGACTAGGCGTAGCGGGTTCAAACCTCCATTTGGCATTGCGGAAGAGTCTGTCCATTCGCAATGTAAGTAAATATTGTATATGAATGAAAGTGGGACATACACGCGTGACTGAAAGCCTGGCAAGAGCTTACGTTCAACGAACAGGTCCGCTCCGCGCACTGCTTCCTCCAAGGATTGTGCTATGAGCACAGACAGCTTACGACGATACACGCGTTCTGGGCGCCCCACCAGAGTCGAAGCGGTTTGGGTATCGACAATGGGGTTGAAGAAAACTTCGTAGTGGACCATTCGTGCGTCACTTTCTACAAACAAGATGGCTCACTGTTGATCAGATAGCCATTATACAAAGCATGACTCACCCGCACCAGTTCCATTCGTCTCCTTCGTTTCCTTTCGGAATGGCACTATCTTCACGGTGCCTTTCCTCGGGCACTCCAACACATATACTTCACCACCCTTGTTCCTGCAGTGGACCCAAGCGAATTGACTGATCGTGCTGATGTGGGGCTGTCCAGCACCTTTGTTGAGGAGCACCCACGGGTTGTCCCAATCCTTGTATGTGATTGACTTGGCCTCAGGTACATCATCGCTTTGGTGTTCGCCAGTTCCTTCACCACGGGCACCCTTAATAGCCTCGAGTTCTTCAAGCGTTTTATCTAGTTCCTGAGTTCAGGAGGTGGTCCGGAGTTGGTAAATATAACATGCACCTTGTATCACGTTCGGATTCAGACCGAGTAGGTGTGGAGTGGAAACCAACCCATTGAATCTGTTCCTTGCGTCGACGAAGTCGATAATATGACAGTCTGATTTACCGGTTGCAGGCGACGTCCGCATTCCACGACCAATCTGCAAATACCATTAAAAATTTTCAGATAGTAAAAAAGGGACTGTCTGGGCCTCACCATTTGAGCAAAGACGTTGCGCGACCTGGTTGGACGAGCAATGAGCACACAATCGATGTTCGGCACGTCTGCCCCTTCCGTTAGGATTGCTATTGCGGATGTGTTAGTCAGGGAGCAGACGAAGCATGCAAAACCTACCGCAATTGACCAGTACAGGGTACTTTCCGGCTCGGAAGTCGTCGAGCAACCCTTGACGCTCGTTCATCGCCGTTCTCGCATGAAGGTAACGTGCATCAATCCCGGCCTCGCGGAAGGTGTTTGCCAAATCATGGACGTGGGCCAAATTCACGCAAAATACCAATGTCGATTTGCGAGTGGCTAGACAACAACCGAATCAGACCATATACCCAACCCTGGTGTCGCATCTAAGATACCTACATGCAAGATCCAGCCAAGACTTGACTATCAAACCATTCACGGTCTGAGTATTGATGACATGCGCAAGACTTGAAGCCATAAAGTCGCCTGTGGCAACACTAACCTTGACCCCCGATAGGTCTATATCTGCTGATACCGTGGTAAAGCGGGCTTCACAGAGCCTATGAAGGGGGGTAAGGGAAAAGGCCCACTTGGTAAGGAAATGAAAAACCGAACCATTTATCTTTGATCATATCCGAAAGCTCACGGTGATAGACGATGTGATCAAAGATGGCGCCGAGAGCTAAACCGTCATGACGGCCAAAGGTCGCAGAGAAACCGATAATTGGGACACCCGAGGACGGCACGTTCGGGTCAAGTGCGGTGATGGCTGGATCAAAGTGCGAAAGAATTGACATGTAACTGCGAAGCCCCGATTAGATGAGGTACCCAGACTTTTGCTCTTGGGAGACACTCACGACTTAGCGGCCGCATGATGAGCCTCATCGACTATAACCGCCTTCATTTGTTCTCTTGAGAACTTGTTGAGCCTGTCTCCACGCAATAGAGTTTGATACGTCCCCACAACCCTGATTCAGAGAGTTAATACATGTCCCGCAGCCACACCTCATAGTCAAGCCAAGATAGGTACTCACACATCTGCCCCTCCAGTGGCCTTGTACTTCTGGCCCTGCTCAATCTCCACCGTGATACCCTTGCTGCCCAGGATCTGGTGCACACGTTCCGCGGCTTGTTTGGCAAGTTCGATAGTGTTGACGATGATAAGGGATTTTGTGGCCTCAGGACGAGCCGCAGCGGGCTGAATGCGATCAAGGAGGGAGACAAAAACTGTGGTTTTGCCTGCACCAGTGGGCATGGACACGCCCATCCGCGAAACGCCCATAGACAACGCTTTAAGACATGCGGAGATGCATTCTTCCTGATATGGTCGAAGTGATATGGTCGAAGACACGCCAGTGTGGTTTTGACGCAAAAATGGGAGCTTCGAGGCGGTCGTCTGTACAAGAAGGCGTCTAATGCATGATCTCAATATATCAATCATTCCACGGATTCATTCGAACCCAAGTAGCGACGAAGTCCAGAGAGGGAGGAATCCAACCTAAAAGTTGTGTAGAGATATCCAAACACGAGGGTACAGTACAGGCGGCATCATGATACACGTAGACTATAGCTCTAGGTAATAAAGCAGGGTAGACAAGCCGCCAGGGAGAAAAACATTGAGTAACATGATACAACAAGCGGGACAGTTTTACAAACACAACATAGACGGTCCGGGGATTTTTCCATCCAAGCAAACCGATAAAAATTGCATACGTCAACACAATCCAAGACGGGTTTCAACCCGCTCCCAACGCTCATCATAGTCGAGGCAGGTTGATACAAATGTGCCAGGATCAGACCAATGCACAGTCCTCAACCTTGGAAACCCCTTCTGAAGTGCCTCTACGCAGTAACCCACCGAGTTTATTGGCGAAGAGCCGACCGTCAAGGTTCTCAGGGCCGTCGAGCGGGGGAAATACTCATAGATGGGTCCCTCGTCGCCCGCAAACAAAATTCCCAGCGTGTGCATGTGCGGACAGTGCGCGGCGAATGCTATCACGTCCTCCAACCCGATCCGGATATCGCGCGCGTCGACCGGTACATGCGGACAGGGGCTGAGGATAAGACGCTCCAGGTGCTGGCCCCAAGCGTGGGCGAACGAGTCGAGAAGCTGCGGAGTTGCTTGGCAAAATATCTCGAGCTCGATATCGACGTGTTTGAGGTGGGCCAGGACTGTGAGTGGCTTCAACGCCGCGGCTCGGAGGATGGGAGGGGACGGTAAGTATGCGGCATATTCGTATTGCTGACTCGTCACTGTGAGTTCCCGAAGGACTGGGGCGTCTGAGCGAGCGTATTGAGCGATAGCCTCAAACAAGTAGCGAAGGTCGGTCTCTTCTTCAGCAAAATCCGTGAGAAGACACCGAAGAGTCCGCAACATTGGCGCCCGAGGAAGTGTCCCAAAGGAGAGCTGCCGACACAATAGTGTGTGGTCCGTCTCGAGGGCCAACACGTCGAGGCTCGGCAGCAAGGTAGGCGCTTCTTCGCACGCTGGTAAGAGGTCGCATTCATGGTACGCAGCAACGATGTGGAGGAATTTGAGTTGGTGCTCGAGACGCTTGGAAAGTAATGTGAACAGTGGCAGGAGGGCTGAGTGGCGGGCAAAAAGGATAAGGCTCTCCAAGGGTGCAGTGTACAGGAAATCGGCAGTGGTGCTGGTAGACTCCAGCCAGATGGGACCACAATGGAGGCCCTTGAGAGCGAAGGTCTTCAAAGACGGACAGGTCATCCGCAATGTGGACATCAACTGATGTACATCCCGTTCCGCGTATGGGTAGGCCCCGTCATCTTCGTCGCCGACAAAGGTGAGTGTGATAGACTGGAGAGACGGGTTGACGAGGTGGAGGATAGGTCGAATTTGGTCTTCACGGAGAGCGAGGTCGAGTTGGAGTTCCTGTAGTCTTTGAAACGGCCACATATTTCCGTTTTGGTCGGTATATGGAGCAAGGCGATGCTCGAAGAGCGATGGAGGGAGGAAACAACATCGTTTGGTATCAGAGGATTTGATGGAATGAACAAGGGCGGCGTGGCGCAGATAAGCACTGAAGTCATCGTATACGGGCGACCGTTTCACAATCTAGCCGAGGGGGGGTAAGTTGACATGCCCCACGATATTGTCACACTGACCGGTAACGTGGATGTGGTGGGGTTCCACTCAGTGTCGAAGTGAAGGTCCACTAAATCAGAAGGGAGGAGAGATAGCAATGGTCGCATCGATGGGAGGTCGCGCCATAGTTGTCGCAGAGCGGCGTCGGAAATAAACTTGTTGACCCTCGCAAGATTTACAAGTCGTGATTGCGCAACGCTGCTCTCCGAAGGAAGAACATAACACCATGCGCACATCAGAGAAGCAAGTTCCGCCACACCCCAAACCTGTGCTGCCGCGTTCATAAATTTCGGAGCGAGGTGAGAGACTGCCACGGTTCATGTGAGAAAGGCGGCTTTCAGGCTGGTTTGGCTCACGGATACGCTCTTTATCGTTGCACTGGTTGGTCTCAAACACGCCGCTGGGTTGGTAGAGTTGTTGTGGGGGGAGAGAGTGCGTGTGCGGGTCGGCTCGCGTCGAGTTCGGCATCTTAACGATAAGAGGCTTTCGGAAGCAAAGTCCGCCCAAAAGTCCGCCCATTTATAATAGCCGACACAGGAAGTCCAGATGACCTCTGCCAGCCTCAGTCCAGCGGCTAGCCTAAAGGTCAGCGCAAGGCGTAAAGGCAATCCGGTGGTCATGGGTCCATCCGGAATGCATTGGAATATTGGAATGCCGATACAGACGTCACGGCCAGCTGTGGATCAACCACCGGGGATCTATTAGCCGACTACGATTCCTGCCCTCGCTGTCTTGCTCGATAGTCAATCAAGTGCAACCCACAGCTTAGTTGGCTCCAAACCGAAGTTCCGGAGCTATCCCTGCCTGGGGCCTGAGGAGCAACCATCAACAACAACACAAAGCTCTTCGCACTTCTTGTCGTCATGTCCCAGCCGATTAAAACTTCTGTTGTGGGCTCTGGACTGGCTGCGCGAGCGTTCCATGTTCCACTCGTGTTGGTGCATCCATCCCTCTTTCAATTGCACTCCGTGGTGGAGAGATCGCCGGCAAGCGACAAACCGGAGGGAACGATCGCGCATGCGTTCAACATCAAAACTAAGCTGGTGAACCGCTACGAAGATGTGACGAATGACCCAGAAGTTGAACTGGTGCGTCTGGGCGAGCAAACCAATCGATGGGCTGCGACCTGAAGGAGGGGGCCACAGGTCATCATTGGAACGCCTCCCTCGACTCACTATGAGATAGCAAAGGTAGTCGTTCTGCCCTCGAATCGATCACTAACTGATGATCCGATTATGACGACAGACGGCACTCGAAGCAGGGAAACACGGTGGGTACCTTCGGCACACGGATCTTCCCTCAAGTAAACGAGGTGTTCGTGCATAGTGCTCGTGGATAAGCCCATTACGACCACGTACGCCGAGGCAAAGGAATTGGAACAGCTCGCCAAGGCCAAGGGCGTTGTTCTCTACGCTTTTCAGAACCGGCGCTGGGACGCCGACTATCTTACCCTGAAGAAAGTGATCAATGATGGGAGTCTTGGCAACATTACCGATTTTGAAACCCAGTTGAGTTTCTCCTTCGGTTCTATCCACCAATACACTAACTCCACGTAGCTTCGACCGATATAGCAAGAATATCCGAAAGGCCTGGAAGGCATCAGCCGGACCAGGATCAGGCTTGATTTTCGATCTAGGGCCGCACGTTATCGACCAGGCTCTGGACCTCTTTGCTCTGCCTCAGAAAATTACCGCTTTTCTCCAGAATATGAGAGGAGTTGGTGATGATACTGTCGATGATACCGTCAGTGTCATCGCATGCGGCCAAGGACAGAAAGCTAATCATTTTGGCTTCTCTTAAGTTTACGATCATCATGCACCATGACAAGACGGAGGAGAACCCGTACCCACTGACCACAACTATCAAAGCGCATTCACTCTCCCTTCGTAATCCGCAACTCAAATTCTTGGTCCGGGGAGACAACGGTACCTTTGTCAAGTACGGTGTCGACGTGCAGGAGGACCAAGTTTCAGCAAATGGACTCTCTGCCTTCAACTTGGCCGAATATGGCCTGGATCCGAACGACGCCGAGGTGGAATACATAAAAGACGGCGGGCCAACCAAAGAGAAGTGCGTTCTATCCTCACCTCAATCTCTACGTGTGTACACAGGTTGAACATCTGAAAAAAACCCCCCCCCCCCAAAAAAAACAGGGTCAAGAACCTCAGGGGCGACTACCGTGCTCTGTACAAGAACCTTTACGCTTCGATTCGCGAGGGCGCCGAGCAGGCGGTCAAATGGCACGACTCGGCTAATGTGATTCAGATCATTGAGTTGGCCATGCAGAGTTCGAAGGAAGGAAGGACGGTGGATGTGCCAAAAGCGTAGGAATATGCCGTTGGTTGGAAATCGATTCTTGTTTATATTCCGTACAAGCTCTCTCTCGTCACCAGAAGAGAACCCCAAATGCCACTTCTACCCGAACGCTAGTCGCCACAGGATAGAGGATTGAGTCACCAGGGTATACTGTATTGTCAATGAATAGAGGTTAGGAGAAGTACACAGCGATAGACGCCGTGGGAGGCAAATTAAGGCACATAAGCAAATAATGATGGGCATTGGGGAAGGTCAGGGTACTACGTTGATAAGCTGGAGTAGAGTAACTCGAATCAAGAAAGGAATTCGACAAGCGCAGTAAATTATCAGAGGCTAGTATATAAGAGATAATATATCCCCTTCCACCAAGATGGGGTGAGAGACGGTCAAACGAGCCTTAATGATGGAACCCGTGATTAGGGTAATGATGGACTTGATGGACTTGATGTATAGGATTAGGTTGAAGCCTATCACGAAGGCGGTCGATCTGCGCACAATGATCTCAGATTATAAAGTTCACACGGCCCGTGGGCCGAACGAGAGCCCACCTCTGAATAAACATGAGCCAGGCGCTTACGGAGCGTACTGAGATCCTTCTGGAAAGCTGCCAAAGTAAGCTGAGTAATATTTGTATTCGTCAGATTATGTGAAATCCTCAGGAGAATTTGGAGGATTTGGCATACTTTGCTCTTTTTCGCTCCAATAGTTCGGAAATTACTGGTATTGTGATCAGAAATTGTTAGAGCAACGAGCAACAATCGCACGGACGTACTCTCGACCGGCGGCAGATGCAACGACGACAACCATAGTATTCCGTTCCAAGCAGTACTGAATAACGTTGATGTAGTGCTCCAAGGAAAGGATGTAGATCCTGCGGCGTTTTGCTGCGGGAAGGGTCCGACTGCGGTTGAATCAACATTCAATAAATTGCTAAGGCGGGCGGGGTGAGAGAAAAGTCAACTCACTCATCAGACGTTAAGACATCGTCTTCATAGATGCTTGCCCACGTCCTACGAATCCTGCTAACCGATGGATCAGCGACGACCGCAGCAGGGACGTCTTCAATGGCGTCGCGGTCGTCCCCAGTAGAGTCCCTGTCCGATCCTCGTTCGCCACTTGTCAGGCGGGAGGTCCTGCGAATGGATGGCGGTGGGGCGGAGGGTGGGCGGGTTGTGTCCTTTTGAGGGATGATAGAAGGTTGAGTAGCGGTAGCGGGGTGGCCGTCGGGATGGTTGGTGAGCATGCTAGCCCCAAGGAGGGGGAAAGGGCTTTGTGACATGTGCCCATGGGATGAAAAAGGACGGGAGAGGACAGGGAGCGGAAGCACGGGTTGATCTGCTGTGGGGTTGAACAGTGGGAGATATGAGAGTGAGGACGAGGCAGGCGTCCAATCGTACTCTGGGAGATACTGGAACTGGGGCTGCTGATTCTGGTTCTGGTTCTGGTTCTGGTGCATCGCTAGAGGGCCTAGAACGGTCGATGGAGGAGGAGCTGACGGCTCGGGAGGCTGAGTGGCATGCCGGGTGCCGCTGACAGAGAGAGTAGAAAAAGGGTGAATCGGACGAGCCATGGAGGAAAACTGGGTGTTAGTACATACGTGCTCGTTATCAAGTCCTGCGATTTATCCACGAAACGGGCGTGTTTCAGAGCGCGATCGCAGAGCGGCTCTGGGAGACGGTAGAGAGGCGGTGGGCGGACGTATGACAGGGTGCCATGCGTAGATCTGTTTGGATGATGGTGCAAGACATTGGGGTCGAGCGGATTCAGCGCGGAGAGGTGTCTGTTGTCGCGGGCGTCGCCTGGGTGCATGGGAGGTCAGTGAGAGGGTTGTGTTGTATGTGGGATGACATGTGGGTATACTCGCTAACCTCTTATGTACGCACCGAACCCGTTCTCTATCCCGAAGTCCACGTGAGCGGATTCGCCCGCAGAGCAGCAGCAGGGCGGGGCGGGTGACCCAGAACGCTCCGCAGGTCAAGTACGTCGTCAATGTGGCAGCGTGCATCGTCGGCGGAGTGGGTGCAATAACCTGGATTGATTTGTCGCGCCAGAATCATGCCAGAACCATGCGAGAGATGCGACTGAGTACTGGTGCTCACCACCACCCTCACCCACCCTCACCCACCTTCACCCACCCACCCACCACCCACCACCACCACCGAAGGCTGTTTGCATTTTCGTCGCGCAATCTACGTCGTGGCCGAGTGATTGACAACATGAATTGGCTTGGCTCCCGCGAAGCCAGTGGCAATCGTGGGATTGTGGCGTCCGCATGCTTCCTTTTCACCAACCCCGTGGCGAAGCGTTGGGCAGATCTCCGACCGCTTCGCATTCCTAAACATCGCGTTCTCCGCCGTCGGCAGTGAGCACTACAACTCGATCCTCATCCTCCCGTCTGAACAAAGAAACCAGTCCTTTCGCAAAGTCAGAAGCCAGAAGCCAGAAGCTGACCTTTGCTGGCCCCGTTTCCAGTTCCCCAGTTCCCCAGTTCCCAGGGTCGTGTTCCCAGCCAGAAAGCAGAGAGAGATAAGGGCTGGCTGCTGGAGAAAGACGCAGATGCACAGCCGCAAGCGCAACAACGAACGACACAGCGACCCGGCCGTGTCTTTGTGCTATTCCAATACCTATTCCAATACAAACAATATTGGAAATGATTAATTGGTCGAATAAATAAATGGCTGCGACCATGCGAACCAACTCTAAGAAGGACAAAGCTGCTCAAAAGCTGCTCAATAGCGGCGGCGGCCTTTGCCCAACGCGAACACCGGAACAGCCGAAGCGCTCAAAGTCAACCGACAAAACACCCAAGGCCAAAATCCAAGGCCTCTGGCAATCGGTCACAATATTCGAAGGGTTGACATACCCAATGGCGCATTGCTTTAAGGGCGGCCTTTGTTCCCCACCCAGTCCTGGCCCCGTTTCTGGTTCATTTCTGCCTTCGAGAAAGACCCCATTTATTGTGCGACAATTGGATTGGACTGACTGGCGAGTATGTCCTCCACAGGGCCCGTGTTCAAGCTTTCCACCTTGGCAATCAAGCGTCCGTCAGTGGTCATATCACGGGCTATCACGGGCTATCACGGGCTATCACGGGCTATCATGGGCTTATCGGGGATGCTCTCTGGTGCTCTGAATGCCTGCCAGTGGTTATCCGACTCTCCCGGACCGAACAGGCCCGAAACAGTTTCGATGATCACACAAGTGCTTGTATGCTTGAATGATCCCTCGTTCTCTCGATTGACAGAATAGAACCCTGTGTCTGACCAACCCAATTGCTTCTTGGCTCGTCCAACCGTGGTGACTCGCAGCCGCACATTGCAGCCACCATGAATTGGGAACATGCATGCCCAAGGGATGGTGGGTTCTTGTCGTGCTCTCTTGTCTCCCGAGAGGACAGCAGTAGGACAGTCGGACAGCTGCCGGCAGCTGCTGGAAGGCTCCCACGTCGGGACCGCGTCGACATGTGAGGATACAAGGATGCATTATATCTATAACTAGGTCTCTCCTCGTCATCTCCACCACCACTCTACTTGCAATGTCGCCCGACGGTTATAGTAAACCGGGGAATTGAATTAATGGCGGCCTTATCATGCGTTTCGTATCCTCACTGCCAAGAAATTTGAGGATCTGGCCAATGGCTTCACCCCAGAGTTCATTAGGAATACTTATTCTGCACTGCAACCCGACTCCAGAAAAAGGTCACGGCAGCACGGCGCTCCAACGGGGTTTGTTAAGCACATTCACTAAGGTTCTCCAATTCAGGATTCAGTCCAAGTGAAAGCAGGGCGCGTCCATCGATAATCGATCAGGTCGTTCTACTTTGTTTCCAACTTCTCCTGGAGTCCTTCGCTGTGCAATCCGATTCTGGAGTGGAACGGATGCTTCACCATCACTACTTGAACTTTTTGTCTGCACCGACCCCTCCTTGGGGATGAAACACGTTGGTCCAATTCAACCTCCTCTTGCAATACAAAGGAGCTGGCAGAGGTGGAGGTCAGATGTCCATTAATTTCTCCGTAGTGCACGCAGGGTTTGTGGTATAATCATTAGCGTTCGAACAAGCTTGCTATTTTTTACTATGGAACAACCATTAAGGACAGGACGCTGTCAATGACCAGACAACCAGTGACAGCTGAAACTATGTCTACCCTCGAGACCAACAAAAGATCTTTATAGGCCCAGAGACAGTAAAAGAGGGATCGTGATGAGGCACAGCAAAAGGAAGGCGGTAAGCTACTCGACTTGGAAGAAAGAGTACCGTCCATCTCATCAATGCTGGCTCAGTATGCCGTGATTGCACAATCAAAGCCAAGGCAATAGAGTCCGAGAGGGGAGAAGGGGAATGTTGGAGAAATGCAGGGTTCGGGGGGAGTATTAGGTTGTAATATGGGCGCTAGCGCATCAACTCTTGCATCAACTCTTGGTAGGCGCCGAGTACGGCTCTGGCGATTTACCAAACCGCCCCCCATATCGGCCAGCCCGCTGCCGTGGTTCCTCCACCCTCCCCGCCAAGATCAGCGGTCAGGGTCGTTGTTTGAGGGACTGGTGCGGCCGCCACGGTTGAAGCGCTCAAAACGAGGCACAGGGCAGTGACGAGAGTGCGAACAGAAGCGAACATGGTGCAGGTAGTGGGTGGTAGGTACGTGTAGGGTGAACTGTGAGCTCGGGATTGTTAATCCAAGTGGGTGATCCTGTAAGGTCGGCCAGTCAACATACGCTCACGAGCAGGGATACTCGGCCACTTACGAGCTGTGGTACGGAAGAGGTATGTTAAGGAGAAACAGGGAAAGTATGAGGGATTTTTCAAGCTTTCTCCGGACGACAAGGGGGCAAAGTCGAGTAGCGATGTTCGAGGGGTGTGCGGCGGCTTAAATAGTCTGATGGAGAATAATCACTATACAGTACCTAATTGAAGCGACGTGACAACCCAAACGGCAGACTGCAATAACGGCCCTGAGCGCTGTCAATTTGCATTTTCCGTACCTCAAAACAGGGCCCTTATTGTTCCCCACAACCCTTGATCTCGGCCTTTGAGTAACCAGTTGGTCCCGTGGCGGGAGCGGAAACGGCGGAAGAGCCGAACTTGGCGTGCACTTGGCGCGACTTGGCATGCATTACAGGGCCGAGATTTGTAACCATCATTCAAGTAAAGTACTTAGCTCCTAAACAGACTTTATATAGACAGAACTACAGGATGGGACGGTCGGAATCGGAGGTGGGCGCGGCGGCGGGTTTGAGAAGTCTGGTCCGGTGCCTAGCACCTGGCCGTCAAGCTGGCCGTCAAGTCCAAGAAGCGCAAACGCTAAATTGCTGCCATGTCCCACGGGCTCGTTGACTTTCTCTGAGAAACCCGATGGCAATAGGATGGCAATAGAAACAAATATTGTACCTGTTTAATTGAAGACACACATATGTCCTTGTTTCAAATGGTGCGGGCAGAGAGGCGCGTCCTAGCGCTGGAACAGCGAACAACTTTGGACGTCACAAGAGAGTGACAGGGCGTATATGTCGCCCAAAGGCGGTGGTATTGGGAATATAGGGTGAACGAGGCGAACGCCACGGCTGTTGATTCCGTCCAACGCGCGGGATCGCCGCGAAGGACAGGGCAACCGGGCCTTTGAATGCAAGGGAGAGGAATTTGGAAGCATTCAATATAAGGGATAAGGGATGTGATACACCCGCTGAAAGTCGGGCCGTGTGGTCCGCGATGGAAGCGAGAAGTTGAGGGCGAATATTAGCGGATCAGTACAGAGCTTGTATCTACAAACAATCAGGTCTAATACCATCTTCTGTACCTCGGTTAATGGTGCAGTCGAGCAAGGAGCGCGGCAAATAGGGTCGCAACATGGAAGGGGGTGCCACATCAGCATGGATCGCCAAGGCACGCATGCTGGAGACTCCAAAAGTGTTTTTCGGTTTAAAAAAAACCTATTTGGAAGCGCCGATTTACGGTTTAGGGCGGGTAACAAAAAAGCAAATAGATTATATTCTAGGCACCCAGGTGGGTACCCGAAAAGCTCACCCAATTGTGCCTGGTCGATGGCGTGGGTTTTGTTCCTTTGCCTTCCGGTTGTGGATGCCTCCGGTGGGTCTCGTCCGAGTTCGCGGAGGCCATGTTCAATTAGTCAGGTACACCTCGGTTGGTTACCCAAATCTGGATTGAACGCGCCAGCTGCCTTGTGCATTTGGACTGAATGACACAATTGCGGTAGTATAAACGTGCCC
>Ga0307513_10005054_pt1 | contig 17463 bp, 18 predicted proteins | sample 15_EM_MG_FD_202174 | JGI IMG/M metagenome (GOLD analysis project Ga0307513, IMG submission 202174) | Populus trichocarpa ectomycorrhiza microbial communities from riparian zone in the Pacific Northwest, United States - 15_EM | ecosystem: Host-associated > Plants > Roots > Unclassified | place... | reverse complement strand
AGGGCTTGCGTCCTGTGGGTGGACGACGTTCCTTGCGCATGTACAGGCTGGCCATCACGCCTCGCAGCCACCGGTTGCCGGCGTCCTGATGGAATCGCGCGTGCCAATGCTGCTTCACGGTGAACGACGGCACGGTGATCGGACAGTCGAACACGCGCAGGTGCGCCATGTTGGCCAGTGTCTCGCCGATCTGCCGCGGCAGCGTCGCGATGACGTCGGTGGAAGATAGGATGCCGGCCAGCCCCAGAAAGCCCGGTAGCTCCAGAATCACGCGCCGACGAACGCGCTGGCGTTGCAGGGCTTCCTCCAGCAGCTGCGCACCGGTCCCGGCGGTGATCGCCACGTGCGCTTCTTCTTTGTAGGCGCGCAACGTGAGCCCGCTGTCGATGCGCGGGTGGGTGCCATTGGCCAAGCACACCCAATCTTGCGCAAACAGGGTCTGCTGATAGAAGCCCGACTCGAGCCAGGGCACGAAGCCGATGGCAATGTCGGCTTCGCCCGATTGCAACGCAGCGGCGGTGTCGTCGCCGATGCGGGCTGCGACCAACCGCACGCCTGGTGCCAGAGCGCGCACGTGCGCCAACAACTGGGGCAACAGGGTGATGTGACTCGCATCGGTCATGCAGATGCGGAACTGACGCGTGGCCGTCGAGGGGTCGTAGTCCGGCGGTGGCGCGGACATTTCCCGCAACGAGTGCAGGACATCGCGCACGCCGGCGATCAACGCATCGGCGCGTGGCGTCGGTTGCATGCCAGACGATGTGCGCACGAACAGCGGGTCGTTCAGGGTGCGTCGCAGGCGGCCCAACCAGATGCTCACGGTCGGCTGGCTCTGGCCCAGCTGCTCGGCCGTACGCGTGATGCTGTGTGTGCTGTAGACCAGATCGAACAGGCGCAGGAGCTTCACGTCGAGCAGTCCGGCATCGGCGGGCGTGGGAGCTTGCGGGACGGATACCTTCATTGCAATAGGCAATGTAGCGCATTAAGCCTGTGCCATTTACGACATGATTGTCGGCGCCTATCTTTCGCTCCGATGTCACCGCCACCCACGGCGAGACGCGAAGGAGACGACTTGAGGATTCATATCGTTGGCGCTGGGGCGCTGGGCTGCGCGATCGGCGGTACGCTGGCCGAGGCCGGCTCAGACGTCACGCTCATCACCCGCAACGAGCTCCACGTCCATGCGATCAACCAGCAAGGTCTGGTGATGCGCGACGGCGAAACCGAACGCGTCGTTCCGGCCAAGGCGGCCATCGATTGCCGAGGCTTGTCGGTGGCCGACCTGGTGATCGTGCTGGTCAAGTCGCTCCACACCCGCGAAGCGATGGGTGCAGCCCGAAACATCATCGGCGCGCAGACCGCGGTCATGTCGCTGCAGAACGGATTGGGCCACGAGGAAACTCTGATCGAGATGTTCGGTGCGGCGCGTGTGCTGGCCGGCAAGACTTACGTCGGCGGTGTGCTGCTCGGAGCGGGCCGAATCATCGCCAGCACGCGCGGCAAGCGCACGATCATCGGCGAACTCGACGGGTCGATCAGTGGCCGTGTGACAGCCATCGCGGCCGAATTCGAACGCGCCAGCCTGGCCACCACGGTCAGCGACAACATCGTCGGCACGATGTGGGACAAGCTCTTGATCAATGTTGCCACGGGTGCGCTGAGTGGCATCACCGGTCTGGCCTATGGCGACCTGTATTCCGTTCCCGAGATCGAGCAATGCGCCGTCGCCGCAGTGGACGAGGCCATGACGGTGGCGCGCGCCGTCGGCGTGACGCTGTCGATCCCTCTGGCACGCGATGCGTGGATGATGGCGGCCGATGGTCTGCCGCCAGAGTTTCGCACGTCAATGCTGCAAAGCCTCGACAAAGGCGCGCTCACCGAGATCGATTTCATCAACGGTGCCGTCGTGCGAGCGGGTACGCGCCACCAAGTTCCGACACCGGTCAACCAGTCGCTGGTGGCTGCAGTCAAGGGTATCGAATACAGGATGACGAGAACATGAACACGCCAAAGGCCTACGTCGAGCATGTGGCGATCTGGGTGCGAGACATCCACTGGTACATCAAGTTCTTCCACGAGGTCTGTGGCATGACGATGCGCGAGGTCCAGGGCCCCCTGGAGAGCCCTGCGCAGTATTGGACGCTCGGCGGCATGCAGTTCATCGCCAAGCCCGATTTCTCGGGACCGGAAGGGCGCCTCGGACACCTCGGGGTGATGTGCGAGGACCTCGAAGCGGCGCTGTCGGCCGCCTGCGAGTTCAACGTCGCCGAGATGCCGCAGGGACGGAACTGGCTGCGTTTGCCCGACGGCCTCGCCGTCGAATTCATTCAGGCCAGTCCCGGCGCGGTCGCCCAGGCACTGGCCGTCAACCCGCGCGCCTGATCACATGAAGCGAGAACAAATGAGCCCCGAAAAATACTGGGACGACGCGAAGGTCGGCGACGAATGCGTCAGTCCTACCTACGAGGTGAGCGAAGCCCGCGTGATGGCCTACGCGGACCTGACCGGCGACCACACGCCGGTGCACATAGACGAGGCTTATGCCAAGACCACCCCGTTCGGCACCCGCGTCGCACATGGGTTGTTCGGGCTGTCGATTGCCGACGGGCTGAAGACCATCAGCGACTACCGCTTTCTTCCCGGCATGTCGCTCGGCTGGACCTGGGATTTCCTGGGGCCGATCAAGTTGGGCGACACGATGCACGTGCGGTTCCAGGTGGGCAGCCTGCGAGAGTCCAAGAGCAAGCCGGGCTGGGGCATCGTCGTGCTGCCATCGGAGCTGATCAACCAGCACGGCGACGTCGTGCAAAAGGGCGAGCACCGCCTGATGATTCCTCGGAGGCCGGCATGACGCAGCAGCTTCCATTGGCGGGTATCCGGGTCATCGACTACAGCCACTTCCTCGCCGGCCCGCACATGTCGCGCTGTCTGAGTGCGATGGGCGCCGAGGTGATCAAGGTCGAGCGTCCGACGCAAGGGGACGCGGGGCGCGCCAGCCCGACGATCGTCGACGGACAGAGCGGGTACTTCATGCAGCAGAACATGGGCAAGCAAGGCCTGTGCGTCAACCTGAAAGATCCGCGCGGCCTGGAGATGTTGCATAAGCTGACCGACAGTGCCGACGTTTTCGTCGAGAACTACCGGCCCGGCGCGCTCGACAAGCTGGGCCTTGGATACGCCGAACTGTCGAAGCGAAATCCGAAGCTTGTTTATTGCTCGGTGTCGGCCTATGGCCACACCGGGCCCGACGCCGAGCGCGCCGGCTTCGGCCTCATCGCCGAGGCCAAAAGCGGCGCAATGTCGCTGATCGGGATGCCCGGCGAGCCGCCTCCGTTGTTCCGCATGCCGATCGCCGACATGTACGCCGGAATGCACGGCGTGTCCGCCATCTGCGCAGCGCTGTTCGGCCGGGTCAAGAGCGGCCGTGGCCAGCACATCGACATCGCCTTGTACGACTGCATGATCTCCATGCACGACTTCGCGGCCCAGAGCTACTTGATGAGCGGGGAGCTGCCGGTGCAGACCGGTCATGACCTGCCCCAGAGCACGGTCTACGGCGTGTTTGCGGCACCCGATGGGTGCCTTGTGATCGCGGCGCAGGCCGATGACGCTTGGAAGCGATTCGCCCAGTTGGTCGGTGGGGACGCGTATGCAGCGGATACGCGCTTTCACAAGGCCGCCGGTCGCAATGCGCACCGCGTCGAGATCCTGGCGAAGGTGCGCGCGTGGACGATGGCTCAGCCCTCGGTGGCCGCGTGTTGTGCTGCGCTCGACGCCGCGGGCGTGCCCGCGGCACCGGTGCAGACCATCGACAAGGTGTTGATCGACCCGCAGACGGTGGCGCGCGGCATGGTCGTCGAGCAGGAGCACCCCTTGCTCGGCAAGATCAGGCTGCCCAACCTGCCGTTTCGCTTCTCCGACTGCGACACCTCGCCCAACCGCCCGGCCCCCTTGCTGGGCCAGCACAACCAGGAGGTGGCCGCCAGCCTCGGCTACTCCGCCTTGCAGATCGATGCGATGACACGCGATGGCGTGCTCTATGCCGAGCCCGACGTGGCCAGGCTTCCTGCGTCTTGAAGAAGGAAAACAGCGTGACCGACCAGTACGCCGTGATCGGCAATCCGATCAGCCACAGCAAGTCCCCGCTGATCCACAGCACGTTCGCCCAGGCGTCCGGGCAAGATCTCGCGTACTCCGTGATCGAAGGACCCTTGCAGGGCTTCGCCGAGGCAGTGAGCCGGTTTCGCGACGTCGGAGGGAAGGGCATGAACATCACTGCGCCTTTCAAGCTGCAGGCCTTCCAGCTGGCCGACGTCCTCACCGAGCGAGCCACGCTGGCCGGCGCGGTGAATGCGTTCAAGTTCGAGGGGGGCCGCATTCACGCTGACAATTTCGATGGCATCGGCCTCGTCAACGACATCCAGCGCAACCTGGGCGCCCCGATGCGCGGCAAGCGTGTGCTGCTGCTGGGGGCGGGTGGCGCTGCACGCGGCGCACTGCTGCCGTTCCTGGAGCAACAGCCTGCCGAACTCGTGCTGGCCAATCGCACGCCCGAAAAGGCCGAGAGGCTGGTCGCGGATGTGGGCCGTCGAAGCGGGCTGCGCGGTGGCGGCTATGCCGACATCGGCGAAGGTCACTTCGACATCGTGGTCAACGCGACCTCGGCCAGCTTGAAGGGTGAGTTGCCGGCCGTGTCGTCGGCCGTGTTCTCCGCGCAAGGCCTGGCCTATGAGCTGGTCTACGGCAAGGGCCTGACGCCGTTCCTGCGTCTGGCACGAAACGCGGGCGTGAAGCGTCTGGCAGACGGGGTGGGCATGTTGGTCGAACAAGCGGCCGAGGCCTTTGTCTGGTGGCGCGGCGTGCGCCCCGATACCCGTTCCGTCATCACCTCGCTCACCGTCCCGCTGGTCTGACGGCCAGCGTTCACCTGGGGACATCCGTTGGACTACAAATTCGACTTCGCTTCCGTCATCGCAGGGCTCCCGGAGTTGCTGCGGGGTTGTGCAGGCACGCTCGGTCTGGCGCTTGCCGGGATGACGCTCGCCACCGTGATCGGCATTGGTGGTGTGCTGCTGCGCGACTCACGGTATGCGCTGTGGCGCTGGATCGTGATTGCATTCGTCGAGTTGATCCGCAACACGCCGTTCCTGGTGCAGATCTACTTCGTCTTCTTCGCCCTGCCGTTCGTTGGCGTGCGTCTGGATCCAACGCCCACGGCAATCATCGCGCTGGGGGTCAACGGCGGCGCCTACGCCATCGAAATCATCCGCGGAGGAGTCCAGTCGATCGCCAAGGGGCAGGTCGAGGCGGGGCAGGCATTGGGACTCACTCGGTTGCAGATCTTCCGACTGGTCGTCCTAACGCCCGCGCTGCGCGCGATCTTCCCGTCGCTTGCCAGCCAGTTCATTCTGCTGACGCTGACCACGAGCATCGCTTCGGCCATCTCGGCCTATGAGCTGACATCGGTCGCACAGCGGATCGAGTCCGATTCATTCCGCAGTTTCGAGGTCTATGGCGCGGTCACCGTGCTCTACCTGGCCATCTCGACGGTGATGCTGTATGGCTTCGCTCAGATCACGTCCCGCCTCTTCCGCTATCCGGTGAAATAAATGGACGGCATCAAATCATCCGAGTTCTTCTTCCTGGTCGGTGGTCTGCGATGGACCATCGCGCTGGCGGTCATCGGCCTGTCGTTCGGAGCGGTGGCTGGCCTGGTCATCGCTTTGGCACGCACATCGACCGTGGCAACGCTGCGCCGCGTCACGGGCGCGTACATCGCCGTGTTCCAGGGCACACCTCTGCTGATGCAACTCTTCGTTACGTACTACGGGCTGGCGCTGGTGGGGCTCAAGCTGGAAGCGTGGATGGCGGTGGCAATCGGTTTCACGCTGCACGCGAGCGCATTCCTCGGCGAGATCTGGCGTGGCTCGATCGATGCCGTGCCGCGCGGCCAATCGGAAGCGGCGAATGCGCTCGGCTTGAGTTATCTGACGCGCATGCGCAGCATCGTGCTGCCTCAGGCGTTGCGCATCTCCCTGCCGGCGACCATCGGATTCCTCGTGCAGCTGATCAAGGGCACATCGCTCGCGGCCATCGTCGGTTTCACTGAGCTTGCACGCAGCGGAAGCATCGTGGCCAACCAGACATTCCGACCCCTGTTGGTCTACGCCATCGTCGGCACGCTGTATTTCGCACTCTGCTGGCCCCTGTCGATCTACGGCTCGCGACTGGAACGCAAGCTGGCCACCGCCGAGCGGTGACGTATTTCGCCCCGGTTTCATTTCCACCCACGCAACAGAAGACTGGAGACACACCATGAACCACACAAAACAACTCGCGGCGCGTCGCGGCATTGTTCGCTTCGCCGCCTTCCTGGCGGGCGCTTGGCTCGTCTGCGGCAGCGTCTTCGCTGTCACCCCGGCCGAGATCAAGGCCAAGGGCAAGCTCATCGTCGGCATCCAGGCGGCCAATCCGCCATGGGGCTTCGTCGACGCGGGAACCGGCAATGCCGATGGCATCGACGCCGACATCGGCAAGCTCTTTGCCAAGGAACTCGGTGTGCCCGTCGAATTCGTGGGGCTGGAAGTCGCCAACCGCATCCCGGCGCTGACGTCCGGACGGGTCGATGTGCTGTTCGCCACGATGGCGATGTTGCCGGACCGTGCCAAGGCGGTGCAGTACAGCAAGCCATATGTCGCCAACACCATCTTCGTGGTGGCGGCCAAGTCCACACCGATCAAGACGGCCGCCGACCTGGGCAAGCTGGCGATCGGTGTGCCGCGCTCGAGCACGCAAGACACGGATGTCACCAAGAACGCGCCTGCGGGAACCAACATCCTGCGCTTCGACAACGACGCGTCGACGATCCAGGCGCTGCTGTCCGGCCAGGTCCAGGCCGTGGGGGGCAATGTCTTTTATGCCAAGCGCCTGAACGACGCCAAGCCGGGCACGTTCGAGAACAAGCTGGAGTTCACCAAGCTCTACAACGGCGCCTGCTCGCGCTTGGGCGAGAAGGAACTGAATGCCGCGTTGAATGCGTTCCTCGACAAGATCAGGGCCAATGGCGAGCTGACCAAGGTGCAGGAGAAGTGGATGGGTTCGTCGATGACGACCTTCCCGGACTCGGTCGAAGGCGTTCCCTTCGTCGCCAAGTGAACGGGCCAGCTCCCAAAGGACTTGGCGCGATGGGCCGTCCCGAATCCTCGTCTGCCGATCCGGCAGTGCCCATGATCTCGATGGAACACGTCGAGAAGTGGTATGGCTCCTACCGAGCGCTCAACGACATCAATCTGTCGGTGCGCTCGGGCGAGAAGATCGTGCTGTGCGGACCCTCGGGCTCAGGCAAGTCGACGTTGATCCGCTGCATCAACCACCTGGAGACCTATGAAAAAGGCCAGGTAACCGTCGACGGCATTCCGTTGACGGGACACGCGAACAGCATCAACGCGATCCGTGCAGAAGTCGGGATGGTGTTCCAGCAATTCAACCTGTTCCCGCACATGACGGTGTTGCAGAACTGCATGCTTGCGCCGATCAAAGTACGCCGCATGGAACCGCGGATCGCCGAGCTGGTGGCGCGCAAGCTGCTCGATCAAGTCAAGATCGGCGAGCAGGCCGACAAGTACCCGGCACAACTGTCCGGGGGCCAGCAGCAGCGCGTCGCCATCGCTCGTGCGCTGTGCATGGGCCCGAAGGTCATGCTGTTCGATGAGCCGACCTCGGCGCTCGATCCCGAGATGGTGAAGGAAGTGCTCGACGTCATGGTCAACTTGGCCAACGAAGGCATGACGATGATCTGCGTGACCCATGAGATGGGTTTCGCGCGTGCCGTCGCCGACCGGGTCATCTTCATGGCCAATGGCGAGATCCTCGAAGAGGCGCCGCCCGTCGAATTCTTCAACGCCCCGAAGCACGACCGGGCGCGCTCCTTCCTCGGCGACATTCTGGGTCACTGACCATGAAGTCGACCCGAATCGCCGTCATCGGCGCAGGCTACATCGGTCTTGCGCATGTGGGTGTCGTGCGGGCGAGTTCGACTTGCACGCTGTCGGCGATCGTCGACCCGTCGCCGGCGGCGGCATCCGTTGCCGCGGGCGCCGGGGTACCGCTGTTCGCATCGATCGGTGATCTGTTGGAGAAGGACCGGCCCGATGGCGTGATCATCGCGACGCCAAACCAGATGCACGTGCCGCAGGCGCTGAGCTGCATTCGTGCGGGTCTGGCGGTGCTGCTGGAAAAGCCCATCGCTCCGACCCTGGCTGAAGGCGAGCAACTGGTTCGCGCGATCGATGAAGTCGGTGCCAAGGTCCTGATCGGTCACCACCGCGCGCACAGCCCGATCATGGCGAAGACGCGCGAGGTCGTCGCGAGGGGTGATCTCGGACGCCTGGTCGCGGTGATGGGCAGCGCGACGTTCCTGAAGCCGGATCACTATTTCGTCGATGCGCCGTGGCGGCGCGAGATCGGGGCCGGACCGATCCTGCTCAACATGATCCACGAGGTCCACAACCTGCGGATGCTGTGCGGGGAGATCGTGGCGGTGCAGGCGTTCGCGTCGCACGCCGCTCGGGATTTCGCGGTCGAAGACACGGTCGCGATCAACCTGCGTTTTGCCAGTGGCGTGCTGGGGACCTTCATGCTGTCGGACACGGCGGCGTGTGCGCGCAGCTGGGAACAGACTTCGCAGGAAAACAAGGCCTACCCGAGCTACGACGACGAAGATTGTTACGTGCTGACCGGCACGAACGGCAGCCTGTCGGTGCCCACGATGCGGCTGAAGACCTACCCGCGCGTGCGGGACCGTTCCTGGTGGAAACCGTTCGAGGTGGGCACGGTGGGCATGGTGCGTGACGACCCGCTGAAGCACCAACTCGAACATTTTGGCGCGGTCGTCCGCGGCGAAGCCACCCCGCTCGTCAGCGCCCGCGATGGCCTGGCCAACCTGCGCGTCACCGAAGCGATCGTCACCGCCGCCAAGTCCGGTGCGACGGTCGACCTGATTCCGTTTTGAACACCACCCACGAAAGTTTCTGATGAAGATCCTCATGCTGCACGGCATCAACCACAACATGTTCGGCAAGCGCGACCCTGTTCAGTACGGGGCCGTCACGCTGGCCGAAATCGATGCCCAGCTCCGGTCGCTCGGCAAGGAGCTCGGCGCCGAGCTGGTGAGCTTCCAGACCAACAACGAAGGTGCGATGTGCGAGCGCATCCACCAGGGCTTCGCTGAAGGGGTCCATGGAGTCCTGATCAATGCGGGCGCCTGGACGCACTACAGCTACGGCATCCGCGACGCACTGGCGATCCTGACCGTGCCGATCGTCGAGCTGCACATGTCGAACATCCACGCGCGCGAGACATTCCGCCACCACTCGGTCTTTGCCGAAATCGTCAAAGGCCAGATCTGCGGATTCGGTGTCGACAGCTATCTGCTGGGACTGCGCGCCGCCGTTTCCGCGGCGAGAACGAAATAGCACCCACGAGCCACCCGACGCCACACATCCGCGGCTATCGGTTGCAGGTGCTTTCACGAAACAGAACCATCCCGAATCGATCGCCGGGCTCAAGCGATCACTCAAACAGAAATAGGAGATCGGAGACCATGAAAAAGCAAGCTCTCGCCGCGGCAACGTTGGCACTGACGCTGGCCTCAGCAGCACACGCTCAAAGCAGCAGCGTGACGATCTATGGATCGCTGGACCAGTACCTGAACTACATGCGCAGCAGCTCGGGGGCCACTGTGAAGAGTGTCGAGGACGGCGCCTACCTGCGCAGTCGACTCGGTTTCCGTGGCTACGAGGATCTTGGCGGTGGCTACGGCGCGAAATTCCAGATGGAAGGTGGTCTGAGTGCCGACACCGGTGCGACGGCAGACACGGGTCGATTCTTCGACCGTCAGACCTGGGTCGGTCTCTCCGCTCCGTTTGCCGAAGTTCGCCTGGGTCGGCAGAACGGACCGATCCAGGCCCGCGGTGGGTACATCGACTTCACGGCCCGCGACCTCGGCTCGGTCATCAACAACTTTGGCGTGCCTTCGCGTTACGACAACGACTTCTCGGTGATCACGGTTCGCAAGGCTGGTGTCCAGTTCGAGGGTCACATGAATCTGCCGGAAAGCACGCTGGGGAACCGACCCTTCGTGTACCAGTTGGCCGTTGACTGGACCAACGACACCTTCCGCCTGGGCTACGGAGGTGTGCGGGGCCGGCCGCCAACCAATGCCGCGATCGGCAAGGACGTCGTCTATGACAACGCGTATGCCAATTGGATGTACGGCAAGGGGACGGTGTACCTGGCCTTCGTGCGCAGCAACAACGTCACCAAGACGGCCGTCAGCAACACGGCCGGCACCATCCTCAGCAACGTGGGTGGCAGCGGTGGCATCACGGGCATCAATGCCGGTACGGACCTGAATCTCTACAACTTCTACAACATCTGGCAGGTGTCGGCCGACTACCGTGTCACCGACGCGCTGCGCGTCGGTGCGTTGTGGGGGCAGATCAAGGACAAGTCTGATCGTGATCAAGGTGCCAAGGGCGGCGCCATCGGCGCGTATTACGACTTGTCCAAGCGGACGATGCTGCTGGCGCTGGTCGACACGATCCGCAACGACACGAATGGCGGCTGGCGTCCGTCGGGCTCGGCAGGATTGAAGACGACGTTCACCTCGCCGACCGATGTCAACGGCCGAACGATCAATGGCTTCCAACTCGGCATCGTGCACAAGTTCTGATGCCTTCCGCCGCCCTTGCGGGGCGGCTTTCCCCTCTTGAAATCGAGTGTCCGACGATGATCACCGGCAAGACTACATTGATCGCCCACATCGGGTGGCCCACCCATTCGTTCCGGGCGCCGATGATCTACAACCCGTACTTCGACCACGCAGGCATCGACACGGTGGTCACGCCGATGGGCTGCCAGGCCGAGCATTACCCGTCATTCCTGCGTGCCTTGTTCACGCTGGAAAACATCAAGGGCGCGCTGGTCACGATGCCGCACAAGATCAGCACGGTCGCGCTGGTAGACGAACTGTCCCCGACGGCGCGCATTGCGGGTTCGTGCAACGCCGTGCGTCGCACGGACGACGGAAAGCTGCTCGGTGACATGTTCGACGGCGAGGGGTTCGTGCGCGGCGTGCTTCGAAAAGGCCGTGTGCTGAACGGTGCCCGCGTCCTGGTGGTCGGCGCGGGCGGCGTCGGTTCAGCCATCGCCGCGTCGCTGGCGGCGGCGGGGATCGCCTCCATCAGCCTGTTCGACGCTCGTGCCGAGTCCGCGTGGGCACTCGCGCTGCGTCTGAAGGAGCACTACCCCGCGTTGATCGTGGACACCGGCAGCAATGATCCCGTGGGGCATGACCTCGTCGTGAACGCGACCCCCATGGGTATGGCTGAAGGAGATCCGCTGCCGATCGATGTGTCGCGCATCGACCCCGCCACGTTTGTTGGCGAAGTGGTGATGCGCCAGGAGATGACTGCCTTCTTGAAAGCGGTCTCGGCGCGAGGCTGCCAGTACCAAGTCGGGGCGGACATGCTGTTCGAGCAGATCCCGGCCTACCTGGAGTTCTTCGGACTGCCATCGACGACGCCGGAGCTGTTGCGGTCTGTCGCCAAGCTCAGCTACTGACCTCGTCAAGACGGTCATGTTCCGCTTCACCAGCGAATCCATTCCGGGCGCCCCGCAGTACCTGATGCCCGTCATGGTCAGAACGGCATGACAGCTGTCCTGAGCGTCACCGCACCGATCTATCTGTTGATCGCTGCCGGCTTTGCTTCGGTGCTGCTGGGACGGCTGGCGCCGACTGACATGCGTGTGCTGGGCCGGTTTGCCGCCAAGTTCTGCGTGCCAGCCCTGCTGTTCCGGGCGCTGGCGAACCAGTCGATCGAATCGGTCTGGCACACCGACTACGTCGTCGTGTACGCCTGCGGATCGCTGGTTGCACTGACGACGATCATCACGGTCTCCCGGATCGGGTTGCGGCGTCCCTGGTCTCTGGCGGTGATGCAGGGCCTTGGATCGTCGGGCTCGAACAGTTCCTTCATCGGCTACCCGATCGTTCATCAGGTGATCGGACCCACCGCCGGCATCGCGCTTGCGCTTTGCACCGTTGTCGAAAACCTGCTCGTGATGCCGCTGGCGCTGATCCTCGCCGATTCAGGAGATGCGTCCAAGCGCCCGCGAGACTTGTTGGTGGCCACCGCCACGGGGATCATCCACAACCCGATGATTCTCGCGATCGGACTCGGTATGGTCGTCTCCGCACTCGGTTGGGCAATGCCACCGGTGCTGGATCGTGCGGTGGCGTTGGCGGCCGCCGCGGCCCCGCCGACGGCCTTGTTCGTCATCGGAGGTTCGTTGGTGGGCCTGCGGCTGGCCGGCATGAAGGGAGACCTTGCGCTGGTCGCGACGGGCAAGCTGGTGCTGCACCCGCTGTGCGTGTTGCTGGTCGGTCTGGTGTTGCCGATCGATGACCCCAAACTCTATGTCTGCGCCGTGCTGTTCGCTGCGATGCCGATGTTGAGCATCTACCCGGTGCTCGCCCAGCGATATGGACACGACCGGCTCTGTGCCGCCGCGCTGCTGGCCGCCACCGTGGGCTCATTTGTGTCCATAACCGCATTGGTGGGTTTGGTGCCGCTGGCCGCCACTTTGCCCACCTTGCACCAACCCATTTTCTAGAGGACCAGGCTGATGAGGGACACGAAACACAGCAAGTTTGCCTTCGATCGCCGCCTGGCGTCATTTGAAGTGGAGGAGGGCCGTACGTCAAACGGGAGTTTCGTTCGTGCGCCCTTCGGCGTTGGCGAAAGCCTCGTGTTTCGGGAAACACAGGAGCCACTCGTGCCATTCGACGGTCACCACATTCAGATCACGGTGGCCGATTCTTCCGGCGTTCACCAGCGCCTGTTGCAGCGCGGGCTGATCACCGAGGAGAACAACCAGAGCCAGCATCGCTTCGAGGACATCACTGACGTGGACAGCGGTGAAGTGCTGGCGACGCTCGAACGAGATTCGCAGCATGCGGCTCCCTTGTACGCACGCCGATTCGTCAATCGCGATGCCGGCGAAACCGGCCTCGATCCTGTCGATTTTGACCGCGCGTCCTACTGACTGCGGGCAGCTCGGCTCTCGACACACAACCTGCTCGGAGAACGATATGAACACCAACATCCAGCGTGAGGGCCTGCGTGCCTCCGTCAACTTCCTAGGCATCGACGGGATCGAGTTCATCGAGTACACAACGCCGCGTCCGCAGGCCCTGGGTCAGATGCTCGAGGCGATGGGGTTCCGTCCGATGGCGCGGCATCGGTCGCGGGAGGTGCTGTTGTACCGGCAGGGTGGAGTGAACGTGATCGTCAATGCGCATGCGCCTGAACTGGCCGGTATCACCGCGGTCGATCCGACGCCGGTGATCGCAGCGATCGCCTTTCGCGTTCGTGACGCGGCCGAAGCCTACCGTCAGGTGCTGGAGCGCGGTGCATGGGCTGTTCCGACCCAGGTCGAAGTCATGGAACTGAACATTCCCGCGATCCATGGCGTGGGCAGCAGCCGCATCTACTTTGTTGATCGCTACAAAGAGTTCTCCATCTACGACGTGGACTTCGTGCCGATCCCAGGCGTTGCCACACAAACACCCGCCCCCACGAGGCTGCATTTGTTCGGCGCAGTGCAGTACATCGGCATCGACCGCTACGACGACTGGATCGAGTTCTATTCCGAGCTGTTCGGCTTCTCGATGTTGCCCGACTCGCTGCGCTTTGGCATCTTGCCGAAGGGACACGTTCTGCGCAGCCCGTGCGGGCAGTTTCATTTGCAGCTGATCGAGCCAGAGCTGACGGATCTGGAGCTTGACGGGCGAGAGTATTTCTCCCGCATCGGCCTGGGGACGGCGGACGTTCTGGCGACTGTGGCGGCACTGCGCGAAAGCGGCGTGAAGTTTTCCGAGTCCGAGCAGACCGCGCCCAGCTCGCGCGGCGCAATCACGACCGGCCCGGGCGCGAGCTTCGAGCTTGTTCACCACTCGAACGACTGAGGAACCATCATGAGCCAGATCACAGGCAACATCGACGGCTTCGGCATGGACACGATCTCCATGGCCGGCTCGCTGGTGGCCAAACTGAAGGCGATGCGCGGCGCCGGCTTCAGCCAGGTCATGCTGTCGGCGCGCGACCTTATTGGGCACGCCGAAGGCGTGGATGCGGCCGTGCAAGCGGTTCGCGACAGCGGTCTGCGCGTCACCGGGTTCCAAGTGTTGCGCGATTTCGAAGGACTGACGGGCAAACTGCGTGACTACAAGATAGACATCGCGAAGTCGATGCTGGAGCTGTGTGCGTCGGTTGGCTCGCGCGTACTGCTGGTGTGTTCTTCAACGTCCACGCACGCGACAGATGATCTCGACGACATCGCGCGGGATCTCCGCAGGCTGGCCATGCTCGCGGTGCCTCATGGCATCAAGGTCGCCTTCGAGGCCTTGTCCTGGGGCCGCACCATCAACGTATACCCGCAGGCCTGGGACGTCGTGAGCCGAGCGGATGCGCCCAACCTCGGGCTGGGTCTGGACTCGTTTCACAGCCTGGCCATGAAGACTCCACTCGACGAGCTCGATGTCATCGACCCCGACAAGATCTTCCTGGTTCAGCTGTCGGACTTCATGTGGAACGAGATCCGCTCGGTGGAGGAGCGAATCGACACGGCCCGTCATTTCCGGGTCTTCCCCGGAGAAGGGGTGCACAGCGAGTCGTCTGCCGACATGGTGCTCAGGCTGGATCGCCTGGGCTACCGCGGCGACTACAGCTTCGAGGTGTTCAATGACGACTACCAGCAGATGCCACCGTCTCAGGTGGCGCAGCGCGCCTACAGCTCAGCGCTGTGGCTGGGGGAGACGGTCCTGCAGCGGTCTGTCCCGTTGCCCGGACAGATGAAACTCCGACGGGTCAGCTGAGCTGCTGTGAGCCCAAGGTACCAAAAACATCTCCACCGACATCGAGTTCGACGCGTCGTTGGTGACCCGTATGTGGCAACCATAGCACCGTCGTCACGGTGCGAGCCTTGGGGCAAGTCCAGTACGGCTCACGGCGATTTCGCCGTTGCAGGTGCTGCGGCGGTCAGAGCCATGCCTCGTGCCGCAACTTGGCGTTCTTCAATGACGATGCTCGTCTGAGACTCTTGACTGTCCATCACAAGGTTCAAGCCACCGGCTTTCAGCCGGTCAGCTTTAGCTCCAAGATGTGGCACCGGAGGTGCCGCGCATGGAGATCATGAGGCGAATCAAAGGGCGGACGGCGAGCAAGCTGTTCGAAGAGTTTCCGCACCTGAAGAAGAGGTACTGGGGCAGGCACTTCTGGGCGAGAGGGTACTTCTGTGCAACGGTGGGGCAGATGACGGAAGAGATGATCAAGCAGTACCTGGAACACCACTTCGAACCCAAGCCGAACGACGACTTCCGAATGGAGCCGGAGTAGACGCGTCGTTCAGCCGACGCGTATCCGGACTTTCAGTCCGTAACACCCCGAACCCACCGGCTTTAGCCGGTGGTTGTTTAGTTGAAGGTTCTGGGTAGGAGTTCTGGGACGCATACCGCCATCAAGATGAGGGCGAAGAACCGGCCCATTGCTGGAACACAGCGGTCACGCACGGTCCCGCGCCACCGGAACTGGCCCGACCGCAAGGCCGCCGACATTCGGCAGCCAGGACCCCTTCCCTTGTGAGGCTTCACGTGCAGCACGTGTCAACTCTTGGGCTTCTGGTGCTAGGTTGCAGTTACTTGCTGATCGAAATGTGTCGCCTTCGACACGGGAGCGACATGTCCTTGTGATGCAGGGGTGGCAATCTGCCTGTCACCTCAACCATGGCGCTCACCCCATGCACTCGATCCATCGTTTTCTGACGACCCTCTTGCTCTTGCCGGCGATGACGCTGGGCTTGAGCGCTTGCGGCGGCGGAGGGTCCGACTCGTCGACCGACACGTCCACCACCGTGACCGCACCGGCCATCACGACCCAGCCCGCCTCGCTGTCCGTCACCTCGGGCACCAGTGGCGTTTTCACGGTGGTCGCGACCGGCACGTCGCTGACCTATCAGTGGTACAGCGCGTCCGGCGCCATTTCGGGCGAGACGAGTTCGTCGTACACCACCAGCACGGCCGGCAGCTATTACGTGATCGTCAGCAACAGCGCCGGCAGCGTGACCAGCAGCACGGCCACGCTGACGGTGAGCACCACGGTGACCACGCCGTCCATCACGACCCAGCCCGTCGCCACCAGTGTGGCAGTCGGCAGCAGCGCCAGCCTCACGGTGGTCGCCACCGGCACCAACCTGACCTACCAGTGGTACAAGGACAGCGCCGCCGTCTCCGGCGCCACCAGCGCGACCTACACCATCGCATCGGCGGCGAGTACCGATGCCGGCACCTACTACGTCATCGTCACCAACACCGCAGGCACCGCCACCAGCAGCTCGGTGGTGTTGACTGTGACCACCGCGGCCAGCGGCAGCAACACGGCAACGGTCGTGACGGCGGCCAACAGCTTCCTGGACACGCTGTCGACGACGCAAAAGACGGTGGCCTCCTCGAGCTCGTCCACGACCACCGTGCTGTTCGACCGCACCCGCGCCAACGCCATCGTCTGGACCAACCTGCCCGGTGGTCGCCATGGTCTGCGTCTGAACACCAGCACCTTGACCACCACGCAGTTGACGGCGGCCAACGCCTTGATCGCGGCAGCGCTGAGCACCGCCGGCAACACGCTGATGAGCGAGATCCGCGCGTCCGACGACGTGATCGCGGCGTCCACCACCAACTCGCCATGGGGTTCGACGCTGTACTCGATCGCCTTCATCGGCACCCCGTCGACCAGCTCGGCGTGGCAGCTCCAGCTCACCGGCCACCACCTGGCCTACAACATCACCTACAACGCCAGCTACGTGAGCGCCACGCCGATGTTCATCGGTGTCGAGCCGCCGAACTGGGTCGGTGACACCGCCCCGTACACCGTGAACAACACCGTGGCCACCAGCGGCTCAGCCCATGCGCCGCTCGAAGCACAGCGCCTGGCCGTCTCGAACTTGGCCATCGCCTTGCAAGCCGACACCACCACGGCGACCTCGGCCAAGCTCAGCGGCACCTTCACCGATGTGATCATGGGCGTGACCAGCAGCGGCGACTCCAACTACGGCAGCCTGTCGTGGCCGACCAGCGGGCGCGGCGCGCTCTACTCGTCGCTCACCAGTGCAGAGCAGGCGCTCGTCAAGGCCGCGATCGAAGCCTGGGTCAACACCCAGGCGAGCGATGTCGCAACGACATTGCTGGCGGCCTATGAGAGCGACACCGCGCTGGCCAGCACCTACGTCGGGTTCGCCGTGGGCCAGGGCAGCACCGCCGACTTCAGCGCCTACCCGAACTCGCTGACCACGCCGCTGAACGCCCAGCACTCCTACCTGCGCATCGACGGCCCGCGCGTGTGGATC
>Ga0307513_10005053_pt1 | contig 17463 bp, 24 predicted proteins | sample 15_EM_MG_FD_202174 | JGI IMG/M metagenome (GOLD analysis project Ga0307513, IMG submission 202174) | Populus trichocarpa ectomycorrhiza microbial communities from riparian zone in the Pacific Northwest, United States - 15_EM | ecosystem: Host-associated > Plants > Roots > Unclassified | place... | reverse complement strand
GCTGGTGATATCCTGCGGACCAGTAGACGGGTGGAATGGTTTTCACTACAAGCCCTTCACATATCCCGTCAAGCGTTCCAACTTATTATCCACTTCAACGGGTCGTTTGGCCCAGACGGACCTACAGAGGAACAGCTGGATGAAGGGTTGGAACTGGATGAGTGAGTGAATACTATTGCTACGACAGTACGCTGAGAGCTTGTGCAAGCTCATCCTGACTGAATGAACTTGTAGCGCATTAGAGGAATTAGAAGACAAAATCGATGAACTAGTGACACTGAGCCTGGATGATGCTCATCATGGCGAGGAGAATCACAGGTACGACCTGAATCGTCTGTACCAAATATTTTTTCAACACCGTGCCTTTTTCGTACGTTTTTCATTGCCATTGATACTTGAGAAACTAATCAGTTCGATAGCTGGAGGAACGGGACTACAGAACAAACCGTGTTTTTCAGCACCTCGCCGCCACTGACCACGCGAATATTGTGCGAGCCACCCACTTGCGAGAATTAAATGCCCAGCAAGCAGGAACAGGAGTTACCATAACAGGTGCTGAAAGGGAAGAGGAAGAGGAAGCTATTAAGCCCTAACAACATTACAAATAACATCATCATGTAAACAACAGCAACGGCACGTAGAGTTACTTACACCAGAGAGCCAGTCAAATGAGTTGGTGGCTACCAGTTGTGATGGACTAGCAACGTCAGGAGTGGAATTAACGAGGCCAGGTACATCGCTCGAAACTAAGAATGCGGGTAGTATCCAAGGATCCACCGGAAAATCATCCGACTGATACCGAGTAAATAAACTCGTTGCGCTTGTTTTATGATAGTGAAGGCGAGAGGATTTAACGGGACAGCCTCTTGGGGGGAGTCTGACAGAACAACCTATATTATCGTTTACAAGATTCGCAATACACCCCAAGACCCACCGGCAGCTGTAGGAAAAAACCCATCATTCAGAAGCCATGCCGCGCCCCTCACCATTCCAAATCTCTGCCAGAATCCTGCCAAGACTACGGGATAGTAACAGAGATCGACGAATGACTTCAGTTTACAATTCATCCAAAGAATCGTGTAACATAGACTAGTTCTTCGCACGTGAAATTGGATTACAGAAAAAAACCTAAGACCCTGCCGGACATCATCGCATCCTGGTTTCACTGCCACTAGTACAGCCGAAATATCACCTTCCACGAGTAAGGACACTCTGTCCCTCATCTGTTCGATATGACCATCACTTCGCCACCCACAAATTCGTTGAGCGGTTGGAACGTTAAAGCCACACAAGCAGAGGGTATAATGATGGCTATGGAAGAAGTCATAGATGAAAGTATACGGAGTCTTACACAGAGTATAGTCACGAAAGCAGAGCAGGAGAAGGTTCGTCCTCGATCCTAGTTGGGCGCTTGGTTAAATAACCTATGTGCAATCTCGTAGGCCTTGTATCCACAGAAAGTCGACTTGCTCAACTCAAAACTGAGCTGCAATTGATGGAGAGGAGCAATCTGGAAGATGTTGAAGGAGAACGAGCGGCTAATGGGAGAACTCGAGAAACCTAAGCAGCGCCAGAGGGAAGAAAGTACACGGATACAAGCTGATCTGCAGTTGGATCTGAACCTGTTGATGGGCAGACTAAGAGACGAAACCGGCCAGCAAGAATCCAAGATCCGAGAAAGATCGGGACGGATACCGCGGCGCTACGGACGGCCATTCATGCACCCAAGGTATTTCTATCTCTTTCTTACCGAACGAGTATTCGGGGTAGGCTACGACCTTACAGTATTTAGTTACATTCGGTGCGTCGTTGGGCGTCGGCAGCGTATTAGGTCTTTGTTATCAAAGGCATTCCTCCATCAGCCAATCATCGTTGGGTAACTTCACCCATCGCCTCCTGACCACTCGTTCCCGCTCTAACTTGCTCTCGAGTCGGACAAACAAGACGTCAATGTTCTTCAGGTCAGGACCACCCAAGCCTGTCACAGGAGGGAGAACATTATCGTCAATCCATTGAGTGAAGGTCGGAACGCTCTGTTCTAATTCGTAATTGGTTTGAACTACCTCCAGTATGAGGGACTGCAAGGCCGCTGGCAGTATACATCCACGGAGGATATCACTAGGGATCCCTGGTGGAAAGTTGAAGTCTGTCCCCTCGCGGTCTAGGCCGCACGTGTATTTGAGGGAAACTTTTAGTGTTTGCACATGGTGCTGGGACCGAGCGAGCGCCAGAGCAGTCGGAAGTGTCCATGGTCTGTCAAGGTGGAGGCAGGTGATCCTTGGGAAGTGATTACGGATGAAGGAAGAGAGTGTGAGATGGTAATTCAATCCCCACACTCGATAGCACTGGAGACTCAGGGACATGAGCTGGGGGCAAGTGATTGGCCCAAACCTTTGTTCTCTTAGCATCATCTCCTCAATTGAAAGGTGCTGGAGGCTTTTCGGGAAGGCAGTGATGTGGCGATAGTAAACCCATCCATCCAAGTGTAGGTGAGTAACTTGAGGTACAAGGTGAAACAGTTCATTCAGCAGATCTTCATTACCATGATTAAGGGTGGGCCTCTGGTGGTGGCGTAGTTCGCGCAAACAGGGAAAGGAAGGTAGTGGAAACCGGCGTAGAGACCGGAATATGCACCATTTTAACTCGAGGTACTCGAGGGACGTCGCCAACCGAGCGATTAGAGGTTCAATGGCCTCCCATGAGTACACCGAGCATATGGTCAATATACGGAGATTTTGGGGCGCAGGCGGAAGCTTGCTTATGTTGGGCATTCGTACGGCATCAAGGATGAGATGAGTGAGATATGGAGAAGAAAGGATGCAACAGAGATACGTCCTCGCTAGGAATATTCCCCACAAGTGTACCGTGTGCAATTGTCGCATTGCTGGGATAGCCTTGACTAGTGTGAAGAGGGTAGGGGAGAAAAGGTATAGGATTTTGTGTACTGGTCTGAACTTCCACCAGATTGTTCTTTTTCCTATATTGACTGTTACCACACTATCAAGGATGGTCGAGGTGCGGGTGATCGCCAGGGCCTTCTGGACTGCATCACTGAGAGACCCATCAAGCTCTATCGTGACCTTGTACTCCACGAGCGGTCGAAAGATCCTCCAGAGTGTCACACAGACCCCAGCAAGCGCCCGGATATCGGCCTGGATTAAAAGCGGCGGCAACAGGAGCCATATTTCAGTAGGAAGATATATCTGGACTGAGTTTCAGGATGAAGAGGTACCCTTGTCAGTCACTGGTACCCACCGGACTCGGAGCACGAATCTGCTTTGGTTTCCTATTGCTCGTTCCATAGTAAGACAAGGATCAATACGAGAGGGATCATGAGCATTCACCTAAGTCGGTATCGATGGTCCAGGCCGCTTGATTGCGTTACTGCCCACATTTCCTTGATCACGAGTCAAGGAACAAGGTCCAGCAGCTTTGTTCTTCACTCAGAGACAAGGTAATATCATTGTGCAATTCATTATTATCATATTCATGTTACCAGGATCAGTCCCTCCTGGTCACTGCTCCAACCAGTTACTCCTGCTCTTGAAGTTGCCTTTCTCCGCCTTCGCCTCTGTTTAGTTTGTCCACTGTCGTCTCCACGCCACTGCACTTGTCAGAGCATGGCATTCCACGCTAGAACCGCATGCACAGTACTAGTGGAGACCAACAGATATGGTCGGGCCCAACTCGTGTACAATAAATAAATTAGCTAGACGAACATAGAGCAGTACAAATACAGGGAAACCCAATTCCTGACAACCTGTGTGGTCACCAATTGAATAACTTTCTAATGAAGACGGCGCTACGGACCTTGTTATCACAGACATTCCTCCATCTGCCAATCGTCGTTTGGTGACTTGGCCCATCGCTTCGAGATCACTCGTTCTCGCTCTAACACGCTCTTAGGTTGAACGAATGAGACGTCAATGTACTTCAGGTCAGAACCGCCCAATCCTGGTACCGGAGGGAGGATGTCCTCGCGAATCCACCGGGTGCACGCCATAACGCTGTATCTTAAGTCGTAAGACGTTTGAACCACGTGCAGCTTGAGACTCTGCAAGGCCGCTGGAAACGTAGAATTGCGGGAGAAATCAGTGGGAATCTCTCCTTCATAGCTCCTCAGCTTTATGTCATCCAAGTCGAGGCCGATCCAGGTGACAACGGAGAGTTCCAGTGTTTGCACATTGTCCTGGGACCGCGCAATCACCAGAGCAGGGCCTCGAAGTGACCATGGTATGCTAAGGTGGAGTAAAGTAATCCCAGGGAAGTAATCGCGGACGAAGGAAGGGACTGTGAAATGTTGTTTCAATTTCCACGATCGGTGACAATTGATGAGACTCAGGGACCTCAGCCAAGGAAATGGATCGGTCCCAAGAATCTGTTCTGTTAGCATAACGACATCAATTGAAAGGTGCTGGAGACTCTTCTGGGAGGTGGCGATGCAGCGAAGGTCGTCGACACCTCCAGATAACTGCAGGTGAGTAACTTGAGATGCGCGCAACAGTGCGCTCAGCACAGTCGTATCAATAAAACGGCCGTAATCCTGGTCGTAGCGCAACTTGCGTAAACGTGGAAAGGGAGGTAGTTGTAATTGGCCTGGAGCCCGGAAGTGACACTCTTGTAACTCATAGTACTCGAGTGAAGCTGCCAGCTCAATAAGCAAAGGTTCAATGGCTTCCCATGAGTACATTGCCACTGTGGTCAATTTACGCAGTTTCGGAGGCGAAAGCCGAAGCTTGCTCATATTGGGCATTTGTACGGCGTCAAGTACGAGGTGGGTGAGATATGGAGAAGAAAGGATGCAACAAAGATGCGCCCTCGCCAGGAATATTCGGGACAAGCGTATTGTGTGCAATTGTCGCATGGCTGGGATAGCCTTGACTAGTGTGAAGAGAGTAGGGGAGAGAAGGTATGGGATCTTGTGTACCCATCGGAAATCCCGACACATTATTCCTTCTCCTATATTGACTTCTACCACACTATCAAGGATGGTCGAAATGCGGGTGACCGCCAGAGCCTTCTGGAGTGTATCACTGCGAGATCCATCAAGCATTATCGTGACCTTGTACTCCACGAGCGGTCGAAGGATCCTCCAGAGTGCCACACAGACCCTGGCAAGCGCCCGGATATCGGCCTGGATTAAAAGCGGCGGCAACAGGAGCCATATTTCAGTAGGAAGATATATCTGGATTCATTTTCAGGATGAAGAGGTGCCCTTGTCGATCACATATACCTACTGGACTCAGAGAGCGAGTGTGCTTTGGTTTCCTGTTTATTACTCCGTAAGTCAGGCCGGAATCAACACGAGGGGCATCAGAGCGCGCACTTGAATCGATGCCAGTGGTCTAGGCCGCTTGATTGTCTTACTGCCCACATTTCTTCGATAGTCAAGGGATAACATTCAGCAGCTTTGTTCTCAAGAGCGATGTACCCGAGTTGAGGCTGACCCTCGCGAAGTCAAACGAATGATACAATATGAGCAATCACTAGTGCTACGAACCAAGAAATGAGTGTCCGTAGCAACGATTAAATCAACCCAATAATAGGAATGTATGATGTGGGGCCGAGAACAGTAAAAGACACATAGAGAGGGAGGAACGGCCAAGTAGGGGAAAGAAAAAATGCGTGATAGATGGATAGATAACGCGATGCTATGATATAAGAAAGTCCACGGAGAGTATGAGGCCGAGTTTTACTCGAAGTACAGAGAAAATTGGAACGTCCATGAGTGGCAGAAGGAGGGCAGAAATGGTGTCCATAGAGTGGGCTTGTTACATAATGATGCACCTGCTGTCTGAACTCTTTGTGCGAGTGGCCAGCGATACTCGGGCGGCTTCGTTGAAGACTTCTGTTACACCTCGGTTATGTTTTGAAGAGCACTCTGCGGCAGGGTTCCAGGTTAGGAGATTATGGGTGACGGGGTAATGGCTGGAGTCACTCACCAAGGTAACGGCTGGCTCGGATTCTCCGGGCAACGGCGAGACCCTCTTCGTATTCCACTACGCGGGAACCATATCGCGCTAGTCGTTCCATTGTCTCCCGATCTTCTCGAAGGTCACATTTACATGCTACAAGGACCAGCTGGAGGAGTGTGAGTGGTTGTCGGCCCTCGTTGGGACATGATGCGCGTACCTTCACACCAGGGCAGTACTATTTATGATAATAAATGTATCAATTGCATGTTCAAGAATGTACATTGGCCTTGCATACCTCGAGGATTTCGTCTATCCACTACACAGAGGGAGTAAAGTCAAACATGGGGGAAAATCCGAAGAGAAGAAAGAGCCGTACCTTCCCCTCCACGTTCTCCAAGGAGACAGGGTTATCAATCTGCGTTGGGCGCGCATATACAGTCGTTCGTTAGCTCGAACTCGACACTAGATGTGGCCTCTCCGTACCGAAAAGCATATGACGACGACGTGTGTCTCGGCGTAACTTAATGATCTTAGACGGTCAAAGTCTTCTTGGCCTACGGATGCACAGAAAAGGGCAACAGTCAGACATTGCGGTGTTTGGGCACGACGTGGGTGGAATATGACACCACATGCATACCTGCAGTGTCCCATAATGAGAGCTCTACAAGCTGATCGTCGACGTAAAGGTCATGGACGTAGTTCTCAAAAACTGTCGGTTCGCTACGGACAAATGGCAAACATTATATTAGCAAGCTGTTTGTATAGACTATTATACGTAGTCTATGGAAAGACGCACTATATTTGGGTAAAGTATCCACGGGTGAAGACGTTCAGCAGGCTGGTCTTTCCGCATGCGCCGTCACCGACCACAACAAGTTTCCTCTGAGCCTGTTACGGTAGTATCGTAACCCAATCTCACATTAGCGAGGGGATTTGGAGCCAAATCAGATAAATAGGCCTACAGGCTTGCTCCTGGAGAAGAGATGCGGAGACGACGAGTAGGGCGACGACCCGCAGAGAGGCATTCGTGATAAGGAAATTGAAGGAGAGGTGGTTTAGATTCCTTGCCGTCTATGTAGGGAAATTGGGTGTCGAAGGCAAGTCCCAAGTGGCGATTCGCTTTGTGCTGCAATCTGTCCTTCTCCATGTGCGGAGTGGGCTGGGGTTATGCACACGACACGAAAACGTCAAAGAATCTATGCGGTGGACAGCGTGAGCAAAGGCCCTTGGATTGAGGTGCGAAGGCCGCGTAATGCACACACTCGGAAACATGAGGCTCCGAAGACGAGAACGACGCCCACAGAGCAACAATCAACTAGTGGGGGCCAAAATACGAGGCTAGACCACGATTGAAGCCCGCAAGGTCTAAACCCGCCTACCCAAACAGCCGGAAAGCACCCATCCGTAACTCCTCATCCGCCTTCCTCCGCAACTCAGCCGCATCTCCGTCCGCCTCCTCACCAACCTTCCGGGGCAGTGTTCGTCCCATAAGAGATGCAAACAGCTCGTCGATCTTTTCTTCGTGCCACCCCCCATTTGCAGCCAATGGAATGGGGACCATAAAATTCTGCAAATTTTCGTGCACCTCGTAGCGCAGCTTCCGGCCTTTGGACGCCTTGGTATCAACGACCTTTTTTAGTTTCTTCCTTTTGGTGGGTACGGAATCGTCGAGGTCGGCGCCTATTCACCCGAATGTCAGTACCAGGCCGAATAATTGGCTCAAGAAAACGCATTGGACGTACCGTTTACATCCCCGCCACTCCGTCCATCGATCACATCTCGCAACAGCTGCTGGTAGAAATCGGTATCATCAAATATTTCGATATCTTCGCGCTCAATTCTTCTTCCTTCAACATCCAAATCACCTCCAATGGTGACGCCTTCACCCTCCACACCGATCCTCTTGGTAGCTGTACTCCTCAATGTCCGTGTTCTCCCAACTACCTTCGCATGGTCCGCCAAGGTTTCCTGAATCAGCTCAACGGTCGATTTTGGTTTCGAGGCAGTCGCAAATTTATTCCTCGAAGAGGGGAGAAGGGCTTGCGGTGTTACTGCTTGGATCTTGGAGGACCATTTGTGAAGGGTTTGCAGGAGGTGTGGGTGGTAGGTCGCTTGGAGAGCAGAGAAATCCATTGTAGATGCGAGGACTTCGGAATCCAGGTCAGAAAGTAAAGGTGAAGAGTCAAAGTCAAGTTTTCGCCGTTTGCGAGGCGGCATCGCAGGATCGTCGAGGTCGGATAGGAAAGACTGCACAATAATGTTAGGGCGAAAGTCGGAGGGCTGATGTAATATAAATATACTTCTTCCAAACCGAACAAATCTTCAGAAAGTAGGAGGCATTCCTTAATGAAGGCCTCCACCGATGCCTTGCACGCATTATCGTTGAGAAAGGAGGACATAGAAGAAGGCTACAATAGAGGGAGTAGTCAAGGTCTACTCGTATAAATAGTCGGAGGAACATACGAGTGGGAGCGTATTGCACAGAGCAATCGACTTTTGTAGTCGTATTCGAGCATCAAGGATGGAATCCCAAATGGCCTATTCAGAGCATATCAGAGCATTCGGTGAGTTCGGAACTGGTTCTCTCACCATTTGACGTGCTACTGCTTGACCCTTGAGACGGTCGGCGTCCCTCATCCTCTTCAAGCTCGAGCTCACGTCCTCTGACGCTTCCTGTCTTTCTTCTTCTGCCTTTGGCTGCGCTGCTGGTCGTCCCTCTTCCTCTTCGCTCGTCTCCCCGGTTTCTTGCTCTTCCACACCTCGGTCTTCCTCCTCTGAAGCCTCAGATGAACTTGGATCATATGACCCATGCTCCATGGGTTCCTCTTCCTCGTCTTCACCTTCGCTTTCGCTCCTTTCTGGTGCCCCACCGAGCGCTCGAGTAATTTTCCTGCCTGCATATTTCGGATCGGCCAAGCTGTCATGGAGTTTCCTCAAGGATGAGGGTCTACCATATGAGTCAATATACCAGGTATGCCCTAGACCGGAAATAGCAGCATGGACGTACCCGACATCAACGTAGTGCTCCCGGTCCAGGGCCGTGGTATCTTCAAACTCAATCTTTTGGTCATCCGCTTGATCCTTTGTAGCATCGTACGCATTCTCTGGGTCTATATCTGCGCGAAATCCGTTAGACTCTGGTATTTTTATCATCGAGAACGCTTTGCGAACCGATTGGTGTAGGGTCTTCGAGCTGCGCAAGCTGTTGAGCGAGAGTAAGACCTGTAAATAAAATATTATAATATGTGTAGGGGTGCATAGAGGCAACTGGCCTTACGAGGCATGGCCGGAAATGGAAAAGGTTTGCTAAATGTTGAGGCTGGAACTCACTTGGAACATACCACCAGCCTTTCTTCTTTTCAGTTAAGCCACAAAGTCAACAATGAGCTGGTATGAAACGTAACCTGAGTTCTCGTAATGGTCTTACTAATGACCCCGTAGGGCTGGGTACGTCCAGAAATACGGAAGCGCGGTCGCAGGACTGATAGCCTGATAGACTGAAGAAGGGCCTCTCGCGCGCCGGTACTACGGTAAGGTCTAATATATATGGATCATCCTACAGCTGACATTGGCCGTTTAGGTGATGCAAAAGACAGGTCAGATCGAGCGGACTGTTGACCGCGAGTTCACGGATGAGGAAGTCAAGTTCAAGACGTCGGTTTATCCTAATATCGTCGGATATTGGGCCCTCTAACATTACTTAATGAGTAGTTACGAGAAGGAAGTGCAAGCGTTGCAAAAGGAAGCAAAGCTATACTTGGACTCCATGCGTGGTTAGTGCGGAAGCGGCATGGAATCCAGCCGGGGGCTCACACGTATCTGTTTGTGGCTTCTAGCTATGGTAGCGGCACAGGGGAGGATCGCGGAGACGATTGACGTGTTCTACGGTGCCGCCGACCGAACGTCCGAGGGTGCTATGGCCGCAAATGCCTACAAGCGGTCAGTGGATGAATTGGAAGCCACTACCACCCGAGAATTTGTGTGTTCAAAACTCGACTTCTACGCCGTTCGTAGTGGTGCTGACGGTGGAAATCCATAGGACGCACCATACCGGACGTGCATATTGGAACCACTGGGAAAGATGAATGCTTACTTCCCTGTCATCAATGATACGATTTCAAAGCGGAATAAAAAGGTGCGCAGCCCTCGCCCTCCACTCGCGCAGAGGAGTGGGGTGATCTAATTCGGCGCACTGGGACAGATGCTCGATTATGATGCGGCGCGTAGCAAAGTCCGCAAGCTCACGGATAAGCCTTCTGAAGACGCAACACGACTGCCGAAGGCAGAGCAGGAGCACGACGAGGCAAAGGAAGTTTTTGACTACATGAACCAGGTGCTCATAGACGAACTACCCCAACTCCTCGATCTGCGGATCCCGTTCTTTGATCCGTCGTTTGAGGCCATGATACGGATGCAGTGCAAGTTTGCTGAGGAGGGGTATGAGAAGATGGGTGGTGTGCAGCGGTACTTCCAGGAGCACGTCCGGGATGATTATGCGGCGGGTCAGCTTGATTCCCAGGTATATACAAAAGTCTCATTGCGTACCTGGTTATCGACTGACATGTGCGCGCCCATAGGTTGAAGGTGTGTTAAATGAGATGAAAGAACTCACAATTTGTGCTACGCTCCCGACATAGAGCTTACATCCTGTTGATCTCGTACTTTCGTGGTTTGGCTTTTCGAAGCATATGTGTATCGAGGATGGATGAAATTTAAATAGTTCAGAATTCGTTTGCCGCCTATTGTTGAGAGCCTTTTTCAGGCTGGGAGTAACCCATTATCGACCTTTGCCAGCAAAATCTACCATAATCTAGTGCGTTTGAAGTACGAAGTAACACCCCTCGACATCTTGGATTTCAGTGGCGCTTATGTAATCTTTATTCCTTGACTTCCTCTCCTCCCTTGACTAACTGGCGAACATGTCCGGCGCTGACCAGGCTACTCTGGACGAAATCAAGCGACTATCAGGTAAGTTAGAGACCCTTCGATCCGCCGCAATGCTCACCGAGTGTCACACAGGGGCTCTCCTCGCAGCGCAAAGGCAACCAAATCCCCGAACGACATATACTCCATCATACAACTCTTACAAAGTGGATTACTCAGGACGTGGGCGAAGTGGTTATGTTCCTTATGGCAAGTTTACGCCGAAACCCCACTCGGAAATCAAGCAGGTCCAGCTCGGTGGAGAGACATTCAAATCATCCAAGTACAAACTTACACGACAAACCAGTATGCGTCATATTCACTCACTGAAGAATCAAACCAGTGTTGGAAGCGTCCAACCCAGGGAACATTAACAGGCGCACTTGCTTATCGTACCAGGTCCCCCTACAACCACTGGCCCGCCACCCCCGCAGAAACCAGTATCATCGGGGTATCATAAGATTGCAGGTCACCCATATGCATACACTCGACGCCCATTCAAGCCAAAACCAGGACGACCAGCCCGAAATCTAACTTTAGTACTTAACAAGCCCGTGCGGTTCGTAAGCACGTCCACCGCCATGTCTCGTATTCACACGCGCCATAGAACCACCAGGAAAGCGAAACCCAAGTCAGACAAACAATGTCCTTTTTTCAGCCGAACTGGTACGCCCGCTCCAGCACTGGCGCCCCCGTTCGAACGTTCTATAATCTCTACAGGATCCTGTGGACGAGGCAAAGATTGTCTATATCAACATGACCCAGAGAGGATTGCGATCTGTCCCCAATATATGGCTAACGACTGTCCAAACACCGCGGATACCTGCATTCTCTCGCACAATTCAACGCTGCATCGTGTTCCGCCATGCTTGCATTTCTCCAAGACGGGCATGTGCAAGAACGGCGATGCGTGTAAATACCCCCACGTCCGGCTCGGTGCGCGATCGGGCGTCTGCCGCGATTTTGCGGTGCTTGGGTACTGCGAAAAGGGGGGAGACTGCGACAAGGAACACGTGCGCGAGTGTCCGGACTTTGCAGAGACGGGCATTTGCGATAAGAGAGCGTGCAAGCTGCCGCACGTTATACGCGCGAATCGACAGCAGGGGCTCGTGAATGCGCGCTCGGCGCCCGCAGTCGCCGTTGTTGGTGGCCCTTCTGGTGAACAGACTCCTGCTAAAGGCGAGGAGGTGCAGGCGGCGGCTGGCGAGCCCAAGGTGCTCGCCCCGCCCGTCGATGGGGTGAAATACTCGTTTGCGGCGGGCGATGAATTCATTCCTCTTACGTTTCTTGAGAGCGATGAAGATGACGCTGAAGACGACGTGGATGAAGCGGGCGAGGGAGATGGAGGGGAGGAGAGCGAGGAGAGCGAGGATGGTGACGGCTTATTGGTTGTTGCTTGAGAGGTTTAGATTCTACTCTGGGTCATGTCCAAGGACACGTCGTGTGTGGTGTCGGTTGAGCAGTTTGTTCCACTTTGCAATATAGTACCTTTACCTGTAACGCGCGTGGCTTCGTGAGCTTGTTCGATGCTTCCCAGCGTATACGTCAAGAGCAGCTATGGTTACACCCGTCTGCGAGAACCCCGCGGGTAGTCTTGCTTTAAGGGGCGTTATTGTCCGGGTCGGCGGACCTGAGAGTGTGAGTGCCACAACACGGCCTAGTACTTTATCTGCGTACTCCAAGTAGGCATTTCTGATACTAGTCATGGATAATCGGAATTCAGAGGACTTCCAAACTAGTCTCTCGGCGTAACGCCTTTCCGGTGCCAAATTGTAGCGTTTCGCGCGCTCCCAACACGGAGAATAACGTACGATTAGATAGGTAATACCAATTTGGTAGTAAGTAAGCGAGCTAGGTCGCATCGAAGGTGACTCGAAGCAACGAGGTTTGTTGACGAAACTCGGGCTACAACTTGAACCCAACCATATCGCGCCTTTCTCCTCTAGCTCCCCAACTAGCAACAGCTTTCAGTATGGCTTCTGGTGATCCTAAACCCATACCTATCACTGCCTCTGGGACACCCACCGTTGCAGAAAGCCCAACACGCGGCGCAAGCCCCTCGAGTTCTCCAGGTGAATTCGCGTTCCGGGCGATTTTATCCGGTCAATCTGACATTATCATCACCTACAACAGGCTCGCAAAGTCGCAAACGCCAGCGGGAAGAGGGCGACCCAGAACCAGGATCTCCACCGGTAAGTCTGGCCTTGCTCGTCACACGCCCTCGTTTTTGCTCCACCTCCCGGTCTTGCCTGATCAACAAGATGCTTACCTGCACAACCATGTAGGATGGAGATACTCCTGCAACGAAGAAACGCCGTACTCCTCCCACCGACATGACAAAACCCGCCCCACCTGCTACGGAAACCCCTCGCACAGCCAAAGGTCAAGCTCGCGTCCGCAAGGCCGCAAGAAAGGACTCTGCAGCCTCGCCTCCGGCCGAGGAGACCATTGTTACGACTGAGAAGCAAGATTCTCGTCCTGCCACTCCGTCATCAACCCAGCCAACCGCTGGCGACATGTCCTTCGAGATGGCCGAAGCGCCTGCCGTGGACGGTGTTGAGGACGAGCCAGCCGCCGCGGGTGAGACCACGGGTGGTGCAAATGGTCGCACTTCGCCCAACAAGGTCAACGGCGCCAGGAAGACCCGAAAGGCCGATGGGGAACGGCCTATTGAAGTAGATAGCTCCGAGAAAACGCTCAAGCGTAAGGCCAGTAACCGTCTCCCTGGGTCCCCGTCTGGCCCCCTCCAGAAACGATTGAAGGACGGTGAAGGATCGATGAAGTCTACTATCAATGAGGAGTACCCTGAGCCGGAGACGAGCAAGCCGGTTCCTGATTCTCAATCGGCCGCCACGTCCGCGCCAGCACCAAAGCTTGTATGTCTCTGGAATCTTGGGGCCCCACGACTTGCTCTGCCCCTCACAATATAATCGCACTGACGTTATTTTGTAGGCTGGATTCTCCGTTTTTGCATCGATGTCGCCTTATGCAAGCGTGCAGTCGACAAACGCCCCCTTCGGAACTGGCCCAAGCAAATCGGCTATTTTCGGCTCCACAACACCCAGCTTCTCTGGGACCCTCCCCAGCATCTCGTGGGCATCGGCATTCAGCTCGAATGCGAACAGTTTGCCTAGCGTCTTCACCCAAAAAGGAACCACCGACGATAAAGACTTCAAGCCCGCGTCTCCCAGCGATTCACCGAAACCGAAACCTAAGTCCTTCTCTACTCCTTCTCTTGGTACTGCAACCCAAACCCCAAAATTTGGGACCACCTCAACCGTTGGTCAAGGTGCGGGAAGCATCTACAACCGATCCGTTTTTGCTCCCACCCTGGGCTCGCCATCCACTTCCTTCGGGTCACCTTCAGCTGCAGGACCCACCCGGCGGGCCAAGTCCCCCCGACCGCAAGCCTTTGGAGCTTACAGCGCTGCAGCCGGTGGAGCCGGGCGATTCGTCGCTCCCAGCAGCAAGATTAAAGCTAAGAGCAAAAGTGACGCCGCTGCAGCCGAAGCGGAGAAGGAGAAGGAGAAAGGCACAAGCGATTGTGATAGTGGGAGTGACGAGAAACATGCTCCCACAGTCAGCAAGAGTACGGACGCCATGAGTGCGGACGAGGGTGCTGCTAGTACCGATGATGAGGGCAAGAAAGAGGAGGCTTTTGGTGATATGCTTGCCCATGCTTGTCCGAGTGACACGGAGCTCAGTGATTCGGGTGAGAAGATTGTTTTTACTGAGCAGAAGAGTGAGTTGGTTTTATTGCTCCTGTTGGAATAGTAGCGCTGACCATTTGCCATAGCCGTGACGGGTGAAGAGGGCGAACTCAATATTTTCCATGGCAAGGGCAAGCTCTATTACTTGCCTGAAGGCGATTCACAATGGAAGGAACGCGGTGCAGGCACATTCAGATTGAATGTTGACAAGACTGGAGAACATGCTCCCAGAATGAGTACGTAGCGCATCCAGTAATCTTGTGGGCTAGTGTTAATCCCAAGACTTCTAGTTATGCGGCGCGATGGAAGTCTCAACCTGTTGCTGAATGCCAGGTTGTTCAAGGGCATGCGCTGCGTTGCTGGGCCCGATCCACGCTATATCAGCTTCGTCATCCTCGACGAAGAGAAGAAGCCTCAAAGCCATTTATTGCGAGTAGGTGCCCCCCCCATTACGCTGAGATTACAGAGCTGATGTCGTGTTATTGTGTAGTTTAATACGAGCAAGATCGCACAGGACCTTTTAGAGCGACTGCAATCACACATCCCAAGATGAACCGACGTATATCACGCACACACACACCTCACACTTTCGCCCTGGTATATACCGTGTTATTGTATGGGTATTCACCAAAACCCAACTTACTAGGTCTTGTTTTTTGTGTCTTCACCCGAAACACCATACTGTTCTGCCGCTGGGCTCATTGATTTACGTGCACTGATTGATTATCTCATTCACCGCTTGTGCTGTCTTGGGTCCGTTTCCGTGTCTTTTAGAATCTGTTGTGTTCTCTCCCCACTCTCCACTTACTTTCCCTGCTAATCATGCCTGGATGTACAAAACGACTCTCGTTCGTGTGCCCTGAAAAATGGTACTTCGCGTCTTACGGTTGGGGGCTTCGTAGAATCAATCGACATCCACGACGGATATGCAGTGCTTCCGTCGGTAATTTCCAGATCCAAGGTGGTTAGCACCGTCGGTAATGTTCGTATTAGGATGGTGAAGAAAGCAGGTAGCAGCACACCAAGTTTCATACTACTGGCAGAGCATTCACTTCCAGACAATCGGAAGGATGAAACGTGACAACATTTTGCTTCACAGCCTCGATTATCGACGTTTGAAGAAGAGGTAGAAACTCGATAAATAGTACTTCAGAATCCGATAGGATCTTTGGGTCGTGACGACTAGTGACGAGGTTGGAGGTTGAGAAGAGATGCTTAATTGGTTAAACACTTTGTTAAACCAATTGTCAGCCGATATGACGCATATGGAGCTTCCATTTCATCGGAGGCCTTTGCTACCCTGGCCGAACCGGAGAGCCGAACCGGAGATGAAGAGTGTCAAGTGTCCCCGAGAAGCGGTCGAAGCAGTCTAAAATAAAAGGTGGAGGACAAGTAGGAGCAGCGGGTCGACCGACACCGACACCGACACCGACTGGTCACGCTTTGCACCGCCGGCTTGCCCCCCATCCCCGCCACCGTCCATCATGTTTCGTAAACTCCTTACTCTCTGTGCGTTTGGTTCGTTGCGACGGCTCTCTTACGCGAGAGCTGACCCACTACTCGACGAAGTTTCCCTGCAGCAAACCGTGCTGAACGGCCTACCCGTCGTGAACGCGTCCCAAGAACCAACGCCGTTCCGCGTGGCCGTGATTGGTGCGGGAGCTGCTGGCTCTTCGTCTGCGTGGTGGCTCCATCTCGCGTCTGAGCGCTTGGGCCAGCCCATCGAGGTTGAGGTGTTCGAACGAGCCGACTACATTGGCGGTCGTAAGTGGCAACCACTTTCTCACCGACTCTTACTGAGCCCGAAGTACAGGTAGCACTGTTGTATACCCGTATGGGAACAAGAGCCTTACCCCTGTCGAACTTGGGGCCTCGATCTTCGTCACCGAAGCCAACAAGAATCTGTACAGAGCCACGCAGTTGTTCGGAATCAACGTATTCAGCCTTGAAAGCGATGATACCAACATGGGTATTTGGGATGGAGAGAAATTCGTCATCATGGTGTGCCTGCAGATCGTTTACTTCCCATTCCCCCCGTGACTCTAACCCATACCAAAGCTTGCAGGCCAGGGATTCTTGGGAAAATGGTGGGACTCGTTGAAAGTCCTGTGGAGGTATGGGTACCGCTCGCCCACCACTACCCAGGCTCTCGTCGAAGATTTGGTCAAGAACTACGTGACCTTGTATTCAACAACACACGGCTGGTGTAGTGTGGAAGAAGTCTCTGCAATGCTCAACTTCACCGAGCTTGCGGCCACCGACTCTGCCACCTACTTGTCGTCCCAGGGCGTCGGTGCGCCTTTTATATACGAGTTCGTTGAAGCTGCAACACGAGCCAACTATGGACAAAACATGGACAAGATCCATGCAGTGGAAGGCCTCGTGTCTATGGCCACGGGCGGCGCTGTGACGGCTATCGGCGGCAACTTTCAAATTTTCACCGGCTTGCTTGATCACTCCAAAGCTAAAGTCCACCTCAACACCACAGTAACAGCACTCCAGAAGGACGAGGATGGCTGGAGACTCGATTTCGAGGCCACGCATGCGCCCGGCGATTTTGGGACAACCAAGCCCTTTGACGCCGTTATCGTCGCGGCACCTCACAAATCCACAAAGATCAAGTTCCCATCCTCATCTGCGCGAGTATCCCCGGTTCCGTACGTGCATCTTCACGTCACACTCTTCACCACCTCATCGCCGTCTCCAAATCCGGCATATTTCAAGCTTCCCGAGGGCGACACTGTCCCCCCTGCGGTCTTGACCAGCGCAGATGCGAGCCGTCACGGTGGACCGGAGCCAGAGTTCAATTCCCTGTCCTATCTGCAGAAGGTCGCGGATAGAGAGGAGTGGGTCGTGAAGATTTTCTCGAAGAAGCATATTGAGGATTTCTGGCTGGAAAATATGTTCGGGAAAGG
>Ga0307513_10005052_pt1 | contig 17464 bp, 18 predicted proteins | sample 15_EM_MG_FD_202174 | JGI IMG/M metagenome (GOLD analysis project Ga0307513, IMG submission 202174) | Populus trichocarpa ectomycorrhiza microbial communities from riparian zone in the Pacific Northwest, United States - 15_EM | ecosystem: Host-associated > Plants > Roots > Unclassified | place... | reverse complement strand
ACCAGCCGGCGGCGGCCGTGATCGGGATCGGTGCGGACTTCCACGAACCCGGCGGCCTCGAGCGGGCGCAGCGCCCGGCTGATCGCCGGGTCGGACACCGACAGCGCCTGGGCGAGCCGGTGCTGGGTCGTCGGCTGGATGTCCTCCAGCGTCCCCAACAGCCGCAGCTGGCTGTAGCTCAGCCCGTCGGGATCGTCGTCGCGCTGGCGCGCGGCCTCCCCGAGCAGGAGCACCACGCGATGCAGCAGGTCCGCGAGCCCGTCGTCCATGTGATCGAGCATACCTCAGTGTTGACTAGTTAATATTAACCGCGCAAGATTCGAGTCATGAACACGATCACCTACCTCGCCCAGTCGGCCGTTCCCCTCATCTGGCTGCTCGTGGCCGTCGTCGGCGCGCTGATCAGCACCCGGCACAGCCCGTCCCGGCACGCCGCGCTGGAGACCTGGCAGCGGTGGTGGGCCGTCGCCGCACTCGGCTGCGGCGGGCTGTGGATGACGGTCTCGTTCCTCACGATCCCGGACGTGATGGCCACCGCGATCGGCTTCGAGCGGACCCCGTTCATGTTCGAGATCGCCTTCGCCAACCTCGGGCTGGCCGTCATGGGCTTCCGCGCCGTCTCCGCGTCGGCCAGGGAGCGCATCACCATCGGCCTCGGTGCCGGCATGTTCCTGTGGGGCGCGACGGCCGGCCACCTCTACCAGTTCTTCGCCAACGGCGACCACGCTCCGGGCAACACCGGTGGGGTCGTGGTCTACGACCTGCTCATCCCGGCAGTCATGATCATTATGGCCCGGCGCGCGCAGCGACTCGCTGCCGCCGAGCAGCCCGTCGCCGCACTCGCCTGACGCGCTACCGCCGCACGGCCAGGAACCCGGCCGTCAGAGCCGCCGCGACCGCGCCGATCAGGAACGGTGCGGTCGCGCCGGCCGTCGCGGCGAGCCAGCCGGCCAGCGGTCCGCTCACCACCGTCGCGCCGAGCAGCACCACGGCGAACACGGCCATGACCCGGCCGAGCATGTCGGGTCTGGCCTGCTGCAGCTGCGCGATCACGGCCATGATCAGGACGGACCAGCCGAGTCCGGCGACAGCCAGGCCGACGACGGCGAGTGCCGGGGCGAGACCGACGAACAGCTGTCCGACGGCGATCACCGCCGTCGCCACCGTTGCCGTGCGCGTGCTCGGCCGGCCTCGGGTCGCGGCGACGATGGTCCCGACGAGGCATCCCGCCGTGAACGCGGCCAGCGCGGCCCCGATCGCGCCCGCCTCCTGCACCAGGAGCGGCACGCTGACCTGGTAGGAGAACGTGGTCATCGCGACCGCTGCGAGCACGACGACGGGCAAGCGCAGCTCGGGCATCTGCCACACGTGGGCCAGTCCGTCGCGGACCTGCCGCGGCGCGCGGGGTGTGCGCGGGCTCGTCCCGATCCGCAGGGACGCGAGCACGGCGACGTCGACGAAGAACGACAGCGCGTTGATCCCGAACGCGACGGCCGCCCCGAACACCGGCACGAGCAGGCCGCCGAGCGCTGCACCGAGCGTCATCCCGCCGAGCAGCATCGTCCCGGTGACCGCCGCCGCGGACGGTGCGGCGGACGGCGGGACGAGCTGCGGGGTGAGTGCGCTCCTCGCCGGGGTGTCGACCGCGTTGACGATGCCCCAGAGCGCGGCCAGCACGCCGATCACGGGCAGGGTCAGCCGGTCGGTGGCTGCGGCGACGGCGTACCCCGCGGCGACGAGCCCCAGCCCGGCTTCGGCCGCCATCAGCAGCGTCCGTCGGTCGAACCTGTCGGCCAGCGCACCGCACCACGGCCCGAGCACCAGGGTCGGGAGGAACTGCAGCACCACCACCCAGGCCAGCGCCGCCGGGTCCAGCGCCACCACGACGGCCGACAACGCCACGACCTGTGCCCACGAGCACGTGATCGAGGGCAGCTGGCCGGCCGCGTAGCGCCGGAACGCGCGGCTGCGCAGCGGCGCGGTCGCGGTGCGCAGCGGGGAGTCGACGGCAGCGCTCATGCCAGCGTGAACGCGGCGGCGACGGCCAGCCCGACACCGAAGAGGTAGGTGCCCATGGCGCCGATGACGCCGACCGGGCCGTGCTGGGCCAGCGAGGGCGACGACAACATGCCGTAGGCGTGCATGAGCCGCGCGAGCACGGCGCCGGCGATGAGCGGGATCGCGACGCCGGCCGGGCTGCCGATCCCCACGATCAGGAACAGCACGGCAAGGACGGGCACGTACTCGCTGGCGTTGCCGTGCGCGCGCTGCGCGATGAGCAGCGGGGACGCCGGATCGGTCGGCATCTGCGAGCCGCCGGCCTTGGCGGTCACGCCGCGCATCCGGGACACGTTGAAGCCGAGCAGGAACAGCAGCGCGCCGAGCACGGCGACGCCGGCGATGGCGGCGAACCAGGCAGTGGACGACGTGATGGTCAGGGTGGTCATGCCGGTCTCCTTTCAAGAACAGGGAGGGACGGGGTGAGGAAGGTGCCGTCGAGGGCGCGGTCGACGACGTCGGCGCAGAGCGACCAGCCCAGGAGGGCGTCGACCTTGCGCAGGCCACCGACGCTGGTCACGTTGACCTCGATGAGGTGGCGGCCGATGACGTCGAGACCGGCGAGATGGATGCCGTGCTGCCGCAGGGTCGGCGCCAGGCGTGCGCAGATCTCGCGGTCCCGCTCGGTGACGGGTGCTTCCGCCGTCGGGTTGCCGATGCGGAAGTCGCCGTCGACCGGGAAGCGCGCGACGGCACCGACCGGTTCGCCGTCGATCACGAACAGCCGCTTGTTGCCCGCGCTCACCTCGCGCAGGTACGGCTGCAGCATCGTGGCCCGCGTGCCGGCGCCGGTCACGATCTCGACGAGCGAGGCCAGGTTCGGGTCGTGGCGGTCCAGCCGCAGCACGCCCCGACCGGCGAACCCGTCGATCGGCTTGGCGACGACCACCCGGTGCTCGGCCACGAACGCGCGGACTGCAGCCGGATCCGCGCTGACCAGGGTGGCCGGCACGAGGTCGGGGAAGTGCAGCGGCAGTAGGTGCTCGCTGCAGGCCCGCAGGCCGGCGGGGCCGTTGACCAGCGCCGTCCGCGCGGGATCGATGAGATCGAGCACCAGGGTGGCGGTCACGAACCGCTCGTCGAGCGGCGGCTCGGTGCGCAGGAAGACGGCCGCGGCCTCGTCCAGCCAGAGGCGGGTGGATGCGCCCGCGCGGTACCAGGGATCGGGCACGGTCCACCGGCATCCCGCGTCCGGGACGCTCGGGGCGAGCCGCAGGGGAGCGGCCAGGCACCGCGCCCGCCCGTCCACCGCCTCCAGTGCCACGGTGTCGGTGGCCCACACGCGTGCACCCCGCTCCTGAGCGGCGTGCATGAATCCGATGCTGGTGTCCAGCGAGGGGTCGAGATCGTCGAGCGGGTCAACGACGAACAGCACGTCACTCATCGCGCCAACACCTCCGTCAGGGACTTCTCAGCGTCGGCGGCGATCGCGAGGAGGTCCGACGCGTGCGGCGACCAGCCGGTGGTCGCGGTCCGCCACGCGGACGGCAGGTCGCCGATGCCGGGCAGCAGCAGGTCGAGGGCTTCGCGACGGGCCCGGGGATGCGTGAGCAGGGTGTGCACGGTGTGCACCGCGGCCGGGATCCGCGCGTCGGGCTGCGCGTCGAGGTAGCGCACCTCCAGGTAGCCCCCGCGCGGGCGTACCGGCGGGAACAGCGTGGAGAGATGGCGCTCGGCGTCCAGGTCGGGCAGGGGCAGGCGGGGTGCCGCGGCAGCGAAGGCGAGGTAGGCGCCGACGGGATCGGTCGGGTCGAGATGGCGGCCGTCGTAGGCGCAGCGGCGGGGGTCGATGCGGGTCCAGATCCCGGTGCGGGCACCGTCGACGGCGGACGGGCGACCGTCGAGGCTCGGCGAGTTGGCGAACGCCGCCGCGAGGGGCGGCCCGGCGAGGTTGGCGACCAGCCACTGCTCGTGCCCGGCCCGACCCGGCAACAGATCGACGCAGACCTGCAGCGACGCGGTGAGCCGCATCATCCGGCGGCCATCAGGTCCGTGCTCGTCGAGTGCGCGCTGCAGGGCGCGGTAGCGCGGGTTCGACACCTGCAGGGGCACCTGCGTGCAGTCGTGGTGCGGGTCGGTCCCGGCGGGGATCAGCGCGATGCCGGCGCGCGCGGCCCGCTCCCGCGCCTTGCCCAGCAGGTCGATGACCGTCTCGACCATGGCGTGCACCGGCCGCGGCGCGGGGCTGAGCTCGAGCTGACCGCCCGGTTCGAAAGTCGGCCGTGCCGCGGCGGCGAACGGCGCGTCGAGGACGGCGGCGAGGCGGGCCGGCTCCGGCCGCCCACCCCACGCCACGGGGATGAGCTCGATCTCGACGCCGACGCGCCCCGGCCGGGCCGCAGGGGCGAAGGCGTGGCGTACGGCGGACTCGAGGTTCATGCCCGATACGGTCGCGCCGATCACCTGTACGGACATCAGTGCCGGCACGGAGGCCGGTACGGAAGTTCGCACGCGCCTCAGCAGGCGCAATACTCCCGGCATGACGGCACCGGGCGGGCGCCTCTTCGGACGAGCACGCGAGCTCGACGTGCTCCGGTCCGGGCTGGAGCAGGCGCGCGCCGGTGCGGGCGGGTTCGTGCTCGTGGCCGGCCCGCCGGGGATCGGCAAGACCCGGATCGTCGACGAGTTGGTGCGGGAAGCCGCCGGGAGCACGGTCTGCTGGGGCGCCGCGCTCGACGACGACGGCATGCCGATGCTGTGGCCGTGGACGCGGGCGGCCGCCGCGCTGCCGGAGGTGCGTGCGGCGCTGGCCGCCGAAAGCACCCCCGAGACGGCCGGGCCCGCGGACGCCGCGGCGGCCACGTTCGCCGCCGACGCCGCCGTGCTCGACGCGCTGGTCGCGCGGGCGCACGCGGCGCCGCCGCTGTTGCTCGTCCTCGAGGACATGCACTGGGCCGACGCAGCCACGGTGCGGCTGCTGGAACGGCTGGTCGCCACCGTCGGGCGAGCCCCGGTGCTCGTCGTCGTGACCCACCGGCCGGTCGACACCGGCGCGTTCGCAGAAGCGTTGCCGCGGCTGCTCGCCAGCAGCGCGGCCGTGCCCGTCACCCTCGGGCCGCTGCGCCCCGACGACGCCGCCGCCCTGCTCGACCACGCCGTCGAGCACGCCGATCCCGTCGCGGTCCGTGCGGCGATCGAGCGTGCGGGCGGCAGTCCGCTGGTGCTGTTCGCGTTGACCCGCATCGCGGCCGAGCAGCTGCGCGGGCGTGCCACCTGGGACGCCCTGCTGGGCGACCCGGCGGAGCTGCGCAGCCTCGTCGCGGCGGCGCTGCGCGCAGCCGGACCGGCGGCTGCCGAGTCCATCGCGGCGCTGAGCGTGGTCGGCCGTTACTCCGATCTCGACGTCCTCGTCGGGCTGCTCGACGCACCGACGACGGCGGACGCCCTCGAGCTGCTGGCCCCGGGGATCGCATTGGGCCTGCTCACACCACCGGGAGAGGACGGTGGCGCCGTCGCGTTCAGTCACTCGCTCGTCCGCGACGCCGTGTACGCGACGCTGCCGCCGCAACGGCGGCTCGCACTGCACCGGAGGGTCGCCGAGCTGCTCGAACCCCGCGCCGTGGGGCGCGACGACCGGGCGGGCACGGTCGCCCGGCACTGGGTGCGGGCCGGCGCGGCAGCACGGGCGGTGCCGTGGGCGGTCCGCGCGGCCGACGACGCCCGCTCCGGCGGCGGCTACGCGGAGGCCGAGGACTACCTGCACCTGGCGCTCGACGCGCTCTCCGCGGACGTCGACGCGGGCGCCGACGAGGCCGAGCTGCTGCTCGATCTCGCCCGCGTGCAGGCCCTCGCGGGTCGGGTCGACGAGAGCGTTCACACCTGCCAGCGCGCGGCAGCGGTCGGCGAGCGCGCGGGCCGGCCGGACGTCGTGGCCAGGGCCGCTGTGACGGTGCAGGGCTACGGGCATCCCGGCGTCAACCGCGCCGTCGAAGGGCTGTGCCGGCGCGCGCTGGCCGGGAACCTCGACGGTGGGCTCTCCGCCCGCGTATCCGCGGCGCTGGCCTGCGCATTGACCGAGGTCGGCGATCTCGGCGAGGCCCGTGACCATGCCCAGCGGGCGATGGTCGCAGCGGTGGCGGCCGGTGACCGCCACGCCGAGCTCGACGCGATCATGGCCGGCGCGATGGTGGCGCAGGATCCGCGGCTGGGCATCGACCCCATCGCGCTGGGCCGCCGCTCGGTCGAGCTGGCGGCGCCGACCGGCCGTCCGCTGGCCGCACTGTGGGGCCATCTCTGGATCTCCGACGCTGCGCTCCATGCCGGCGACCTGGCCACCGCGGAGGAGCACGTCGCGGCGATCGGTGGCATCGCCGAGCAGACCGGTCTGTCCGTCGCGCGCTGGCACCACCTGCGGCGCAGGGCGTCCCTCGCCGGGATGGCCGGCCGTTTCGAGCTGTCGCGCCGGCTCTCGGACGAGGCGCAATCCGTGACCCTGACCTGGAGCGACGAGTCCGCCGAGGGCGCCTGGTTCGGCCACTCCATGTTCCTCGCGCTGCTGCGCGGCGACCCGTCCGACACCGCCCCCGGCTGGCGGGCGCTGCTCGACGACATCGCCCGGTTCCCGCCCGTGGCCAGGTCCGGCGTTGCGGCGGCGCTGATGCTCGACGGCGATCTCGACCACGCCCGCGCGATGTACGCGCCGCTCGTCGAGCAGCTCGGCCGGACGCGCGACGGACGCACGCTCGCCTGCGTCGGGTACCTCTGCGAGGTGGCTGTCGGCCTGTCGGACGTGGCGGGCGCCCGGATGCTGCACGCGGTGCTCGACGAGGCCTTCACCGACTTCGTCGTGTTCGGTGCCGGGACGGTCTTCTACCTGGGATCGCTCGCCCGCTCCCGTGCCGAGCTCGCACTGGTCTGCGGCGACACGGCGACCGCCGCCGCGGAGTTCGCCGAGGCCGAGCGGGTCAACACGGCGCTGGGGGCGCGGCCCTACCTCGCGCACACCCGCGGTGGGCTGGCCCGGCTCGCCCACGCGACGGGGGACTTCGCCGCGGCCGCCCGACACGCGAAGGCAGCCGCGGCGGATGCCCGCGCGCTCGACCTGCCCGGCCTCCTGCGCGATGCGACGGCCCTGCTCGACCGCATCGCGGCCGACACGGCACTGGCCGACCCGTTCACACCGCGCGAGCGCGAGATCGCCGACCTGGTCGGCCGGGCGCGGACCAACCGCGACATCGCCGCGGAGCTCGTGCTCTCCGAACGCACCGTGGAGAGCCACGTCCGCAACATCCTGATGAAGACCGGCACCGCCAGCCGCAAGGAGTTCATCCGGTGGATGCTGACCACCGGCCGCGCGCCCTCATGAGCAGTTCGAGCGGATGACACGCGGCGCGGCCACGTTCCTGGCGTGCCGGCCACTGATGGGTGATGCTCGGACGGGGGGACACCACGGTGGTGTCCGAGCCGTCGCCACCGGAGGTGACATGGGCCTGCCGATGCAGTTCGCGCGCGTCCTCGACGCTGTGCAGCGGCCACGGACGGCGGTGAACGGCGCCCCGGCGGTGCAGTGGTTGTCGGTGCCGCAGCTGGTGCGCACGGCGTTGTTGGTCATGCAGGCGTCGTCGTTCGCGAAGTACGCCGACAAGCGCGAGGCGATGGCCACGAGCCCGCGGGAGTTCTACCGGCTCCCCGACCCGGGACGACCCGACGTCTGGGTCGACTACGTCGCCGACACCGGCGACGGGTTCGATGCCACCTTCGCCACCGCCCGCTGCATCTCCGGCGGTGCCGCGGTGCCGTTCGGCGCCACTCTCGGCAGCACCGGCGCCCCGACCCGTCCCGCCCAGGCCGACCTGCTCGTCCTCGGCGGCGACCAGGTGTATCCGACGGCGTCGGCGCTGCAGTACGAGCTGCGGCTCAACGAGGTGTTCCGGGCCGCGTCGAGCCTCGACCGCGTGCGGGACATGCCTCCCGTCGTCGCGCTGCCCGGCAACCACGACTGGTACGACGGGCTGGCCGCGTTCCGCCGCAACTTCTGCGAGTCGTGGATCCTGCGCACCCGCCCGCACTGCTCGGACCCGCACCCCGTCACGACCCCCGTGCCGCCCTCCGCCGCCCGCGACGACGTCGGCGGCTGGGGAGCGTTCCAGTCCCGCAGCTACTTCGCCGTCGCGCTGTCGGAGCGCTGGTGGCTCTGGGCCGTCGACAGCCAGCTCGACGGGCCGATCGACGCCGAGCAGCTCGCCTACTTCCGGGACGCGCGGGTGCTGCTCGGCGACGCGAAGATCATCCTCTGCACGGCGGGCCCGAGCTGGTTGGAGGCCGGGAACACCCGACACGACATGTACTCCGCGGAGGCCGACACACCGCTGTACACCCTGCTCTGGTTCCTCGACCGGGTCCTGGGCGCGGCCGATCGGCACCGGGTGCGGCTGGTGCTGACCGGCGACCAGCACCACTACGCCCGCTACACCTGCACCGACGTCAGCGCCGCAGCCGACGTCAGTGCCGCAGCCGAAGCCGAGACCAGTGCCGAAGCCGAGGACGGGAGCGCCGAAGCGGCAGATGACTCCATGGCCGTCGCCGCGATCAAGGGTGGCTCCGCAGCCGACCCGGTGGGGGACGTGGCGGCCACACCCTTCGATCCCGAGCTGGTGACGTGCGGTGGTGGCGGCGCGTTCCTCGCCTCCACCCACCATCTGCCGTCGACGCTCGGCATCGCGCTGCAGCCGTGGCCGAGCGGTTCGGGTGCGAGCGCCCGCTACGAGCGCGGCACCTGCTACCCCGCCGTGGCGCTGTCGCAGCAGATCGGCGCCACGCGTTTCCTCTCGGCGGGCTGGCGCAACGGCCCGTCGCTGCCGCTGCTGGTCGGGGTGGCCGACTACGTCCTGTTCCTGGCCTTCGCGCTGAACTGGCCGTTGGGTTGGGCGCGGGCGTGGCAGTTCTGGGTGCCGACCGCGATCGTCGCGGCGCTCTTCCTCGTCTACGCGACGAGCGGCACCAAGGAACGCCGGTCGCGGAGACCGCGCGACTGGGCGAGAGCGTTGCTGACGCTCGGGCACACGCTCGGGCACCTCGTGGTCGCGGCAATCGTGGCGCTGCTCGCGACCGCAGTGGTGGATCCGCAGACCGCGCCCTGGTACGTCATGATCCTCGCGTTCCCGCTGCTGGTGGTGCTCGGCACGGCCGTGTTCGTGACCTACCTGCAGGTGGCGGACAGGTTCGGCTGCCACACCCTGGAGGCGTTCTCGGGACTGCGGATCGCCGACTACAAGAGCCATCTCCGGCTGCGGGTCAGCGCCGACGAGATCGAGGTCCACGTGCTCGGCATCGAGGCGGTGCCACCCGCCCGCACGGTCGATGACCTGCGCGGCGTGGTGCCGAAGGTGCACCTCGTCGAGACGTTCACCGTGCCGTGGGAGGCGCCCGCACTCATCACGCCCCGCCGATCGACCTCAGCCCGCTGAGGTTGCCTCGCCCGTCGACAGGGCCGACTGCACGAACTGCGCCGCGCTGCGCATGGCATCGGCCGCCTCGGGCAGGAACGTCCAGAAGAGCTGGAAGTCGTGCACGCCGGTCCGGTACGAGTCCGCGCGGACGTGCACCCCGCAGGAGCGGGCCAGCTCGATCACGGCCTCGGCGTCGGCTCGGCGGGGATCGTCGACGGCGTACTGGACGAGCAGGGGTGCCGAGCCGGTGAGGTCGCCGTCGCCCACCGCCGCGTACGTCGCCGCGGCCTGGTGGAGTGCGGCGATCGGCCCACCGAACTCGTGCACGCCACCCTCGGGGTCGAGTCCCGGGCACATGAGGATCGCGCCTGCCGGACCGGCGTCGCCCGCGGCGCGCAGTCGGGCCAGCAGGCCGAGCACCAGCCCGCATCCCGAGGAGTCCCCGGAGAGCACGATCTCGGACGCCGGCCGTCGATCCGCGAGCCAGCGGTAGGCCGCCACCGCGTCGTCCAAGGCGGCGGGGTACGGGTGTTCGGGGGCGAGCCGGAAGTCGGGTACGAGCACGCCGAAGCCACCGGCTGTCGCCAACCCGCTGACGAGCGCCCGGTAGCCGTACGCCGAGCCGAGCGCGTGCCCTCCGCCGTGCAGGTGCAGCACCGCGGGCTCGGCGCCGACGATCAGCGACGGCACCCCGCCGGCGCGCACCGGCCGCACCGCGAGGTCGTCGGGCACCGGCATCGAGGCGAGGACGTCCTCGAAGATCTCCCGCAGGCTCTCGATGGAGGCGACCGAGGCGGCGACGGCGAGCATCGGCGCCCAGATCGACATGATCCGGGCGTTCAGCTCGCCGCCCACCGACCGGGTCGCGGCGATCGCCTCGTCGAGCGCGGTGAGGACCGTGCCGGCTCGCGCGTAGAGGGCGTGGCCGGCCAGCGTCAGCTCCACGCGATGGGTGTCGCGGAGCAACAGCTCGCACCCGATGACGCGCTCGAGGGACTTGATCTGGCGGCTCAGCGCGGGCTGGGACACGTACAGCCGCTGCGCGGCCCGGCCGAAGTTGAGCTCCTCCGCGACGGCCATGAACGCGCGCAGTTGGCGCAGGTCGAGGCCGTCCGGTGACCGGAGCGGCACCACCGTCGCGGGATCGTCCATGCGGCCGAGTATGCCCACCGGGACCCGTCCGTGGTCATGCGTCTCGCGCACCACCGCCATGCACGTTCGGCCTTTCCCCTGCACGGCGATACCGGCGCAGGCTCCTCCCCGACGCGAGCGATCGAGGAGGTCGACGATGACGGCGGACACGACGAAGAAGGGCTCTGGTCTGCGGCGCGGTGGCCGGCCCGCTGTTCGGGGCGCTCCGTTCTGGCTGACCCACATCGCGGTCGCCGCCGCGGCCGCGGTCGTCGAGTTCGTCCTCGCCAACACCATCGATTCCCTCAGGAGCTGACCATGGGCAAGATCGTCGCCAACTTCTTCATCTCTCTCGACGGTGTCGTCGAGAGCCCCGATCAGTGGCACTTCTCGTACTTCAACGACGAGATGGGCGCTGCCATCGGCGCTGGCGCCGCCACCACGGGCGCGTTCCTGATGGGCCGCGCGCTCTACCAGGAGTGGTCGCAGTACTGGCCCCAGCACGGCGACGACGACTTCGGCCGGATGTTCAACTCCATGCCGAAGTACGTCCTGTCCGACAGTCTCGGCGAGGCGACCTGGAACAACTCCACGATCATCCGTGGCGACGGCGCCGTCGCCGCGATCCGGCAGCTCAAGGAGACCGTCGAGGGCACCATCACCGTGTCGGGGTCGGCCACCACCGTGCGCTGGCTGCTGGCCAATGGCCTGCTCGACGAGTTGGCGCTGCTCGTGCACCCCCTCGCTGTCGGCAAGGGCCAGCGCCTCTTCGCCGACGGCGAGACCGTCCCGCTGACGCTGCTGTCCAGCACCCCGTTCACGACGGGTGTGCTCCACACCGTCTACGCGCCGGCCGCCTGACCGGGGGGTAGCGCCCCGGCCGCCGCGTCAGCGCACGAGTCGCCGCGCGACACGTGCCAGGCGGGACGGCGGGGGCGCCCACGGCGCCGCGTCGGCGGGTGCCCAGGCATAGGCCGGGGTGTTCCCCTCGATGAGCCCGCGCACCTGCGGCATCCCCAGCTCGGCCGCCGACCACTCGTAGAGCCGCGCGGCCCGCGGTTGGATCACCCCGAAGTCGACGAGGTGCCCGAACCCGCTCTCGAGCGCGACGACCCGCTCGACGTCGTCGCCCAGCGGGTACCGGTCGGGCAGGATCCGCGACAGGGACAGGAAGATCCCGGTCATGCCCAGCCGTGGATCGCCGAGCAGCGGCGCGGCCGGCCCCAGCAGGCCCAGCGCGAGCCGGGGCGCGGCGACCATGGCATGGGCGTACAGCACCCGCACCAGCACCACGTTGAGGAAGTACCGCTCGATCCGGTCCTCCGCGTGCGCGAGTTCCTCGTGATCGAGGTAGGCGGTGGCGATGCTGACGTTGTGGGCGCGGTACCAGTTCCGCGCCGTCGGACGGGCGATGAACGCGAGCGACGCGGCCACGCTGGGCGACGACGGCGGTCCGCCGTACCCGGCGGCCAGCGCGCGGGACTCCCACCCGTCCCGCAGCAGGCGCTCGTTGACCGCCCGCCACCACCGGCTGCCGGGTGCCGATGCGTCCGGCGAGTTCAGCAGACCCCGTCGCAGTTGCCACGACATGAAGGCCGCGGCCGCCCGGCGGTACGGCAGGTACGGCTGCCGGCTCTCGATCCCGTCCCGGTACAACTCCCCGAGCAGGTCCAACCGGGCCGGGGGATCGTCGCGGACCTGGGCGACGCGTGCGGCCGCGTACTCCGCCGCGGAACGGTGCGTCTGCATCGTCCACCCTTCGCCGGGACCACCCGGAGGAGCGGCCGATCGGATCGTAGGGCCTCCCGGCCGCGTCCAGCGGCGCTTGACATGTCGCCTCCGCAGCGCCACCGTAAAGGGACCGATCGGTCCCGGACTGATCGGTCCCTCACGGAGACGATCGAAGGAGTCCTGCGGTGCCCCTCTGGACCCTGCATCACAGCCCCGGCACGCTGGCCGAGGACGACCAGCGGGAGCTGGCCGGTGCCATCGCCGATCTCTACCCGATCCTGCCCCGGTTCTACGTGGGGGTGGTCTTCAACGAGGCGGCGGAGGGCTCCCTCTACATCGGCGGTGAGCGGGCCGACCGCTTCGTGCGCATCTCCGTCGAGCACATCGCCCGCACCCTCCCCGGCGCGGAGGCCCGCACGCGATGGATGAACCGGGTGCACCGCACGTTCGTCCCGTTCATGGCCGATCGCGACCTGGGGTGGGAGCTGCACATCGACGAGACCCCGATGGATCTGTGGTCGATCCAGGGCCTGCGCCCCCCGCCACCCGACTCCGCGGCGGAGCAGCGCTGGATCCGCGAGAACCGGCCATCCCCCTACGAGACCGAGCCCGCCCTCGGCGCCGGCTGACGAGCTCCGATGGCCCGCATCCCCGCCCCCGACAGCCGCGAGCGCATCCTGCGCGCCGCCGCGCGCCTGTTCTACGCGCACGGCGTCCGCGCGGTCGGGACCGACCGGGTCGTCGCCGCGGCCGGCACTGGCAAGAAGCTGCTCTACCAGCACTTCCCGACCAAGGACGACCTGGTCGCCGCCTACCTCGACCTGGCGCGGGAGCGTCGCACCGCCGCGACCCGGCATGCTCTGGACGCGGCCGGCGCAGATCCGGGCGACCAGCTGGTGGCCGTCGTCGCCGAGGTGGGGGAGCTGCTGCGGGATCCGCGCTTCCGCGGCTGCGCGTTCCGCAACTACCTCGTCGAGCATCCCGAGCCGCCCGCCGGAGCCGCGCACGCTGTCGCCCGCGAGTACCTGGCGGAGTCCCGCGCCGTCGTCGACGAGCTCGCCGCCCGGCTCGGGGTTCCCGAGCCCGCATCGGTGGCCGACCAGCTGTGGATGCTCGTCGACGCCCTGTACCTCAAGGCCGCCTACCGGTCCGATGCGGATGCCGGCCGGGAGATCGACACCGCCGTCGGCCTGGCGCGCACGGTCGTCGGTGCTGCGGCGGTCAGCTGACGTCGGACAGGAACGTGTCTAGCTGGTCGGCGAAGCCAGGGGCAGCGGCGACGAAGTGGCCCGCGCCCGGGGCGACGAGCCGCTGCGCGTCGAGGGCGGCGGCCAGCGCATCCATGGTCCGCTCCATCGGCGGGCAGTGGCCGCCGGACACCACCAGTACGGGGATGCGCAGCTCGCGCAGGCGCTCCAGCGGCAGCTCCGCCTCGTACGGGGAGCGGGTGCCGTGCGCGCGGCGCACGGCGGCCATGACCTCGTCCGGCAGCGGGCCGTCGTCGGGTACCGGTGATCCGGCGATCCTCAGGAACTTGCGCAGCGTCTCGGGATCGGTCCGCGGCCCCTCGGCGAGGGCGGTCTCGCCGATCTTCCTGAGGTGCTCGGCCTCCCGGTCGTCGTGCAGGAGATGGACGGCGGGCTCGATCAGGGTCAGCGACCGCACCGGGTGCTCGGCCGTCGCGAGCAGCGCACCTGTTCCGCCGTAGGAGTGCGCGACGAGATGGGGGCGATCGACGAGCAGGGGAGCGAGGTCGGCGGCATCTTCGGTGAAGTCACCCCGCCCGCTCCTCGGCGGTGGGCTCGGCGGGAACCCACGGCGATGCATCGAGGCGAGCGTCCAGTGCGCGGTGAGGGGTTCGAGGCCACGCCATGTGTGTTCCGGGCTCGCCCCGCCGTGCACGAGCAGCACCTCGGGCCCGTGACCGGCGCGGGTCACGACCACGGTCGTACCTTGGGTCATCAAGGTAACGTAGGCAGGCTACCTGGATGAGTCAAGGTAAGGTGTCGCCCGTGCCCACCCCGAGAGTGCGCCGATCCCCGGACGAATCCCGCCGGGTGATCCTCGATGCCGCTGCGGCGCTGCTCGCCGAGGGTGGCGTCGCCGCCGTGCAGGTGCGCGCAGTGGCCGCGCGCGTGGGGATGACCGACGCCGGTGTCACCCACCACCTCGGCAACCGCGAGCAGCTGCTCGCCGAGCTCCTGCGCCACGGCGGCCGCCGAGTGCGCACGGCGCTCGACGACGTCCTCGCGGCGTGGCTGGAGCGCGGCGCCGATCTGCTGGAACTGGTCGAGTCCCTCGAGTCCGTGTACCGGCGCGGCTACGGCGAGCTCGCGGTGGCACTGCACGCGGCCGGCTGGCGCGATACCGGTGCGGGCATGCTCGATCCGGTCGTCGATGCCCTGCATCGCCTGCGGCCGCCCGGGAGCTCCGTCGACGACACGCGGCTCGCCGTTGCTGCCCTGCACCAGGCAATGGCGACGGAGTCGCTCTACGGCGAGGCGTTCCGGCGCAGTGCCGGGATGGCCGGGACGGCGGCGCTCGACCCGTCCGCTCAGGTGCGCTGGTGGGCGCGTCAGCTCCACCTCACGCTCGGGGTCGACGGTCCCCTCTAAAGTCGTGTCATCCGGAAGGGTGATCGTCGGCGGGAAGGGGGTGCCGGGATGCGATCGAGATCCGACGTGCTCGTGCCGGCATCGGCCGCCGCCTTCGGTCTGCTGACCTGGTCCGTCGCGCACGTCATCACCTACGCGCTGTTCGCGCACACCCACGTCGAGTCGAATGCCTTCGCCCACGTGCCGGAAGGTGCCGGGCCACCTGTGGTCGCGGTCGCGGCGTTCCTGCTGACGTCGATCGCGGCTGCGACGACGGGGTCGCCCCGCACCTCGTGGTCGCGTCTGTTGCGGCCGGGATCCGTCACGGCGGCCTGCGCGCCGGCGGCGTTCGTGGCGGTCGAGTCATGCGAGTACCTGGTGCGCGGCGGCGAGGCGCCGCCCGCGGCGCTGCTGCTGATCGGCGTCGTGGTGCACACGGCCATGGGCGCCGTTACGCCACGGTTGTGGAGCGGATTCGTCCGACCGACGGTTCTCGCGCTGCTCGTCGATGCGGCGTGGTGCCCGGCGCGGGGCGCGGGCGGACGGTCTGCGCTCGTGGTCGACCCCGACCGTCCGACGGCGCCGGCGCTCTCTCCTGCGGCCGGCCGTGGCCCACCTGCTCGGAGACGACACCTTCGCGTCCTGTCCGGTTCCGCCTGACCGGTCGGCCCGGTTCGCCGTTGCTCCGACCGTGGGCTGCTCATCCCGCGATGAAGGTCGAATGTCACCGTCACCAGGCGGCTCGATCCGCCGTGTTCACTCGACGATCCCGCCGTACGCCACCGTCGAGGTCAACTTCAGCAACTCCGGGTACCTGCAGGTGTGCGAGCGGTTCGGTGGCGGCCGCGCGCTCGTCCCGCAATGGACAGTCCTGGGCGAGCTGCTCGCGCACCGGGCCGGCTGGCACTTCGACGTGGTCAACAACGGCGAGGCCGTGTGGTCGTGGGGCGCGTTCGGTGCCGCCGTCCTCTCGATCTCGCTCTCCGGCGACGGTCGTTTCCACTGCTACGACGCGCTGGAACAGGCGAGCCCGACGTTCACCGATCGCCGGCAGGTCGAAGGCTGGCTCGCCGAGCGCGACGACGCCTCCCGCAGCCTGTCCCCGCAGGCCAGGGCGTTGCTGGCCGAGAACGGGTGGGCGTTCCTGCGGCGACACGTCTTCGTGCTGCGCGTGTCGTGGGCCGACGGATGGTTCGTGTCGGACGTCAAGGGCGTGCCGCACGAGACCGTCTTCGAGACGTCGGTGAGCGAATCCGTGCGCACGGCGCGGTCGATGATCACCCGGTTCTGCGGCGCGCCCGAGGAACTGACCGACGAGCTGCTCGTCCGGGTCGAGGTGGACGAGCAGGCCACCCGTCGGCTCGCGCTGTTCGACGGCGTCGTACGAAATTCGCAGGATTGATCGGATCAGGCAAGAGTTCCAGAGTTCTGATCTACGTTTCAGCTGGTCCCGATGGTGTGCTTGATCGGTCGACATCCCCGACCGAACAGGAACCGACATGACCGTCCACCACGGCTTCCACGCCACCATGACCGCCCGGCCGGGACGAGGCGACGAGCTGGTCGAGCTGCTGCTCGCCGCGCCGTCCCTGCCGAACGCGGACTGCGTCGTCTTCCTCGTCGGCCGCTCGGCGGCCGACCGCGACGTCGTCCACGTCACCGAAGGCTGGACCAGCGAGGCGGTCCACAGCGCGTTCTTCGCGACGGAGGCGGCCAGGTCGTTCACGGCGCAGGTCCAGCAGCTGGTCACCGGCGAGTCCCGGTACGAGGACCTGGTGCCCGTCGGTGGAAAGGCGGCCTTCTGATGGCCCCCGCACTCGACGCCGAGCTGCGCTCGCTGCTCGCCGACGTACCGCTGCGCTCCGATCTCGACGCCGAGGCGCTGGCACAGATCCGCCCGTACTCGTCGGCACCGGTCGAGCCCCTGCTCGACGGCCGAGCCGTCCACCGTCGGGAGATCACCCTCGACACCCCGGACGGCGCGCGGCTGCCGGTGTCGATCTTCAGTCCGGCCGGCGCGGATCCCGCGGCGGCACGGCCGGGTGTCCTCTGGATGCACGGCGGCGGCATGGTCATGGGGGACCGGTTCGCGCAGATCGACATCCCGCTCGAGTGGCTCGACGAGCTCGGCGCCGTCGTCGTCTCGGTGGACTACCGGCTGGCACCCGAGGTGAGTGGATCGACGCTCGTCGATGACTGCTACCAGGCACTGGTGTGGACGGCCGAGCACGCCGCCGAGCTGGGGATCGATCCCGCCCGGCTCGTCGTCGCCGGCACGAGCGCCGGTGGCGGGCTCACCGCCGGTGTCACCCTGATGGCGCGCGACCGGGCGATGCCGGCGATCGCCGCGCAAGTACTGGTCTGCCCGATGCTCGATCACCGCAACACCACCACGTCCAGTCGCCAGTTCTCCGGCGAACCCGGGGTGTGGACCCGCGAGATGAACGAGTTCGGTTGGCGGTCGGTGCTCGGCGACCACTCCGGCGACGAGGTGTCCGCCTACATCTCGCCGGCGCTGGCCGACGAGCTCGCGGGGCTGCCGCCCGCCTACATCGACGTCGG
>Ga0307513_10005051_pt1 | contig 17469 bp, 22 predicted proteins | sample 15_EM_MG_FD_202174 | JGI IMG/M metagenome (GOLD analysis project Ga0307513, IMG submission 202174) | Populus trichocarpa ectomycorrhiza microbial communities from riparian zone in the Pacific Northwest, United States - 15_EM | ecosystem: Host-associated > Plants > Roots > Unclassified | place... | reverse complement strand
ATTGGTGCTCCAAGCCTTCGAAGAGTGATATCGTGGATCAACGTGAGTGCAACTCCAGCCAACTGTTAATCTACACTCACCTTGTCCGTAGGATGCCTATTCGACCCTTCTTGAAAGAATTCAGGATATTTGCCATTTCATCATCGCCTTCCACACTCCTGTGTCTATCAGCACCCCACACACTTATATATCCACAAGCCCCTTCCTACCATCACAGTCGCCTTTATCAACCATGTTCAGCACATGGTTTACTAAAGGCATCAAGATGCGAAGAGGGAAGTTGTTGTCATGGCCAGCACCGCCATTGATATGGACTGGCCACACTGGTGGTATAAACAGCACGAGTTATTCACCGGATGGTTACCACATTACCACTGGATCCGACGACATGACTATTCGAATCTGGGATGCCGAGACTGGCGCTGTAGTTGGCGAGCCTCTGAAGGGGCATACCCGGAGAGTTTGGTCAGTTACTTACTCTCCCGACGGGCGGAACATCATATCCGGATCCGCGGACGGCACCATTCGAACCTGGGATGCGGAAACTGGTGCTGCAGTTGGCAAGCCCCTAGAGGGCGATGGGAATGGTGTACTCTCTGTTGCATACTCTCCTGATGGACGGCACGTCATCTCCGGATCCGATGACAGGACCATCCGGATCTGGAATACTGAGACTGGTACTGCAGTTGGCGCGCCTCTAGAGGGCCATACCAGTGAAGTGTGGTCTGTTGCCTACTCTCCTGATGGGCAGCACATCATCTCCGGGTCTGATGACACGACTATTCGAATTTGGAATGGAGAGACTGGTGCCGCATTTGGCAAGCCTCTCGTGGGACACACTGGCCGCGTATGGGCTGTTGCTGGCTCTCCCGATGGGCGGTACATCAGCTCTGGGTCCGATGACAGGACCATTCGAATATGGGATGCAGAGACTGGCGCCATGGTTGGCGATCCTCTAGAAGGGCATACTGGACCAGTGCTCTCAGTTGCTTACACTCCCGATGGGCGGTACATCATCTCCGGGTCTCGTGACAAGACCATTCGAATTTGGGATGCCAAGACTGGTGCTGGAGTCTGCAAGCCCCTGAAAGGCCACAGTCGCTCAGTGTGGGCTGTTGCTTGCTCTCCTGATGGACGGCACATCATTTCCGGATCCGATGACCAGACCATTCGAACCTGGGATGTCGAGACTGGTGCTGCAGTCGGCAAGCGTCTAGAGGGGCATACCCAGGATGTGTTGTCCATTGCATACTCTTATAGCGGGCGGCACATCATCTCCGGATCCAGTGACAAGACCATTCGAATCTGGGATGCTAATACTGGCGCTGCAGTCGGCAAACCCTTAGAGGGGCACACTGAATGGGCGCGGGCCGTCGCTTGCTCTCCCGATGGACGGCACATTATCTCCGGGTGCGAGGACGGGTGCATTCGAATCTTGGATGCTGGGAGTGGTACTGTAGTTGGAGAGCCTCTAACAGGGCACATGGCTGCTGTATACTCTCTTACTTATTCTCCCAATGGGCGATACATCATCTCTGGATCCGAAGACATGACCGTCCGAATTTGGGATGCCGAGACTGGTGTGGCAGTCAGCAAGCCCCTGGAGGGGCACACCGTCGCGGTGCAGGCTGTTGCTTGTTCTCCCGATGGACGACGCATCATCTCTGGATCCCGTGACAACACCATTCGAATCTGGGATATAGATATTGGTGCTGTGGTTGGCAAGCCTCTAGTGGGCCACACATATCCTGTGTTTTCTGTTGCTTATTCTCCCAATGGGCGGCACATCATCTCTGGATCCGCTGACAGGACCATTCGAATATGGGATGCCGAGACTGGTGCAGCAATTGGCAAGCCATTAGAGGGGCATGTTGGCTGGGTGCGGGCTGTTGCTTGCTCTCCCGATGGACGGCACATTGTCTCTGGATCCGATGACAGTGCCATTCGAATCTGGGATGCAATGACTGGCGCAGTAGTTGGCGAACCTCTGGAGGGGCACGAGGGGCCAGTATGGTCCGTCGCTTACTCTCCCAGTGGGCAGCACATCACCTCAGGATCCTCTGACAGGACCATTCGAATCTGGGATGCTGGGACGGGTACTGAAGTCAACAAGCATCATCAGGGGCATACAGAGGGTGCACGGTCAGACCCGGAGGGTTGGGTGAGAGACTCAAAGGGTGGCTTATTATATTGGGTACCCCCGGGCTGTCGTACAGGGCTTCAAACACCTGCTCTCCTGACAATCCCTTTGACATCTCGTGTTCGATCCGTTTCTCTTGATTTTCAGGAATTTGTATTTGGAACGTCTTGGACCCAGATTTTCAACGGTGCATAGCCCTAACCTCCTTTTCCTCTGGACTCTGTTCTCGCCATTTGCTGTATTATTGGCTCGTTCGTTAATGCAGTTCCAATTCTCTTCCTTCTCACTTTATTCATAACCACGCATCCAGTTAGGATCTCCTTGATCCACGGTGTATAGTTGCATTGTCGAATGCCATGCTCTGACAGAAGAGGGGCCCATCGTCTCCTTTCTGATATTGAAGAGTATATATATAATTATACTTTCTGAATTGAATAAGTACTCCTGATAATGGAAAGCCTTTTTGTCCTACTGTACTGTTGTTGCATTTTCTCAGGTGTGATATTGATATTTGTCCCCAGTCAAGCAGATACAGGGCCCAGAATTTGTCTCCGGAAGGTAATGGCAGAGAAATTGACATGATTTTGCTTTCTTTCCATGCGCGTAAGGGTGTTCGGTTTGGGATTCAAATTTCGGTCATATAGAAATTGATATCTCGTCCCCAAATTAATAGACAGACATTGACTCATTTGACCTCCCTGGTCATTCGGCATGGACTCTACCATTGATCCTAATGTACATCAAAGGTCATTATTGCAGATCGTCTCCGCAGAGCATTTGCTCCTATTTCTTTGTGTGATCGTGGGTCACTCGTTCCGGAACAGTGAAAGGCCGTACGCGTTGTCTGGATTCGAATTGAAATCCTACATACTATAGTGGTACCGACGTAAGTCAGTGCATCCAACAAGGTGTAAGCAAACCCCACAATCAGTGCTGTGCTACGCAATCAATTCCGCATCAATTCCGCCAACAAACCCACCTTACCATTTCACATGTTTTCTTCTTCTTCCCTTCCTTCTTCCCTTCCTTCTTCCCTTCCTCACCAGATTCAGCACGTTCCAGCCAAATAGTGACCGACTATAACACAACGATGAAATTTCATGGCACGTGTGCGTGGAGGACATTATAAGAGAGGCTACCGGAGAAGATGGAAGCCCCTTGAGATGATTGGGCTGGAGGTGTGAGTCGAGAGAACCGGTTCGGCGAGGTGGGTAAGGGGCGCGACGATGTGGTACAGTTAGAGGAGCGCCGCGGTCCAGAAAAAATCGATGGGTTACTGAAAGACCTATTGCCTATTGGCGTGCCTCAGGGACGACTTGGTAGGAGAGTAACACAAAGTAGGATGCCAGATCTGCATTTCAGTAGTCATAGGAGCCTCTGTTGACGACTTAAGGTATCAAGACGAAAGGGAAGGTTCAGGACACGCGAGATATCGAGAAGGCCGAAGTCGAGCCGTGAATAGAACGTCAAGTAAAATACCAGACGAACACGAGACGTCACTGTAGCATCTTTCAGCATGAGCAATCATGTATGGTGCAGCTTACAACCCACTCTTCTACCAGAATTCCTTCCTCTTGGCTCGTACCTCCCTCAGTACGCGTTTCCGGGGTCCCCAGCCTTCTTTCACTTTTTCCATGTTTTCCCAATGTTCACTGTATTTCTGCTTCGGCGCAGGTGCGACGATAGACACCAAAATAGGCGAACACTTAAACTTGCGCGCAACCGCCAGCCGTGACCAGCCCTCTGCTCTCAACCGGCGCATTTCCACGGCCGCGGCCTCGGTGATGTGGTGCTTCTTTGGCTCTGGGAGAGGCTTCAGCGCCGGCGGCGCGCTAGGGTCGGATATCGGTGCGGGTTGTAAATTCACTGGGGTTGACGGCGGGCGTAAAAGAGGCGAAGCGGGGGCGGTTGACATGGAGTAGGGTGAAGGCGACGACGGAGGTGGTCGATGGTAGAACGTTAGATTTCCGCCGTCCAGCTTTTGGGCCGGCACGTCCCGCAGCGGGTCGGGGCGTTTAACGGGCGGCTTGACCGCTGGGTAAAACCTCTTCGCTACTGTGAACGAAGAGGAAGGTGCCAATGAGGCCCTGCGCGCTAGTTGGTGTGCAAACATTGCGATGGTCGAATCCAAAAAGGATTCCAAGCATGAGACATGAGAGTCAACATTGTCCAGTCAGGCAAAGGGAGAGAATGAAATAGATAAAGATACAGAATACAATTGACCAGAATGTCACAACACTAATACCAGTAAGCACAATGACTGCCACCGGCCAGCGAATCCGCAAACGTATTGCATTTTGAGGAACTAATACTGTATGCATCGTTTATTTATACATTGGGTTTACTTGCGACGTTTCTCGACCGGCGGATAGTTACAGAAGGTCTGGAGCACTGCGACGCGCCTCTCTGCGGAAAGATTTCAAAGACTGGAGGCGAGGAGAACCCGAAGAGACGTACCCAATACGTATCTCATGAACAGTTCCTCGTCTTCTCCATCGGACTCAATGACTCCAGTCGTCATATGGTTCATCGCATCTGGCGAGACGAATCGAAGGATTAGGAGAGAAGGGTGAGCAGAGTTATTTACGCACGATTAACCAAGCTAACGTGAGAAGGTGCTGAGATATTTTCCCGTGCCGTCCTTTCCAGCTCCGTCAACAACAGATTATGTGGTGTGATCGCAGGAGGCGCAACAGGCGATGGCTTAGTGTCCACGTGCTTCAAGCCTGCTGCGTGCAGTGTAGGGCCATCCCATGGTACCGACGACGCCCTCGAGCTCACTCCGTCCAGTGCTTGCGAGCCGCCACTGGCGGCCAGGTCGCTCTCCCGCAGCGCTCTAGTTATCGCCGTCTTTTTCTTCACCGCTTTTGCTCCCTTTCGTGGAGTCGTATCCATTACCCCAGAAGCTGGTCCAACAGCAGGGCCGGACGATTGCCCCAACTGAGCTTTCGAAATCTGCTCTTGAGCAAACTCGCTATCGGCTTTATTAAGGAATTCAGTCCGATAAGCGAGCATCTTTTTTCCAAACTCAATTTCTTCCTTGGTATCCACGTTCTCCGCGTCGAACTCCTCCTTCGACGTCCTACGAAGTTTGGGCGCCAGCTTTCCTTGGGGTTTCTCGTTGTTCGGTGGGAGGTCGAACGGGTTCGGACCTTTGGAATCCTCAAGGTAACGATACATCAACCACAGAAACACGCGAGCGCGGTCAGCTGTGGCGACATTAATTGGAAGGAAGAGGTCTAGAAATTCACATTGCTGTAAATGTTCGGCTGAGAGCGTTGTACTTCGTGATGCGAATGTGAAGAGTGCAACTACTGGGTTAGTCGAGGGACGGTGGCCAGTGCCTTGTCGATTGAGTAAGTCGCGAAGAGTGGCTATCGGCGGTGTTTCTTTTGCTGTACAGCCTTTCAGCACTGTCTTCATTCGAGCGGCATCATACATGTGTTGTCGTGTGCCCTCGTTTCTTTGAAGAGATGGGATCGAATGATAGGTTCGAAGCGCCGTCCGCATATCCGGATAAACTGCATCACATCGTGAGTACAATGATGCCTTGCACGTAATAGAATAAGTGAGGAAGGGTACGGCAAAGTGCTCACAGGCCAGGGTCGTGTTTATTCTTCCGACGTTGACCAGCATACAGACTTGGGCCATAACGGTGCCAAAGTCGGGAGTGTGCTCCATCTTCGCACGTTGAGATCCAGTCATCTTGCTCGAATTCATGAGAGTTTTGCGATAAAGGTCCCCAAATGAAAGCTTGGGCGCGGTTGGCGCGCTTCCATCCGTGAAGCATGCCGTCTTATCATTGAATATCTCTTCTAAGAGATCAAATTGTATGATGCGGCGCGTCAAGGGGTCACCGTCTATGCGCTTGATGATGAATTGCGATTTAGCAGCCGCAAGGTTCCACCTGCGGGTTGTGAGATATCAAAAGCTGTAATGAGACAGAAAGGTCTACCCGCTGTCTGAGATCTTGGGAAATTCATCCTTTTCCTGGTCGGCCATGTCTTGGTTCGGTTCAAGTTTATTGACGCTTGCCTTCCACCGCTCCCAGCATCGTTCATCAACGTCCTACAAAGATGGCCGACAAGCTTGATGACGCCTCTAAGGTACCCTATATAGCGTGACATTCGTTTATGCGCGTCGGCTGATGGAGCATTCCGTCACAGAAAGAGCTCGAGCAATTTCTCGAGCAGCAACAAGCAGAGGCGCGTCTGCATGGCCAAATCCACAACTTCACTGAAATGTGCTGGGATAAGTAGGCCCTTTTCGCCACTAGCATGGTTCGCACTGAGCAACGACGCGTTTGTTTTTACGGCAGGTGCATAACTGGCACGGTTTCTGGTCGCTTTTCTCGCAGCGAAGAGAGCTGCCTCGTGAACTGTGTGGATAGATTCCTCGATACCAGCCTTTTCATCGTCAAGAAAATTGAAGAGCAGAATAAATCGTAATAAACATCGTGTTCATTCGCACCATAAAGCATTGTCGCGCATGTCGTGTAAGTTGGAACTTATGCGATAGGTCACAAAATGTGGACTGACTCCTTCTGCAGGCTTGCCATTACTCCCTGACCTACAATAAACACTCTCTTAGAGGCCTTACTTCTTGCTGTGGTGACATTACTGAAAGGTCTCCCTTGTTTGCTGTGTATGTTACAGCGAACTCGTATGTTTCAAGGGCTGACCGCTACGGTCTCATTGCCAAATTTGATGAACCCACCCCAACAAATGAGTCGTTCAACTTCATTACAAGGAATCTGCGCCTGAGGTTGAACGCCAAGCTATAAGTGAGAATTGACTTTATTTCGACGTTAGCCAACAGAGCTTCGAGCATGAGTATACATGTTGGTGCGTATGTGTTTGGTATATCTTTACTGTTCTTGGAACAGGAATTGCACATCCGAACCCACCAAGTGGTGGGTTAAGTTGACGGGTTTGGCTGTAAGTACTCTGCCAGCGTCTAGTCTACTTTGACCTGATCTATGGCTTGTAGCCATCGCAGTGTTCAAGGATGGACATCCAAGTACAGAGAGGATGGCGAATCGCTCCTTCCAGCGTCAAGAAGAGGCCTCATTACCTCTACCCGACTGACCATACAAAGCCTGTTTGGAACTTCGTCATATTGCTCCCTTCTTTCGCTCGTTCTGGTATCTCATTACCACTAGCTGCTGGCGCTTCTGTGCAACGAAGAAGGCACAACATCCAGGGTGTGGCCCTCTCCAGAGGTGTATGTCCATGATATAATCAACTCTCGCGAAAGCGACGGTTACTGATTTGCCTTTCTATAGGCTTAGCAGGGAGAGACTCAAGGTCACTTTGTACAGAGGAATCGAGCACTCATAAAATCATTGCGAGCCTGAATCAAATAGAGCAGCCTTCTATGGACTCCTGTCGTTACCTAATAGTTCCCAGTTTTCGTTCATTTTGTACTTCCACAAACCCCTCCGCCCAATCATAATATGTATCCGCGAATGCTGTCTCGACCCTTGTGCTAAGACAGTGAGAACAAGACGCTCTTCGCGTGACGGGCGCAACACTTGACCCAGACAGTGGCCTTCGTCGAGCAGTTATATAGAAACAAGATCGGAAGGATCAGCCTCTATACCTCTGATAGAGTGCTAGTCACGCTTCCTCACTGCGTGGCCCGCCATCCAGTGCAACGAGCAAAGTGTCTTGAGTGGGTTAGCTGATGTGGGTAGAGGCCGATGTACTACCTTTTTGTTTGGACACTGACCGTGTTCCAGAACCTCCTTTGGGTTGCTCGAGCACCTTGAGGAGGCACAAGTTGGGTTCTGAGCAAGTTCGAACGGACTCGATTCGTCGCCGTCAGTGTCACTGGTGGTTCCTCAGGAATAATTTCCGAGACTGTTGCATCTCTCCACACGCCCGAGACTATGTGAAACATTTTTAAGGTAAATATGCCAAGCAAAATCGTTCGTTGAACCCCAGCCATGTCGTCGCGACCGCAAAGATCCTCGCAACCCACGCAGGCATCGATATCTCAATTTTTCTCCAAGTCCCAAAGACCGCCCAAACGCGCGTCATCTCCCGCCATTGACCTCACTGTCGACTCAGATGGCGAAAGACCTGCGAAACGCGTCAAACGTGAGGAACACGACGCGTCTCCTCCCCGGCGAAACCCTGGTGGGAGTCTCCAACCAGTTCCAGAGTCTCCTCTGAAGCGGAACTTCCGCTTCATACCGCCTGAGAGCCCAGAGCGAAGAAACGCGCTTCCAGAAACGAACACTGAAACCCCGCAGGAGCGACAGCAAAAAGAGGATAAGCGTAAAGCCCTCAAGTATATTCTTACACAAACGTTCAGCGAGCAGCCTCCCAGTCGCGAAGGACCTGATGATGAGGGTGGTCCCGCAACCACTGAGGCAGGTTCGGATTCGAGCGACGTTGAAGAAATCAAATTAGACCTGAGAAGCAGATTCACGGCCATGCAACGCATGCAGACCGCAACGAAGGAGAGCGTGAAAGCCAAACACAAGGCCGGTACGCCACCCGACGAAACTCGCAAAAGTTACAGAGGCAAAAAGAAACCAGAAGTTGAAGTTGGCCCGTCTGGAGAGCCGTATACACCATTAGAACAGCAGGTACATTTAGGACGAGGATTCCATCGAGAGTTATTCATCAGGCTCTAGGTCCGGAAGCTCAAGGAGGCCAATCTTGGTACATTATTGCTCTTCGAAGTCGGTTACAAGTACAGGTGCGCCCACATGGTCCATACGAATGACACAAACTGACTGATGCAAGGTTCTTCGGAGAGGACGCCCGCACAGCCTCAAAGGAGCTTGGGATTGCCTGCTTTACAGACCGAAATTTCTTGACTGCGTCCATTCCAGTGCATAGGAAGCTGGTCCACGCCAAAAAGTCTGTCTTCCTGTAAATCGCTGGATTGCATATCTTATCTCATCTCTCCAAATAGGCTTCTCTCGTTGGGATACCGTGTGAGTTTCTGTGTGCATTCTTTCCAGTGATTTTTGACTGGTTCACCAGGTCGGGATAGTTGGACAAACCGAAACTGCGGCATTGAAGAAAGCAGGGAGCAATCGAAAGTCAGTATTTCTTTCCACGTACACTCCTGAGAGCTTATTGCTATTCCAGTGCACCATTCACTCGTGAGGTGACGGAGTTGTACACGGCGACAACGTAGGTCTTGCTTCCACAGCTGATAGACGTGATTTTACGTTTATCTTAGCTTTGTGGATGAGCTAGAATCAGCGGACGGCCATAGAGGAAACGCTTTCGTGGCACCTTTAATATGCCTATCTGAAGAGCTGAGGGGCGGAATGGGTGCAGACGAACGCGTGCTTTTTGGCATGATTTCTGTGACTCCATCCACAGGGGACATTGTATATGATGAATTCTTGGACTCCCATATGCGAAGTGAACTTGAGGTGAGAGGTGCTTCACACAAATTGGCTGATTTGACCGTATCGTAGACTCGGCTCAGTCATATCAAGCCATCTGAACTTCTGTTGTCGAACAAGTTAAGCAAAGCAACTGAGAAGATGCTCGCGCATTATTCTGGCACTAGGTGAAGGATTACTACATGTTCATAATTCCATTCTGACTGGCTTTCAGCATGACGAATACGCAGAGTGGAGTGAGGATAGAGAGGATAGATGATATACTAGATTATACCGATGCGTTTGGTTATCTCCAAACGTTCTACGGAGGCGAGGATCGAACGTTCCAGGAAAGTTCCACTAAAACATTTGCCACTGGTAGGTTACGTCAACTTCGTCTCGGTCATTGTGCTTATACACGATAGGGAACCCAATGGCCGATATCACATCGCTCCCTAAGCAAGTCACGATTGCGCTAGCACACAGCGTTCGGCATCTCGCCGCATTCGGGCTCTCCGACAGCTTTAGGCGGACCACATTTTTCTCCAAATTTCTTACTCGATCTCACATGTTGCTGAATGCAAACACTCTCACGAATTTGTGGGTGCCCTCTTCTCACTTATGCCGTCACTGAAGACGCCAATATAGGGAAATTTTTCAAAATCAGACAGATTACAAAGAAAAAGGATCATTGGCATGGATTTTGGATAAGACACAAACACGGTTTGGGGCAAGATACTTGCGAGGATGGATGAGCCGCCCGCTGGTGGATAGGAGGTTTGAGCCCAGTGCATTCACCACAGTATGCTCTGAACTGATATAAATACCATTAGCATTCTTCAAGAGCGGATAGACGCCGTTGAAGAGATTCTAGAAGCTGGGTCGGCAAACCTGATAAAGCTGCGAACATTGTTGAAGGGATTACCCGACCTGGTGAAAGGATTATGTCGGATACAATACAAAAAGGTGGTCACTGATATTCGCAAGTGTTACGCTGGCTGATGGGAATATAGACCAACCCGCAAGAGCTTGCGACTATCTTGACTGCGTTTTCCCGAGTTGCCAATGCTTTCGAGCCTTTTGCAAAGCCCGATGATGTCGGTTTCAAGTCACCTCTGCTCAATGATATCGTCTTCGTCATCCCTGAAATCCAGGAACCACTGAAGGCGATCGTACACGCTATTGACCTTCAAAAAGCCAAAGAAGGCAACCTCACTGAATTGTGGAGGGATGAGGAGAAATATCCCGCCCTCAACGATTGTAAACTCGTGAGTAACATTGCCTCTGTCCAGTCGCAGTGGTTGCTTAGGGGAACTGTGTAGGCCATCGCGTCTGTCGAGTCAGAGATGGAGCAGCACTTGAAAGATGGTTCGTGTAGTGATATCATTGAAGTCCGTCCATTGAATCGCTCTAAAAGTCCGGAAACAACTTCGCCGCCCTGGCTTGAAATGGGCCTCCGTATCTGGAATCGATGTATGTTCATGTCTCCTGGGATTTTTATCATATATTGAACCTCCAAAGTATCTGGTCGAAGTTGCAAATGCCGACAACAAGATCATTCCAACCAATTGGAACCGAGTTTCTGGGTTAGGAACACTTGAATTTTGCGGAGGTTTTCTCACTGACATGCTCCAGCACGAAGAAATTCACTCGATACCATACACCCGAGGCACGCAAGAACGTTCAGGAACGTGAACAGCATCGAGAAACCCTGAAAGCTGGTCAGTTCCCCCCGGTTCTTCGCAACAATCTATTGCTGACCGTCGAAACCTCAATTCACTAGAGGCCCAAAATGCATTCCAAGCATTCCAGGCTGAAATTGCCGAGAACTATGGCCTTTTACGGGATATCGTGAACAAGTTAGCTATAGCCGGTATGCCCTTGACTATACCTCGAGTAATGTTTACTCACAGCACTTCATTAGACTGCCTGATTAGCCTCGCTCAAGTCGCTTGTCTCCCAGGATATGTAAAACCCACGTTCACTGACGACGGCTCACTCAGGATTACCAAGGGCCGCCATCCCATGGTAGAGGAGGTCCGAACAGATCCATTTGTTCCCAACGACGTTAACCTTGGTGGCGAGGAACCGAAGAGCATGGTCATTACAGGTACGCTCGCTTCCACACAGTACGATGCTTGCCCGGCTGATGAGGCGCCGTTAGGACCAAACATGGTGAGATGTGCAGTTAAGCGCACTCTTCTGGGGTATCTGATGCCAGATTCATTCTCAAGGGCGGAAAGTCTTCCTGTGTCCGAATGATTGCCCTTATTGCTATTATGGCGCAGATAGGAAGGTCCGCTGTCCCATAACTGCGCCTACAGATACCGACCAGATTTTAGCTATGTTCCAGCGGATGCTGCCGAATTATGTCTCCATGACTGCGTCCTCACCCGGATGGGTGCCTTCGACGAACTCGCTCGGGGACGATCAACGTTCATGGTGGAGATGTCCGAAACTTCGGATATAATCCAGACCGCCACAGACAAGAGTCTCGTGATTCTCGATGAGCGTGCGTCCAACTACCCCACCTGACCGCGAACTACTCTAAAATGGTCCTCACAGTTGGTAGGGGTACCGCTACATACGACGGTGTAAGTGTACCTCTCAACGCTGGACCAGTGTAACTGAGCTGGCCTTTTCATCCAATCCTTCCAGTTGGCAATAGCAAATGCAGTTTTGGAACATCTAATAACCCAAGTGAAGTGTAAGACGCTGTTCATTACGCACTACCCACAAATCGGCAAAGAACTTGAGGCGAAGGCAAGTGTTCATTTCTTCCTCCATTGTCCTTCGCTTACTTGTTCAACAGTATCCCACAGAAGTGAGCAATGCGCACATGGGATTCATCGAAGAGGAAACAACGGGTAAGCCCCCCATTCCCTACAAAGCATTCGTCTCGCTTACTGCTTGCCAAAAGATGGCCACCGGGAGGTTCACTTCCTGTATTCCCTTACCAAAGGAATCACACAAAACTCCTTCGGCATCGAATGTGCGCGCCTTGCTGGACTCCCAGAGAGGGCCTTGCAAGTCGCTGTCCAGCGTTCAACCCATTCGGCAGAAATGGAACGGTTACGCTTGAGGACCCGAAGGTACGATGAATGCTTTTACCTATGGTTTGGTAACTTACATGTGATTCTTGACCATACTAGGTTACGCAATGCACTTCGAGTGGCCCGTAACCTTCTGGCGAATAAGGTCGGTACCAACCAGGGACTGGGACAACTGAGGGAGTTATTGGATCAGCTCAAGCTATGATACGCATGCACCCTTCTCTTCACATTTTCTGTATATTAAAATCTCATACGATGCCGTTCAAGCAATCTAAAAGTCTCTATATACTCAGGGGCGCTGTCAAGATAGGATATTGTGGTCAAGGATTCAGCCGAAATCCAAGCGAACTGCTCTAGCCCACTCTTCCAATACGACTTTGTCCACTCTCAGCTTATGTACCGAGAGCAAATGGCGGCGCAGATCATAAACCCGATGGAAAACGTACTCGCAAGGACCATCCGCCTCTACCTCTTCCAAAGCTTTCTCCACTTTCTCCACTGGGAATGTATGATATGGCCAGGGACAGGCGAGCACTTTCCTCTGTCGATTCTGCCCCGTCCTCCCTGTGACGGCGGCTATGTGACGGCTCTTGTAACTCTTCCCTGTGAGCTCACCGATGAAGTCTATCTCAGCATTGCGTCCGCCGGTGGGTTGATCTGATACGATATCCTCCGAAAGTGTCGTTGGGGAAGAACCGCGATGGACCTTGGCCTCGTGTCTCTGCAAAATGTGCTTGTATCCGAATGCACGGCCACACCCTTCCCGTTCGCAGATGAAATCACGTTGCTGGTGATGATACACGTAGACGTGCCCTGCGAGTGCCTTTTTCTGCGGACACACTTGGCCGTCAGTGTGTCATATTGGTCTCTGAGGCGAGGATCACCTACTGATTTGAAGGATTTCGTACACGCCTTTTCTTCGCATTGCCAGTCCCTCCCGGCGCATGGCCCCCTTCTGGCTAATGCACCTACACTCATCTCTACCTGTTCATTTTCTAGATCTTCGTGAGTCTTGAGATGAGCTTTCAAGTTCTTTTGTGAGTTGAATGTTCGTCCATTGCAATTGGAATAAAGGCAAGTAGGTGGGTGTGTGTCTCTAATATGCGCTTGGAGAGCTGACCAAGTGGGGAAGTATGGTGGTGAAGGTATTTTGGAAGATGACGCAACGTTAGCCGCCATTGTCAGACATGTTACATCTGTGCACAAGTAGCGATCGGCTGGAGGAAGAATTAGAGATACCCTATAAGTCGACATTTATTTGGGTTACCTTGATGGGTCTTTACGTGTGCTTTGAGTTTTTGGTTTGTAGCAAATGATTGGTTGCAACCTTCGGACTCACAAGGGAAGTTCTTTGTTCCGGGAGTCGAATGAACCAAAGCGACATGCGACCTAAGTTGATGATGCTTGTTGAAAGATTCCGAGCACCCTGGCGTTGCGCACTGCAAAGTATCTATTGCTTGAACACTTCGCCAACACATAACTGCTCACTTTGAAATTTTTATCACCCTGGTGAATACCAAGATGGATGTTTAGCTGAGTGGAGGTCCAAAAGCGCTTTGCACAAGCAGCCTCCTGGCACACAAATGGCCGATCAGATTTGGGGAGATGAGAACGCTGGTGTGCTTGCAGGTGCGTCTCTCGCAAGAAAGATTTGTTACATTCGAGATATGAGCAATTGAAAGGACGCTTTGAGGGGGTGAGAAAGATTTAAGATGAGACTATTAACCCTTGCACTTGCCTCGCCAGTATGAGACCGTTCGTGTTCGCGGAGACGGGCCGGCTTCGTGTAGGATTTATTACAGTTGGTGTAATTGCATTTGTACTTGCGCACTTTGGCGGTTATAGGGAATTTTGATTTCAAAGGTGCCACTTCACTTTCAGATAGTTTACGACGTTTCGCAGGAGGGAGCTCATCGAACTCTTCTTCGTCGCACCCTTCGAAGGCGGTTGAGTCACGACTTCCATCGTCCCGGTCGCTGTCCAAAGGAGTCGTGTCGCTGGCCGCGTCCTGCAAATGAGGAGACGATGGAGAAACCCGCTGTCTCTTTTTCGTCATCAATACCGACTGAGGTGCGTCGAGCCCAGCGGCATCGACCCCCAACACGACCATATAGCATATAGTGGAAGGCCCAGAATTTTGACCGTCTGTTTGGTCAGGCCAACCTCCGCCAACCACCTGGACCGCGTCTTCACTTTCCTCGCTTTCTCAAGGACCGACGACAGATCATCGGGTATACTCAGAACGTTCAATAACGTAGCACCCTCTTGAACAACATAACGCTCGTTGCGACGGCCAGCTTGTAATATTGGCACGGCAGCACCCAAGGGCGGACCACTCAAACCATGGTACAAAGGAACAGAAGGCCGGAGGTCCTCCTCGAAGCAGATGAAATCAATACATTGATCCATGCCTATCTTGTGGAATCAGGTCGGGACTGACCACTCAAAGACTGCCGCATTCCTGACCGGGGCCAATCACTACCTAGGATTCATCCACTCTGCGTTTACATTGAAGGCAGAAGCAAGACTTGATAGTACTCGCTTCCGAGAGATGATAATTCGCCGAGGAGAATTGGTTGACTTACTTGCAAAGGCATTGCTGTATACTCAGGTAGAAGCACATTACAAACAGGTAGGTATATTATCAACAGATGTCCCTTGTGGCAAACAGCTTCGAGCTTGGGTCAGAAGCTCGCTAGTACCGGCTTCTGACAACGTCAATTGAGGACCAGATCCACTTCCTTGGTTCCTGATTATAACGGTTCCTCTGCCCTTCGGTCTCGGTACTGATCACCTTGACTCCCAGGCTCCTGGCTCCTGCAATGCCCCATTCAAACTCCTTGAGAACCACGAATGCGAGTACCTTCCTGAAAGAGACGCTGAGCTGGCAGATGCCAATGGAGGTCTATTACCGGCTCCCGATTCGGAGCAGCCCGGAGAATACGATGAAGAAATGGCACCTCCCAGCCCTGGTTTGTGTATCTGGATATCAGGCACCACAAATTTTCTCACTTCGACCTGCAGACGATCGAATACCTGCCGCACCAGTCCTGTCCAACTCCACTCAACTCTACTTGACAGGCGGACATAACAAGACGGTCTGTCAGACGCTCCCACCCATGGTGCATGCCTCATATATTGCATAGATAATGCATATGGCATGGAATCCAGTGTTTCCAAATATACTCGCGACTGGGTAAGAGTTTGAGGACGAAATATAGAACCCACCACGCTCACAAGACCAACTAGAGGAGGCGACTCCATCGTTTGCTTATGGGAGGTACAGTGGCCAGCGCCCCAAGGACAAGCACCATACAACTTCCTCGCATCTATCGAACATTGTCCGAACAAAGCTTTACTTGAGAAAGAGGAAGGCGTCTTCATCGACATATTAGGTTTAGACTGGTCCCCCGACGGCAACTTTCTCGCGAGTTGCTGCGGCGATAGCATCGTGCGCGTCTGGAGCAAGCTTGCGGGCAAGCTGATTTATGCGGAAAAAGTTCACCGATCGACAGTGGTCCAAGTGCGGTGGTCACCAGATGGACAATACCTAGCGAGCGGAAGTGTCGATACAACGATCTGCTTAATTAACTTCAAGACCAAGGGAATTGTACGTAGATACAACGATATTGGAGGTGAGCATCGACTAACAGAGCTTTATTCTTTGATTAACCTGCGGAGAATAGGTTCTGTCTCGGCTCTGACTTGGCTCAACGACCATAGCTTCATCGCAACCACATCAGATGGCGTGATTCGAATCTACCAAACTAGTACCGCAGCCGCTTTCCGCATCTTCCGCGGCCACGCCCCTGGCGAATTACCTCACATTCAGCTCAACTCAAATCGGAAAGCTCTCATCTCCGTCTCAGAGGATATGACCGCGAGGATATGGAACATTACGCCACTCAAGTCCATCTACAACCACGAGAAGCAGGAGATGGAACCTGCTGAGGGATCTGTCGGAGGTCAGTCTGGCCAGGACTGCTTGGTAGTTTTGAAGGGCCACTCTTCCGACCTCTGGGAAGCGGTGTGGTGTCCCTTAGCCGATGGGTCCTCAGAGAAGTTTGTTGCTACGTATGTACTACACTATGTTCAGAACATCAGCCCTGATATCTTCCTAGGTGTTCAACTGATCACACGACTCGTATATGGGAGGCGGGATCGGGCAAGTGCGTTAAGGTTATCGACGATCACAGAGTTGCATCCGGGCAACCGCAGACGCCGGTTCAAGCGATGAGCATCAGCCCGACTGGGAAATATATCGCAACTGCTTCAGGAGTGCACAATGTGCTCTATATTCATTCACTCGAGGTTTGTTCCGATTACCTGGAGCACCTCGCCTTGCTTACATCCTTTCTAGAACTTCCAGCGGATCTTTGAATGGAAGGACAGAAGCTCTCGGGCGGGTATATGGGCTATTCGGTGGCATAAGGACGGGAAGAGGCTTGCAGTAGGCTTGGGAAGTAATGCGGCGGTGATTCTGGACGTCTCACATCTTAACGCTTGAAAGCTGCGAAAGAGATCGAACAGCTCGTTCAGAGCACATATATATAGTGTACAAAATCGTGTGACAACTATGCGAGTGTAATAGTACAACAGGTCCTGCTTAACCAGAATAACAGTGAGAATGTCTTCTGGAGGACTAGAAGAACAAATCGTCTTCCCCGTCATAATTGGGCGACAGTGCCTCAGCACTCTCTCGTTGAGCTTTCTCTACCCAATCTTCGAGCTTACCACCAAGCTTGCCAACGCCTTTCCACTCATGCCGAGAAACATGGCTTCTCCTAAAACGATCGCCCCACGCGCAAGCCATGAGCACAGGCTGTTGAGAATGCCATGATACATCCCGCACGACGCTTTGCCCTATCTGCTCAGGCGCCTCGTACGGGTCAAGCTCGGCTTCCGGTCCAGAGGGCGAGTTAGTA
>Ga0307513_10005050_pt1 | contig 17471 bp, 14 predicted proteins | sample 15_EM_MG_FD_202174 | JGI IMG/M metagenome (GOLD analysis project Ga0307513, IMG submission 202174) | Populus trichocarpa ectomycorrhiza microbial communities from riparian zone in the Pacific Northwest, United States - 15_EM | ecosystem: Host-associated > Plants > Roots > Unclassified | place... | reverse complement strand
CCCTCACATATCCCATCCTCCCCGTAGCACCCAACAGAGTCCCCACCCCTCATCAACCAATCCATGCCCAGCTCGCCCAAACACAAGCATCCATAACCCATTATTCACCCCCCACCACTTTCCGATGACAACAGGGCAGCTAAAGCTAGAAGGGTGGGAGAGGCTTGGAGTGCAATTTCCAGACAAGGCAGTAATAGCTGCGATGATCGGAATATGCAGATTCAGAGTACGAATTGGGTACGAAGGGGTTAAGGAGTCGCCGACTATCCACCCCAACCTATCCACTGCCCATGCGGATACTGCTATAGTAACTGCGGATATTGCAACCGAGCTCAGCAGGAACCGTCTCTTAGTATACCTGAATAAGGAGGACTTACCCAAATACTATACCGCATCCCCGCTAGGCTTAACCGATAAAGCAGACGCGAGCAAGAGGAGGATTCACCACCTTTCATACCCTGCACCGGGCACGAGTTCAATAAACGGCGGTATCCCAGAATACTACGGCACTATTACTTATAGCGGCATAGAAGACGCTATCCTGGCCATTCAGAATATGGGCAGAGGCTACTTACTGGTAAAGCGAGACTTCGAGTCTGCGTTCCGCCACATACCGGTCTCACCATTGGATTCGCCTCTCCTTGGATTCCAGTGGCAAAGCAGGTACTACACAGAGTGCGTCCTACCCTTCGGACTGTGGACTACGCCATTCTTGTTGAACCTGTTCGCCGAAGTCTTCCATTGGATCTTGGAGGAAGAGTTTAAGCTACAAGGCCTTCGGGCAAGTATCATACACTACCTGGATGACTTTCTCATGATCCTACCCCCCAATTCCCAACTCGAGAGATATACCACGATATTTACCAGACTTTGCTATGAGGTCGGCCTTCGCATTAAAGAGTCAAAAAATGAAGAAGGAACTGTTGTATGCTCTGCCGGTATAGAATTAGGCACCAGACTGATGGTTATCCGACTTCCAACAAAGAAGCTGCTCAAAGCACGGTCTATTATACAGTGTACAACGGAAAGGACCTCTGTCTCGTTGCTTGAACTCCAAAGGATTACCGGATACCTCAATTTCGTTTCAACTGTGGTTCCTCTTGGGCGGACATTTCTCCGACGACTTTATAACATGCAGCTACACTTTCCCCTTGGGAGTCGAAACTACAGGCGGCGTATCTCTAGCGAGGCTAAGAAAGACCTTGCCTGGTGGGCTGAGGTGCTCTCAAATGCCCCGGAAAGGTCAATCGCCTCACAAACCCGAGAAAGAATTTCAACTTGATCTGATGCTGCAAGTACACGAGGCCTTGGTGGTTAGTATACCTCCCAATCCCAACCCCACCCACAACCAAGCTCTATACTCTCCATAGCCCTACCTAGTTCAGTTGCCGGCAGAAAGGAACATATCAACACGCAGGAAATGCGAGCTGTTGTGCAAGTTCTACTCTACTGGGGAAGCGAATGGAAATGTCAAACGGTAGTTATGCATACCGACAACCGGGCGGTCTCCTATGGGTTAGCAAACAGGACGATACGGGGAGCTTCAATGAAAGTACTACGGAGGTGCTTGCTGCTTGCAGCAGATTACGACTTAGAGCTCGAGTCACAATGGATCTCCACGAAAGACAATGCTCTTGCTGACGCCCTCTCGCGCTTTGACTATAACAGAGTCGCTGACCTAGCACCACAGTTGTCATACCCAGCATGCAACATCAGCAAAAAAAATCAGTTTGCGTTATTTGCATTTCAGCGCACCCTGCATCTTCTGGCTGCGTTCTGTAGGACAATTTTTTTGAAGTTATGTAATCAAAAAACCCGTTTCATTTTAAGATTAATCTAACAATTACTTAGACAAAAATGAATTTTCAGCCCTAACGGACAATATTTACATGTCCATTTTGGCTTGAGAAGTTTAAAACTAGATTCATGGGATGCACAGGATGCTGACCAGATGCAAACTCCACTCCAGGGTGCGTTCAGATGGGTGTGGATGCAAAATCGAGTTTTTTTGCTGATGAACCTCCCGAATCATGGGTTACGAATATACTGCAATCAGGGCTATCAGCAGCAGCAGCATGCTACCTTTGGCGCGGACTTGCCCCAACCACCCGACGCAACTACGACACACCGTGATCCTGCTTCTCCCTGTTTTGTTCCCTTTCAAACAACCGCCACTTCCACGGCGGATGTTTCCCAGCCCAGGTCACTTGGTTAATAGAATGGCTTTGCTCCCTAGCGGGAACGGTTAAAGTTAAACTTTAAAGCTATATCTTACAGGTATAAAATCATACCAACTTGACCTCGGGATTGACTGCACTGCGTTTTCAGATGCCCGACTAGAGAGAACGATTCAGGGGATCAAGCGGGACCACAACGAACCGGCAGGCCGCATAAGAAGCCCTCTCACCCGACCCCACCTTCTTTGTCTTCTTCGCCACATTAGCTCAGCTGATTATGAGAGCATTACTCTCCAGGCTGCGTTCATCTTGGCCTTTGCCGGGTTCCTCCGAGTTAGGGAGTTTACATACCGAGAAGCAGATAGGCAACTGGTCAGTTTGTTTCCAAAATGGTTTATAACGAAAAACAGCATCAATATAGCAGACAACAGCTCGTATATGGAACTGACCCTACCGGGATCCAAAACCGACCCCTTTCGCAAAGGAATTAGGCTTACAATCGCAGCACTCGAGACGAAGGATGCCCCATCAACGCCATGAAACACCTTCAGAGAATCGACTCCCACCGACCCAACCCAGCCCCACTGTTCTGTGTCGGCAAATATGATCAACATCCCTTAACAAGGGAATATTTAGTAGCACAACTTCATCAGCTAGCCTCTATTGCCGGCCTTGGCCAAGGAACATGGAATGGCCAGTCCTTTCGCAGAGGGGCTGCAACGTGGGCTGCCGAGGCCGGCATGTCGGATACTGAGATCCAAACCCTGGGCCGGTGGAAATCTGACGCTGATAAATTATATATTGAATATTCCTGCGAAGAAAGAATCGCCCTATCCAAACGCTTCCAACACAACACACGGGGGGCCACGAGACGACTGGACCAGGCGACGGCCCATAGCAGCCTGCCTTGTGATGGGAGTGAGAAGTTACCACCGCACGGCAGGCTAGGCTTCATTTCAACCCGGCCACCTGCCTCAAATTGGGATCCAGCGGCGGTAACAACCTCCCATGGCAAGGGCAGCGGCACAAGCACCAAAGCCTCCGCCAGTGGAACCAGCAAACCGAGCATCTTCATGCGGACAACAGTTTCTTTTGTATTTCCTTTTGGCGTTGTTTATCCTGGGCATATATTGTTTTCTTTCCCTTTCTTGACCAGCTATCTTTAATATATGAGTCCCTGTCTTTGGAAAATTGGTGTAGTAATATTGACTATGGAGGAAAGATAAAAACAGTGAAGACGTGAACGACAATAGACTGATGGTCAGGTAAGACTAGAGGGAGGAAGATCCTGCTTTTATCTCATGCCAACTATGAGAGAAGAAAACGACTAGAAAACCTTTCCTCCACACGATACAAGCTCCTTTTAGTCTGTAACAAGAGGCCATCTGAGGTTGTTGGTCAAACAAGACGAAACAACAACTAATGCAGGATAGTAGAGAAACAAGAAATGAATCAACCGCTCCGATCATAGGTTTCAACATTCACAGGCCCTGCTCTTCTAGTTCCGGGATTTGTAGCGGGGTTGAATGCTACAGGCACCTACTGAATGGCTTGGAAGATTCACGCAGGGTTAGAGGGCTGATAAAGTCGCTAATTAGATCATGTTACTGACCAGATAATGTCCCGCATAGGAAATTGGTGGAAACTTCTCAGTGCAAACCCGGTTCACATACTAATGCGGGGTTCCCAATTAGTAATGGACACGATCATGCTCAAGCAGAAAATTTGGCCCATGCTCGAGCATTGATCGAGCTCGATCACACCAAAAATTTATGATCGAGCATGATCGTGTCCATCACTATTCCCAATGGTCGGTCCGGTCAAGTCTTGAAGGCAAGATTGGGCTCTCAATCATGATAGATCACGTGGACTGGACCTGACTGTGTCAACCAGTCCGATCCAGTCTAGATCAGTTTCTGTCTGGTCCTAATGAAAATATCGCTCTTGTAATTCCATTCCCACTTGCAATTACCATTTTGGGCAGATCACAGCCCCTGTTGCCCATACACAACCAATCATTCAGCGATAGCAATGCTAACTGTGACAATTCAATAAGGGGTTACAACATGCCCATTCGTGGATCAGCTGGGATGAACCGATTATGGATCGGCTCTCTTCATTTGACCCGGATAACACACCTCATCGCGCGTGCTCCAGCCAAATTGACGATGTCGGAGAGCGTCTCTCTGGAACAAGCAAGTTTCGAGGTTGAAGCCGGTCGGATTGAAGACTGCTTGAGTGGACCTGATTAGGGTGTCTTGTTCTGCTCTGGGAATCCGTAGATGGGAAAGAAGAATTTAAGGTTAGTGGGCACTTTGAGAGAAACTAATGTCACTAAGAGAGAAATTCTAGTTGCCTTGTTATCGGCAGGTTGCCCAACGAGGCAAAGGGTAAAGATATCAATGGTGCATGCTTGTGCTATGGCTCCCTTGCTCAGCAAGAGCAGATGACACTGAAGGCAACCGGCAGACTAGATTAGAGAGGGAGTCAAACCAGACGGGGAAACGATGATTCACAGGTTGATATTGTAAATATTATTCTAGACATGATGTCTGCAGATCCCTCCCCGTTTTGTTCATCATCAGCGCTATTCTCGGGTCACATCTTGCTACACGGGAAAGAAACCTGACCAGATGACGGGTGACAATGGGCTAAGCGATGTCTACAACAATAATCCGACTGAGGGCGCTGAAGCGAAATTTGTTGGTGCTCGGACTGAACGTGTTGTATCCAACTGTCCTTATGGGCGGAGGCGCTCTGTCACGCTGCGGTAGGGATTGGACCTGCGTGTCTGGATCTGCAGATCATTCAGGAGGTGAAGACGCTCCGATCATCTTGCCTAGGGCTTCCCACAGTTGGGGTTTCTCCGTCCATAGCTGAACTAGTCCGCTTTGCTCTTCAGGAGAGACTCTCCCATGATTTTCCCCTATTCAATAACCCTACCATAGCAATTGCGGAAGTTTGCCTAACCTGCCTCAATTTTAGATAATTCAGGACCATTTACTCCAACCTGCCCCACAGTCCCTTCTGCAGTGCCGCTTCTGCAATAAGCCTCATTTACTTGTGAGCCTGCACAGGGAGGGGATGGCTGAAAATCTCAAGGTACATGATTTCTGATGGGCAGTTTGTTGAATGAGCATATATGTACTCTCGTTGTGCGATAAGCCAGATCCGCCCTGAGAAATAACACATCACTCGAGGGGAATCTGCCGGGAATTTACAGGACTCCACAGTCTTAGACCGGCTGAACGTGATAACCAAACACCAGGAGCTCCCACGAAAAAAATACGGGCTCCAGCCAATGACTTTGGGGTAAGTGGGAAGGTTCGTTAGTTCTCATTCAATTCTCTATATCTATCCCTCACTGAACTGGTGGTAAAGACCGGAATATATAAATAAACAAGAAGTAGTCCTCCTATCCTCCATGAATCACCATGCATATCCATTCTCGTCGTATGTCTCCCCTTTTTGTGTACTCCCTTCTTAACAAAATAAGGAGAACCCCTGCCGTTCACAGACTCCGAGCTTCCTCTCTTATCCTCCCCTCCAGCTCTTTCCCTTTCCTTCGACTAGTGCATCATGTATATTCCTAGAAGCTAGCCTAGGAATGAAGCAAAAATGTGAGCCTGCCAAGCGGTATCTCATGACTCCTAATAGACGAAGTCACATCTCGCGAGATTCTCAAGACAGCTGCAGACGTGCTCGTGACCAAGGAAGGGGGTGTTGATACGACCTATCGAGCCATATTGTGTGATAGGACTTGCTACTCTCTACGGTGATATAGGCGTGGCGGTCTTGTGACACACCGGCATGATTATATGGCTTATTAATATTTTCTTAGGTATGGCATTAGGTATCATCTAGCATTGGATGTGTAGATATAGAAGAGCATTTCCCCTTAGTTCACCACTTAGTTACATAACACAAGAGTGGAAATTCCTTTTTAAGTCCAAACTATACTGGGTTCAAATCCTGTCTATAGCCTCTATCATAAAGCCAGTGAAAATATATGCAGATTTTCAAAACTGGAGTACAGCTCTCAGATGCGCAGTTTGAGGAGGGGGTGGGGGGCTAGTAAAGATGGTTCTGCAACAATCGCGATCCCAGCTGAGCGGCCACCAGACATTACCAGAACAGACTCTCCTTGGAACAAGTGTGGGCCAAAAAGGGTCGTAAAGGCGCTATTGGAAGGAGAGAAAAGAAGAGCAGCGAAACGAAACAGAGCGCAAAGAAGACAAGTGGCCCCCATAACATATGGCAGCCGGGTCAACCGTATGACTAAGTTTCGGAGAACAGCCCCTGATATCCAACAGATACGATCGAATGATCGATTAATAGAGTATACCCGGATCGAGTGATTGACCATGACCACCAGCTCAGGTATGATTTGTTGGAGATTGACGATTTTAGGCTGCTCACCACACACACTTTCGTTCCTGCATAAGGCGAAACGCATCTACGATATTGTTAACTAGGTGGTTGCTTCCACAGCGTTCCACCACTGTTAGCTTCTTACGATCCAATGCCACCACCCTGCATATCTGATGCGACACCATCAAACACCAATCGACTGACAATGAAACCCGAACACAGTCAATAGCCGAACATTTACCGTACCCTCGGTCATGAACTCGATCCGAGGCATCTGGCATAAATTGTACCCTCGGCCAAGGTGCTCATACCTGGAAAGTGTTATGGTAAAGCGAAACAGAAGGAAGACCTAGGGATGGAAAGTGGGAGAGCAATCCGGCATGCGCAGGAAGTATGCCGGAGAAGGAGGTTCTCTGTTGATGAGGATATAAGGCAGCCTGTTCTTCCCTTTGTTTGTTTTGTTAGTTCATCTCACTCATCGCATCTCTCTCTCTCGGTTTTATAGTCATCACTTGTCTTGTCAAAGTCATTCGTTCTTGCACATGATATCTTCACTCTTTGTTTTTTCGCTGATATCTTTTGTCTATTATCGTTGTTCGTATCAATAAAAGTTTTGTGTTGCTCGGTAACTTAGGATTGGATCCACTGCGCCCAGCACCCCTATAATTGTTCAAAATGATTTAGGACGGCCGATTATCGTCGACTTCACTAGTGTATTATAGGAGCCACATTTGTGTTTTAGTGTTAGAATATCATTGAACAATACACTTCGGTTTTTTTGTTTTGCAGTCACTACGTTTCCTACCCTCCACATCTCGCATATCATCCATATTCCATACCTTGTATTTAGTCAACACGCTATGGTACGAGATGCTTTTTTACCAACAGTTAAAACCTTATCCGCATCGCTTTTTGCAACACATTTACCATCTGCTTCGCAATCTCCTTCTTCGACCACCAATCCTTTAGCAAATTCTTCCCTCCCGCACTCCACTAATCCAAGCTTGGTTTTCGTAAGAATTGTTTTTCGGAATGCGCCATACTTATTGGAAAGTGAAATGATTGGTATTGCAGGTCTGGGGGCGGTGACTGGTATGATGGAATGATGAAATATAGGGCTGGGATAAGGAGTAAGGTTAAGCGTTTGGTAATCAAGGCTAGTGTTGGGGCGAGCCTGATGGAGTTGGATAAAATCGTAATAGCTGCGCAAGGCTAGAAAGTTTGTATATATAATTTGTTACGGGTAATGTCTAAAGGCGGAAAAAATAAGGCGATAAGACGAATGAATACGATTGTATTTATGTGTTCACTTTTGATTTTGAGCACAAGGAGACGAAGGGTGAGTGATCCATCATGTTCGCATTTACGCGAGCATGCCGTAGAAACTCGAACAATTGAACCGTGTGCTATGTCGTTGGACTCTCCTCGGAGTAAGGTTATTAAATTTTCATTTTTTATTTCTGTCGGAAGGGGCTGTGTTTTCGCTGTGTTTTTTGGCCCCGTTCCGGAGGAGGCGTTCTGGACTTCATAGCGCTCGGTTCAATTATTCAATTTTTACGGTAGTCGAGTATCATCGACTGTGATTGAGTAATACCCATGATCGAGAATCCAGGATTCTATACTAGATCGAACCGTGATCGGGGGCGACTGTAATCGAGGTAATCCAGAACACTGTAGTTGAGCAAAACTCGATCATGATCTAATCGCATCCATACACTGCAACGCCACCTCAGATCACCGGAACGAACCCCCCCGTCCTTATTGCCGGCTCTCTCCGACAGGCAAGGTAGAGTTAGGAGAATTCTCCTCCTGCAGCAGGTTAATGCTGATTGTGTCTTAGCAGATCGCAGTAGGCAGTCTTCTCTGCCGGCAGCCTAGCTCGCTTGGCCCTCCGGACCCACCCCTGTTGTCGCTCCCCAGGTTGGCACAGTTTCCCCGGAAACCTAAGGCCTGATCAACTCTTTAGAATTCAAGTTAAATTATATTGGGTCATCCCCCCTTTCGTTTCTCTTTTAGCTTTCCTCTGTTAACTCTTTCTCTCTCGGCTGCGAGAGGCGTTCTTTTTCAATGAGTGATTGCTACTTAGGGAATTTGGCAATACAAGACCCGCGGAGATTTAATGCGAGCAGGCTTTGAGCAGGGCTTTTTCTGGTTTCTCCTAATTTTTTTGCTCCCCACCCTCCTCTTCTCCGTGTGTTTCCTCCCCTGGGGTAATGGTTAGACTTTGTACTCTCGTGGTGTCCTCACCCCTTATTCCTCCTATGGTTGGATCACTCACATGTTCTATGCAGCCAATACTACTCAAGGAGAGTGCAGGCCTGCTTTGCCCCGTTCATTCAACCGCACACGCTGTGAACAGCCCTATGAGGGCAGTTTACGCGACAGCAATTCCTAAGAATAATCTACTGTATTTGCGGTGAGAAAAATAATCCGGCTATGATACCATGAAGTATTGCCCATGGACACAATTAACCACGGATCAACCATCGATGGCAACACACCCCTACTCATCGCTGCACTTTCAACACAACTTAAAGAGCTTTCTCTAGATCAAATATGGATTTTTTCTACTAGGTATTCTCCCTTATACTCATATCTTTGTTTTTTCTCTCTCTTTGCTTTTGGTGATGGTGGGGTTGGTGGGGGAGTGTTATTGTCGTGGCTCAAAATTTTCCTTCTTGGTTGATCTGAGGTTAATTTTGCCCACAGACAATAGTTTTAGCAACAAGGTTCTCGCACAGCGGATTCAGAGCTCAGATACGGACCTGACGCAAGTTGATTTGTATATAGCAGATATAAAAGACCGACGAAGAACTCAAAGAACTTATCAAAAGAAAGAACGAGGCGGAATGCAATCGAACGGAAGTGAAGAATAAGATAAATAGAAACAGACAGGAACGAAGTGCAGTGAACTAATAATGAACAAATAATGGGAAAAACAGACTTCCTTATATCTTAACCATCCTCCGTGTCATGCTTCCTGCGCATGCACAATCCTGCTTCTCGCTTCCTCCCACTTAGTAGTTTCGGCATGCACTTTCAAGAATCTGATCCGAGGTTCTAGTAGAGTTTCCGAGGTAATGGTAGTGCGGCCAGCCGCAGGTTGGGTGTGAAGCCGAGGGTATCGTTCGGATATCGTTCGGGTATCGTGAGTGTTCCTGTTTCAGTGCTGTATGATAGTTGTTTGATGTTGTTGCATTAGCGTATGCGGAATCATAGTCAGAGGTTGTATGAGCTAACGCTGGTGGAACGATGTTAGAGTAATGGTGCGTAACGGATAATAGTAGTTGCGTTTCACAGTCTGCCCGCATGGGAATATATGCACGTGATGAGCAGTCAAAAATCCAACAAATATAGTAGAGGTGCAGATTTTCTGTGGGGGACGTCTGGGCGACCGGATTATTTTGCTTACTTCAAGTACTGTTGCGGATGGAATTTGGCCTTCCTAACTTGCAGTTTTTTTAGCTTACTCAAGTATCTGTAAATAACCTAGCCAGAATAGATCGCAGTTCACGACCTTTGCTTGGAGAGGCATTACATCTTTGCAGGGGTGGCTGTTGCCTAGTCTTGGCAGACAGGGCTCAACGTAAGTTACGATCTTTCGCTTCTCTTGAGCTTTTCCCCCCAGCACCACGAGCGGGAACACAGCACAACGGATAAACTCTTGGACTGTGGATTGAGGAAGGAAAATTTGTCCTGTACTTAGTTAGTCGGGCAACCTGTAAGGTTGGACTTTCTTGCGGTGGATTTTTTTCTTCTCTGCGGTTCTCTGGGTTGACTTTAGATAGGAAGTTTGTTAGTTTGGCAGAGTTGAATTGATCGTGGCTTGTGTGATTTTCCTTTCTGGTTGAGATTTCTTGAAAGTGATAACATGGGGGAGGGGTCAACGAACAGGGGGGGCTCAACGAACAGCCCAAACAAAATCGCAGCTTACTAAGTCATTTTTAGTCGAGTGTTCGTTGAGCCCCATGTTAGTTGTTTGACCGTGCCTCTTTCGTTCCGCAGAGTAGATTTAGTATCCCGGGTGTCTTTGTTTTCAGTACTGTAGCGACAGCTATGCTCAGCCTGTGGATCGGCTTAGGCGAGCCCCCCGGGTAGAGACCGCAGAATCGCGGCTCCCCGCGTATTGTAGTCCCCGCGCTATTCTTACTTCCACTATGTAGTGGGGCTCTAAGCGCCGCAATAATACTTCAAGTAGCGGTCTCAGCACACTAGAACAACAAAATGCTAAAGAAATAGTTGAAGAAAATTTGTTGTCATGTTAGAAGTATTGCCTTGTCCGAGAGTCCTGGTTCGGGATCTTGAATCCTGGTATTTACCCATTCTGCTTGCGAATCATGATGAGGAAGATCGCGCTAAATAAATTTGATCCACCGAATGTGCAACTTAAATGACTAGAGCCCCTGAGCTAACATCCATGAAGCTCGCTACACGAGTACACATCCCCCCCTAAAGACTGGGGGAGATGGGTACCAAATACTGGTAATTTCCTGGCGTTTGTAACAACGACTGCCATTGCATACGGACAAAGTCTTGGGGCTCCAGGCGACTCCTCTCCTTTGTGCAATAGCAGCCGCTTTTACAGGCGCTAGGAAATTACGAGTATACAAAGGAACACCGGCTTTGCAGCGAGGTGGAGTTCATGAGTGAGAATGCAAGAAAATACCTGCCTTGAAATGTTATCTATCCATCACAGTTTTACAGATTGGAGTGAGGAGCTCATTTTGAACCGCACTTGTTATACGAGTAATCGACTAATGAGTTTCAAATGAAGAAGGTTTTAGTGGAGTGGCTGCCTCTTAGACCGCTGGGCCATATGTTTTCACGGTATCGGGGGTTAAGGGTAGGGCGAACCTGTCCTGACCAGCCCCCGGACCAACCGGCCAATCAGAGAGTCGAATATCATGAACCCTATTCCAAGAGTTCGCCTGACTTTTTTTTTTTTTTTTTTTTTTTAAACACTTTTTCCATTTCGCGGCTTATGCTACTCTAAAGCGTTACCACTATCCACTAGCTATCTCCGGACCCGCCCACCAGAGCATACTCCCTCACCACCTTAGTAGTAACAAACGAACAAAAAACAACCCTTTACACTAAATCAACATCAAAACCACTAATCCGACATACCCCCGCAGCCAACTGCACCCCGAGCGGTTCACCATGCCGAATGAAGAATCTGCATCATTAGTAAATCAACAATAACAAGGCCAACCTACGTTTCCGAATCCTCAGTGCTCACACACCAAGCGGGGTCCTCTAACATCTGAACAAGGGGAAAAGCAAGCCCTGCCCACGTCGAATCGCATACGGGAAACATGTCCCTCGTTAGGTCACCCCTCATCAATCCGGGCTATCTCCTTCCCCTGCCACCCCCCACAGGCCAATTTCCGTGGTCTCCGGCAAATCGCCGGGATTGGTTGAAAAACATAGAAAACCTGGGGTTAACCACACCCCGCCCACTCATATCACTCCTCGGCCCAACTGGGGCCATCCCCACCATCGTCATACCCCTCGGCGCCCTCGGAATCGAGGTCGCCACAATTATCCCCTCCTCCTCCGGGACTACCGTCATCACCTCGGAATCATCCCCACTCTCATCCCCATCACCCCCAACCGTCAACCTCCTCTTCTTACCCTTCGGCAGCCTCACCAACGCCACCTCAGGTTCCTCAACCTCCAACGCCACTCTTGACTCCGCCACCGCTGGCTTTGCCACAGGCGCCCCCCAAACATGTTCCTCATCCTCCGCCACAATCACGCCACTCATCCGTACCTCGGGCTCAACCACCACTTGTGGCTCAGGCTCCTGAACCCTCACGGGCGAAGCCACCTCGGCACCATTATCCTCACTCCTCCTGTCCGCCTCTTTCTGCAACCCATGATTCCGCTTCGACAAAACGGAAACATGATGCCTCAACCTTGACACCTCCTTCTCCAACTCCAAAATCCTCGTCAACGCGGCTGAAGCGGCCAACCCCGCTTTAGCAACCTTGGTTGCCGAAAAAGTAGTAGGACCTCGCTTAACCATAATTACCAGATACCGCGGTGTGTATGGGAGATGGAGGTGATAAAATAATAGATGGAAGAGATAAATCTATCTTCCAGTGATGAAATTAGAGTAAGAGTAGGATGCTCTTAAACTAAAGACTTGAAGCCGTCGTGAAGAGGGGTCCTTGGATCTCGATTGGTCAAAAACCAAAAATATGACAAGTCAACTCAGTTGAAATTTCAATCGCTGTGGTTGTAACTGACGTGGTGGATGTTCGCCTGACTTTTTTTCTATGATACAGTCTCTCATGGGGTCGTGACGAATATCAGGAGGTGACGAACAGGGATCGGTAGCAGGTATTTTTTTCGTTACCCTACTTTGACTAATTCGATTTTTTGTTGCCAAATACCCCTGTTCGTCACCTCCTGATATTCGTCACGACCCCATGAGAGACTGTACTTGGACCACGAATTTTATCACCTAAACCGCTGAAGCATTCAGGCCCATTTAAAATGTTGAACACTAACTTATTCAAGGAATGGTAGCATAAAAAACTCCGCGCTCAAAGAAGTGGTGTGGCCCAGAATAAATAGTGCAAACTTGTACGAGTACTTCTCGATAGCCATAATGGAAATGTAATTCTCCTGGCAGATTTGTTCCCGGATACTCAAATAGGCAGGTGTTCAACATTTGATGTGCCTGGGTGTTTCGGCAGTTTGGGGAATAGCCAAAAGTGGGCGTTCGTATAGTTACACACACATAAGTTTGGCCAGTAAAACTCGATTTCCGCCGAACTTGCCGCACTTATGCTCACCCCCTAGCACCAGAGTACTGGCACAGCATAACGCCGTGGCTTACTGTCGTCAGCGAGGCGAAGTCGGGTTGCAGTACAAGTACCCGTAAATTCTTTTGCGATTGGCTATCTCAGGAAGAGGTCGTACAGTAAAAACTTTGGCCATTCGCCATCTCGGTTAGGTTGCAAATCCCGGGATTCAGAGACAAAGTTTCTTGAGATGGATTAGTACTTTCCTAACATGGTATAGCCTGAGTGCTTTGGCCTCGTTTGATCTTCTCAGCCCAAACTAAACCTATCTTGGGCTAATTACTAGGTCTCTAGGAATCCTCAGATAGCGAATCGCAAAAGAATTTGCGGTAATTTAATTCAATGTGTTGGGATTTTCTTGGCATGGATCTAATTGGTGGATAGTTGACACAAAATGAGTCGCTCAGCCCCGCGTTTTTCAGCTTGGGCACAGAGAGGTTTTGTAAACTCTCCCATTTACCATTCATACCAGTATCGCTCTATCGTACCATTTCCACCTCAACAAACCTTCCGGGCAGAACATCATGGCCCAGACATTACACACACAGTCGATCACAATCGGCAACAATAATATCAACACCGGTAACATAATAGGGAGCTTCAACACCACCGTCATTCTCTCTGACGAAGATACAAAGATTATGCACTGGCTCTCTCCGCTAGAGCCAGATAACAGACACCATGGCGTGCGCACCAACCGATTTGAAGGTATCGGCGATTGGTTTTTGGAAACAAGAGAGTTTCGGGAGTGGAGGGGAGGTGAGGGTGGAGCCGATGAGGCAGTCTTGTTTGGCTCTGGGGATCCGGGAGTGGGCAAGACATATTTGAGGTAAGTGGCTAGATTATTTTAAGTGAGTGCCACTAACAAGTAGAGATTGTAGTTCCCTGGTGATCGACACGCTGTGCGATCAGGCAGGCCTAGCGGTTGCATGGTTGTACTATGACTACAACTTTCAGAAAGAGCAAACAGTAATCAACATAATGGGAGCGATTTTGAAAAGGCTGGTAGGCTCGGAGATCCCGGAGGTTATAAGAAAAACATTTAAGGAAGGGAGAAGGCCGGTACTTGCAGACCTGATGCGAATGTTGAGGATCGCGATTGCCAAGCTACCCCAAGTTTTCATCTGCATCGATGCGCTTGACGAATGCCTGCCGAAGGATCTTCCCCAGCTACTTGAGTCTCTAAGAGATATCGTTCGGGAGTCCCCTGGGACAAGAATATTCCTTACCGGGAGACCCCATGTCGGCGAAGCCATTCAAAAACATTTTGCCAGGGTGGTTGCGATACCCATCAGTCCTGCTGAGGATGATATCAGGAGTTATGTTGTAATGAGGTTAGACAGGGATGAGATGCCAGAGGCGATGAACAAGGGTTTACCGGCTGAGATTGTGAGAATTATTGTGGACAAGATGGCTAATATGTGCGTTGGTGCATCCCCTCTGTCGGTGATGTATACTTACTAATGACTCTGTAGATTCCTCCTTGCTTCGCTAAACATCGGGACTATTCTGGGGGAGGTAACAATTCGTCAGAGACGAAAGAAACTTGAAGAGCTGGAGCATGGAAGCGGACTGAGCGATGCTTATACGGCAACCCTAACCCGAGTAATGGCGCAGAAGGGAGGTAGGGCGGGGCTCGGGTTGCAGGCACTAATGTGGGTGCTGTACTCAGAAAGGCCATTAGTGGCTGAGGAGCTCTGTCATGCCCTGGGAGTGGAAATAGGATCCACAGATCTTGATCCTGAAAACATTCCTGCGTTACGGACACTCCTCTCATCGTGTCTCGGTCTCCTCACGGTCGAGGCTGCCTCGTCTACAGTTCGACTAGTGCACTTCACGCTGCGGGAACATCTCTCAAGTGATACTACCCTATTTCACAGTCCCCACTCAACTATTGCTGAGGCTTGCTTGACATATCTCAATTTTTGATCAGCCAGGGATCTCTCGTCAACTCTGGGTTCGGCCCCCTCAGCAATGCCCCTTCTAGAATATGCTTCGCTTTGCTGGGGGGAGCATACAAGGAAGGATATGACGAAGAATGTTGAAATACTTGCACTGAGACTCCTCGATAGATTTGACGAGCATATATCTGCTCAACTGCTACTATTGGGCAGTGAACGGAATAGAAGCTGGAGCACTAGCTTTAACCTGCACCTATTTGGACCTACGGGATTTACGGGACTCCACGGAGTAGCATTTCTCGGAATCGGGGAGATGGTTGCCCCTGTGTTGGAGGCGAAGAAATGGGACTTTGATGCAGACGACTACGCCGGGTGTACAGCTCTCATCCGAGCAGCCCAAAGAGGGCATGGGGATGTAGTAAAGATGCTTTTAGAACGAAAAGAAGTTAATCCCGACAAGGTAGACACCAAATATGGCCGGACGCCACTCTCGTGGGCGGCTCAAGGGGGCCATGAGGGAGTAGTGAGGATGCTTTTGGAACAAATGGACGTCAATCCCGCCCAGGTAGACACCGAGGATGGCCGGACGCCACTCTCGTGGGCGGCTGAAGGGGGCCGTGAGGGGGTAGTAAAGATACTTTTGCAACGAAAAGACGTCAATCCCAATCAGGGAGACACCGAATATGGCCGGACGCCACTCTCGTGGGCAGCCGGAGGGGGGTATGAAAGGGTAGTGAAAATACTTTTGGAACGAAAGGACGTCAATCCCAATAAGGCAGAGACCGGGCATGACCGGACGCCACTCGTGGAGGCGGCCCACAAGGGACATGAGGGGGTAGTGAAGCTTCTTTTGGAACGAACAGACGTTAATCCCGAACTGGCAGACACCAGCTATGGCCAGACGCCACTCGGATGGGCAGCCAAAGGGGGGTATGAAAGGATAGTGAAGATGCTTTTGGAACGAAAAGACGTTAATCCCGATCAGACTGACACTGGATATGGACGGACGCCACTCTCGTGGGCGGCTGAAGGTGGGTATAAAGAGGTAGTAGAGATGCTTTTGGGACGAGAGGGAGTCAATCCCGCCCAGGTAGACACCGAATATGGCCGGACTCCACTCTCGTGGGCGGCCAAAGGCGGGTATGAAGGGGTGGCGGGGGTGCTTCTGGAAAGAAAGGACGTGAATCCCGCCCAGGCAGACACCAAACATGGCCGCACGCCACTCCTGTGGGCAGCCAGAGGTGGGTATGCGGGGGTAGTGGAGATGCTTTTGAAACGAAGGAACGTCAATCCCGATCAGGCAGAAACGAAATATGGCCGGACTCCACTCTCGTGGGCGGCCGAATGGGGGTATGAAAAGGTAGTTAAGATGCTTTTGGAACGAAACGACGTGAATCTTGGTCGGGCAGACACCGATTATGGCCGGACGCCACTCTCTTGGGCGGCTAAGGACGGGCGTGAGGGGGTTGTAAAAATGCTTTTGGAACGAAAGGACGCCAATCCTGACAAGGCAGACACCAAACATGGCCGCACGCCACTCTTGTGGGCAGCCAGAGGTGGGTATGCGGGGGTAGTGGAGATGCTTTTGAAACGAAAGAACGTCAATCCCGATCAGGCAGAAACGAAATATGGCCGGACTCCACTCTCGTGGGCAGCCGAAGGGGGGTATGAAAGGGTAGTGAAGCTGCTTTTGGAACGAAAGGACATCAATCCCGATCGGGCAGACACCGAATATGGCCGGACACCACTCTTGTGGGCGGCTGAAGGGGGGTATGAAGGGATAGTGAGGATGCTTTTGGAACGAAAGAACGTAAATCCCAACCAGGTAGACACCAAATATGGCTGGACGCCACTCTCGTTGGCGGCTCAGGGCGGGCGTGAGGGGGTGGTAAAGATGCTTTTGGAAAGAAAAGATATCAATCCCGACCAGGCAGTCACCCAATATGGACGGACGCCACTCTCGTGGGCGGCCAAAGACGGGTATGAAGGGGTAGTGGAGATGCTTCTGGAAAGAGAGGACGTGAATCCCGCCCAAGCAGACACCAAACATGGCCGCACGCCACTCTTGTGGGCAGCCAGAGGCGGGTATGCGGGGGTAGTGGAGATGCTTTTGAAACGAAAGAACGTCAATCCCGATCAGGCAGAAACGAAATATGGCCGGACTCCACTCTCGTGGGCAGCCGAAGGGGGGTATGAAAGGGTAGTGAAGC
>Ga0307513_10005049_pt1 | contig 17474 bp, 17 predicted proteins | sample 15_EM_MG_FD_202174 | JGI IMG/M metagenome (GOLD analysis project Ga0307513, IMG submission 202174) | Populus trichocarpa ectomycorrhiza microbial communities from riparian zone in the Pacific Northwest, United States - 15_EM | ecosystem: Host-associated > Plants > Roots > Unclassified | place... | reverse complement strand
CAATCCTCCCCACTTACCCCTGCGCCATCTTCTCCAAATCTGCATGTTTTACCTCCTTCAGCTCTACCGTACCCAATGCCTTCCAATGGGGCTCGCACCCTTTCCTCCACTTCTCGTAATCGCCATACAGACTCCACGAAGGAATTGCGACTTCCCACCACGCCGCGATATTATCTCCGGAAGCGACCGGCCCCTCCAGTGGCGGCCCCGAAACCATTGAAGCGGCTCAAGAAACACATGTCGCCGGAAAAATGCACCTTGCCCGAGTCCTCCCGTCCCCGCCCTGTCTCTGTCAAGTCGATGCATTCGCGGAATAAACCTCACGAAGAGATAGGCTCTCCGAGTTCTCGTACTCTCCGCCAACGTTCAACCACGAGCAAGCGGAAACGTGTTTAACTTACCCTCAGAAACTGTTTCTTTATCGTTTCCAGCTGCATAATTCCTCTCTTTTCTCGCATATTACGGTTTCTGGAACGCATTCATATGTAATACCCCGTCCGCAGGGACTCATCACCTGCGATCACATCACTCCTCACCACCATCATCATGCCTGTCTTACTGTATTTCCCATGTCATACCTTTGTTCGACGATCTTTATTCCCTTTTAGCCTTCAACTTTGCACATAAGTAGTTACCCTCTATCTCATGATCAACGCGTCGTGTACTGTGTAATTCCTTATACAATGCTGTAATTGCTGTAGCCTTCTAAAATGCAATAGGATTATATTAAGCATCTCAGATGACGAAAACTCTATTACATGAATGATCATGACCACTTCTTCCTTCCTATGTAAGCCCCTCTGATCACCCTGGCAATGATGAGTCTTTCCTGTCCCATTAACTTTAACCAATGGATCCAAGCCTTGAAGTTTCATGCGGCATCCTGCCTATCATTCATAGGCAAATCGACAGCTTTTTAGCGCCTTGCTGGTGTATTAGCGAGGCCTATCATGATTATACTTAAATTGATCGCCGTGCCCTACTTAATCAAAAATGGCGTTCAAAAAATAACCATGCCTATCCTACATTGATAAAACAGCGCAATTTCAATTATCTATATAACACACGAAAGGCAAGAGCTTTGGGATTCTTCCCATAAGATTCTTCCCATAAGTGAACCCATACATGTGAACCGACAAGTGCAACCAGTTCGCGCCCAAAAACCCCTAGCCAGCCGGAATTCGAGGCCCGTTGCCAAGTTCAATGTACATAATTTCCTTATTAACGAGTTCCAAGCTTCCTTAGGAAGCCCGTTTCGTGGTGTTTAACAGTCGGATTCCAGGTCCGGACGGCGCGGTGGCCGCAGGTGGGGATAGTCCGCCTTCAATCTTCAAGTTCTCAACGCCTTCTATTTTGCTTACCTAGATAGAAATTTGGAATCACCACCTTGTGTACTTATGCCGTTCTCCGGGGCATAAGTATAGGTAGGAAATCGTGAAGATTGGACGCCTCGTTCGTCGACCTAGGTGGTCTCCTGGGAGAAGGGCCGATAGGGAGGCGCAAGGCCTCTATACTGGATAGTCTTATCGAGGTGATGGGTGGGACTAACGTTCAAAATAGTCGGGATATTGACTCGAGAGTAAGGGACGCATTGGTGAGGATCGACGAGAGACAAGATTGGAAGTTGACCTATTTTAAGAAACGATTACTGGATTGATTCATGCCGTTATCTACCCGATATCTTGGGCAGTTTGAATCTATTCTTCTTTCGCGAAATTGAACCGCAGGCATGGATGGACAGAGGTCCTTAGGGAGATCAAGACAAGGACAACCGGCCGCCGTTTTTTAAGTCTGGTTATTAGTCTGATATCTCCTGGTATATTGCACAGGATATTGGACTAGAAGATAGATTCGCTATGATGTACACAGAATTGTGTGACTCCTCGAGTGAGCACACCTTTGGTCACAAGGAAAACTTGTATGAGGGCCGGGCTGAAGGATTAAGCGAAGTAGTTCTAGCCTGGAAACAAGTTGTCAAAAATTAAGACCACCAGTACCCCGATACTCGGTCAAAAGTAGCAAATGTATTGCTTGGATTTGTTCCTCCCACGCAGCCAGCCTCTAATACTTGGCTTGTGGTCCTTCTGTTGTGCCAACTTCCCAGGAGAAGTTAGACCATGGGGACGCCCCAGTCGCTAGAAGCCCAGCGACTTGATAGACTCGGACAATCAAGGGAGTTTGTGAGGTTAAAGAACTGTTATGTGGACTTCATTCAATGACACAATCGATACACGTTACGGCGGAAGTAAGCCGCTGCGGCCTCTCGACCGACAAACAGTGAAGCCGGCGGACTAGAATGAAAGATCGCGATCTCATACCTAGATTAACGACCTTTACGGGTCGAACGCGGTGTGGGAGATAAATGGAGGTGCAGATATATACATACCACATTATGTTGGGTCAATCGCGAGAGACGGAGATGATAATCAATGGATCTGGAAGAGCTTTCAAGCTTGATCCTCGTCCGTCTCTAAAAAAAATGTTGGGACCTGGCAGAAGTATGAATTTTAGTCGTGCAGATGACAGAGTCACCTTGTGACCATGCCGAGATCTAATCTATTGAGAGGGATTGTTTGTTCCTTACCTTTGCCAGTCGCTCTGTGACCAAGGAATGATCTCAATCACCTGGGTTAAGAGGATGACCTCCACAGTTTTCCCGTAGACACGTTTGTCGGGCCGACCTTTTCTTCAAACATTTGGGATTGCGAGCGCAAGAAGTCAAGCTAGCCAAGTTCTCATAGGAAGAGAGCAAGATCGGATTATGTACGTGTGACGAACAATGGATTCAAAGTGTCAAGGACAAAGACCAGAACTGAAAAGCACAGATGGCCAAGAAGGGGCTCCTTGATGTACTTGTCTTGACTTGAATCTCCAAATAGAATTTTAACATGGCAGTGCCGCGGCATACTTTTCAGAGTAGGCAGGAAATGGGGATGAGGCGGATGAAACCTTTGTTGGATGCCGCCCACCAAAAATGATAATACGAGCCGTCAAAGCAGGAAATAAGCCGAGCTATTGTGTCATTTAGCCCCCCCGTTTGTCACCGATAGATGAAAAAAAGGCTAGAGCATACAACACATATAGAACAAATGTCGCGGGTGCCAAACAGCTGATCCATCATCGTGTATGCTTATATAACACTGACTGTGATTGGCGATGATAAGGAACTCAGGGGTAAATTTGCCGAAAACGGAATGACCTGTTTTTATTTTATGAGCAATGAGACAGTTGACCTGCGACAATGCAGGTCACTATTAGCCTCCTCCCAGTATCCCTCTCCCTTGTACACATCCCCCGTTCTCGTCTTAGCTCACTCTCTCACCCAATCCTTCGTCACCTCCTCCATCCCGATCCCGCATTCCTCAACATCACCTGCAATGAAATCGAGCTCAGCATATTTGCCGAGCATCAAATGCTCCAAGATTTTGAACCAATTGCGCGCAAAGATAGACACAAACAGCGCTCCAGGTCGGGTTCTGGCTCCAGTCGCAAGGGCACTTCATCTCAGCTTCCCAGCTATGAGCCCGTCGAGATCTCCTGCGAAAGGTGGAGGGTCTTGCAGATCGATTCGCACAGCGATCAAATAGGTCCGCCCTTCCATCGCGTTCAAACAACTAATTCAAATCTGCCCTAGGGAACTCGGGTACCCGCGTATATGATCTCTCTGCCCCACTTGCGGCTGCAGGCATATCTATCCTTTACCAGTCTTCCTACATGAGCGACTTCATTTTTGTATGTTTCAACACCCTCTAATGTCTCCCTCTATCCCCACTTACCTCGCACATCGTAGGTAAAGGAGTCCCGTCTCAAAGAGGCGATAGACCTATTCGAGTCATCGGGTTTCCACCTTTACACCTCAGATACCCCCCCACCTTCTCCTGCCATTTCTCCGGTCAGCGATGACCTAGATTTTAATCCTAGTTCGCTCAATATGGGTGCCATTCTCACCCGCAATATCAACGAAAAATATGTTTCAATGGTCCCCAAAACTTCAGCCGAACTGGATGCTACGGTCCCAAAGCCTCCGCAAAATAAATCACATTCCCCCACTTCTGGTGAAGTTCGCATGCTGGAACCAGACCTAGCGTGTGTCGGTTTGTCAGACGAACTTGGGGTCGATCACTGGGGTCTCAAAATCATAAAGCTCGTCGCATATCCTGACCTCATCCCATCCTCTCCTCATGCCCCTTCTTACCGGTCACCCAAAAAATCCAGTCAAGGGGAATTTGTGCCAACCTATCTACCTCAACCACCTATCGTGGATCTAACCTCCACTGCGCTATTTCTTCACGGCAACGAAGGCTCGGATACCTCGTCTTCTTCATCAAGTGATGATGATGGCTATTTCTCTCACTCTCCCCAAAACGTATCAGCGATCTCACTCTCGACAAATACATCTCGATCTTACTCTGACCTGCACTCACTATCGTGCAATTCTTCTCTATACAGATCTCCCTCAAAACACTTTGTTTCCGACATTACTCCGCTCTCACCAATTACATCCCAAACCCGCACCCCGCTTCCTCAACTATCCCTCTCTACAGAGGCCCCGAAATTAGAGTCACATGTCCCTTTTTTCAGCTTCACCCGAACGCCCGAAGGTTCTTCATTGACGGCTGATGTGTATATTCTTGCAACCCTCTTCCCACCCCATGAACGACACATGGTCATTTGCAGTGGCGAACTAGATGCTGCGGACCGTCGCCTCGAAGGCACGGACTGTTCGGATGAAGAAGACGAAACCAACGACATGTACACCCGAAGCAGTTCATTCAAATGCCTTCAAATTGATTTGCGGCGCTTCGGACTCGGTATGCCGACCGCTCTTGGCAAATTGGTTGTGGACACTGATTTGCCTTCACTATAGACAAGCATGGTCTCGTAAACCGCTTTTCGCGAGTTCTCGAGAAAAATGGCATCAACCACATGTACAGCTCTACTTTCAAAACAGCCAATTTACTGGTAAGTGAAGTGTAGCCGCTGCTTAACACCACTTTTGTGAATGCTGACTGTATGGTGATTTAGGTTGATAAAAGGGACGCAGTTCGTGCCCAAAGTTTGCTACGCTCGTGCTAAACCGGATTCACCTCCCTACCGCCATAGGCTCCCCACTCTCTCTAATTAAGAGAAAGTGTCTCCTTCGTTTCTCCCTCAGCTATCTACGATTACACCCCAGATCTACTTATACTCCCATCGTCGAATCTGCGTGTTCAAGGCCGTGATGCGTATCACGATCCGACAATCCCGAGCGAAGCCAACATCATCCATCATTTCACGTTGCTTACCACCGGAATTGATCTACTCCCCCTGGGTCTGAATCACCCTGTTGTGCTCTGAGAACCCTCGGAGAATTCTAGCCCCGGGTCTCCTCGATAGTCCTCTTGGTGTCGCAACTTTCGCCCCATGTTCACATTTGAAGACACATGATTCGACCCAGCCACATTAGCGCTTATATGTGTGTGCGGAGTGCCTTACCCCGCACCGGGCCGCACGCTGCTTCATTAGCCACCCGAATTGACGTGATAACCATCTCTCTTCCCACCTTCCTGTTGGTTCTGCCGCACAGTCCACTTGTTGTACCTTTTACCAGACACATACCCCGGTTTCTTGGAGCCTTGACCGACCTAGCTAATCTTCTCCTTTGATCTCCATCGTGATCCGCCGACCTCTATTCCATTCCCACCTGATTCAATTTCTCGTCGTACCCAAATGCATGGGATGATGCATTCCCGAATTACATCAGGTCCCATGTTCAACTTAAAATTCGTACACTAATATCACATATCACTATCCCATGCATTACACATTTTCCAGAAGAAAAAACTCACGTACCTTCCGCGCATTGTGCATTTATTTTTTCCACATCCTTTGTTTTGGTTGTCCCCCACATATATTCTTGTGTAAATATCTCATTGGCATCTTGTTGTCGCCGCACTCATACTTCATGGCATATGTACAATCTCTTGGATATTACTGACTACGTGCAAACCTGAATGATACATTAGTATAGAGTGAAAGTACAGATAAAGTAAATGTAAAACATTATGGATAATTATGTAAAGTGTACAAAACCACCAACAAAATGACAAAAAAAGCCACATGCAGATGAAAACACGATGATGATGGTGTTACAAATGAGCATATCTCAAAGTCCCGATAACATAGGAAGGTATAACTGTCAATGAAAGAAAAAATGGCTTGGGCGCGAGTCCTCGATTCGGAAGAGCTTTATCCCCAAGTAGGCAGTTCAGGAAGGCCATCATCGTCGTCTGGGTATTCACTCCAGCGAAAGCCGATGGGTTTAGATTCTGAAGAAAAAAAGGAGTAAATAAATGGGTACAAGTGCAAAGATGGCGACTCGGTACTCACCTAAAACTGGCTTCAATCTGTTCTCGGAACCTACTAGTACCAAGACCGAATTAATGTCTTTTTCGATAGCCTCAGGGTATGGATCGAAAAGTGGGCGTGTGGGTGTTTGCGGAGGTGAAGAATCAGGGTCTGAACCTGAGTCGGAAGATCCATCGTTCCTAGCCTAGAGAAGGTCAGGCTAGAATTATGATAGTAGTAAAATAAATGGCGTACATATCTCGAGTCAAGTGGGACCATCAGATCCTCGAACCATTGGGAAGGAATGTTGTTGTTCTCCACTGAAAGAAGATGTTCGCATTCCTCCGTTACGCTGAGTTTGGTAAGTGTAAGGCGGGGGGCCGTAGAGTAATCGCACTCCCGTTCTGCGTCACGAGGATCGAATTCGAGACCATTGCTCTAGGTATGTGAAATCAGATTCAGAGAAAAGGAAAAAAATAGAACGCGACAAGACGGACCTCTTCTTTCGAATAAATACTGCCCCATTTAGTGTTGAGAGGTTGTGTTATGGTGGCCTTTGCGGCTGGCAGGGATCCAGAGGGCTGAATGATAGAAGCAGGAGTTTGGCAAGAAGCTTTGAACTTTGGGATAGTGCGGTCCTCTCCCAAGTGGGCATCCAGTCTCTCTATATGCTCTTCCCAATCGCCTGGTAATTCAGAAGGCGGGGGTCGTATATGCAATGCTACTTATCGTTTCCGCCACAGTAACGCGTTGTTCATTTGGGGTAATGTCACACGTGACCAATTTAAGGCGCGTCGCGTCCCTTGAGCCACTCGATGGTGTCGAAACAGAGCGAACATGAGATGTATGGGTCCCCTCTATAGACCGAGGAGTAATAGAGCTCAGTGCTAGTGAGAAGCTTGGGAGGTTGCTGCTGTTGAATGGGGCATTGGCGCTCAGGCATCGTGGGTGCGATCCTTTTGAAGCGTAAGTCCGCCTTGCCGACCAGGGAGTATACAACTCCGGCTCCTTCATCCAACTTGTCAGGAGACCGCTCATTACTGATGAAAAACTTGGCCTCTTGTCATGGGGCTTAAAATAGTGAGCTGGGAAGAAGGTTTGTTTGTTCGGCGCTTGTCCCGCAGTTGCCAAATTCATGAATAATTGTCGAGATGGTGATTCAGGATTAGGGTCAATCGATGACGGGGAGTCTTGGTGAGAATGAACGGCTGTTGAGTGCGCTCTAGTGAAAGTGAGAGAGAGAAAGAATTAGCACTGCACCAATTAGGCTCAGCTTTTATTTGTACCCTGCTGAATGGCCCAAAAGGCGTTGTTGGCTTGGCATTCTTTGTGCGTGCAGTGATTGGAAGTATACCATTTCGGGACAATTGTCAATCCCCGTGGTCGCACAAATCCTCTTGAAGCCCTCACGTTGGCTGTGAGCTGTGCATCGCAAAGCGCATCTTTTGCCTAAAAGAGCGCCGGATCTCGCCGGATCTGGCCCCAGTGGGTTCATGACTTGGTCACGGAAAAAGCAGTGTTCTCGAGCGCCGTTGACTCATAGAGCCTCAAGGACATGATAAAACACGAGGTGTTTAGTAGAATATACTAGCATTGGTGTGATAACATTCAAGCTCCCGATAGTGTAAAAAGTAGACTTAATACGCAAATTAATCACTCTTTTGTGCCGAATCCGGACGGAAGAGGTCCTTCATCTGGGCGACGGCTTGCAATTTTGACAAACTTCCTCATCGCATAATCTGCGCCTGAAATCTACAGAGCGCTGTTCTGAGTACGAGCAACATGGTAGATATCTTACGACCACTCACCCATTGTACGAGGTCGCGAAGAAAGCTGGGTAAATGGCCAATATATGGAATAAAGTTGGTGTAGAAGGGCAGCAGGACCGTCTGCGAGTGCTGATCGTCAAGAGCTGCAATGATTCGTTTGACTACAGTCACGGGCTGCACTGATGGACAGAAGAATTTGAAGAACGGGAAGCTGGGGAACGTGACTGTACTGAACATGGCTGTCTGAACGTGGCCGGGGCAAACCAGCGTGGTACGAATTTGAGGGCAGTTGTATCTAACGCAGGTGAGACAGCGAAACAAAAGACTGAAAAAGGACGGACATTTTGTCAAGTTCGTATCGCAGTGACTCGTGGAGGCCAATGACTGCGGCCTTGGAGGCACAGTAGTCCGCTGTGAATCATGGGGGTTAAAGCCAGGGTAACGGAACAAAGTTGGGACTTACTCATTTGTGCAACTCCGGTCATTCCCAAAGCCGACGACATAGTAACCTAGGTTGGGATATTAACAGCGGTCCCATGCAGGGCAGAGTGTCGTAGTTACAATGTGTCCTGATTTTTTTTTCAACAAGCTGGGTAAGAATGCCTTCAAGACCCAGAAATGTGACAGCGTATTGGCACCAAAAGTTCTGTGGGAGTGGGGTTGTCAAGATTAAAAGTGTCGAAATATCTCACAGAACAACTGACTGTTGGACATCCGCCTGGCTCAGGTTCACGAGCGGTTTCCCTTGAACAACGCCTGCATTGTTGACCAGAATGGTCGGTTCGCCAATCTCTTCGATGACCTTCTTTGAAACAGCCTCGACTTCCTCCCATTTCGACACGTCGCATTTATAGTAAGCAATGTTGTCTGTAAGTGGGGGGAGTGAGCTTTGGACTGAAACCGGGAAAGGTGAACTCACAATTCTCCGTGACAATAGGATTGATGTCAAGTACTACGACGGTGACACTGCGAACAGCTAACGTATTGGCAAGAAGTTCTCCAATGCCCGATGCACCTCCAGTAATGATGACAATTTGCTCGTTCCATTCAAGAGGGGGTGGTCGGAAGAACAGACTCCCTTGGTTTCTGTACAGTCTCGAGTACCATTTTATGAACCCTAAGTGTTTTATCAGCCTTCTGAGCAATATAAAAAAAAGAAACCTCAATGCACAAAATGCCGATATGAGCACATAATAAATGGAAGTGTAGATAATGATCGGGTCAGAGAGCTTATTCCCTTGGAAAATGTAGAAGATTGGAATAAAGAACACAAAGAATGGACCTAGTCCTAGCCGTCAGCAAGAAGAAACCCTGAGTGAGGAGGAAAGAACATACTGAATGCCGTGTTTGCAAGAACTTTGATCAATAAATCCACGTCGAAATTGTCAAAAATAGGCGAGCCTTCTTGACTACGGGGGCCGGGTTCCATCTGCTAGTCTTGAATCGAAAGGCGCAGCCTTCCTGTGGTAACAAAATGAAAGTGTTGAGAAAGAGAGAAACAAAGAGGGATGCCAAGCCCTGTCATGATCTGGTTTCCCAAATTAGAAAGATGCCAACTTTCTCTCATCACCCTACCACCATGATCATCAAGGTTCAGCTGCAGATATCCTCGAAATTGACGGGACTCAAATATTACTGCAGTTCCCGAGACTTATCACTGGAAGCTGGCTTGGTTCCCTTCATTAAATCTATGCTGTGTTTGAATCTTCCTTTTTTTTTTTTTTTTTTTTTCACTGTCGTTTTGTCTGTTGTTTTCCGCAAGCTTGTCTGGCATTGTAAAGATTTCTTCTATAGGCTGTTCTGGTCATTCATTCTGTCGCCTTCTCTGCTGAAGAAATTTATTGCGCAATCGGACAATCTCTATAATCTCAGACACGTCCGAGATTTTGGAAATGCTCAAAGCCATGAAATCTCCTGTGCACTCCAAAAGGCCAATCGACTAGACTGTATGCAAAAGACGATCATTGAGAATCAGAGTTTGTCACGCTGTCAAAAGAAGAGTTACGCAAGTGAATGGATAAATTGCTCCACACTCCCTTTCCCTTCGTCTAGCGCTATCTCCAATCGCCTTTATTTTTACTCGCCCCTCTCTTATTATTTTCGCATGGGAAACGTCAACGAACGGGAGTGTATGCCGGCGGATGGGCCTCCATCTCCCTGTCCAACTCACGACGATGGAGAAGGCCCATCGAGTCCGGTTCTTGTTGTACGACTTCCATGGCTTTACATACATTTATTTGATCGACGCGGTTTACATTCTTTCACAACTTTAGATCATCGAAGAAACCCTAGGCAAACCCTCCAACGTTGTAAGACTTCGCTTATGTGGGACAACCCTTCTACTGAATGCAATTCTATACAGAAGCATCATAGCTCCCGTTTGTTTACAGGGGACGAGTCTCACTCGCTCGAAACTTTTGAACTTCCGAAGGTTTGATGCAACCAGTTGTTGTCAATATTTTTACTGACACGCATCCAATCTTGTAGGCAACACAGGAAGAGGAGCAAATGCCTCGAATGGATCGTCACGAACACCAGCACCACGCCATTGATGCCTCTAGAGATAATTCATTACAACTATCCGACTCCGTGATTCCTATCTCCTTCGAATTTGTGACCGAATCGAGTCCCGAGCCCAGCAGTGGATCAGATGTCTTTCATACGCCTGAAGCATCCCAGCTTGACATCGAAGGATCGCTTTATTCCGCCGAGGTAATTGAGCGCATATATCCAATTTTTACTCGAGCTAACTCAGGCTGCCTTACCCTAACGCTTAGCCTCCAGGGTATCCACCTACCCTGGAATCGGACACCAGTATGCTGAAAGAATTCGGAACTTGTTCAGCTGTCCAGCCAGGAACTTGCTCAACTCACAGTGACCTTGATTCCAAAGAATTCCAAGCAGATGCTACAGATAGCGACATCTTTGAATACATTTCCCGGGGTATTGATTCCGACGATCCATCTCCCGAGTCGCAAGACCATCCACCTACCTCTGTAACTCTGCTAGACGATCCTAACAAACTTCACAGTCGTTCAAAGGGACCAGTCTCGGCGCGTCGCGGCATGGAAAACACTGATCCCCTTACTGAAGAGCTCGAGGTGAGGGTTATTCCAAGTTTTCTGTTGACCACTGGAATACTAAACTCTTCTTTTTAGGCAAAGTCTGAAGAAGGCACACCCAATTTGGGTGCACCCATTCATGCGCCTACATTAGAAACTGTCCAAGGCCAGGTTGCGATTCAGGAGGAATCCCGCTACCTTTTTTCTGAGCCCATCGCGCCACCGAAATTAAGTGATGTGGTAGACATTGCGTCACACGCGACACCTGATGCAAAATCCGTACCTGACAAGGTCGTTCCTCTGAATTTGAAATCGCAGACAAGATTTCTATCGCCCGGACCACGACATACCGCAGAAAACCCCAACTGGGCACTGGCTCCTGAGGATCCTCCGAAACCCAGGACCACACTTCGGAAGAAAGGAGAACGGGGTCATGGAGTTCGTCGTGGCAAACAGCCAAACGGAGACTCGTCCCCCGAGAGTATCCCTCCAAAATCATCCAAAGCCAGTTACAGTAATAGGCGTCGTTCAAAGCCCAGCAGTCCTCGCATTATGCACGCCTCTCCCGCTCAGAAAGCGATGGGACTAAATGCGGAAAAATACTCTCCAACGCTAGTCAACTCTGGTGGAAATTCTAGCAAAAACCTCCCCTATCTTCCTATGTTCCGCGTCACTGAGGAGAGACTGTCACCTTCCGGAAAGCAAGACTTCAAGGATGGTCCTCCAGTTTTAGAAACGGAACGGCAAACACCGAACGCGAACTCTTTCTATGGGCTCCAAGTTAGCAAGGGTACCCTACTGGAACCAGTTCGGGAATCCAGTCTCCACCAATCTTCTTCGCCTCGTTTAACCCAGGGCTCTCCAACTTCCGTTGACTTAAAAGAACGGCCTCGCAGCTCGTCTGTTTCGATAAATGCCTTCGAAAAACCAGACAAACACGCCTCGCGCCGTTCACCTCCCTGGAGGCGTAAATCGGCCCTTCTTACGATTGTTGAATCCGCACCGAAAACTGTAAATGATGAATTCGGAAAAGGTCCCTCCATGACCCTCTACCGATCCTCCCCTCCTAGTGAGGCAACTAAGCTCAAGGGCGCAGCCATGGGAGAAAAGAAAGGTCGTGCCACAGAGGCAGCAAAAGACACCGATAGAGTCGTAGCCGAAACGGCGATCTCAGAGTCCCGTGCCTCTAATAAACGTAGCAAACCCGAGGGGTCACCTCGAGACCATGTGGGCCGCTTTCAGCCAGACTCAACACTAGCACGCGGAGTGAGGAAAGTTGGGCGGGTATCATGGCCGTCATCCGAGGAAGACCTCAAGCTCCATAAAACTGCGCAAGATCGAGAACCTCTACCATGGCGTAGCAAAGCGAACAATCAGGCTTTCTCTCGACCATACATACCGCCCATTCCATCTGCACCGCTCCCACCCCCGAGGCCAAATCAATCCGCGGCAACTGACGTTGAAGTTGACAGCTTTAACTCTGCGAAGGAAACTCTTCATCTAGGAACTCAAACTAATTCCTTTCATGCCGAAGGACGCGCTCGGGTTAATCTGCCCTCCAAACCGATGCATATGCAACCAGACCCTCAAGGTCCTGCCACATCGCTTGGTAACGACTCGATTCGACCTCCCTACTTCTCCTCCAACATCCCTATACCGACACGAACACAGAACAGGCCTGGAAGTATTCAAGATGGTCCCAACTTCCAAGCACAGGTTAACGCGATGGGTATATCAGGCTTGGAAACCCCAGAGAGGACCTTTGCTCCTCCAGGAGGATTAGCCTCAACTCACCGCCCAAAGCTTCCTCGCCCGGGTCATATCTATCGCAGCGCTTCTCAAACGTTTATTCGGCAACCAGAATTTCAAGTCGGAAACTCTGTTCCTAATCCAAGTGCCAATACGCATCAAGAATCTCATGGTCTCCAATACTATAGTCTTGCGGGACACCAACCCACGCCCGCGATAATATTGCCCATGCCAAATGATACATCAAGGCCACCAGTCCCACCAATCCCTAGGAGTCGACCTGATTACCCTTTCCCCGATTTGGCTCACGTTCACAGTTATCAAGTCAACCGTGCGTGCCCTCAGGGACCAGAAACGACATACACTGGAATTACCCAACCTCCCACAACTGCGCCCGTTGGCCGCCTTCATCGCAGCACATCTCTTTATGGCGAATGGCGAGAACGCCATGGACTAGGTGGCCAGCAGCTGTCGGGAATAACTAATATACAGCTGCGTTCTCACAACACAAACGACTCGGCTGCAATATTGGCACCGCGAGGATTCCCCAATACGCTTCAGAGAAATGGAAACGCTGCCCAGAGAGAAAATCCCAACCCACTTAATTAAATATAGAGACTCGCGCGGCGACACCAAAAACGCAATCAAGAGAACGACGAAAATACCGGTTACCTACCCCTGTAATTTTATTCCAGATGTCTTGATGTGAATGAAATTCCATTACAATGGATACAACGATCGTGAGAGTACAACTTACTACAAGACAACATGTGGGTATAAAGAAGGGGTACAAATGCGGTGCGAGTGATTATCAACTGAGATGTATCAGAAACTCGAATTTATGTAATTGAAAGACGCTTTTCAAAAGTAGGCAGGTTCCTGACTGCAGCGTGTCGCCATTTACGTCGAGCAAGATGGCGCGAAAGGTGGATCTAGTCCACAAACAAAAAAGGCTAGGGAAGTACAGCTGTTTTACATCTGGATGTTTTCACTAGAAAGTCGTAGATGAGCGACTAATTTACAAAGTTTCGAGAAGAAAACCTACGGTGCACGGCCAATAACATTGCCGGGTGGGCCGTACAAGCAAACATAAAGGGTAGCTGCTCCAAGAGAAGGGTCGAAAATGTTGTCGCACTGGGAGACAGCACACCCTATCTCCGTGGTTGATTTCCATACAACCTGAGTAAAGCGCAGGTAGGACGGATTGGTGGGATTATATTCACCTTCACTCTGAATTTAGAAACCATTGCGTTAAATGGAAATTGCGTCTCCATACCTCGATCGCTCACAAACGTCGCTACAGCAGCGTCGATGGGGAAATCGCCAGTGCCCGCAGCAACATTCTCTCCGTACGGCTCATTGCTAAGGACTCCGTTTGTATGTTTAAATTGGCATTGGTCGGTCCAAAATCCGGCCATGCGAGCCAAGTAAGGAGACCATTTGAGATCGGCTGCGTTGTGCTGTGCACGTATGGCATTGTGGGCATCCAAAAATGTTGAAATTTGGTTACTGGGTGGAGGGAATCTAGTTGGGCCGTTGGTGGTCGGAACTGCGGCTGGGAGAGCGTATACGCCAAGTTGAAGCCCAAGGCAAGAAAAGACGAAAGGGAAGGCAAAAAAAAGCTGGTTTGAGAACATATCGAGGGTCAAACGAGTGGCAGGGGCGAGCTTAAAGCAAGCCTAAATTCGAACAGGATACAAAGAGCGAGGGTGGTTGAGAGGAAACAGTGTGGAATTTTTCCTTCGCCGTTGCTAGGCCACCTGCGGCACGCGTGCATTCACACGTTCAGATTCAGCATATCACGCTCACACAATACTTAGAACACCAAGCTTGTATCGAGCCGTTGGCCCAATGGAGTATAAGTATACTGCCGTTTTATACAGCGATCCTGTTGTTTATTTTTCACTCTGCTGAGGCTTATAACGTCATCGGAAAGTGACAGCTTGTAAAATAATGACACGAGCTGACATGAGATGCTGATACGAGATCCTTCATGGCATTGTTAATAACGCAACCAACAGGTAACGTTTAGATATTCCAGGTGTGGGGTGAAGTTATCGTGTTTTGGTTGTTTGCGAACAAATTTTGAAAGGGCACTCGAATCTCTCAAATGCAAAGGACAACAATTTTGTGCAGTATTGGGGTCAAATATCTTCAAGGCCTAAGTTCCGGAGGCATTATCATTGGACAGGTCGAATGTTGTATTCTTGCTTGAATTTATCAAGATCTTTTTCTTTGGTCTTATACTGCTCTGCTAAGGTTGCGATAACCTTTCGTATCTGGAGGCAAAGATGAATGGCAGAAGCAACCAGAAGTATTCAGATACATACCCCGTCGCGATTGGTTTTGAGTGCAGGATTGACGTCCTTGACTGTACTTTCCACAAGCACGCCTCCGATGAGACGAAAGCATTTACGGTCGGGATCTTCAGCCAATGCTTCGTCTAGTGTAGTGAGAACCAGGCTGAGGGGTTTAATGAGCAAATTTTCCAAGTAGAGGAATTGTACCCACCTGTGTTCGTCTGCCTCTGATTCCAACTCGCCGATTTTTCTGGCTAGAGCCTGCAGCTCATTTTGTAATCGGACGTAAGTTTGCTGGATCTCTGGCTGGTTCAAATCAAGAGGTCGAAATAAAGAGCTGGGACATTTTACACACCCTGATCCGACAAGAGGGTAGGTTTTGCTTTTGCTTTTGCCGCCGATGAAGGCATGGTCGTTGGAGATGACTAGAACCACTGATCAATCTTTGAGTTTCCGAGATTGTGATTGGCTAGGAGAATTTGTGACGGTGTGACCCTCTCTCCCCCGTTGAATCCAGTTCATTCCGCCGTTGCTGGCATCGTCAAAGGTCCTTTCGCCATGTTCTCAAGACCGCGACTAGTCTTGGGTCTGCAGCCCCGTATTTTTATCAAAACTCCTGTGACTTCTGCACGCACCGCACTGCTTGCACGTCGCCTAATTTCGAACTCGACCTGTTCTCATGCAGAACATGATCACCGGAAACCCAAGCTAGAGCACCTGTCCAGCGGAATTGAAGAACGCCTGGCCCATTCAGCTCATCTTCTCGAACCTGAGCACGATTCCCAAGGAAATGAATTGAACGCGTACAGACATGGTCCAAGTGCCTTGGATAAGGCCGTTCATTTGTTCTTCTTCACTGAGATCATCCGAGGCAGGTGCACCATTCGTTTCTCAATGACCTGGCTCATCTCTTGTATCAAGGGATGTGGATCGTACTTGAGAACTTCTTCCGCCCACCATATACCATCATGTATCCCTTCGAGAAAGGTCCTCTATCCCCTCGTTTCCGTGGCGAGCACGCCTTGCGCCGCTACCCCAGTGGGGAGGAGCGATGTATCGGTAGGTGATGTTGACAAGATTCCATCACTGTTGAATTGAACGCCTTTCAATTTAGCTTGCAAACTTTGTGAGGCCATCTGTCCTGCTCAAGCAATTACCATCGAAAGTGAGGCCAGAATGGATGGGTCAAGGAAAACCACTAAATACGGTATGTGGATACCTTTCTTGTGCTTTCACGCCGTCTCATTTAATGTAGACATCGATATGACAAAATGCATTTACTGCGGTTTCTGTCAGGAAGCATGCCCTGTTGACGCGATTGTCGAGAGTACGTACAACTGTCCCATTGCCTTCATTCGGCTATACCCACTGGCTTTGCCGTGCAGCCCAAAATCAAGAATTCTCTGTTGAGAACCGCGAAGAACTTCTTTATAACAAGGAGAAACTTTTGTCCAACGGTGATAGAGCTGAAGCTGAGATCGCAGCCAACTTACACGGTAAGGAAACACCGGTTTTCTCTTTCTATCAGAGATCCTAATGGTACATTTTCCGGATATAGCTGACCATGTTTACCGGTGATATGGCTCTACTTCGGGCTGTGCTTGTCGTTCTTTTGGAGAATTCTAGAATTTTACAATGTTTATTAACATGAGAGTACAGTTCACCGAGCAAACAAAAACTTTTTTTTTTAAACTCTCGTTTCTCCCGACCTTTGTGAACAGGGGAACTAGTCACTACTAATTCGTTACATGAGTCCATCCGGAATCTATTCCCGTTCAATTTGCTGAATCTCGGGATTCATGCTAAATGACAAAATTGAGCGCCTGTATGCCGTAAACGTGTTTAGACATGCTTGATCCAGGAGGTGATGGAAGTCGGGAAATGAACAGAAATGAACAAAGACATTTCCTTGCCACAACACGTTACAGTATATCATTAGGCAACAACCCTCACATTACGATACTTTCATCAGAACATACTTTCCCAAAGGTGAAGATCAGCATTGCCTCACCCTTCTCGGTAGGCTTTTGGTTCATTTTGTGTTCCTCTTGAACCAGACCTGAGGCCTGATTAATGATTCCTTAGTCACTTTTTCAGAATACCCTTATTCAGATCCACCTCGTAGGAACAATAACCAATCCTGCTTCAGCATTCTTTCAAATAACTATCTTGGTGAACTTTTTTTCTCACCGCTACCGCATTGACTCGAACTTCCAATTATATCTTTATCCCAGTCCGTACTCGGCCAGCAAACACTATTGTTCCTT
>Ga0307513_10005048_pt1 | contig 17476 bp, 9 predicted proteins | sample 15_EM_MG_FD_202174 | JGI IMG/M metagenome (GOLD analysis project Ga0307513, IMG submission 202174) | Populus trichocarpa ectomycorrhiza microbial communities from riparian zone in the Pacific Northwest, United States - 15_EM | ecosystem: Host-associated > Plants > Roots > Unclassified | place... | reverse complement strand
CCTTCCCTTTACGCAACCAGTCCCCGTACCCAATCTCTGAGACCAGTTAGGGTTCCTAGTGACCAAAATACTAGGTGGCGACTCCCATTCCATTTTCTACCAACAAAAGACAATATTTTCTTGTCTCTCCACATTTGCCAGATAGATACCATACACACTTTCTAGATTTAAAAGTGGAATACTCGCCGCGACGCCGCGCAACTAAATCGAGTGCGTTTTTAGAGATGATATGTTTTAAAATAGGAAGAGCAGGATATTGACCTAAGCGGTGATGCCAGTTGAACGAGGTGGTTTTGATGCTAGAAAAGGCAATTAGTGGTGTGGATGGTGGCCACTCATATACACCATCTTTAGTTTTACCCTTCAGAAGCGTTACTCCTATGTGAAGATCCTTGACAACAAAAAGAAACGATAAGAATTCAATGGAAGCATTGTTTGAGATGCAGAATTTAGAAATAGAGATTAAGTTTTTGGTAATGTTGGGTACACAGAGAACATCGGTTAAAGAAAACTGCTTATTTGAGTGGAGAAGAGAGGTAGAACCAGTGTGTGTGATTGGAAGTCCTGTGCCATCACCAATCATGATGTCGTCTAGCCCATTGTATGAAGTATGAAGGGATAAGTTGTTAAGATCAGAGGTAACATGATGAGATGCACCGCTGTCTAATAGCCATGCATTGTTGTGAGGAGAATTGGTAGCAAAATGCGCTTTTGGTTGCCAGGGTGAGTTTAGTAGTCCTGAATTGTTGTGGTTAGGAGCTGCAACATGTATGAATTTGTAAGAGGGACAATACTTAGCCGTATGGCCTTGGATTTTGCAGATTTCGAAAAAAACCAAGGTATGGCTTTTAAGAGGTGCGAGAATTGTGAGGTCCAAGTGGGGAAGGATTAGAAAACCGATGATTATATGAGTTGGTTGGACGCCAGCTAATATGTCTACCAGAGGAATAGTTGGAGTGTGGCAAGGGACGTGAACCAGAAGAGGCACGGTTGGTTAGATGTGCAGAGGCAGGAAAATAAGGTTGAGCAGTGTTGTTGGTATTGTGGAGAGATGCTTCAAAGTTGAGAAGTTTTTCATGTAGCTCATCAAAAGAGATTGGAGTATCTCGAGCTTGGACTGCCCTGGCCAATTCTTTGTATTCAGAACCAAGTCCCTCAAGAATTCATTATGAGAGGTCTTCAATGTCAACTGGTGCTCCAAGAATGGCAAGCTTATCAGCTAGGGCTTTGATGGTTTGTAGGAATTCAGAGACACCCATGGATCCTTTTGTGAGTTGTTTGAATTGACTTTTTACTTGCTTGATCCTGCCACGCGATGGTTTAGCATATGTATTAGCTAATATTGTCCATGCTTCCTTTGATGTTTGTGCTTGAGCAATGAATGTCATGATTATGGGTGACAGAGAACCAAAGATGGCATTGAGAAGTAATTGATCCTGTCGGATCCACATATTGTGTGCTGGATTAGGTGTAGTTGTTCCTAGAATAGTTGTGGCTGGGTTGGGATGTGATCCATCAATGAATCCATTGAGATCATATCCTATGAAAAGAGTCTAGAACTGAAGTTTCCAGGCTAGATAGTTGGTGGAGGTGAGTTTTACTGGTGTTTGGGCTGCTAAATTGATGGTGATGAATGTGCTGTGAGATTCATTTGTGTTAAGGATAGTGGTATTGACAGGCATTGGAAGCGTGAAGATAAAGGAAGAGAAGAAAACTGATGAGATTAGAGAATAAGATGAATACTATGATACCATAAAGAGTAACACTGTGAAAAGCTTATTTTCTGTATTCATCATGCAGGTATATATATATACAACGGAATAAGTAAAGCTGGCTAAATTGTCTAACAGAATTGCCTAAACTTAAGCTAACAGATTTGTTAAGAGAATTGTACACTTAGTTGTTACAGCAGCTGCACAGTGTGCGTTGCATGGTTTGTTACACTGATTTGTACAGTGTATGTTCAGCTGCATTGTGCATGGTTTGTTATATTGAATTGCACAATGTGCATTAGTGCATGGCTATATATAGATAGATAGATAGATAGAGAGAGAGAGAGAGAGAGTAAAGTTCAAGTTTTAATGATTATAATTTACTTATTTGTATGTGCTGAGAATAAAAAAAATTTCTATACATAAAAAAAATATTTAGGTTTTAGAGAAGTTTTTGATATTGTAATTAAACTTAAAAATATAGTTGTTTTGAAAAAGAAATCTATTGAAATAATTTTTTATTAATGTATTTCTTGTTTATCTTAATAAATGCATAATTGTTAATAGAATTATTGTTTTTGTTAAAAAAAATTATAATTATTACATTAAGTTAACAAAAAAAAATCAAAACAGTATGGTTATATTTGATATGAATTAAAACAAAAGAATCATAAATATGACAAGGACAGATTCAGAATTTATTTAAAAATTTTAAGAATAAAAAGACATTTGAATTGAGTTTTTATGAACAATTTATTATTAATATTATTATTTTAATTTCATATCATATACATATAGTTGAAAAACATTATTATTATTAAAATATAAATTTAAAATAATATTTAAAATTGATGTTAAAACTAAAAAGAAAACGAATCTATGAAAAGACTTTGGAGTTATTATATAGTCCAAGATTCAACAGATCATCAATATATACACACACACATACCAGATTTGAACCTCCAACATTTAAAATTTTTAAGCCAATCGATTTGAGATTAACCCATACAATTCAATACTCCTTCTTTCTTTTATTTTTTTGAACTTTTGGTTTGACTAAGATTGTCGATATAAACCTTGGAATGTGAAAGCAAGATTTTAGGTTTAGTCTCACATGGAACCTTGGAATGACTCAAACCCAAACGTTCAAGTGATATGTGAACAAATTAACGCCTTAATTAAATGTCATAAGATTTGATGGAATTAACTTAATACTACTAGTTCCTATACAATTGCTTAAAATAATATTTAAAAAAGATCAAAGAAAATATGAAAAATGATAAAGAAAATTTTTTAAAAATAAGATGGAAGGATAAAATTGAAATGTTAAGGGATAACTAGAAAAAAAAAAAAAAAAAAAAAAAGGAGTTTGATGAAAGCAGTGGCAAAACCACCGAACCTCAAGAAGGGTACTGTTTTCTAGATGACCATTTTTATTTTAAACATTTTTCCATCATTTCTTCAACAAATTGGACTATTCAATGCAAAGTTTGTTTAGGGGTTTTTTACCTCATGTGTAGTGGAAGAGGTGGGATGCTTTGTTCATGCCTGAAGAAATTGTCAAGATCAAACCAACCTGTAGAAGATTTGAAGATTTAAATAAATATTACAAAGCAAATAACTTATAGACACCACTATTTAACCGCTTAGTTATTAATATTGAGAGTGTTTGGTAGTGTGATAGTGATAACGGTTTAAAGTATTTTTCGCTCGATTTAATAGCGGTAACAGTAGCGGTTTAAATATTCCCAGACATCGTAATTGCGAACCTCATTGCAGATTTTGCCTTATCTACAGCACCTTCCATGTCAATGCCATAACTCCTTCCCCTTATAGAAAAGGCACCGTCTTCGTAATCTTGTGCTTGACCGGCTGGCTGGATCCATCAGAGAATGCTACAATACACATGGATTGGATTAGGAAGCTATACGATAACAAGGCACCTTATGCTTCCATGAATCCAAGGGAAGCATACGTGGACCCTTTTTTTGGCTTTTTACTCGTAAAAGCATCCATGGATTTAGCAAACGACTATATTTTACAAAGCCAATAACAGAAAAACTTGACTCTTCGGAGAAAAAAAAACTTGTATAGTGACATAAAGACAAGCATTCAATATTAAAATAACCAAGTATTTAGTTTTGGGTGTCTAGTGCGAAGGGACAAGGGGGACCGAATCTAGAAAAGCAAAATGGATGGGCCAGATGCATAATTTTGATTTTGCGAGTGCATTTCATAAAAGTGCCTTGTAACTTTTCATTAGCGAAAATTTTAGAAAAAACTAATCTGTGTATATAAAATTATCTTTTTAATATCAAAAATATATTTTACATATAAGTTTATAATCTCAAATTATACTAAAAGAAAACAAAACAATTTTTTTTAGAATTTTTAAAATATTAACGTAGCTCTCATAACTTTAATAAACTGATTATTAATATTAAAATGCATGCTAATACATATTTTTTAAAATTTTTGTTATATGAAAATATGATATGAAAATTTCTTATAAGTTTTAAGAGACTTGGCCGTAAATATAAAAACAAGACACATTTTTTTTGTAATTTTTAATATTTCAAAAAAAACCTGGTATTTTAATATTGGATTTGTATCTTTATAGTATAACAATACAAACCAATATTAATTAAAATTTGTAGAAAAAGACACAAAAAAAAAATTTAGGATTTTGAAAAATTTTTGAATTTTTTGTAAAATATATAATAATAATAATAATAATAATATTATTATTATTATTATTATTATTATATATTGGGTTGGGCCCAGCCCAAATATGTGGGTTGAGCCCACCTTATCTGAGCCAAAATTCGGAACAAAAGAAACTGGGTCAAGACTGGCCCATATGAAAGACCTCCTTTAACCATATGGGCTGGGCTGAAAGTCGAGCCCATGAAACCATTAACTAGTTACTGTGCTAAGCATAGTAGTGAATTATAATTCATTTGCAGCAGAACATGAATTGCTCACGTTCTGCATGCAAATGATAGAGAAGGGGAACAGGTAAGAAGATGGAACAAAAGTGGGGAAGGAGCTTGCCTGGAGTAGGAGCGGCGTGGTTGTTGATGTTGACGGTGGCGTTATGGCGGTGGTGGTGCTATTGTTAGTAACAGAGGGAGATAGACTGTTTTTCTCCTCTTTTCCTCTATTTTTCGTTCTTCTTTTGCGTTTCCTTTTCTTTCTTTTTGTACTCCCCCTCTATGTTTTCCTTTCTCTTATGTTTCCCCTTCCCTTTCCTTTCTTCCTTTCTCTCACTGCTTTCCACTATTTCCTTTTGCTCTTTTTTTTTTCTTTTTTTTCTCTCTTTCTTTCTGTTTTACTTCGTTCTCCTCTCTATAATCTCCCCCGTCTTTTTTTCGTCCCCTGCTCCTCTCTCTACCCTTGTATTTATAAGGGGGAAAGGGGGAAAGAGAGCTACTACCCCTGTCTAGTTATGGCACAAGGGTAAGGTGACAGGGGCGGCCTCTGTGTAGCCGCTCTAGAACCGCCTACAGGGCATGGCTCTCCTGGCTTTTTCATCATGGTGGTAGGTCATGAGAGGGTGTGGGTTATGTCGGGGTTTTGGGTTTTTAGAAGAGAGACAAATGGACGCTGCAAAGGAAGGGAAGAAAAACCTTCTTCCCCTACCTTTGCGTGTTAGGGAAGAAGAAGACATACAGTGTCATTCAAAATGGTACCGTTTTGGGATTTTTTTAATAAACAGTACATGAAACGGTGTCATTTTGAACAAAATGCGTCGTTTCATTAAAAAAAATGAAGCCAAAATGTGTTAATTTCCAAATCAGTCATCTGTTTTTTAGTTGTTCAATCAAGTCCTCAATAATAATTTTGATTTTAAGAATCAGTTCAATTGCATCCCTGCCAAAATCGGATGTCAGCCCTAAAGTTGGCCACCTTTTTCACTTCGGTCCTTGGTCTCGAAATTATGCAATTTAACCCTCAATTGATCAATAAACTTCCAATTTCTTCAATTTGGCTCCTGATTCGGAACATTTCAGTTCCTCTATTTACGCGTCTTTTCCAGTTTGGTCCTTGGTTTAAGATTTCTTCAATCAAGTCCCGAATTTGCCTTCAAACTTTGATATTTATGCAATTAAGCCCCTGATTTGACCAAATCAACTCTTAAGAATTGTAATTTGATCCCTGAACTTTAACTTCTTTCAATTAAAGCCCAAATTGACTTAAAAATTAATTTTTCTTGCAATCAAACCCTCTTTAAATTCAATTAAACCTTCAATAAAATTTAATTGAGTCTATAAATATATGATTTTGAAATTTTCTTCCTCAAATTCAATTTTCCTTGTCAACAAGGCTCCCGTTAGTTAAAAATATACTATCAAATTTTAATTTTTGTTTTTTTGAACCTCCTCAATCAATTTTTGGTTATTTTTTGGGCGCTCTGGCATCTTCTTCTCATTGCTATTATTTTTTTGGTTTTGTTCCGAATATATTTTTTTTATTTTCTCTTTTATTTTTGTGGGGATCCAAAAAGAGTAACAACAATATTTATAAATAAGTTAAAGGCTATTAAATTTGGGTTTGGATTGTTGTCAAAGTTAGAGAAAAATATATATTTGATTCTTTGTAATTTTTTTTTAATATTATTCTTTATTCGTTTTTTAATGTAATTAATTAATTAATTAAAGTGCAAATTTAATAATTTAAGAATGTATTTATAGAAATAAAAATAATATAATTAAATCTAGTTATTTAGGTCTGGGAGAAGGGTATAAAGTAGGAATTAATTATAACTTAGTTCATGTAGTTTATCAAAATTAATTAATTAATTAATTAATTAGCCTTAAACTATGTATTAATTTAATTCTTATTTTTTAAAATTATTTATAATTTTATTCTTTTTTCGTCTATTAAATTGAATGGAGCAGAACTGGCTCATCTTGTCCCTTTTTTACATTGAGTGTCTATATATCAAGATGGAGCTCCTATCCACTTGACGGGCCAAAACTTTTTATCTATAATTGGGATCGAAGAATTCGTTCAATGCCAATTGACTGGATCTTTCATGAAAACAAATATGCTTTAGAAATAGCCACTTTGTGGGATTAGCCCTTAAGATGTTAATTAATTATTATATTTAATAATTTTTCTCTCATTTGCCATTCTTTCCGGAATATATATATATATATATATCATTTGATATCTTTCAAGTCAATGATAAATGCTTGGGGCTTCCTATGGGAGCTAATCCGAGACCACGTTCCATTTGGAAACTAATTTTGAAAAAGATTAGTTCTCATCTTCGGACTTGGAAGGGTAGGATTCTTTCAATACATGAAAGACTTTGTTTAATAAAGTTTTGTCCAGTCTAATCTTCCACTTTATTATATGTCCTTGTTTAAGATTCCTTCTAAGTGGCAAAGAAAATTGTCTTCAAGCAGCAAAGATTTTTTTAGAGTGGAGATATGAATACTTCAAAAATCAGTAAGGTAGCTTGAAATTTTCTAATTAGGCCAAGAGATGGGGGGATTGGGAATCATATTTTTCTTGGCAAAAAAACAAATCAATATTGTTTAAATAGTCATGGCGATGTAATAATGATGTCACAATAGCTTGGAGAAATGTTATGAATATAAAATATCAACTTGATAATAGTGGGGTGTAGGGAAATTTTTCAGGAACTATTTTGGCTATTTGGAGGGGTGTTTGTGCAACTATCACTGATGTGAAGGAGTGTGCTTTTGATGTGCAGAATGTAGTTTTAATGGTTATGGGAAATGAGAATGACACTTTCTTTTGGACTTTAAAGTGGTTAAGAGAGATTCTGCCTTTATGCTTAGATTTCCTACTCTTTGTGCAGTTTTTGGAAATCTTAATGCTAAGATTTTAGAGACGGTATATTGGAACAAAAATTCAGTTGGAATTGGTCCTTATCTTGGAGAAGGTTTTGGGACTGAGAAAAGGTAAAGGAAGAGGAATTATTGCATTTGTTATCAAGGGTTTCTTTATGCCAAAATATTATTGATAGGAGAGCTTAATTGGAGACCAGACTCAAAGGGTGTTTTCTCAGTCAAGAGTTGCACTAACTTTCTTGAGTCTTCTCTTTTAACAGGCAAAAACCCTTTTCGATAAGATATATGGCATTTTGGTGCTCTCGTGAAGTAGAGTTTTATTTATGGCTTTCAATCTTGAATAAATTGCCTACAAAAACTTTTTGCATAGAAGAGGTATGCTATAAAGTAATAATTTAAATTGTTCATTTTGAAAAAAAGATATTGAAACTTTGACTCATATTTTACTTTGACATGAGATTGTTGGTCTCAGGTGGTAGACTAGTTAGGACAACATTTGATCTTGTCTTAATCTTTGTATGATTTTTTCTTATTATAGAAATGGCATGGTACGGGGGTTTATGCAAATAAAGGTGTGGTGTTTTTTCTTCTTTGCTGCAATTTGATATTTTGGGAATGCCCGCAATAATTTAGTTTTTAATAAGAAAGAAACAAATTGAGATTATGTGTGTTATTCCCTTTTTCAACGAGTTGCTATTTGGGTAAAATATAATGATTGGAGTTTTTGCTAAATCAGGGCGAATCTTCTAAACCTAAATTAATTCCTGAAACTCGTAACCTGTAAAATTCTAGACCCGGATTTAACCAAAAAGCTCAATTCTTAACCAATTTAATATTACAGGATGAAATAAATAAAAATCAATTTTAAAAAAAAATCAAAGTATAAAAAATAGCAATCAAAAGAATAAGGATGAAAATTGATAAGAGAAAAAAATAGAGATGAAATAATAAAACAAATCAATTTCAAAAATTTTCTCAAATAGAAATCAAAAGAATGAGGACCAAATCTGACAGATGAAAAATCAATGGATGAAATTGAAGAAAAATCAAATTTTATAAATTATATTAAATAAAAAAAATAGTAATTAAAATAACATGGATCAAATCTAAAGAAAAAATAAATTGAAATGATGCTTTGAAAATTAAAAAAGTCGGGCATGAAAATTAAAATGAAAATAAAAAAAGAGGAAAGAGTCACATGCCACCACCTAGGGATGGAGGAGATATCAAGACAATTCAAACTTATTATACTACTAGACCAACATCCAGGGGAGGGTATGTTTTACAAGGTAAATTAGGAACAAATATTAAATTATCTTGATATATCCTTATCAGATTAGAACCTCCAAGACAAAATTGACAATATAATCTATTTTAAATTAATCCATATAGTTCAACTCTCTCTCTTTCTTTTATTTTTTAAACTTTTGGTTTGACTAAGGTTGCTGACATAAACAATGAATGTGCAAGCAAGATTTTAAGTTTAGTCTCACAAGAAACTTTGAATTAATCATATGTCATAAGGTTTAATGGCTATTATTGGAATTAATTTAGTACTAGTAGTTCCTATACATGTGCTTAAAATAATATATAAAAGAGATTCTATACTAGAAGTTAGCACAAAGTGTGAAAATAATAAAGAAAGATTAAAAAAAAAAAACCAGAGAGATGGAAGGATAAAATTGACAAGAAAAAGAAGGGATACTTAGAAAAAGAAAAAAAACGTTTGATCAGAGCAGTTGCAAAAACACCTCAAGAGGGGTGTTTTCTAGTCGACCATTTCACCTCGAAACATTTTTCCATCATTCTTCATCAATAAATTCGACTCTTCAATGCAAAGTTTTTATTTATAATAAACAACCCCAGACAGCATGATTGCATAATATGGCATTTCTTTATTTAGCTAAAGTATTAAAAAAAAAAAAAGATCGATCAAGACTTGTGAGAATAGTGATCCAACAAAGCTTTGCTGGAGATGAATTCCACTTCAATTTCTTTATCTCATGTGCAGTGGAAGTGGTGGAATGCTTTGTTCGTGCCTGAAGAAATTATCAGGATCAACTTTGGTCTTCACATGCACCAACCTGTAGAAGTTATCCTTGAAGTACTTAGTACCAAAAACACTTGCTTCGACAAAACTTGTGTTAGAATTGTTGTTCATGCCCAAATCAAGATCCCTGTAATTCACATATGCTTCCCTTGGGTTCTTTGAGACATAAGGTGTCATGTACCTATAAACCTTCCTCGTCCAATCTATATGCTTTGCAACGTTTTCCTTTGCATCTTGCCAACCGGTATGGTACCGAATCATGAACTTGGTACCTTTTCTATGAGGGAAAGGAGTCTGAGATTCTGAAATTTGGCTCATCATTCCACCATAAGGAGTAAACACTACTGCAGGACTCTCTACTTCAAATAACTTCTCCCATAACCCTTCAAGTGCCTTTTCAGGAATGGGTTCTTTGGCATAGTCAGATTTGCCTTTGAAGTAGGTCCTGAGCAGGTTCGTTCTTTGAAGGAAAACTTCAGGAGGAGTATTATTTGAGAAGCCAGCTAAATATACGGTGGAATTGATCCAGTTTGTTTCGATACAATCTTGTCGTGTCAAACCCAATTCAGGGAAGCTGTGCTGCAATATCTGAAGAAGCCTGCTGGCATCACCAAGAAACAAGGAATTGTAAGAAGTAGCAATAGTTCTTTTACCTTGGGAGGTGACGTTGGCTGTCTGAATGCGTACTCTTATGAAAAGATCCTCGTCTAGTTTATCAGCAATTTCTTGTCATCTATAAAGGATCTTAGTTGCACCTTGTTCTAACGTCTTGGTAACGGTAAACACTGTCACGGTTGATGGTACGGGAACCAATTTTAACTTCCAGGCGGTGACAATTCCGAAGCTCCCCCCTGCACCTCCTCTGATGGCCCAGAAAAGATCTTCGCCCATGAGTTTTCGGTTGAGAAGTCTACCATGAACATCAATTAGATGTGCATCAACGACGTTGTCCGCTCCAAGGCCATATTTTCGCAACATGGCACCATATGCACCTCCTGAAATGTGCCCGCCCATACCTAAACTTGAGCAAGTACCAGCTGGGAAGCCATGAATTTTGCTTTTCTCAGAAATTCTGTAGTAAAGTTCACCATTCGTGGCTCCCACCTGAACCCACGCGCTGTTGTGCTCAATATCAACACTGATGGACCGTAGTTTTGCAAGGTCTACAACAATGAAAGATGTCTCAATTTCTGATACATAAGAGAGTCCCTCATAATCATGGCCTCCGCTACGGACTCTAAGGTGAATTCCAAGCTGCTTAGAGCAAATAACAACAGCTTGGATGTGAGATTCTTGTAAAGGAGTGATGATAAACTCAGGTTTCGGTACTGAAGGCGAGGTGAACCTGAGGTTTTGAGCAGAAGATTGTAAGACAGTAGTGAAAGAAGAGTTTTGTGGAGTATACAAGACAGTGGAAAAAGGAAATGATGTTACTGAATATTTTGAGAGACAATTTATAAACCTATCCTGAATTGGAAGTGAAACTATAAATGGAGATAGGAGTAGGACCACAAGTATTGAAAGTATGGAAGATCTTGAAGGCACCATTTTTCCTGCTTTCTTGCCTCTCTAGCTTGCCTTCGAGAATTGACGTCTCAAGGTGTTCTCTTATAGAGAGGAGCTGTGATGAGTTGACCGGAAATTGTTTTAATCCTTCCATTATCTTAGGAATATAGTATTACTCTAGCTGACATTAGAATTGAATTGTTAATCTGAACAATTGATATGTCGGCAATCTCAAATCATTAAGATCAGACTTTTTGGCCATTAAATGTCTAATTAATTAAAAATAACTCTAGCTGGTCCTGTCATGTTTATACAGGTAATTATAAACGTGATAATATTCTTTAACAGTTTACGAACAAATCATGGTCATTGTTTGAAAAGGCATGAATTGTGACTTAAATAGTTTAAAAAGTGGCTAATGAATCATGACTATGAAAGTTATTAAATAATTATTTTAATTTAAAAACTTAAATAGATGAATTGTGTTTTAAAAATAGTTTTATATTATTTTTTAATATTTTTTATGGTGAAAGTCTTTTAAATTTAAAACTTACATAGACTTATTATTAACTCTTAATTAAAAAAAAATCTGAAATTTAAACTCTTAATTAATTACTTGATTATAAAAGCTCTAAACCATGTTAAAGGCAACACTTATACAATTTACTGATGGTGATGCTGCTGGTGATTTTGAAGGTGATGATGCATGATGATGCACATTGTTTCCTAGCATATCCAGTATGGCAAAGTGCAATCAATGATTGAGAGAGTGATTAAGAAATTTGAACCGAGTTCATCAAGCAATTATTTCAATTTAAAAATTAATTTATTAAATGAAAATCCAAAAAAAAAATTATATTATTCATTAACAACACTAATATTATTCTAAGCATTTTTTTCCTGCTAAAAGTTTGGTTGGTTGCCTTTTTATGATCCGAAGACATGCTCATGATTATTGTAAAAAATTAACTATTTACTTTTCGAAAATTAAATACATTAATTCATTTCAAATAATTTCAATTTGAAAGAATCAAATGATATAAAAACAAAGGATAGATGAGTTGGTCTAATATTTAAATATTAGCTTTGTTGAATAATATGCAAACTCCAACAAATCTCTTGCTGTGGAACGAAGGAAGCGTGATTCTTATGGCACTATTTTTTTAAAAGGAATAGTGCAAGAGATACTAAGATTTTTTTCAATCACTTGAATAATAAACTAATTTTAATAAGGTTTTTTTTTTAAAGTGATTTTTATTTAAAAATTAATATATTAAAATAATTTTTTTTTATTTTAAAATTTTTTTGTATCATCTCGTCCAAACAATTTGAAATCATAAAAAATTAATTTAAAATAAAAAAAAATTAAAAACACTTTTTAAATACAAAACTAAACCTCTTTTTTGAGACTGCCTTCATAAATTTCATTTACAATTATTCTGCATGCTAAATTTGAGAGTTGGTGAAGTTATGCCAGTGGCAGACGGGTGAGTGACGCATTATAACACCTTGTATTTTTTTGGCCACTACCTTGATGGCCTCTTTTTTTAATTAATTTTTCAGTTTTGAGTTTACCCAAAGTAACTTCAAAGAAGAAATTTATTTGAGCCAAAACAACATTATTGAAAATTAACAATTGTGATGCACAAAGAATTGGATTCGCTCTCTATAATATCTTAGAAAGAAAATACTCCTTTTTTTATTACAAAAAATAATATTAATCCAATATAAGGTGAGGATGATACTGCTAGCATTGCATAATTGAACTGTAATGAATTCCTCTTACAGTTCAATGTGACAGAGGTGAAAGGTGCATGCACGTTGTCAAAGCAATAAAATCGAAAAGTTGCCTAAAACCACATCATAATAACATTATTATAGAAACAAGTAATCTCAGATTTGGCAAGTTTGACCGTTATGGAAATGATTCGGTTAAACTTAATGTATCAAAAAACTCCTTCGTCATCATATCAATGAATCGCATGAAAGTTGGAAATGTGTCCGGAACTTGAACCAATCTTTCTTGCGTGCATACAAGAACAGCCCTAACCTTTTTTTCTTATTCCAGGCTTCCTATGAATATTTTTCATGGAAGTGCTGCAATATGTACATGACTGCAAGTCCAATGAGTGGAAATTGAACCCAGCTAGTTGTACTGTGATTAAACATGCCCCACGCTCAACTACCCTTCTTCATTATTATAAAACTAAGTGCGTAGGAGGGTATATAGTCTTTTGGAAAGCCAATCATGCATGCCCAACTAGCAAAATAAGTAAAAAATTACAAATGAATAATGACTGTAGCATTATATATATATCTCATAATTAATCTTTCATACAGGATGACAACCAGAAAAAAGGCTAATGTTCAGGTGATACTTGATAGTCTTCATGCATTTTTTCACCAAAAACGATGTTACAGCTCATAGCAACCAAAATAATACTATGTCTAGCTTAATATGTCTAGCTTAATTTTTTTGAGTTAAACTGGATTTTTGATATTATAGTGACGAAAAGTTTAAAGACTTTCACTTTGTTAAAGAATAATATAAAATTATTTTTAAACTCATGTAACATACTACTTAAGCTTTCAAACTAAAGGTAAAGAATATCTGGCATTGGAAATTCACCGAACTCTTATGGAACTCAAGATACTTCTGGTAATCCAGCTGATTTTATTTTATTTTTTGAAATAACCGATTTTACCAAGTGATTGCAGTGCTTTCGTTGGTTAATCTATTCTGTTAATTAATCACCTATGCATCCCCACATGAAAAAAAATTGAAACTATAATTAATAAGACATCTTAGATAATAATATAAATCATATCTTACTACCTCACCTAACAGTTTAAGTTGTTAGGTTGAGATGGTTCTTTGACATGGTACCAGAACTTTAATGACTAAACGGTCACGCATTTGAATACTACCATCCCTATTTATTTGATAAAAATCAAGCAAAGATAATGTGGGTCTGTACAAGTTTTAAACTTAAAGGGCTTTTACTTGAGGGAGTGTGTTAGAAAATGATATAAATCATATCTTGAAACCTCATCTAACAGCTTAAACTATTAAGTTAAAATGGTTCTTTCACATACAAGTATAATATATGGCAGCAAGAATTGCAGAACAGCAGCAATTACAAAAAGGAAAATAAAGTTGGAGCTGCTTTCTTTTTTTCTTTTTTTTTCTTTTTCTCCTTTTTCAGTTACAAGGAAAGAGATAGCTAGCCTTTAGGGAAGGGGCAGTGGGGATTTGATGTTTCCCCCTTTTCAGCTGCTATCAGACTATGATGAAAATGATGTATCCTCAAATAAGTGTGAAAATGATGCTCCCTCTTAGAGCATTATCTCCTTCGATCTTGTGCCAAATATTAAATGATCTAAACATGAATGGAAGATTTTGAGATTGCTTACAAAATCAATCACATTCAGTACCAATTTCAATGTCATAGTCAATATCTAGTTGCACCAAATTGGTTACATGCAGAGAACATACATTGCCAAGATGATGTTATATAGGATTAGCTCAATATCTACAAGACAACTCGTGAGAATTGAATTCTTGAACACAAAGCCAAAGCAGCGAAAGGAGGATAATGATTCCTTCCAGATTTTCCGTTCTTTCAATACTTTAGTTCTTGTGTTAACACCATCTCGGATGGGTTCACATCCAATTCAGGATCAGGATAGGTTTCTACAGTGTCTCTCTAGAAATTCTGAATCGTCCTTTCCTTTTTCCACTGTCTTGTATTCTCCTATTAACTCTTCCTTCACCGCTATTTTACGTTCTTCTGCTCAAAACCTCAGGTTTACATTGCCTTCCATGCCGAAACCTGAGTTTATCTTTACTCCTTTGGAAGAATCTCACATTCAAGCTGCTGTAATTTGCTCAAAACAGCTTGGAATCCACCTTAGAGTCCGCAGTGGAGGCCATGACTATGAGGGACTCTCTTATGTTTCTGAAACTGATACACCTTTCGTTGTTGTTGACATTGCTGAGCTTCATTCTATTAGTGTTGATATCGACAATAATAGTGCATGGGTTCAGGCAGGTGCCACAAATGGTGAACTCTACTACAGAATTGCTGAGCAAAGCACAACTCATGGCTACCCGGCTGGTACCTGCACAAGTTTAGGTATTGGTGGGCACATTACAGGAGGTGCATATGGCTCCATGATGAGAAAATATGGGCTTGCTGTAGACAATGTCATTGATGCGCGTATAATTAACGTTCATGGAAGAGTTCTTGATCGACAAACTATGGGAGAAGATCTATATTGGGCAATTAGAGGAGGTGGAGGAGGCAGCTTCGGAATAATTACTGCTTGGAAGGTAAAATTGGTTCCAGTACCATCAACTGTGACTATATTTACAGTTACCAAGTCCTTAGAGCAAGGTGCTACTAAGCTCTTATTTAGATGGCAACAGGTTGCTGATAAACTTGACGAGGATCTCTTCATCAGAGTCAATATACAGACAGTTAATGTCAGTAACAAAGGTGGAAGGACTATAACGACTTCCTATGATGCCTTGTTTCTTGGTGATGCCAACAGACTTCTCCAAGTAATGCGACAAAGCTTTCCTGAACTGGGTTTGGCAAGACAGGACTGTATCGAAACAAGCTGGATCAATTCTACTGTATATCTTGGTGGCTACACCATCAATACATCTCCTGAAGTTTTACTTCAAAGAAGAAATATATTGAAGCACTACTTCAAAGCCAAGTCAGACTTCGTTAGACAACCTATACCTGAAACTGCTCTCAAAGGGTTATGGGAAATAATGTTAGAAGAAGACAATCCAGCTATAGTTCTTACCCCTTATGGTGGAAACATGGGCAAAATTTCCGAATCTCAGACTCCTTTCCCTCATAGAAAAGGTACCTTGTTCATGATCCAGTACTTGGCCAATTGGCGAGATGCGAAAGAAAATGTTAGAAAACATACCGATTGGACTAGGATGGTTTACAGGTACATGAAACCTTATGTTTCCATGTTTCCAAGACAAGCATATGTCAATTACCGGGACCTTGATTTGGGAATAAACAAGGAGACGAACACAAGCTTTCCAGAAGCAAGTGTTTGGGGCACTAAGTACTTCAAGGATAACTTCTACAGACTGGTACGGGTGAAGACCAAAGTTGATCCTGACAACTTCTTCAGGCATGAACAGAGCATCCCAACTCTTCCACATCATATGAGGAAAAGAAATTGAAGAGACATTGGTCAAGGACAGAGAAAGGTTCCTTGGAGGATCACAGTAGTGTCTAGTTTCTGACCTCAATTTCTTTCAATAGTTTATCTTTCTAGATTATGTTAAATAAAAGTTGTTGATGCTGCAGTAAGATGTTGCAAGAAAGTACATACTCGATATGATTTTAGTGATGTTGAACTTTTCTATGTTGCATAATGCTTATAGTATTAATGTTATCACCAAAGAAAAAAAAATAGAACTGTTAAACATGGTTAAAACAATGAGATAATTAAACATTTAATGCATTAAATGTGTGATTAGAAAAATATGAAATTCCTTAGATTTTTAATCATTCCTATAATTATATTATATCAGTAATGTCACAAGTCAATGTCTCATTGCACAAATCAGATAAATTAAGATAATGCAGAGTAATAATATATGCTAAGATAATGTCAGGATTAGTTAGCTCAACTTCAGGGTCAATTTCTTCCATTCCTTAAATTCTTCTGTCCATCCTACACCTATCTCCGTTTATAGTTTCGCTTCCAATTCAGGACAGTTTTCTAAAGAGCCTGTCAAGAAATTCAGAATCAGCCTTTCCTTTTTCCACTATCTTGTAAACTCAAGAAAACTCTTCATTCACTACTGTTTTACATTCTTCTGCTCAAAACATCAGGTTTACGTTGCCTTCCGTACCAAAACCTGAGTTTATCTTCACTCCTCTGAAAGAATCTCTCACCCAAGATGCCATTACTTGCTCTAACAAGCTTGGAATTCGCCTTAGAGTCCATAGTGAAGGTGACGACTATGAGGGACTCTCTTGTACCCTTTGATGAGTAGTTAAGAGTATAAATATTCGAGGGATATTTTGGGTCTTTTCATATATTAATTAATGATAAGTTTTAATTGGTTTGAGTTTTTTAATTCAGGTATTTTTAATTTTATATATGTAGTTTTATTTTTCAAGTAATGATTTTATTAATCAATGCATATATTTTTAACATATTAAAAAGAATTGGAAAAAAAAAAGACGTAGTAGAATGGTAGAATTTATTTTAAATATATATATATATATAAGGGTAAAATCCATTAAAAAACAAAGTACAGGGGTAAACAAGGTATTAACCCATTGTTATTAGTTAAATACAAGTCCACAGTAAATTGTAAACTGTCTCTAGGTCCACAA
>Ga0307513_10005047_pt1 | contig 17478 bp, 8 predicted proteins | sample 15_EM_MG_FD_202174 | JGI IMG/M metagenome (GOLD analysis project Ga0307513, IMG submission 202174) | Populus trichocarpa ectomycorrhiza microbial communities from riparian zone in the Pacific Northwest, United States - 15_EM | ecosystem: Host-associated > Plants > Roots > Unclassified | place... | reverse complement strand
CTCCATAAGGAGCTCTTAAAAGGTGTTAACCCGACCATCCAAAATTATCAAGGAAAGAGATAAACAATGGGTGAACGATGGGTCGTATAGGTTAAACCCTTAAAAATTAGGGTTTTTAATTTGAGATCTAATAGATTTCATTTAAATCTCTATTCTTCCAATTGTTTTTAATTGCACCCGTAACTACTTTCCAAACTCTTAATTTCATGTAATTTCACCTCTGCCAAACTCAATCATCAGCCCCAAAGTTTAACACCATTTTCATCTTGATCATTGGTTTTCGATTTGTGCACTTAGACCCTTAACTTATAATTAAACTTATAATTCTTTTTAATTTAGCCCTTGATTTGGTTAATTTCAGCCCTTGAAGTCTCACGCTTTTTATGATTTGGTCCTTGATTTTGAATTTCTTCAATCAAACCTCTAATTAGTTATCAAATTTTTTTCTCTCATAATTTAGCCCCTGATTTTACTAATTAAACTTTTCAAAGTCCAATTTTAGTTCCCAAACTTCAATTTCTTCCAATTAACACCCGAATTCACTCCAAAAATTGATTTCCTTACAATTAAGTCCTTAATAAAATTAATTAAACCTTTCAAAATTCTCATTGAGTCCTTACTCATCCAAATTTGTATTTCTTTACCCTCAATAAAAATATTTCCATCGAATGGGTCTTTTTTGTAGACTTAGATTGTAAGATACTGACCCGATATTGAAAATACATTCTCTCCAAAATTTCAAAAAAAATCCTAAAACTTCCTTATTTCAAAAATACAAAAATGTCTTTTTTCAACAATTTTATCAAATATCAAGATGTAGAATTACACAGTAAGATACCGACTCGATATAAAAAATACCTAGTTTTTCTCTGAAATTTAAAAAAAAATAAAACAATTCCTCATTGAAAACACATAGAAAATTAATATGTTTTTATTTACGTGCATAAAGCCAAATTTTAAAAGGTTTTCATGCATATTTTTATAAAAAACCAAAAATTGTATTTTTTTCATGTTTTGTTTTTTAAATACAAAAAGGGTATCATAACTAGTTTATGGTTACCTATTAGGATTTAATCAAAATTTTAAAAATACCAAAAAAATAAAATTTTCAATTAATATATGTGGTACGAACTTCATAACGTAATGCATACTCTCGGTATTAAATTAAATGAATTAATAGCAATATATGTTAGGAATTAGCTGCAGACTTTCTTATTTAAGAGTATAAAATTACACTGTAAAGTGCATCTTGAAGATACAAAGTAGAAAATGAATGTGATGCTAAAATTTAGTCTGATAAAGATTTCCTCACGAAAAGAGATCCGTCTTGAAACTTAGACAAGATCAATGAATAGAAACATAATCTAGAAAAACAATCAATGAACAATGTAACTTACCATAAGTAGTGTGCATTGGACAATGGATTGAAAGGCTTCTACATTAATGAAAAAGGTCTCCTACCTTAATTTCTACATTATTTTCTATACACACAATCGGGCAGTGGTTTCAAAGGCTTCTATCTATCCTGAAAATCCTAAGATTAGAAAAGATCTACCTATGCAACTCATTGAAGATCCTCTAAACCATGCATATCGATGGCCATGCGAAGGAGATTTTCTATCTTTCATATTACCTCTAGCATATATAGTCATTTAGATAAATAATTAAAAAAAAATACAAAATTTGTTTTTGCTGGCATCCGTATATGGTTTGAATCGGGAGCACATGTTCTTAAATGCAGTAGTCAAACAAGTGTATTTTTTTTCTTCATTCAAACTATATAAAGCAAAGTCACGAGGACTCTATTGTTTTAATTATTTTCATTATATTGCCGCGTTGTTCTAATGTGGACGAAACATACTTGGACTTGGTTGAGTAAGTCTTTCCATACTTTTTAATTTGAGGGGTATAACTTAACTAGTTAGATTCTAGATTTGCATTTTAAAAGTCACTAGTTCGAGTCTCACAAACCTTAGTATCACTGGAGGCTTACATGGTCGTTAATTTCAGGGCCTATAGGATCAGTTGAAGTACGCGCAAACTGACCTGAACACCCACATTAATAATAATAAAAAAAGTCTTTGAACACTTTTTAAGTGGAAACTATTTCAACCTGCTTTACAAAATAGTATGGATTCATCTAAGATAATAATTAAATTATGTTATTCCTAACTTGAGGGAAGTCCAATTCTTTGAGGTAGATTTGATAATTAAAAAGAGTTGCTTCATCTTTTTTTATAACTTTTTTAGTCTGTTTGGGAGTCTGTAAATTGAATTTAATTAATTAAGAGGATTAAATGAATTTAATTAAGAGATATTCTTGTACTTTATAAGATATGTTATTAATCTTTCATTTCTTCTTCTTTTTTATTGTGTTTTTTGCCTGAATCTTTTCTTTTCTTTTTATTTCTGAAACAAAAATAATTTAATTTTTTTTAAAAAAATAATCAAGATTAATTATTCTATTCATTTCTATATGTATTCTAAATAATATAACTGGATTTAATTACATGATTCAATATTTTATTTCAAACATAAAATTATAATAAATTATAAATTGTATTCACTCCAGCAATATTGTTTCCAAAAAAGATATATGACTTTAGATTTTGAAATCAATATCTAGAGAATTCATTTTCTTTTTTTGATGAAAGAAGATTTATTTCCTTAAATTCACTATATCAATATAGATGATGCCCTATAAAATCATTCTAAAATGAGATTTAGTGCTAATCGACACATAAATTTGTCCAAGGATATTAATTTGTTTTTTTTTAAAACAAAATCCTCACGATCTTAAACTCAAATTGTTTGAACAAAAACGTTCATTCCTTCAAATCCGCATTGCATTTTTTCTGGTCTTGAAAAAAGTTATTTTAACCAATATAGATCTACTGAACATTATCTCAATTCTAAGATCAACTACAAAACTTGTTTGTTTTTATTTTTTAAAAATATTTTAAAAAGAATTTGATTTTTTTACTTTAAATTAATATTTTTTTTGATATTTTCAAATTGTTTTAACATACTAATTTCAAAAATAACTTTTTTTTAAAAAAATATATTATTTTAATATATTTTCAAATAAAAAATATTTAAAAAAACTACTGATACTGTAATTCCAAATACAACTGTAAGGTACATGTTGTGCACTCCGTCTTCCACCACAGATGCCCTACATCACAAGTAGTCTAAATTAACCAATCCGCAGCAGGCATAAGGCATTCTAAGCTGTCTTGTCCCATCCTTTGTACTGATCACCAAGCCCCATTTTCAAGACCTTCTAGTTCACCAGGCCACCACTGGCAAAGTCTTTATGGTCTCCATCCCCTCTGCAATACTAGTCCAACAATCAAAATGAATGGTTATTCCAAGATCAAAATCTTTGGCGCTGCCAATTCAAGATCCATAGACTTTTCAGATCTTTCCTTGGCATTTCCTGAGCCCACAAAATCCAACACAAGCACCTCCCTCGAACACCAAGAGAGCGAAACCAAGATCATAAACCAGGACATCAACACCATGAACGTAATCCGTTCTGGCACCACCTCCGCCACCACTCAAGATTCACTCTCAGTTCTTGAAGATGATCAAGAAAACGATGTTGAAGAGAGGTTTAGCATGAAGCTGAGGAGGAACCCTTCGGTTTCTTCATCAGCTTCTGCAGTGAAGAAAGCATTCTCCATGAGAAGATCTACTTCGGTGTCAGAAGCGTATTGCAGGATCCATAACCAATCTATGACATCTGCATCACCCATCCATGATGAAGATGATACTTTGGACACAATGAAGTCAACAAGATCTGTGAAGAAAAAACATAGCAGAGGCAGGATCCTCGGAGCGTGTAAGAAACTTTTTGGGCTTTAGCAAATTTCTGCCATTTGTTTAATTCCAGTTATTGGGCTCATCATATCATTCACTTTGCTTCCTTTTTTTTTCCCAGTAAAATTTTGAATGCTGTAACTGTTGGAGATACTGAAGTAGCATATATCATCTATTCAATTAAGCTACATGGTTGATTCATATTTTTGTTCTCTACAATCGATCCATTTGGAGTAAGAAATGATGTTTTTTTTGTTTTTAATATTATTTACGTGTTAATTAGAATTAAAATTTAGTTTTTAAAAGCTTTATTTCTTTTTATATATTTGTTATATACTTGGATGGATTTAATAATTTTTTACATGATAATTCCAAACTTTGAAGTAAAATCAAAGGAAATGAGTTCATCTTTTTAATCACAAGCCAACCTTTTGGGATTAATAAATAGATACACTAATGGAGTAATGGTTTCTCTAGAATTATACAATAAATTAAATAATCCCTTTAGTCTTGCAAACTAATTAATTCATTCATTGAATAGTCAACTTTAATTTAATGTTTTTTCCCCTTAAAATTAATGTCTCTTTTCATCTACCTTTTCATATTATTTACCTCTTCGTTTTCAATTTCTTAAAAAAAAATTATATTAGAAAATAACATGAAATGGACAACTTTAATTTAATATTATTTTTTTTCTAAAAATGTCTCTCTTTTCTTCAACCTTTTCATATTATTTACATTTTTTTTATTATTTAAAACAAAAAAAGAGGTTAAATTAGAAAATAACATGAAATGGACAACTTTAATTTAATATTATTTTGTTCTAAAAATGCCTCTCTTTTCATCGACCTTTCATATTATTTACCTTTTCTTTTTCTATTTCTTCTTCTTCTTCTTCTTCAAAAAAAAAAAAAGGATTAGCCTGAAATGGACAACTTTAATTAATATTATTTTGTTCTAAAAACGTCTCTTCTCATCAACCTTTCATGTTATTTACCTTTTCTTTTTCTATTTCTTAAAACAAAAAAAAAGATTAAATTATAAAGTAACATGAAATGGACAAAAAGAACAAATTAAGTAGTTTTTTTAAAACTAGAGGGATCATTGAATTTAATTTACAAAACTAAAGAGACTGAATTGTAATTTATTCTACACCAATCTCAATTTTGTTTCGACTTATGGGCAAGGAGCAATAATGCTGGTCACCACAGAAATTTAACCAGTTGGATGAGACTTAAAAAAATAATTTTATATTTAATCCGAGTCTACATTAAAATACCATCAATAATTCAATCTTTAAGGGAAAATGCAAGTACATTTTGTAATTGCACTGTATCATTTTGTACTTATAAAAATTATGAAGACTAATATTTTTGGGTTTTTTAAAACATCTATATGCAGTGAAAATAATAAATATAGAATTTCTTTGGGAGTCTTAATGATCATGTTAGACAAATCTAGAGTTGTTTATAATTTATACAAAGATTATCTTAAGATCAAATGTTTTTTTGGCTTTGAATAGTTACTTTAAAATTAGATTATCGCAAACTATAAGTTGACTAAAAGTCCGATCTCTAACGGTAATTCACATGAATCACCAATAAAAAAATTTGTAAACCCTTTTAGGAGAGAGTGATTGATATACCTTTGAGTGTAGCTCTTTTCTTTTGTATTTTAGGTATTTCTTTACTCACAGAAAATAAAAAACATAACTTTCTAATTATAGAAAAACTTAAAAATCCTATAAATGATAAAATATTAATTTACCCCTTAAATAATATCACATATATTACTTTAGGTTAATTTTAGAAATTTATTCAATTAAGTTCTCACTTCATTGTATCTAGGTCTAGAATTATAATAATCTGTATTAATTACGTTTCAGTCCTCTATTTCTAAAATTTATTTATAATCAAGTCATATTTGATTAATCATCACATTTTAATTTCTGACTAATGACTCTTATGTGTGTGACCCATTAGGTTCCCTAATAAGTTGACCTAAATATAAATCACAATTCTAAATAAAATAGGATTAAATAAATTAAACAAATTAATTTATTATCAATTAAACAAAATAATTTATTATCAATTCAACAATTGATTGATTTATATTTGAAGATCAAGTACAATATCTACTAATCTGTTATGATCCCTTAAATATTGAGAAAGTTATAAGTGGTTTGACTTAACTTTTCGATGGTCAGTTTCTAAATGTAATTATTATCCCATCATCATCAATGTTTTGATTTAGACATTATAGCATGAAGTGTGACTATTATGTCAAATCATGTTTGTTCTCAATACCATAGTCATTAATTCTTTGAATAAGATTTGAATATCTTTTCAAATCTCATTCCACCTTGCACAATGATTTACAATCAATACTATTCAAGAACAAATGAAACATTTTTTCTAATTCACGTTGGGTGATAAATCCTCTTTTGATTACTTAAATACCTTTATATAGTTCATGTTATACCAAATATATGCTCATTTGTTACTGTTGATTAGGATAACGTATAGCAAGTTCAAAACATAACACTTCTTATATAAGATAATTAGTGATCTCAAGTCTAAGAATCACTTACAACCATCACGTGAGCCTTTTCATAAACACATGTGTTCTCTCCATATAAAATCCTCATGTGAGCCAGTTCAGTATACATGTCATTCGACAAACAGCAACATATTAGTTCTAGGTATCTCTCATACCTCAGCTTATGAGAACATCTGCTTTTTTTTATTAAGAAAAAAACATAATATGTATCAGTCTCAATAACTTTAACTAATATCCAGTCTTAATAGAACATTGACCATGAACATTTTAGAAGCAATGTTTTGATGCAATATGAATCTCATAATTTTAACAACTTTATAATTTGTTTTGCAAAGTATTTTTGTTCCAAGAACTTTATCTTTACTCTAATTTCTTTAATAAAATATTATATTCATTAATAAGATATTTGATGAATATTAAAGATAAAAAGGCCTTTATTAGGAAATTAAATATATTTACATGAACAAGGTTAATGCCACGTGTATCCAACCGATTGACTACAATGCCTATACAGTAATAGACACAACATTATATGTGAAAATTGGAAGTGAATATTGTATGGAAACTTGGAACCGAATATTATGAAGCATAGTTAGCTGGAGAAAGTTTTTTAAAATATGGTTAATGGGTTTTTTTTAGGTTAAATTAAAAGTAAGATCTACTCACTTTTAAGGTTAAAATATTATTGAAATTTAATCTTCAACATAAATTCTTTAATAAGGAACATTAACATGATATAAGCAGATTATGAGTAAATGAGAAATTGATTCCAAAGAATTCTTGGTTGACATATTTTAGAGAAACTCAAAACATTCTTAAAACTCATATCCCACATATAAACAAAAAAAAAAAAACAAGTTTTCCTTATTGTTTATATAGTGAAAAGGTGAGAAATTAAAATTTGATCAAAAAAAATTGAAGCTTTTAGAGGGGAGATAACCTAAGCAAAGTGGAATTTGAGCTTAAACCCACACACTCGCATCAGCCCGACTCTGCTTGGGCTGTGCCTGGACTTGAGTTTGTTGTAACATAAATTATTTTTTGCAACTTAGTTTTGGGCTTGATTTAGGTTTATGAAGAATTATTTTTTCTAGCTCATTGTCTTGTTCAGTCCATGAATTAAGTCTAATCAATTTCTTCAGTTTTATTCAGAACTAACTTTGCATAAACTAGATAGTTTTTTGGACAATTTTTCCAGCTCTTTAAAACCAAAGGACAACAAAAATTTTAGAGATGAGAGGACTTAATCAAAGTGGGCTTTAAGCTTCAACTCATACACGCACACAATACCCAACTTGACTCGTGCTCTAGTAGGGTTTAGGTTTGATGAGAGGACATAATAATTTAATGAGAGGACCAAACTAAACTTTATAAACACTAGTTTAATTTTTGGATTTTTTTTTTAAATTAGTATGCACTTGTTATGATAAACTAAACAATCCATACTCATTAGTCTAATTTTTGGATAACATGATTGTCACACTAGATTCAAATACTTACTTGAAAAAGAGTTTGGGTCGTTAAGTCATTAGGTCACATAGTTATATTAAAACAAAAACATTTTATTCTTTTTTTACAAGATATTGATCCGGTTAGGTTTGAATCGGCTTTGGTCAGGTCAACCAAGTTATTAAAATTTGACTAACTCAAACTAGTCGAGTCAAAGTATTGTTTGGTTCAATGAAAATCCTGGTTCGGGTCAAACTTTAAATCTCAAGTTTCTCGAGTCAACCCAATATAATCTATCGAATTTAATAACCATGTTTGAAACTGATACAGACATATCTACCTATTTATAATCCAAAATCTATATTAACAATACATTACTTATATCATTCGAGTATTTTGTTTTGGTTTCATTAATTTCCTTGCACAAGATTTTTTTTAGCACTTAACTAGATAATTGCCCGCACTACACTATGAGTCGAATTAGATTTTTTTGTTTAACATAAAAAATATCCAGGTGTCGTTAATAAAAAACAAACTGAAACATTATGAAGCTTAATTCAAAATCAATCCAATATTGTAGGATAAAATTAAAAAAATTTAAAAAAGGACATAAATACCCACCCAAGTCAACTAAACAAACTTGTGACTTGGATCGTGAGACCATGATAACCTCATAGAATGCAAACTAAAATAAATTTTAAAGCCTAATTCTCAGTCAATATAATATTAAAGAATAAGATTGAAAACAAACCAACTAAAAAAAGAAAATAAAAAACCCAAATCAACCGGCTTAACTTGCGACCTAGGTAGAAAGACCGTGATAATCCTATAGAAAGCTAATAAAAATAAATTATAAAGCTCATTTCCAAATCAACCTAATGTTAATGGACTAAATTGAAAATAAGATAAAATAAAAAAGGATGAAAAGAATGACCCAAGTCCACCCGGGTTATCCTGTCAAACTCTGGTGAGGAGACCGAGATAAATTCATAGAAAGCAAATAAAAAAATTATAAATTCCAATTCCTAATCAACCTAATGTTGAAGGATGAAATTGAAACAAAAATGAATCAAAAAAAGAAAAAAAAAACCGAGTCATCTTGGCTAACGCGTAAAACTCGCAACCCGAGTCATGAGATCATGATAACCCCATAAAAAGGAATTCAAAAAATAATTATGATTATAAATCCTAATTCCTAATTAATCAAATATTGAAAGATAAAGTTGAGAAAACAATAAATCTAAAAAACAAGAAAAAAAACCTGAGTCAACATAGCTAACCCGTGAAACTCGCAACCTGAGTCATAAGACTATGATAACTCAATTGAAATCAAATTATAAGAAATTGTAAAGTCTAATACCCATTAAACTTATTTTGGAAGGATAAAACTGAAAAAAAAACATAAGTTGAACACTTAAAAAAAAAGTTCTAATTTTTTTTTAGGACTAAAGTGAAAAATACCTTGGCATTTTATTATTCAATGCTACAGAGAAATGTTGAGTTTTAGTATATTACTAGGTTTTGGGCTCGTGCTTTACTGCTGGTCGGATAAAAAACATATAATTATATTAAAAATATAAAAAATGTTATTTTTGCCTATATGCGATGACATATTGGAAATGATGATTAAAGACTCGACCAATGTATTAGAATAAATTAATTGACCATAATAAACATTAATAAATGAAAAAAGAGAAGTTGGTGTGACTTGTTCGACCAAGCAGACAAACAACAAACTAGCTGCCTAACTCAAATGGTGATCTGTTTAAAAAAAATTATTTGTCATTCTAGTCTTGTCTAACTCTAGCTTAAATATGAAAATAAAGAACTATCAAATGATTAAACTAGAAAAAAAACTGAGGGGGTGAAATGAAAAACAAAGATAAATTATATTGATTCGAGTTAACATTTGAAATTTACAACTTGGGTATTGGACATGACCATAATGAGTTAACCGAACTAGATAATTTATCTTTATTTTTTCTTCCCATATTCTCTTCCTAGTTGGACCCTCATTGGGTTTTAACCACAAATCAGATTAAATCTAGAAGCAAATAAAAAAGTTATGAAAGAATTTAAGTTAAAACTTTAAGAATATGTCATGCTTTATTGATCACAGTCATCTTTAATCAACAAACAAAATTTAGAACCCATGTCAATATATGATCCCAATCAGGTATAATTTTCTAATCTAAGCGATAAAAAAAGATGAAATTATTTTTTTCAATGATAACATAGGGCTAAATTACATTTTGTTTTTGAAATTCAGGGGTAAAATGCATTAAAGAAAGCCTACATGTTGTGTCACAACCCGTCAAATCAGGGATTCACATCAAGAGCTCAACGAGGTCTAATATTTTATTTAATAAATTTATGTTGCACCTAAATAAAGTGTAAAAATAATTGCAAAAAAAAAAAACCCTTCAAAAAGCCCAGGTGCGCTTGCTAAACGACCTAATGTATTTGGGCATATGAAAAAAAAAGCCCAGGTCGCATGCTTGGACCCTATATTTTTTTAAAGAGTGGACAAATTGTCTTCTGTCTACCTATAATTTCTTTTTCTCAACCCATTTTAACCAATAACACCTTATAAACAACAACACAACAACTAGAATCAGTTTATCAACCTAAGAAACTTTAAAAACGACCCCCAAAACATGAAATCAAACGGGATTAGATTTTTCTTCCTCAACATTGATCTTCTTTTTCAGGTAATATCGAGGTTTGAAACAATAACCATTCAACTTCTTTTATCAGATGAAACCTGTGGACACCAACATCAACCAATTTAGTGGCTGAAATATGTAAAAATAGTAATTTTCTCTTTATATGCTGAAATCTAGTGGAGATTTCTCTCTCCTTGAAAAACCATAAACTTAAAAATAAGAAAAATAGAGTTGTATATCAAAAAGCATAAGGGACCGAAATGGTTTAATTTTATAAATTAAGGTATTATAATGTATTTCTTACGCCAACTATAAATACACTAGTCATTTTCAGTGCCTTTTCTAAGTTGATAATTTATTTTTCAATTTCGTCCCTAAACAATAAAATTGATGTAATTGGATGCTAATTTTGAAACTAAAAAACACAATTTTTTTTAAAAAAGCTACTAGACCAAAGTGAAAAAAAATTAAATGGCACTAGTCCAGTTCACGGTGCTTTATGAGTGCTTAAATAGTGTTTAATGGAATGTGAATGGTTCCTCCCTCGAGAAGTCGGGCCTTTCAGGTATAGGTGGAGTCTTGCGAAACAATAATGAGATTCTTCTTGGTATTTTCTCCTTGTCAACTGGGATTTTAGACTCCAATGTAGCCGAGCTGAAAGCAGTCGTCAAAGTTATTGAATTATCGGTCTCTAATTATCGCCTGCACCATAAACACATTATTATTGAATCTGACTCTACCAATGTCATTAGATGGATGAAGAACCCACATAATAGGCCTTGGCTACATCATAATCATTTCTTCTCTATTCAGAATAGCTTCACTCATTCTTTTCGTGAGAGTAATCACATGGCAGATCACATGGCCAAACAAGGAGTGTTTAGAAACACTGAATTTGTCGTTTGGCTCTAATTTTTGCTTGATATGCGGGTTTTCTATTTCTTTAATTTCTGGTTGCGGCTCTTGGGGAAACTGGATTGTTTCTCAGGCTGGTTGCGGCTCTTGGGGAAACTGGATTGTTTCTCAGGCTGGTTCGGGCTCTTGTAGTTTTTGATGGCAAGTTGCAGGATCCTGTATGGTGCATGCCAATGATATGTAGATTGCTCTGTTTCTAGAAAGAAGTTGAATCATCAAGATCTTCAGAGGCAATTCGAGTTTGTCAGATCTTTGTCTTGTGTGCAACTTCTTGGTAGCAGAATCTGATGTTGCAGGTTTAGGGGGGGTTCTTTGATGGTCTTGTTTTTGCCTGCTCTGGTTTCTCTGTTTTAGTGTGGCGCGCGATCCTGCTTCTCTACTTGTTAAGGTGTCAAAGGCTAATCTCTGGAGAGGCCATGGCTGGCTCCTGCAATTGATATCAATTTTATTTCGGTTTAAAAGAGGAAAGATGGAAAGAATTTGTTTTAATTCAAATCTTGGATCAAGGTGGAAGTCTACTTGGCAATTCATCCTGGTGTGGCATCAATTCTGCATCTTTTAGCTGCTATTTGTAATTTTTGGTTTCTTGGTCTGTTGATCATTTCATTTCATAATTCTGCTAAACTTGAGCTGTAAGCAGACTTTCTATGTATTTTATGTCTTCCCCGCAGATCTTGGCATCTTCTAATGCAATATTATATTTCTCAAAAAAAAAAAAAGTGTTTGACACTCAAAATATGCTTGTGCTTTAGCATATTTAGTTGTAATAATTTTCTTGGTAGAGTACAAAACAAACAAAACACATGATGATTTGTCTTTTTTTGATGAATACATGATGATTTGTCTATTTCCAATTTTGCTTCATGTGATCTCTGACTCTAATTACCATGTCACATGAACGTTATGGAATTGGATTCTTAGAGATCTATATATTAACATAAGGCTTTTGGCCTCCATCTCAATAATAGGTTAAATATATAATGATAATTATTCTAAGATTTACAATTATATGATTAATTGTCAAAAAAAAAAACACATTAACTATAATTACATTATTCTTTTATCTCTCTGTTTTTTTTTTTTTTTTGAAGTTACACCAGTAATCCTTTTTTTTTCCCCTTTTTATCCAGGTAAATTATTTTTAAATACAAATCCAATAAATTTTTGGTTGTGCATATTAAAAAAATAATAACTTATTTAACTTTAATATAATATAATATTATTTATAATTTCAAAGGGTTGGTTTGGGGACCAAAAGTTTAACCAAACGGGAAAATTGGTTTTGGGTCGGTGGGAACAATAAAAATAGGCAAATGGATGTACAGAAAATTACAAGATACTCAAATCTCGATAATCTACCATTTAGGCTTAATTAGGAAGTAAAAATCAGAATCATCAATGGCATACTACTATCTGATGGTATAGCTGCAAAGTTTTCTTAAGCAGGAGCAATCTCCATTACTGGCAAAGAGACTGAAGGAGGAAAACCTCGTTCTCAAGAACCCTATCCCTCTAATAATGGGAATTTGTCTTTGCTATCTTATAATCCTTATCACTACTATATATAGATATCAACTTGGTCTCCCCTTCAAATTCCCACTACAGTCTTCTTCTGTTCTTAGTCAATATTCATATTCTTAGTTCGCTGCAAACCTTGAAGTATGTCCTCCATGGAAGCTGCCAATAAGGTGGTGATGAAGTGGTTGCAGCCTGAGAATGGACAAGATCAGAGAAGAAAGAAGACCATCGATGATCTGTACAAACAAATCGATGACATGAAGAAACAGTACGACAAACAAGTTGATGCCATGAAGAAGAAATTCGACTACGATAACCATCTTCTTCATCAAAGGTATTCTATTGCAGCAAAAGAGCTTGTTCTCTTCAGGAGAGCATACTATGATTTAATGGAGAAAGTTCAGCAGCAGAATAATCCAAGTTCAAGCTGTCAATTCTCCCCTAAAAATGAACATCGTCAGAAGAATATTAATGTTCATGAAGGCCCTGTTACACCATCTCCATCTCCATCACCATCGCCAACACAGCCTCAGCTTATTGTTATTGATGATGACGATGATGTTGATGTCACCAAGGTTGAATTCTCTGTAAGGTAGAGGAGAAGGTTTTTTCTTTTTTTCAACATTTAGTTGTTAGAATCTTGTTATCCCAACTCATTTCGTGCGTAATGAATTTAATGACTGTTTTATTTTATCCAAGTTGTTGAGTTTTTAGTATCGATCTGCGATTGTTTTACAATAAATTTATAATTAACTTCGAATAAAAATTGATGAATCAAAATATCGAATAAAAATTTATTCACAAACATGTTCACACATTTACCCACCTAAATATATTTATTCAATATAATTAAATATTTATAAAAGAGTTTATCAAATACTTTTAATAATCATATCTACAATAAAATGAAGATTTTTAGATGCACATTCAATTTAAAATTTTAATTATGCTTATTTTTTAGAAGTTGACGAATTAAGATTTCTACCTTTTTAGCACTAAAATCATAATTGGTCAAGGGCCTAAAAGTTTTTGGCCCATTTCTAAACACTTTTTTAAGGCTCGGGTAGAACACCCAAATCTAAGAAAAGGATTGGGCTCGGGTTGAAACCCGAGCCTAGGTGCTAGGCATGCCCACCTTCTGTTGAGGTGTTGGACGCGCCCAGCACCTTCTGTTGGGCTTAGGCTACAGTCCGAGCTCCGATGGTGGGCTCAGACGCACCACCTGAGCCCAACCCCCAAAAGATGTCTCTTCACCTAATTTTTAAGTTAAAAAACATGTGTTGAGTTATTTTTTCTTCTTTTTCAATTAATGTTCATTAATTCTTGTGTAAGAGATATCCTTTCCCATTATAGCTCATTAATGCTTTTGTAAGAGATATTTTTCCCCATTAATACTCATTAATGTTTGTGTAAAGGATATTTTATCCCTCATAAATGTTGTCATTGTAAAATTACTCTTCAACCCTTTCATCCAAGAAAAAGATAAGGTCCAAGGGCTATAAATATCTCTTGCACTGTCATTGTAAAGAGTAAGTTTTTCTTACATTAAGAAGATATAGATTCAACACAAGAACAACCTAAATCTTAGAATTTAAAGCTCTTTAAGTGTATTTATCACTCTTTTTCTCTGTAAAGTTACTGACTTTAGCATCAAAGGGTCCTCAAACACCCTAAAAGAGGACTTTTTAAAGGTATTCAGAGGCATTCGTCAAGAAAGTTTACCTTAACATTAAAGAAATGAGCTATTTAAAAAGACACTTAACCAATCTATAATTCAACCACTAAAAAACCTTATTCTATAAATACTTTTGATTTTAACACTTCATTAATTGGAGCCGTATATGGGGAATTGATCAAAAAGTCATTAATGTGCTTTCCCCAACTTGTTATAGTTATTTCAAATCACTCCATGGTAGATAACCAAGATATACCCCGACCTAGACATGTAACAAATCAACATAGTGAGGTAGATACTTCTATTTTGCTAGATCTCTAGTAGCTATTTAATTAAGTACGACTCTAGACTCAAGTGGTGTTAGCTACTCAAGGGCAGAATCGAGTCATGCCACCCTAACAAATCCCAACACCCTCAACATCAACACCCTCAGTAGTACCAGTACCCTCAGAACAACCAGAGGCCCCAGTACCACCATAAAGGGTCGCTCCTAGCGCCCATAAACAATCACACACCTCTAAAAGGTATTGGCAAAATGACATTCGAGAAAACAAATATTCTAAACGTGCTTCTTCTCAATACCGAAGGATTGATAACAAGTACCAAACCAACCATATTGAAGGAGAATATTCAAGCTCTCCAGAATCAAGTAGACAAAATATTGAAAATAGGTCAGCCTTTGAACACATCCAAGGAGATGCCCATAGTCCTCATCAAGTGTGCGACTCTTCCTTTTCTAGACAAGTTCTGAATACCTGGATTCCCCAAGACTATATATATCTCTACAAAGATGAACCTAGATAACTATGATAGTCTTGCCGATTCAAGGAAACATGTGCAAAATGTGCGTAGTAGCTGAGTTGGTTAATGAGGAGAGTGATGTGATATGTAAGATACTCTCTACAACATTTAAAAGGTCAGCATATCCTATAGATTAACAAATTGATAGGTTTTTTTTTTTCACAAACCAAAATTCTCAATACAGAAAAATAATGATATAAAGCTAGCTCTTGTTTTATCAAGATGCTCTTCGCAGGCTATTATAAAAAAAATTACAAGATCATTCAAGTGACTCCCAGATGTAGTTTTGCACCCAATTTCCTAGCACACCTTCTCCCCATTTTTCTGTCTTTACTTTCTTTAAACTCCCATTGTGTTCCTATCAATACTGGATTTCTAGTGTCAAAAATAATGTTTTCAAGGACGACAGCATTTTCTATTATATATAACGCAAGCTCAACTTTTACGGCTTCGCCTGTAAACTCAAGGATTTCCACCACCTTAAGGTGTTGATGAGGGCACCTTTTGTTCTCTTCTCCAAATGTAAGGAGCTTAAGCACTAGTACCTGAAACAAGAAAAGACAGTCAGTGAAAGATTCATAAAGAACCCTCCATCCTAGACAGAACTTGACTTTTGAGATACCTGAAAAATAAATCTCTGCAAAAAAGAAGCTGCCTCAATCAACGAGGTGATGGCGAGAAATGTGGGATCTCTATCTATTACATCGGCTATGAACTTCAATTGCTTGAGATTGGTCAGCACAGGAACTTCAAGGATCTTCAGCATGTTCTCATGCAATGTAAGTGTATCTATTTGATACAGATATCTTGAGAGCTTGCAAAAACTTTGAAGAATATAATCGCAGAATATAATCGCAATAATATCCTCCTATAGCTAGTTCAACAAGTCTGGGAGCAAGCTTTAAAGGCATTCTTATCTTTGGTCTAAAATATTTGAATGATATAAGATTCACGGCTGAAATCTCCACTTCTTGACTGAGCAATATCTTATCTCCAAATACTTGAGTCGAAGCAATGGACCGGCAACTTTCAGATTTACTAGACTATCTGAGGATTGTATATATAATGTTTCAAGGGCAAGATAATTGGATAGGAAGTGCTCAATAACTTCTCCGGTTACGTTGACGTTCTTCAATCGGAGAGTAGTCAATGAATTGCATGTAGGAAAATCTTTATGCGGAAAAAAGTACTTGTTATATTGACTGATACCACGACAGTTTGATAAGTTCATCTCAAGTTTCTTGACTTTCTTTTCGATTGCAAAATTGATTTGTCTATCAATGTTCATGCCTCGAAATTCTATTCAAATCGAAACAAATCTGAAACTCATCTATGGTTGGATTATTAGAAAATAATATAAATCATATCTTGATACTTCGCCTAACAGTTTAAGCTATTAGGTTGAGATGGTTCTCTGACATGATGTCAGAGCCTTGATTACCAAACGGTCATGAATTTGAATCTCATTATTTTTATTTATTTAATAAAAATTAAGCACAAGGTAATGTGACCTTGTGCAAATTTCAAGTTTAAAGGGATTTCACTTAAGGAGGTATGTTAAAGAATATTAATGTAAATTATATCTTGGAACCTCACCTAACAGTTTAAATTATTAAGTTGAGGTGATTCTCTAACATGTACATTAATATGATTTTGTTTCTGGTTGGAACCTTTGAGGTTTAAGTTGTTTTTTTCCAATTTGCAAGTCATCCGATGTTTTTTGAGCATCAAAGTGTAGGAATTGTAACCCACAATTTCCTCCATCGACTTGAAAGAACACTAGTTCTTGCAGCTTCTTTGGTTGTCAAAAGAGAAAGAATATTGAAAAAAAGAATTTCATCAGGTAACTCACTTATCCAGTAATCCAAAATCCTTCTCTATCTTCTCATTAAATTGATTGCAAGAGAAATATTTAGAAAAATAATAAATACAGAAATTAAAGAAAAAAACAACAATCAATGGATACAACCGATGATAAAGAATATATATATATATATATATATATATATATATATATATATATATATATATATAACACAAAAAAATAAAAAAACAAAAGACTAAAAAAAACAC
>Ga0307513_10005046_pt1 | contig 17483 bp, 17 predicted proteins | sample 15_EM_MG_FD_202174 | JGI IMG/M metagenome (GOLD analysis project Ga0307513, IMG submission 202174) | Populus trichocarpa ectomycorrhiza microbial communities from riparian zone in the Pacific Northwest, United States - 15_EM | ecosystem: Host-associated > Plants > Roots > Unclassified | place... | reverse complement strand
GACATGTAACCGTTTCAAACCCCTGACAACGTATCAGGTCCTGCCCCAATATGTGACTTTGCGAGCTTTCGAAAGATGGATCATCACCAGTACTCAAAAAGGCTTATCGCTGGTGCAAAGCTCCCACAAGGGTGTTCGCATATGGTCCTATGGTGCCCCTGAAACATTTAACAAAGTACTCGATTACCCGCTTGGTCTGTGTGACTCTGCATTCGAGTATTAATGCGAAAGTCTAAAAGTATGGATCCATGGATGCCATCGGCGATGATTGACTCTCCTAGTCAAACCAAGTAGTATGTCTCTTCCAATATCACGCGATGCTTAAGGTATTCATCTGTGCTCGTTCATCAACCATTGCCTACATCCAACTTCAATACACGGAAAAGAAACAGGCGACTTTTTACGTAGCACGCCTCGGTAACAACGAAATAAGACTGCTTCTTACCTTATCCACTGATGTGATCAGATCCCTCCGGTCATCCACCACCCTGAATCAGATTGTCCACACGTCAATCTCATCTACCTTACTCAGGTCCAGATCCCAATCGTCGATGGGGTCATGGAGGCCACAATTCTAACATTGTGGTCGAGTCAGTCTTATTTCTGGGAGGTAAGAGTAAACAGACCTTGAGAAACACCAGTCGCTCCTCATCAATGCATACCTCATGGTATATCACTTCGCCAGGACCCATTTCCACGGTCCTCAAAGACACCGTGTAGGGCATTGCGCACTCAATGGGATCCGCAAAGTGATCCTGAATGAGGCTACGATCAAAAGTGGCTATTATCTCTGCCCCGTTCGCCCCTTGTATTGGAACAGCGCTATGACTACCCCATTGCTTCTGTGGTACACCTGCCGCTCGGGCCGCTACCTCCGGATTGAAGTCGACAACCTTGATGTGGACCTCATTGGTCTGGTAGTCGGTGGCCGAAAATACGACGCGGCTTCCGGCGATTTGAAATTCCTCCGGCCACCATGTATCGACCCCGGTGAATACCCGAGTGTCGTAGAGCCAATCCTTGCCAAGGACGACTCTTGGCTCCCCCACTGGTTGAGAGGGAGTGGCATACTTCATAAAGGTGGGAGCCGTGATGAAGATGACGAAGTCGGCGTCTCGGGTAATGTCATCAGGCATGTCACTGAGCACCAGTCCGAGCGAGAAGACACGGGATTGAGAGGAAAGGTGGAATGGTCGGAGAGGAGCCTCTGTCGTGGTATCTGATGGATTGGGTGCACGCAGAAAGGTTTGCCTGTCTGCTTGAATCCGGACGTCTGATAGGACGGAGGTCCCAGAAAAGGATGGGAATTGGTAGATCACCCGAGTAACAAGTGGATGGTCCGAAGGGCTTGAAGGGGGCTCGAGAGGAAACGAGCAGAGTTGAAGGCCATCCAAGCCTGCTGCAGGCCGCACTATGAGTATATAACCCGGCGCGATGAGGGAAATATTCGTAATTTCGTTATCAAAAGGTTGTATGACTTCTGCAAGGAGTGCACTAGACCTCCAATTCCAAACGCATAACTTTTCAGAACAGAGAAGTGCGACGTGTTCTTCTAACACGTCGAGTATATAGCTCATATTCTGCTTCGTGACGATAGTGTGGACTTCCGGACAGTTGGCAAGGGGATGTGGTCGCTTTGAGCGAAAGGTCTCGAATCTGAGGGAGACATCGAGCCGCTCTACGCTGAAGGATGCAGGTTAGTGGGTAGGGACCTACAAGGATGAGGTACATACGGAGGCCAGATATTGGGGACTCGAACAAGGACAAGGAAATCTTGTGCCGTGTCCAAAATGCAGCGATAGTAATCCCGGTGCAAAAGCGGAGCTGTGGACTCAACGTAAGGCGTGTTCGCTATTGTTGAAGCAAAGATGAGTCTGTTGTATTCCGGAGATTTCGCTCCATCATCCGCTCGCCAAAGATCACTGAGGATTGCCCCTTGGTGGAAGTGGCATTGGTTCCACAGAGAGGCCAACTTGACAGTGTCTTTTCGAGGGAAATCGAGGTCCAGCCAAGCTTTCTGTAGGCGTTTGAGGTAGTCTAGGCGCTCTTGAATTGGGTGCTGGGAAGGGCTATCCGTATACCCGAAAATATCGAGTTCATTAAAATATTGCAGACGCAGAGAGTTGGCAATTACATCTTTGAACCGATTGCAGACCTGCGGTGCTACAGTAATTCAAGTGTGCTTGGTACGTGTAATCGGTGCTACCAACCATTTGGAGAGTAAGTATCTGGTAAGGGGGCAGCTCCAAGAAAATGTCGATTAACAGCTCTGTGGGGAGGTCCAGTAGAGGGCTATCGGACTGAGAAATTATCGTAGCATCTTGTTGGTCGCCGCGAGGTTCGTCGTGTCCAAGAATTGTCAAGGGCATTGTGGTTGAGAGCAAACTGCGTCCAATTATTCCTTCCTCTGTCCGGCGATTTGGTCACGGGACATCATTTAGCCTCCACTAGTACACCCTTCAAATGGGCTTCTGTCCACACTCAGTCGTTGTTTCTTGACCGTGGGTTGAGTAACGTCAGGTCCTACCCTCAACCACCTCAGCAGGGTTGCACTCACTGCATCACCCGATATGAACCTGTTCTGGCGTTTTGGCATTCTAACTCGTGGTTCAGAACCCAAGGAGACTTTACGTTGCCTTGAATGCTCCTTCGGCCCACCACTTGAAGTAACCTCACGCCTAACATTAAAAGTCCCTTTGGTCATTAGAGTGACTGAGAGTAAGCCAACGTCACATAACAACTGTTTCTAGTCAATCCGGGAGACTTGGGTTTGCTGGCAACAGGAATCCGATTCAACGAACTCTTTCTCCTAATCATGGTTATACAGATGACATGTTACATAAAGAGAGATCAAAGGGAAGACCTGTTTAAGCCTATCCAGGCTACTAAGGTTGGGGCCGGTTCGGCCACCAAACACGAGCAATACGTCTCGTGTAACTGACCAACTTTGGTCGGGCACAGGCCTCCTGGGTCATCCTCGGGGTCGTCCTAAATATTAATGTGTGATTGGCGACCTTCAAGCGGGTCAGAGGGTGAAGGAAGGCTCACGTTGGGTACATCAGCAAGCACACCAAGAAACCAAATACTGTCGCATCCACTAGCGTGGGTTTTCCCTTATCAAATAGGTAGATGGGTTCGGCGTCATCTCCACCTGCGAGCAATTTATCACTGAGGTAGGTGTCAATTGCATCTAAGTAAACTTGAATCCCTCTCGTGCGTGTCTCTTGTGGCCAACCGAGCATATCTCTGACTTGGCAGGCGCGTTTTACCTGACGAGACTTAAGTAATAAGGTGTTTGTGATATCGAGCCGGCTTACAGCTGGATGAACAAACCAGCCACCAATGAGGGGTCTTAGGAGGCCAGGGACCGAATCCAATAACGTGTCTCGAGTGGTGTAATAATTTTCAATCCACCTATGGACGTCTGTGAGTCACGATTATGATAATATTGTGAACACGCGAACGACCTACCGTTCATGCACGAGCTCAGGCATCAACTTTTCTTCGACAAGGACGCGAAGAGTAAGGCTCTGAACTCTCTCCATGGGGGTCAAGTCGAGAGCGTCATCGAGGTTCTGAGCCACATCGCGGGATACTAGCGTCTTGTATACGTTTTCACTATCTGGAATAAGGACTGTGTCCAGCTCAATATATGGTAATCTCCCCCTTGGCGCCTGGCGGAGGTTGCCTTGGGCGTACTTGACAGGAACGCCAGAGAAGGTGAGGAGTGCATCTAGTTTGTTACAGAAGGGAGACTAGAGAGAAATTGTATAAGTAGATGGTCGAAAACAACGATGGCGAAACGACATGAAATTTCATTGCCCACGCACAGTTGAGAACTGGCCCTCTCTGCAATCGAATCTATGGTAGAGGGTGATACGTGGCTGCTCGTCGGCCTCAGACATGGTTTAGAGGGAGATGGTGACGCCAAAGGTTCTGGACGGACAGTAAGAGGCGCAGGGCGTAGACTGAGTGTTCACCACTTGCCACTATCATAGTCCCCGCGCAATTCGAGAAGCAAAACTGCATGTAATGCATAATTGCATGCTGAGGTTACATTTACGGACCAAACGTGATCGAAAGGAATCAACACGAGTACAGGCGAACGAAGACGTACCGAACGGACAATAAGTATCATCGTCGACGGCTGAAGGCCGAAGTGGAATCATGACTATTTTTATTATAGATAAGCTCACACGGGTACGTGGAATACTGGGAGCGTCTGACTGAGCGTTGGAGAAGGGATCATGTTACATTCCTTGTCAAACAAGAAGGACAGCGGGAGAGCAAGCGGCGGTACGCCAGGGAGATGGTACGTGATGTGGTGACCAAAGGATGTCGAGGGTTGGGAAGGCTTTAGTAGGCGTGGTATCCTAGGAGATGAAGACTCAGTGCGGACAACATTGTGTGAGGGTAAGGAGTGGCAGGCGGGACACAGGTTCGTAGACTGAGGTAGGAGAGGAGTCCTTGGGGACTGTAGGTGAAGGTGGTGGCGCTTTCAAACAGTAGTGCAATTAATTACTCGGTACACTGAATGCGGGAGTACCAGAACGGGATGTGAATACGGGAGACATTGAGGCAGAAGAACTACCCGAAGGCGAGTCGGTTTGTGGAGGATCCAAGAAATCTGAATAGCGTATCGGTAATAGTGCTTGAGAAAGGGTTGCATTTGGGGGTTGCGCTGAATGGCATAAGGGGTCGCACAGACGTGACAGAAGTATCGAGTGGTATCACCGGTGAGAGAGAGATATAGCTCTGCCCACTGTTGGCAGAGGAAATGGGAATGCGTGGGAGTGGCTTCATCTGACACACAGGCCAACGGCGGCCTTGGGAATCCAGAAACAAGGGAAATAACTTTGTTACCCTGCTTTCCCCTCTGGGGCTCTCCTTCCGCTGTAACTCCACCCCACCTCGTCCGGTCTAGTCCTTCCTTTGAGGATCCCTCGGTGTCTCTGGCCTGGGTCACCTCATTAATCTGGTTAGGCCACGAATGTGGTTTCCCCCTCTTAGAATCCCCCGGTTGTGGCCGCACGAAATAGCGCTTGAGGGACTTCCAAGCGACGATTAGCAGCGTGACGAGCAGCAACACGAATGGGGGCACTACGTTGGTGCATATTATGGTTACGGTATCGATAGTTTATGTGCGGATGGGATCGTCACCGTGAGAATCGGCCAGGGTACTAAGAATGTGGCGGACGAGTGGCATGACCACAGAGGAAGTCATGAGGTCGTCGTAGTACCGGAGGGATACATTGTCGAGAAGCCGACGCAATAACCGACGCGGGCTCTGACAGTGAGGCGGAACAAGTCGCGGGACGGGATGAGAGTTGCAAATGGGGAGACTTGATGCTATAAAGACTATTCGAAACGCTAGCCCACGACTTCTTGAGGCTGACCTCATGTCTACTGTCGGGGACCTTCAGGGCACGAACTGTCCGGTGTCTTGATCAAAGTGCTATCGATGATTGGGTAGACGGAGTGCCGGTTACTGTGCGACCTACGCCGATCGACAGTGAGGCAAGGTCATTTGCTTGCAACTGCTTCCGTAGTTTACTCAAACAAGCAGACATGAAGAGTAAACTTGCAAAGGTAACGATGGGGGGGTTGGGATGAAGAGAATACAAGGTGATGCGAGATGTTTAATTCAATGCTACCCCTGTGGTCTAGCGTCTATGGCACTAGCCTTGACTTGAAATTTTGTTGTGTGATCGTTATGTATTGAAGGAGATATAGGACCTCTGGCGACTCTTCGACGGGCTGCTTGATTTCCCTCGAGGAATGATTTCCAACTGTAAGAGAGGTGGTAACAAATCGAAGCTCCCGATAGAAGAAGGTCCTCATTGAGGGCTTCGGAAAGCTCCAAACCCGCAGAGGTACACTCATAAATCTCCCTGATGTTGTGTGGAATACGGGTTTCAAGCCGGCGCAAGGGTATGATGGCTTCCTAGAGAAGGTCAACGGGAGGTTCGAGTGTGGTCTCTGTCCAGATGAAAAAAGGATGCACTGGAAAAACAAGAAAGACAATGTCCGACATATGAGGAAGTTCCACCTCGGTCTGGCGGACCGCTGCATAGACTGGTAAGCACGGATACTTCTGGAAGATAGGGCCACTCACTTTAACTGCCCCACGTTACAATTAGCCACAAGTTAGTCTATTTAGTCGGGGAGATGAATAGCCATCGTTGCAGGAAGAAGACCACCTCTACGGAGCATATACGAGTCGTTGAAGAAAACCATCCTGACCCGCATTTGGCCTAGTGTAAGTTGTCCATGACCGAAATAACTGTTCAAACCACTGATGTAGCTTCAGCGTATCACCTGGAAGGAAACCCGAGCGTAGTTACATGGAATTGAAGGATATCGGCAAGCTTCAACAATTCATAGGTAGGTGTGGCCCTATCTCTTCTGTCGATTGACGATCGGTTGGCCCCAAGTTGCGAGCGCAGAGGCGTAGGAAGGAATGCCAGCCTTTAGTTGAGGGTAACTGGAGGCCGAGCTAAAGGAATGGACTTTATTTTAGGAAGGTCGAAAGACCAATGAGACTTGGCTGGGAAGATGTGGTGATCAGGTGTACAGGCAGAGTCGGATTGAGCGACGGCTTCGGGATTGGCTCTGGCGATGTTTTGGGTCGCTATCGACTAGCAAACGTTTCTTCTTCAGTTATGATATGTTCTGGACCTGCTCTGAGCGGTGGTGTGGCACTGGATGAGGTAGTGGAGACAAAGTTTCGACTCAGACCAAATATTAACCTTGGGGCTTGAACCTGTACTACATAATGTACCAATGAATTTCTGCCTCACTCTCGCTCTCGCTGGCTCCAAGAGTGCTCTAGTACAATATTGAACTGGCCATTTGTTGACCGAACCAATTTGATCCCAACACACTCCCAAGAGAATCAACCGAAATTTATGAACAAGTCTTCAATCGATCCTTAACGCTCTTCACGAAGCAGAAGAATGCCTAGGTATATACTTCGTTCCAGTGATTACTCTCGGCCCTGGAACGATTAATGGCCTCTTAATTTGCCGACGTTTCGACCGCTTTCGACTTGCCTCACCTAATTTCTGTCAAAATCGCCCAACCAACACAGGGTGTCTCATATACCACTGGACTCCGCTGTTTTGTGGAGTTTGCTCTTCACCTCAAACGAAGAGCCCCAGCTCAGTATGGAACGAGCACGTCGAGGTAGGTTTCGTCAAGTGGGGGGTTATGTCAGAGTTGAATGACATAAAAGGCGGCGCATCTCAGCCAAAACTTAGGAAAGCCCAGTTGGTTGAGTGGAAACAATTTTAGTCAGCGCTGTTGTCCCGTATTCTGTCATACCACTGGGCTTGAGGAACTTGCAGCACGTACATCGGCGTGAGTGGGTATGAGAAGATATTGCGAGCAATGGGCCGCAGGCAGAGCGTAAGGGTGCCGGAGAGTAGTTGAACGCATTTTCAGGCGGGCATGGCGGCGTAACTGCCACTTTTTCTGTCTCGTGACTCCGTTGAAAGGACCTTCCAAGGAGACTTTTTTGGTCAGAAAACATACCAAGGCAGTAATGGGCCAGGATATATCAGCGTTTTCGTGGTGGCGAGCCACCACATGCAACATGCCACCTACTACGGGAGGAGGTGGTGAGCGTATTTATGCATTCTGGCTTGCAGTGAACTTACCCGCTGCATGCAGACTCGGCAAACTTTGGTTGATGGCGACATACGACTTGTGCATAATGAAACAGAAAACAAAGCACATCAACGACTGTATTATCTGTACTTGTGGCTATAATAAAGTTGGCCTCACACGACATGAGCCACGCAAGGTGCAGGCGCATGAATGGTCGGATGGCCGAAGGACTTGGACGCGGAGCAAGGCCAGTCGTGAACAACAATATTTCTAACTCCGTTAAGCACCCGTCCCACGATGCTTTCGATGTGATTTGTGCACATTTGAGAGGCTGGGAGTAGTGGTCACTATAACATGAGTAGCGAGTTCTCCTACCAACGTAGGTTAGGCCACGAATGTGGTTTCCCCCTCTTGGAATCCGCCGATTGTGGCCACACGAAATAGCGCTTTGAAGGACTTCCAATCGGGGACAGGGCGGCGATTGAGAGCATGACGAGCAGCAACACGAATGGGAGCACTACGTTGGTGCATATTATGGCTACAGCATCGACAGCACTGCTTCATTTATGCGCGGATGGGGTCATCGCCGTGAGAATCGGCAAGAAAAGAAAAGATGTAATTGGCTACTTGTAAAGACTCCCTTTCTCTTTAGGTTGGGTCTCCGACCTTGCCTAGGTTATCGCTTATGGTCGGGGTCAGTGCTAGCCGGGGAGCGTCGAAGGCAAAGCTGGGACTTTGAAAGTTGAGTACAACGCGCTCAGACGATGTTGGGAGGCTTCTGGGAGCACTCTGGCGGAGCGAAATGGACAAGGTAAACCGAGACACGGTCCTGGGCGGAGTTTATGACCAAACAAAACACAACTTGATCGCCGCCGCCATTTCCCTTTCTCTTGCTATGGAGTCCAGACTCACCACTGGCATCGTAGCCATCGTAGCCAAAGCATTCACTGCTGTGGAGACCGCCGAAGTCGAGAGCCTCCAGCCAACAGTCCAGCTGCTTTCAATCAAGAAAGTCCCAAACGCTGGTCACTCGAACAGTCCTGACAGATATCGAATCATTGTTTCGGATGGTGCCCAGTTCATTCAGGCTATGCTTGCCACTCAGCTCAATGACCTCGTCGAGTCGGGCCAGATTTGTCAGAACGTCATCGTTCGACTCACTAAGTTTGCGGCATATAACGTGTGTGCGAAGAGGTGGGTGTGTCTTTTCATAAGGATGAATTGCTAAATTTATGCCCGTTAGAATTTTGGTCCTCTCGGTCGTGGAGGTTCTCAGTCATCCAGAGGCGAAGATCGGTGAACCTACCAACATCGAGAAGGATATACTAAGAATGTCGCGGGTGAGTGGCATGACCACGGAGGAAGTCGTAAGGTCGTCGTAGTACCGGAGGGAGTGATTGTCAAGAAGCCGACGCAATGACCGACGTGGGCTCTGACAGTGAGATGGAACAAGTCGCAGGACGGGATGAGAGTTGTAAATGGGGAGACTTGATGCTATAAAGGCTATTTGAATGCTAGCCCACGACTTCTTGAGGCTGACCTCATGTCTACTATTGGGGACCTTTCAGGGCACGAACTGTCCGGTGTCTTGATCAAAGTGCTATCGATGATTGGGTAGACGGAGTGCCGGTTGCTGTGCGACCTACGCCGATCGGCAGTGAGGCAAGGTCATTTGCTTGCAACTGCTTCCGTAGTTTACTCAAACAAGCAGACATGAAGAGTAAACTTGCAAAGATAACGATGTGGGGGTTGGGGTGAAGAGAATACAAGGTGATGCGAGATGTTTAATTCAATGCTACCCCTGTGGTCTAGCGTCTATGGCACTAGCCAGTGTGGCTTGACTTGAAATTTTGTTGGGTGGTCGTTATGTATTGAAGGAGATATGGGACCTCTGGCGACTCTTCGACGGGCTGCTTGACTTCCCTCGAGGAATGATTTCCAACTGTAAGAGAGGTGGTAACGAATCGAAGGTCCCGATAGAAGAAGGCTCTCATTGAGGGCTTCGGAAAGCTCCAAACCCGCAGAGGTACACTCACAACTCTCCTTGATATTGTGTGGAATGAGAAAACTGGAATATATGGCGGCTCGACAATGGACGTGGGGCTTGCAGTCACCGAGACGGAGTATATCGCCACGATCCTTTTGAGATGGATTCATGGACGGGTAGGTATTAGGCGACTCCAACGGGAGGGACATTCTCCTCCCCTAAAGCGGAGACAACTTTTCCGGTGATTGGTTCGAAAAGCTTAAACGTCGAAGTCTTGCGATATCCTTTCAACAAAGGGAACTGCGTGTTACTTCTCTCCGAATGCCCATTTGTGGCAGCTTCATTCTCCATTTTTCCATTTGCCGTTTCTCGCGCTGCAACCGTTTGCTGATCGGCGCCATGCTCTGCCAAAGCTTCGGCTTCGATGCTGGCATCTAGGAGCTCGACTAGCTCCGTATCTACTGGAAGCGCTCCAAGGAAACGCAAACCCTCGCGTCTCGCCATCTCTTCGCCTCCGCCAGTCGAGAAGACGTTGGATATTTCACCGCAACAAGGGCAGACAAAACCGGACATATTCTCAATAAGCCCAATAACTGGTAGATTGACAGTGCGTGTGAAGGAGAGGCATTTGGCCAAATCCGTAAGTGCGACGGCTTGGGGAGTTGTGACGAGGACGGCAGAGAGTTTATGGTGAACAGGCGCAAGGTGCTCCATTAAGGAGAGGTGCTCATCCGATGTTCCTGTAATACCGGGTGTCAATCGAGACCGCAGGAGAGGCCCAAAAATGAACGCGAAGGCCCACGAACCAGGAGGCGTATCGACAACCAGATAGTCCAAATCTCCCCATCGGACATCGCTCAGGAACTGGCGGATCATTGCGTTCTTCTTTGGACCTCGCCAAACGACGCTATCCTCCTTTCGCTTCAACAAGAACCCGACGCTCATGCAAGCCATCCGGCCTTCCTCTTGGTCAGCATACACAGGCACCCAGCCTGCGACGCTCTGGTGTACTGGATGACCATCTACACCCATCATTCTTGGTACCGATGGTCCGGTCAGGTCTACATCGAGGATTCCGACCCGTGCTGTTTTGGAAGACGCATAGAGGGAGAGTGCGAGCTGGACGGACACAGAGGACTTTCCAACACCGCCTTTCCCGGAAAGAACAAGTATAATGCGTTTGACAGTCTCTAGGCGTCGTGCGATGGGGGTTTGCTCGGTTCCGGTGGACATGGTCAGAGTCAACTCGCAATAAGAAGAGGGGCAGATAATATTATGCCACAAATTCGCAGGATTTGTTTCAAGCTTATATCTACCATTTCCTAATAATCCCGTAGCACATGATTTACAGCGCACCAAGACGAACACAACTTTCTATAAACCGGAAAGCAGTTTGAAGGCTCAGAGGTCGAATGGTGGAGCAAAGATAAGTCAGCAGATCTCCAAGCTGAAAACATTCGAGTGGGGCGACTGGTTGAGATGTAATAAATCGTGGATTAGTTCACCACACCCAAAGCGAGCTGGATTGTAGTTAGAGTGTATTCGAGCAGGTTATATCTACTTATTCTACGTAGTGTCAACGGCTCAACGCTAAAATATTATTTCAATATAATAGCGTTATTTCAAGAAACCAGCGGGAGTGTGGGTTTTGTCAATATTGTGGCTCCTTATGCTTGATAGATGTTGCCGCTGCCATTCTTCGAGTTCTACGCAAAGGGTCCTTCACTGGCTCCGAGACTAAGAGGAGCGCTGTCACCTTGTTGCTCACCATATGAGATGCTTTTGAGCTCGATTTCTCTCTCAATGGACCAAGGGAGCTTCCATGGCAGTGCTAATAGCAACCATGATTTGTTATTAAGTGACGTGCTGTCTTAGAGCCTGACTGACTCCACCGAGTCCTGACCACGTCAAAAAGCCATGGTACCCAGTTACGGAGCAGTCTGCGAATTCTGTGAATATCACCCGGCGTCGTTCCACCAGTCGACCAGTGCCTCGTGTAGTCAGTGCCTTCCACCAACAAGGGAGCTGAAGCGATGTGCAACTTGCAAAGAGGTGTTCTATTGCGTATGTTTTATAACTAGACAATTTAATATTGGGATCTGATTTTAGTAGGGTGTATATTGCCAAAAGCAGCACCATACGGCCCACAAGCTCGCGTGCGACGTCAATGCAAAAATGTTGCACCTCGCAGCAGCTATTGGGTACTCTGCCAGGGTTGGAGCTTTAAAAGAGTGGATAGAAGAAAAGGCCGCCTACCCTTTGAGCGTCTGCGGAGCGAGCGCGCTGGAACTACAACGCAATCGAGGACGGGCAGGTGAGCCAGTCTCTCCAAAAACTTGCATCAGTATAGTAGAAACTAATATTTGAGTAGGCCAGTATGTCCTGGTTGCACGTGTCACATGCGAGGTTGCCCCCCGTCTATCATTCGAAAGCGATGAGAAACACTGCTTCAAATACTCTATAAAAACGGCCCAGTGTTACCATATAGAGAAGCTAGGAACGCTTTTTTATCCTCGATTTACCTTATCAGGCCAGCCGGCTCTAGCCAGAATACCCAAAAGTACCAACTACATGCGCATCATTATAGTTGATGAGGAGCTACCACCACCGATAGATATGCACCTGATTAGGGGTGTTATACCGGGCAGAATGCATAGTATGCCGTATGACTCGGGTTGGTTTGTGCATTTGCAAGAGATGATTGCTATGGAGAATTTGGTATGTGTATTGGTTGAAGCAGTTTTCTCACTAGGACCAGTAGCGCTAATATACTGCTACTATTCTAGACGAATATGCGGAGGTACTATGAAACGCTCGTCGCTCCACGCGCAGCCAAGTCGATAAACTCGGGAAACTGGGTCGGCTATATCGCTGTATTCGCGATTTTAATATGGTGGAAATGGTTAAAATAGTACACGTGTCGAATCCAATGCTCACCGATTTCCCACCCTCACTGTCCGTGAAGGCCGAATCGCGTCCCTCAATAAAAAATAGAACACCCCAGCGAGGAGTCGAACCCCGATCTGCCCACTGTTTCAGCAAAACTTGCTTCAGAAATGTAGACTGCTCTACCCGTTGAACTACAGGGGCTTGGAGCTCATTCAATGACACTTTACTGTATAACTAGTTAAAAATTGGGTGAGAACCGTAGTTTGCTGTTGCTCCACGCTCTCGATTGACTGCGGAATGTGGTATTTATTTACTCCGGACATTTCTACAAGCAAATGGGGGTACCAGGAAACCTAGTGATTTGGCCTTGTAGCAGAGCATGCTGACGAAAGGTCACCACTCCCTTGTTTTAAGAGCAGCTGTTGGTCGTCTGTGCGTATCATAGTGTTCTCAGAATACCCAAGAGGTCAAAGGGTCCTCAACGGAATCCCGCTCAAGTGATCGAACTCAAGCCGGTGCGGATGCACGTTTGAGAGACTGGGAGTAGTGGTCACTATAACATGAATAGCGAATTCTCCTACCCATGTACGTGCACGGAAAAGGTCAGGGGTTCATCGAGGGTGAAAGCTCATGTGTGTTATGTCGGTGCCTTTCACCAGCGATGAAGACCCGTATCACACTGTATCTTTTGGCATGACGACATATGTACTCAAAAGAAAAAAAGGCGACAATCGGTGCCACGTATGCGATCGAGAGCCATTGCCGCGCGCGCTAAGAGAGCGTCAAGCCGCTTGGGCCGATGCGTGACTGACAGGATTAACGGTTCGTTATCTTGCCAAGAGATGTTGACGTTCTTAGGGCTTGGTGACGTCTCAAGCCCACTTGGTACAACACTGGACCAGTGCATGGGTAGGTATTGGAGGACGTGGGAGGGTGAGTGACACGGCGGAGAGAAGCAGACCTGGGCCTAGATTGGTGGTGATTCGCTGCGCAGATTGCCGTTGACCGGACCGCTTAGTTGGATTTCTGGGCAGACCTTGGCTTTATGCTTGGCGTATAGAGGGCCAAGCAAGGTCAAGCAATGTTAAGCAAGGTCAAGGAAAGCCTTGGAAGGTGGCTATGCTGTGGAGCAGCAACCATTGCCTAATTTCTTATATTAGTTAGATACTTGAGCCTCGCCATGTCGGCCCTGTACTCCCAGCTATTCCCCGACCACCTCGTCATGGAGCATCCCTCTATCCTCCAGTCCCGTAAATCGGAACCCGCATCCCCAGCCCAGCCAGCGCCCTCGACGACTCCCCCCCCGACGGACCCGCACGACCGCCCAGCCAGGGCAACGCCTAGGCAATCCGCAAGCTCCGAGTCGTTCCCATGCGGATGGAAAGAGTGCACTCGATCGTTTGACGACGCAGAGACTCTCTACAACCACCTCTGCAACGACCACATTGGCCGCAAATCCACCAACAACCTCTGCCTCACCTGCCAATGGAAGGACTGCGGTACTACCTGTGCTAAGCGCGACCATATTACCTCCCATCTCAGAGGTACCTAGTTTTATTGTTTAACTCTTCCGATGTCCAGCTCACGCCGCTCAAGTACACACACCGCTCAAGCCGCACATCTGTGAAATATGCAAGAAGACGTTCAAGCGTCCCCAGGACCTCAAGAAGCACGAAAAGATTCATACTGAAGAGCATCACGCCGCTCACAAGCATTCCAAGGCGATCACCGTATCCGATCCCGCGTTCTCCGCCCGCGTTCGTGGCCAAGACTCGAAGCAGCACTCGCGCAGCCAGTCTGCCGCAACTCCAAACCGCCATGGGGCTGGTCCTGGAGCCCATACTGGTATGCTTAGCGGTGCGTTGCTAGCATTCGTGGGGTTCCCGGGCCCCGTCGTCCTGTGCCCAGAATATCACCCTGACGCTCTATTTTTGTCGGACTCCCTTAGAATACGGCTCTTCCTCGCAACTCTACCCGTCTTGGGATGACGCCCCTCCGCGCTCTGCTGGTCATAAACGTTCCCTCGAGTATGATCCCGTCGACAATTTCCTCGGCGACGTCAAGAAACGCTGCTTGGCGCCAAGCTACACGGGTGGTGAGTCTCCTTGGCGCCAAGTGGCGCCAAGTGTGCCGAGCTTTGCCGAGCCCATCTTAACTCCCTTTGTCCACCTGCTACAGAGATGGCCAGCACGCTCAGCTCCCTCGCGTCGCTCTCCAACCTCAATCAGGCGCTTGCAAACCACATAATCGGCAACGGACTTGCCCCACAGCCCCTCTCTCTCGCTGCCCTTGCTGTGCTCAACCAACACTCGCGCAACTCGACCCCCACGCTCTCCACTTCCCCTGCGTCCTCGCTCTCTCCGCCCAACATCCCTGGGCTATCAGGGAGCGGTCTTGCCCGACATACCCGCGGTCCGCCACCCGAGCAACCATTCAATCCCACCTCAGTCTCGCTTGATATTCGGACGCCAGAGGAACTCCAAGCCGTCAATGCATTCTTGCTCGCCCTCGGCAGGGACATTGCTAGCGTTCCCAGACAGCCACTGCACGAGTCTCACAACCACCACTCGCAATCACAATCTCATCACGCTCCGCGTGTCCAGATCAACGATACGCTCTCCCCGGATAATTGGTTTGACTCGGACACGTTCGCACAGTTTGGCCTCTCTTCCTTGCCCGGTCTTTCGGCCGCACATGACTCCCACCACCCCACATATTCTCAGGGCCTTCAGGGGAGCAAACACGGATACTCGCAGAGCTCCAATATCTCCAATATGTATCGCCACTTTGATGATTTGGGTACCTTGGGCCTCGCAAGCGGACAAGATAGGAAGCTCGCAGTTTCGAACTTGAGTCCTCCACCCCCGAATGTTTCCCCCATCTCGACCAGCAGCTCTATCGGATCATCCCATGCCACCGGCGGCCCAGCATCGCACGAGGCATCGCATCACCTGCGCTCCAACTCTGAATCGCATTCACAATACATTGAGCACGTTGGCGGACTTGGGCACCCGATCAAGACCAGTTTCGGTGGCCAAGTCCGCAGGACGTCCCTTAGCGGTGGACAGCTCTCAGCTCCTTCTCTTGGTGTTCGGGAGGGGTCTGGCCTGCTCGGACCTCAGGGTGTCAAGAGCGCACTTCGGCTGCAGGCTAGTCCGCGTGCTGCTGCGGAGCGTGAGAAGATGGGAGGGATCAAAGAGGATGAAGAAGATGCAGACGAGGATGTCGACGAGCTCAGGGATGATGCTTCCACCATCAGCGAGGAGGCGCAAGAGAAGATGGTACTCGACGTACCTTCCCGCTTGCCAACTCCCTCTCCTGCTCCCAGAAACACTGTCGAGGAAGACTCGGAGAGCCCTTCAGATCCCGAACTCGCGGCGCACAAGCCGAGCGACTCGCTCTATCCACTCTTACACATCGAGGGCGATCCAGCGCTCAAGTTGCCAGCGCTCGACTTCAAGGGTGACTCGAAATCGCCGGCTCTCCCGTCCATCACCGCCACTGTCCCCATATCTTCTCTGCGTTCGTCGCAGTCCACGAAGAGCAGCGACGCGTCCAGCGTTAGCTCGTTGTACGCCGATTTGTCGTCGTTACACAAAATCCAGGATCGCGCGCTCAGCCCGTCCACGAGCCCGTCTTCGTCGAGTTCGTCGATGAGCCTGCGTCGACCGTCTATCAGCTCGGTGTCATCTTCCTCTCCTTCTGTCACCAGCAGGAACAACGTCGTCCTCCCCAGTCTTGCCTCTGTGATCCTCGACACCCCGCCGCGCACTGACGAGAAGCTCCTCTCCACTGCTCCTGGGGAGATCTCGATGGAGGAGCGCGTGAGACATGCCGCGCTCGTCCGAAACCTCATTATCTATGTCAACCTGACGTACTTGAGGAATCAGGAAGCGCTCAAGTGTGCTGGTGCTAAGGATGAGGGCGATGGCGAGGGCATGGAGGTCGATGAGGATGGCGAGGCCAGGAGCACGTATCGTGCTGGAAGTGTTGAATCCAGGACTACCGTCAGAAGCGTCAGTGTTGGTGCGTAAGTAAGGCGCATACAGTAGCAATATTGTGAGTATCCTTCTTCGTTCCTACTTCTCATACCGGTGTTGACGAAACCTGTATAGGACACGAAGAAGATTTTATACCACTATGTTGCATTCGTCTTTTATCGATCCGTGTCTTGTTCTCATCGATCGCTTACTCATAGTCTGCTGGTCAATGAGTGTACTATCACCCATCCGCCTAGACTGCTTGTTCATAGGATAATCTAGTAATGTGCACAAGCATTTGCCTGATCTTGGCCCGTTAGGCTCGTCCATGGCTCTTGAGTTCAGGCTACGGCTAGTACTTGTGTCTTCCATTGCCACCTGGAGGACCAGGGATGGGTGTGAGGGCATTTTATGCAATTCTTGGTCCCCGTCTGCATCTCCCTTTATGGCGAGGTGGGGAATAAATATTGTCAGCCGCCAACGGCTCTGATCTATCAAACATAGATGGGTAGATTATAGTACAAGTAGAGCAGTGCAGATATACTCAGATCTCGTTAGGAACGTCGAGCCTGCCAAGTCTTCTGATGTGTGACAAAGTAAGGAGCTGAGGAAGGGACTAGAACTTCAATAACTGAAGAGCAGAATACACTAACTACAGCACAGAGTCCAGAGGAAAGAAACACTAGGGTTGTGTGATTTCGAAAATCTGGGTCCAAGAGGTTCCATAGGCAAAATCTTCAAAATCAAGAGAAACTGACCGAGCGCGAGGCGTAGGGGGGATTGTCAGAGGAGCATGTGGATGCAGGCTAGTACGACAATCTGGGGGTACCCAATATAAGAGACGACCTTCCGAGTCACGGACCCAACCATCTGCGCCTGGCCAGTCATAAAAACGACGTTGGAGTGGGTAATAGGACCTACGAGATTGGATGGAGACATGTTGAAATGCGTCCCACACACGGATGGTGTGGTCATCAGATCCGGAGACAATGCGCTGCCCATTAGGAGAGTAAGCAACG
>Ga0307513_10005045_pt1 | contig 17485 bp, 15 predicted proteins | sample 15_EM_MG_FD_202174 | JGI IMG/M metagenome (GOLD analysis project Ga0307513, IMG submission 202174) | Populus trichocarpa ectomycorrhiza microbial communities from riparian zone in the Pacific Northwest, United States - 15_EM | ecosystem: Host-associated > Plants > Roots > Unclassified | place... | reverse complement strand
GCTCCTCGGCGCCGAGAAGATGCTGGTTGGTGTCGGTGACGGTGGCCAGGACAAAAACGAAACGGCTGGCCGAAAGGGTCTCGCTCAGACTGGCCGGGGTCACTCCGAGGTCGCGCAGCTCGGCCTTGGGCAGCCACGGGTCATAAACCCGGACCGTGGGCTCAAAAGCGTTCAGTAATCGGTGCAGGCTTCGGCCGAGATTGCCGAACCCGATCAAGCCGACCGTCGAGTGCCGCAGCAGGAGTGAATCCGCGGTGTTCGCGGACACGTACTGTTCCCGGCCGGCCCGAAAGGCCCGGTCTTCGCGACTGATGCCGCGGGCGAGGTCGAGTGCGAGGCCGAGGGACATCTCTGCGACCGCCTCCGCATAGGCCGGTCCGCAGCCAAGCACGCGAATACCACGGGCGAAGGCGGTCGGGTAATCGACGTTCGGAAAGAAATTGCCCTCGACATTGATCAGGGCCCGCAGTTGGCCGGCTCGCTGGAGTCGCTCGGTGGGCAGATCGGGTTGTCCGATGACGGCGAAAGCCCGCGGCAGCAGCTCGTCGAATCGCCGCTCATCGGGCATCGCCTCGAAATCGACGACATCGAAACGGTCCTGCAGTCGCCTCAGGGTCGAGGGAGCGAAGATCCGGTCACGGGCCTGCGGAGCGGGACGGAGGAGGACGAGGGGTCGGCCGGTCATGGTGTCCAGAATCTACTGCGGCAGGGCGGCCAGGCCGTGGAACCTCCCATTGTGGTGAATCAGCGGCCCGGCGTCCGGCCCGGCGTCCAGTCCGGCTCTGGACGGCACCGCCACCTCCCGCACGTCGCAGACGATCAGCAGGTGGTCCCCGACCGCGACCCGGATCCGGGTGCTCACCAGCATCCAGGCCAGGACGTGATCGAGCAGCGGCTGCGCGTTCGGCCCCCACCGCCAGCCGATCGCATCGAACTTGTCCGGGCCGGAACGGGCGAAGTTCGATGCCACCGCGGCCTGGTCCGAGCGCAGCAGATGGATGATGCCGTGCCCGGTCCGTTCCCAGGCCTGGCCCGATGTCGAGCCGATCGCAACGGCGAACGAAACGGTGGGCGGGTCCAGGGACACCGAGGTCAGCGAGGTCGCGCAGAACCCGACCGGCCCGTCGGTGTCCCGTGTCGTGATGACGGCCACTCCCGCGCCGTGCCGGCGCATCGTGGTGCGGAGCATGTCCGGCAGAACCAGGCCCGAGGAGAGCTCGGGGACGGTCAGCGCGGGAGAGGCGGTCATCATGAATCCCGGGACCGGAGGTCTTCGCTGCGATCGCCGATGAGCCCGGCGATCTCCTCGGCATGCTCGGATTCCTCGCCGGACTCGGCCATGACCTGCAGGTGCCGGTCCCAGTCGGCGGCCGCCCGATCACGCGCCCCCAGCGCGTACTTGCTCAGGCCGCGCCGGAACAGCACGTCGGCCGCATCGACGTCCGGGGTGGCGAGAGCGGCATCGAAGTCGCGGATCGCGGCCGCGTCGTCGCCGAGCTCGTGCAGCGCGATCCCGCGGTTCACGTGCAGCGGCCCGTTGTCGCTGAGCGCGATGGCCTGGTCGAGGTCGGCGACCGCCGCCTCGGCCCGGTCGGCCGAATAGTGCAGCACGGCCCGGTTCGCGTACACCTCGACCAGCTCCGGATTGAGGGCGAGGGCCCGCGCGTAGCAGTCCAGCGCCTGCTCCTCGGCGCCCTGTTCGCTGCGCAGCAGGCCCATCGCCGACCACAGGTGGGCGTTTTCGGGAGCGAGCGAGAGACCGTGGCTGAGGTCGGCTTCGGCGGCATCCAGCTCACCGGCACCGATCAGCAGGGCTCCCCGGTTGAGCAACGCCTCGGTGTAGTCGGGGTCGATATCGAGCACCGTGCTGAGGTCGGCGAAGGCCAGGTCCACCTCGCCGAGATCCAGCCGGATGTCGGCCCGGTTGTAGTAGGCGTCGGTGAAGGCGATGCTCAGCTCGATCGCCCGGTTGAGGTCGCGCAGGGCGGCGTTGATGTCGCCGCGGGCCTTGTGGGCGACCGCGCGGTCGAAGTACGGCTCGTCGTACTCGGGGTCGCGAGCTAGCACTTCGTCGAAGGCTCGCAGGGCGCCGTCGAAGTCCTTCAGCCCGAGCAGCACTCGGGCCCGGTTGTTGATCAGAACCGTCCGGTGCAGGTAGTGGTTGTCGGCGTTCAGGTGCTCGTCCGCGATCTCGATCGCCTCGTTGACCAGGTTGAGCGACCCGATCAGGTTGCCCCGGTGCAGCTCCACCAGCGCGCGGGCGTTGCGCATGAAGGCCACGAAGAAGGCGCGTCGCTCGGGGGTCGGCGCCCCCTCGGCCAGCGCGATCGCATTGTTCACCCAGGCCAGTGCCACGTCCTGGTCGATCCGGGCAGGGTCCAGGTGCCGGGTGTAGATCATCGCCATCATGTAGGCGTCGTTCATCTGCTCGGCGACCTCGGTGGTGGTGCGCTGATGCTCGCCGATCATCTCCATCGCCTCGTCGCAGCGGGAGAGATAGGTCAGCGAGCCGATCACTCGCTTGGTGAGGTAGTTGTGCATCTTCGGCTCGTCGGTGAACGAGAGCAGCGGACGCCCACGCCGACCGAGGTCCAGGGCCGCCTCGTAGTAGCCCTCCCGGAAGGCCTGATTCTGGCCCTCGATCAGCCAGGGTGCGGCCTCGCTCGGGTCCTCGCCACGCTCCAGGTGGTACGGAATGGAACCCAGCTGGGTACCGGGTTCGGCCCGAGCGACCAGCAGGTGGCCGCGCCGGCTGTGCCGGGTTCTCCGGTCCGCGTCGGCGAGCTGCTCATATGCCGCCTGCTCTGTCGGGTCGGTGCTGGTGCCGTCGCTGTCGATGTACCGCTGCGCCGGATCCGGGCTCCCGCCGCTCCTGCGGCTTCCGCCGTCCCCGTCGCTTCCGTCGCTTTCGCCGACGGGCCCGGACGAGGTGACCGGACCGACGTCGACAATCTCCAGGCCGGCCGGACTGCATCGGCGCTGCAGGGTCCGAAACAATTGGACGTCGGTCGGGTCCCCATCCGTCAATTCCCAGAACCGCAGCGTGACCCCTTCCGGGTGACAGGTCTGCGCCCACACCTTCACCAGTTCCGAGACCATGAACGAGAGGTCCCGGGTGCGCTGGACGGCGTAGAACCGGGTCCGCTCGTCGCCCTGAGCCAGGTCGGTCAGGGTCTGCGGCCGGATCGGGACGTCGCTCTCCAGGTCGGGGGCGATCGCCACCACGGCCGTCGAGACCGGTTTGATCAGGTCCGGGTCAACGCTTTTCAGCTCCGGCACGATTCGCCGCAGCAGCTCGCCCCCCGCCGTGTACGGACCGCGCAGATTGTGGTGGCTGCGCAGGTCGAGGGTGTACCGGACGAGCGAGGGAGCGTCGCTCGCCAACTGCTGGCGGCGCTCGGTGTGCAGGGTGGTCATGATGCATTCCTTTCGGTCTGGAGCGACGTGCGGGCGCGACGACGACGCAGATCGCGGATCGTGACGTAGCCGAGCAGGCCGAGCTCGGTCAGGGAGAGAGCGACGAAGAAGAGGGTGTCGGCCACGCCCCAGAAGGTCTGAGGTTGTGAGCCGTCGAGCCGATGCAGCGCAGTGGTCCAGAACTGAACTGCGGTCGGAATGCCCACCACCACAAGCAGTCCCGCGGACAGGCCGTATCCGCCGACCATCAGCGGGGCGTACCAGCGAGCGGCCCTGAGGTCGTGGTCGGACCAGTCGCCGTCGGCCGGCTTGGCGGGACGACGAAGCGCCCTCCGGATCCACGACCGGACCCGGTGTCGGGCGGCCGCGTGCAGGTCGGTACAGCCGCTGACGGTGCTGATCGCGAAATAGAAGTCGGTTTCGAGATAGAACAGGCATTCCCAGGCGATTCGCATGACCCCGCTGAAGGCCAGCGCCAGGGCAAGCCCGCTCAGCCAGGCCGGCGCTCCCCAGTGTTGCCCCGCCGCACTCAGCGCCGTGAACGCGCCGACGCCGACGGCATCCACCAAGGCTCCGGCGAGGAAGGGCAGGTAGCGCTCGGCACGCGGGACGCTGTAGAGCGAGTCGATCCGGGTCTCCGCGACCAGATAGTAGAAGCGTCGCCCGATGCCGAGGGTGGAGGGCAGATTGAGCCGTCGTGCGGCCAGCGCGTGAAATGCCTCGTGCACCAGCAATAACGGAAACTGGGCCAGCGCCAGCACCACGGTGATGATCGCGAGCTGCGAGGTGAAGAAGATGTTGCCGTAGTTCGGGCGCACACTCGGATCGAAAACCATCGTGGTCAGGCCGATCCCGATCACCGCCGCATAGACCAGCCAGGCGAACGGGGAGAACAGCGCGCGGGCGAGGCGCTGCCAGCGAACCTGCACTCGCTCGACGCGGACGCCGTTCTCCTCGACGATGAACCCGAGATCGGTAAGGATGCCGAGGAAGTCGTCGACGTCCAGGATCTCGCCCGTCACCTCGTGCCATCGCTGGGCACCCGATTCGAGCGTGCTGCCGTTCTCCAGCGAGCGCAGCAGGTCGGCGCCTTCGGCGGGAAAGACGCCGTAGGAGCCGGTATCCGGACGTCCGACCATGACCGAGTCGCCCTCGTCGACGTAGGTGAGCGGCTGCAGTCGCACCGTGGTTCCGGCGCTGATGTCCGCGGTCATGGGCGTGACCTCCTTCGGTCGGTTTGACGTCGATCGTGCTGGGTGGTCGTGGTTTTGGCGCGTTCGTGCCGGGTGGGCGGGGGCTGGCGTATTCCTGTTGACTGGTCCGGGTTTTGGGCGCTCTGTGTCCGGGGCCGGGAGGTGGTGTCGGCACCGTCCGGCCCCGGTCACACTGCTCCGGCGGTCAGATCACGGCCTTAACCGCAGCACGGGCAGTAGTACGCACAGCGTGCCGTGAGGCGAATAGCGCCGGGCTTGCGAACGGTCATCTTGGTCATTGGTTTCACCCCCAGTCCTCTTAATTGAGTGCTGGGGAACACATTGCTCGCGGGCGCTGAAAGCCCGCTGGAATGGCGCTGAAACGGCAGGTCAGAGCCCTGCGCCAGAATGACATTCCATTCTGCGGCAGGGCTTTTGGCGGGATTCGGTGGCTGCATTGAAGAATGTCGGCCAGCGCCCCTATTGACCGTACCTAACTACATCAATCTATACACCAAGAATGCCCCCGGAGAAAGGGCACCCACCACAACCCCGCGGTGACCGTGCACTTGGGAGGCGCGCGTCAGCGCCGACGGCTGCGCGGCTGAGGCGCACCACCGTGCCGGTGGCACCTCCCGCCCGACGGTGGCGCACTTCATAGGGCAGGATGACCCGGTGCGGGGGTCATCCTGCGCGATCAGGTCACTGCCACGCCCAGGTTATTTCAGCCATGGCTGCAGCGAAAAGCTGGTGCTTACATCGCTAGCCGGGGCGGACAGCAGTGTGCAAATCGCCCAGCCGCTGGGCGATGGAGATGACGAGTTCCGCGGCCTGGCGCACGGATTCGTAGTTGAGATTCTCTGACGTGTCGCTGTACAGGTGGTAGTGCGGCATCAGCTTGCGCTCATCCACCGAGACGATGGACACCGTCGGATAGCCATGCCGCTGCGGCACCGTGCCATCGGTGCTGTTTCGTGATCTCAGCCCGCGGTGCAGGTTGATGCCGAGTGCTTCAGCCCGCCGTCCGACGAAATCCTTGAAGCGCGAGTCGTAGTCATGCATGCGTACCGGACCTTCGGCTTCCAGCATCACCAGGCGCCCGAACCCGAGCGTGTCGAGCACAACAAAGTAGGTGTTATCCCGCGGCAATGCACCGAAGTGCGTGTCCGCGAAGGCCCGAACGCCCTGCTGGAGTGCCTCCTCGGCGCCCATCGAAGCGAAGATCACCCGCACGTTCTCCGGCAGCTCCGAGCCCAGGACCTCGGCCGCAGCGATCATTGCCGCGACACCGCTGAGATTGTCGTTGGCTCCCGGCACGGCCTCGCGGTGCCCGATGTCCAGCATGGCGAGCAACGACCCGACGCTGAGCCCCGCTCCCAGTCGCAGGAGTCGACGGCTCCGCACCGCGCTGCCCACGGCCACCAGCGCAGGCCCCGCGATGACCAGCCACCACATCGGTGGGTTGCTGGTCATTCTGCGGATCACCTCGGGATGATGATCGGCCACCCAGGTCTCGACGTCCTGACCGAAAATGACCCCGGACGGCGCGGCGTCATGATGCGCAAGGACGACCAGGGTCAGTCCGGCGTCCGGATCACCCGCCTCGGCGATGACGTTCTGGGTGGGCCGCTTTCGCATGAACAGCCGACGGGTGAGCATCGGCCCGCCGGTGATGTCGTCGATGATGCCGGCCGCGATCAGCAGACCGCCGATGGTCCCGAGCGCCCGCCGATGCCGCAGGCCGGCCACTGCCGAAACCACCGATCCGGCGCAGAGCACCCCGATCGGCCAGGCGTACGACCGGTAGGCGTCCACCTCTTCGATCACCGAATGCCAGCCCAGCCGGGAGAACCGGTGCTTGATCAGGTGTGCGGCCTGGCGCTCGCCGGGTGAGGTGGGTAGCCGGGGGATCGTCTCCAGTTCCTCGATGACCGACCTGAGCAGATCGACATCAGGGGCTTCTGAGGCAGCGTCCGCATCATCGCGCATCCAACGATTCTAGGACTTTGCGGTCGCAGATTGTTGGGTCGACAGGGTCCGTGTTACGGTCGGAACAACATTCCGAAGAATCTACTTCCATAGAAGCAACCGACCGGGAATGGCAGGGTATGGCCGATCTCAAGCAACTGTTCAACGACCTGATCCGCTTCGAGATCGACCTGTGGAACGCCATCGACGCCCGACTGCGCGGCGAGTTCGGCCTTCCGCTGGGCAATTTCGATGCGATGCAGGTAGTCGCGCGGACGCCGTCCTGCCGGGTGTTCGACATCGCGCGGGAGCTGGCGATCACGGTGGGCGGCACCAGCAAGGTGGTCGACCGGATCGAGGCGGCGGGGCACTGTGTGCGCCGATCCAATCCGGACGACCGGCGCTCGTCGATCATCGAGCTCACCCCGGCCGGTGAAGCGGTCCTTGCCGAAGCGACCACCGCCTTCGAGAGCGAACTGGAGCTGCGCTTCGGCTCCGTGCTCTCGGCCCGCTCGCTCACCCAGCTGTGCACCACGATGGCGAAACTCCGATCCGCCGGAACCCGGCCACCGGTACAGGTCCACGGCGACACCGACACCGACACCGAACGGACGGGATAGATGACCGACACCATGCGAGCGATCGTTCTGGACGCCCCCGGACCTGCGGAGGCGCTCGTCATCCGGGAACTGCCGATCCCGATCGCACGGCCCGGCTGGGTGCTGATCCAGGTGAAGGCGTTCGGGCTCAACCGGTCCGAGCTGCATACCCGACTCGGTCTCGGCGAAGGGGTCACGTTTCCGCGCGTGCTGGGCATCGAGGCGACCGGCGTGGTCGCGGACTGTCCGGGTGCCGAGTTCGCCGTCGGCCAGCAGGTGGTCGCCATGATGGGCGGCATGGGCCGGACCTTCGACGGTGGGTACGCCGAGTACACCTGCGTTCCGGTAGGCCAGGCGATCGCCTTCACCAGCGATCTCGACTGGAGCACCCTGGGGGCGATCCCGGAGATGCTCCAGACCGCGTACGGCTCCCTGACCGTCGGGCTGGACGCGCAGCCCGGGCAGTCGATCCTGATCCGCGGCGGCACTTCGTCGGTCGGCATGGCCACCGCCGTACTCGCCAAGCAGCGGAAGATGACGGTCCTCTCGACCACGCGCAACGCCGGCAAGGCCCAGGCGCTGACCGATCTCGGCGTTGACCACGTCCTGATCGACGACGGCGACGTGGCTGCTCAGGTTCGGGCGATCCTGCCGGCCGGGGTAGACACTGCGCTGGAGCTGGTCGGGACGCCCACCTTGCCGGACACCCTGCGCGCGACCCGGGTGCACGGCGTTGTCTGCTTCACCGGGATGCTGTCGAACGAGTGGATCGTCAAGGACTTCTATCCGATCGGCTACCTGCCCAGCGGCGTGCGGCTGACCGGCTACGGCGGCGATGCCAAGGATCTGCCGGCCCACGTCCTGCAGGACTTCATCGACGCGGTCGCGGCCGGTATCGCTACCGTCCCGATCGACCGGGTTTACGGCTTCGAGCAGATCGTTGAGGCGCACACCGCGATGGAGGCAGGGACGGCGAAGGGCAAGCTGGTGGTCACCACGGGTCGGCCAGAGCACCCGAAGCAGGGGCTGGACACCTGACCGGCGGTTCAGGGTGACTACGGTGATCGGGTGCAGCAGTCCGTATCGCCGTCCGCGCCCGGTATCGCCGCAGGCGTGGGTTCGGCCTGGTTCGGTGGACTGCACGCCCGTGGGCTGATCGAGGTCAGCGACGACCCGGCGGTGCTGGAGGCCGGCGGTTGGTGGGCAGTGATGATCACCTTCGAGCAGGAGTACCGGTTCTGGCGGTTCGCCGAGGTGGAGGTCGCCGAGCTGCCCGGCCCGACGCAGTGGTGTGGCTCGACGCAGAGACGTGCCTCGACGCAGCGTGCCTCGACGCAGTGGCGTGGCCCGGCCGCCAACGCCTGGCGATCAAGCCTGGACCAGGCCACCTACCAGGCCGGCGTGGAGGAGATCCGACGCCGGATCCGGGACGGTGACGTCTACCAGGTGAATCTGTGCCGCGTGCTGACCGCCGAACTGCCCGCGGGGGAGAGTAATCCCTGGGCGCTGGCGCGGCTGCTGGCGGCCGGTAACCCGGCGCCGTACGCGGGGGTGATCGACGTTCCCGAGCTGGCGGGGGTGCCACGCACCCGGATCGTCTGCGCGTCCCCGGAGCTGTTCCTGGAGCGGGACGGCGAGTTGGTCCGCTCCGGGCCGATCAAGGGCACCGGCGCGACCGAGGCGGATCTGCTGCCCAAGGACGAGGCCGAGAACGTGATGATCGTGGATCTGGTGCGCAACGACCTGCAGCGGGTCAGCCGGGCCGGAACGGTCGCGGTTCCCGCGCTGCTCACCGTGGAACGTCATCCCGGGCTGGTGCACCTGGTGTCCACCGTTGAGGGCCGGCTGCGAGCCGGGGTCCGCTGGGCCGAGCTGCTGGCAGCCACCCTGCCGCCCGGTTCGGTCTCCGGCGCACCGAAGAGCAGTGCGCTGCGGACCATCGGTGACCTCGAACCGGTTCCGAGAGGGCCCTACTGCGGGGCTCTCGGATTCGTCGACGCAGACCGGGGTTACGCCCGGCTAGCCGTCGGAATCAGGACATTTTGGTGGCAGGACGGCAATCTCTGCTTTGGTACCGGCGCCGGCATCACCTGGGGCTCCGACCCAGAACGTGAATGGGCGGAGACCGAGCTGAAAGCGGCCAGGCTGATCGGCCTGGCCAGTGACCACCCCCGAGATGGTCACTCCGACGGTCAGGTCAGCAGCCGGGCCACAGCGGCGTCGAGATCCAAGTAGAGGCTCTCTTCACCGTCCGGGACGACGGCCGCCGTCCGATCGAGGAAGGTGCGAACGTCCTCGGCACTGGCTTCGAGCACCGCCTGACCGTCCGGAGACGTCAGCGAGATCATCACCAGTTCCCGTCCGGTGCCCCAGGAGGGCCAGACGTGGACGTCACCATCGCCGATCGGCGTGGCCAGTCCGGTGCGCAGGAGATCGCGAGCAAAGACCCACTCGACCTCCATGCCGTCACCGGAGAAAACGGCACGAACTGCATACGGGTCGGCTGCGCCATAACGAAGGCTGACCGGTAGCGGAACAGCGTCGGCGTCTGCGACCACCAGACGCAGCTGTACTGACGCCTCGACGTCTACTTGCGGCTGCATCGATCTCCCTCATCTCGCCCCACGTCCGCGGCTTGCTGCACTGTAAGTGACGCGTCACCGTTTCGGGGGGCACACAGGTGGTCTACGACGGCATCTTTCCCCCTCCAGAGCCAGACGAAACCCGCCGGACGGGTGGTCCTGCCAAATACTCTTAAGAAATTCTCGGCGCCGTTCGACCGTGCGGGTGGCGATCCCACCCTCTGCCAGCAACGATGTCGCTCGGTCATAAGATCTGGGGGTGACCGGCATCGGCAATCGGGAAGCGGACAGTTCTGTCCCCGTCGGGCAAAACCGGGGCGAGAAGAACGACGAGGAGGACGACGACACCACCGTCGACCCCCGGACCTGGGTGCGCTGGGTGCGCAATTGGCGAGACTCAGTCCGGCGCCGTCCCAGGGCATATCGGATTTATCGGATAATCGTCGCGCTCGTCGGCGGGGCGATCGTCTTGGGTGGTCTGGCCCTTGTCCCGCTCCCGGGTCCGGGTTGGCTGATCGTCTTCGTCGGCCTGGCCCTGCTGGCGACCGAGTTCGTCTGGGCGGCTCGGGTCGAGAAGTTCGCCCGTGATCGGGTGCGGGACTGGACCCAGTGGCTGGGGCGGCAGTCGATCCTGGTTCGGATCATGGTCGGCGTCCTGACCTTCGCCTTCGTGGCGGGGGTGCTCTACGGCGTGTTCGCGATCATCGGCGTGCCGGCTTGGATCCCCGACACCTGGATCCCGGACGCGCTCGGCCTGGAGTGATCCTCCGGCTCGCTGAGCCGTGGGCCTGGGCGGCCTGAGCCGTGGCCTGGGCGCGCGAGCGCGCGAGTGTTGGGCGCGGCCGTGGCGGATTGGTTCTCAAGCCGGGTCGTTCGCTACCATCTGGGTGTCTGGTCGCCGGTCTCGCACCGGTCCGGACTGGCCCGGGCGATTAGCTCAGTGGGAGAGCACTGCCTTCACACGGCAGGGGTCGCTGGTTCGAACCCAGCATCGCCCACCACGCAACACCAGGTCAGAGGCTCGGCTCCGGATCATCGGAGCCGGGCCTCTTGTTCGTTGTCGCGTTGTCGTGGTCATGACTCGCCGATTGTGGTCTCGGTTGGAGTGAATGCCATCAGATGAGGCGTGCGTTTCATCTGATGGCACACTCGGCATTCGGCCCTTCCTCCCGCCCGGCACCGACCCCGCTCGGATCCTGCCCGCCGAGTGAACCTGGCCACCTCGGATCGTGGACGGTCGCCTTCGTTTCAGCGCGACTTCAGTCTGGTTCAAGCTCAAGATGCCAAGCTTGAACCCGTGCCGGATGTCCAATCGACCTAGAGCAGGGGACGTATCCAAATGAAGATCATCCGAACTGTCGGGACGTTGATGCTCCCAGTTACGGGAATGCTCGTCGGTTTGGTAGCACCCGTCACGGCCGCCCCGGCGGCCTTGATCACGGCCTCTGCTACCGCTGGTGGAAGTTCGGCCGGCGAAGGAGGAGACATCATCGCGTGCCCGATCGACACTGCAGGCTGCCGAAAGACGCCGCATCCCGGGCAGGACGTATTCGGCTAGACGTCGCCACTCGCAGCCGGGAGATTCGAATCACGGATGCTCCCGCTGCCGCCGTCCGGGCGGCATCCTGTGATGCCGTGTTGCAACGCGTCGGAGGAGGGCGCATCCCGGGCCCGCTGACTCGTCCTCAGGGTCGGAACTGGACGGAACCACTGCGGCCGGTCGTCGGTTCTGTTTGCTGTACGCGTGGCGTCGACAGCAAGGGACGGGAACTGCGGTGGACGAGAACGCTCTCCGGCTGAGGCCGGTGGTCGAGGACGATCTGGTGATGATCCGGCGATTTGCCGTCGAGCCAGGCCTGATGGGGCTGGACTGGAACGGTTTCGGGATGCGGCGGGCCCGGCGCGCCGGTTCGCGGTCGACGGCTATCTCGGCACGGACGGCGGCCGACTGATGATCGAGGTCGAGTCCGGGGAGGCCGTCGGCTTTGTTGATTGGACGGCGGGCACGTTCGTCCGCGAGCGGCACTGGGAGATCGGCATCGTGCTGCTGCCCGAGTGGCGGGGTCGCGGCATCGGCAGCCGGGCTCAGGTCCTGCTCGGTGACTACCTCTTCAGCCACACACCGGTCCAGCGGATTCAGGCGGGCACCCATCCGGAGAACGTTGCCGAGCAGAAGGCCCTGGGGAAAGCCGGGTTTCAGCTTGATGGAGTGATTCGCGCCACCGATTTCCGGGATGGGCAGTGGCGGGACGCTTGGTTGTACAGCCGACTGCGCAGTGACCCGCCTCCTGCGCGGTGACCCCGGTCAGTCACAATCCATCGCTACGCTATCCGGGATGCAAGGGAGGCGAGCTTGTGCTGAGGCAGGTCGCAGAGGGTGTGCTGGTCCACGAGAGCGGGTTCTGCCAGAGCAACGCCGTTGTCGTGCAGGGTCGGGCCGGCGTGTTGCTCATCGACCCCGGCGTGACCGGCTCCGAAATCGCCTGCCTCGCGAACGACCTTCGCGAGTTGGGTCAGCCCGTGGTGGCAGGCTTCTCGACGCATCCGCATTGGGATCACCTGCTCTGGGACCTCCAGCTCGGCCCGGCGCCTCGTTACAGCACGGCCCACGGCGCGGCCATAGTCCGAGACCGGCTGTCGGACGCGGGTGCGAAGGCCCGCGTCGCCGCGATGATGCCGCCGGACATCGCCGAGCAGGTACCGCTGGACCTGCTCGGCCTCATTACCGGCCTGACCGCCGACACGGCGCAGATTCCTTGGGATGGCCCTCAAGTCCGGATCATCGAGCATCAAGCTCATGCCCCGGGCCATGCGGCGCTGTTGATCAAGGAACGCGGGGTTCTCGTCGCCGGCGACATGCTTTCGGATGTTTTGATTCCGATGCTCGACCTGAACCCGACTGCCGACCCGATCGAGGACTACCTCGCCGCGTTACGGCTGCTCGAGGCCGTGGCGGGCGACGTCGATGTCTTCGTCCCCGGCCACGGGTCCGTCGGCGAAGCTGATCAGATACAGGCACGGATCGACCAGGATCGGGCGTACGTGCTCGCCTTGCGTGAGGGCCATGATCCGAGCGACCCGCGGGTCGGCCCATCGGCTAAGCCCGACTGGGAGTGGGTGGGCGACGTGCACGCACGGCAACTCCAGCACCTCGCCCAAAGAAACGAGCGCGACGGGACGTCCGGCTGACGGAGTCACAGGTTGAGAGTCCAGGTATCCAGGTAGCCATTATCGAAGGGACCGACATCGTCCACTCGGAGTCGCCAGACTCCGTTGGCCGGCTCGGACGACAGATTGACCGAGTAGGTCTCGTCGATGTCGTCCGCAGAGTCGCCGGTCTGGCTCCGCAATTGATAGCTGCTGCCGTCCGGCGCGACCAGCGTGATGTCGAGATCGCCCACGAATGGGTGCACGATCTTCACGGCAACCGTGCTGGCCGCCGTCCCATTGCGAGCGCACCCGCTGATGATGACAGCGCTCGTCGCCGTGCCGGGGTCGGGGATGAGTACATCGCTGGGGTTGCTGCCGGTACAACCTGGCGTTGCGGGCGGATCGGCCAGATTGAGCGTCCACGAGTCGAGATAGCCCGTGTCCGAGTAATAGGAATCCTCGACCCTCAGCCGCCAGGCGCCGTTCGCGACTTCGCTGCTCAAATCCAGCGTCGAGGTCAGGTCAAGGTCGTCCAGCGAACCGCCGCTATGGTCAAAGAGCGGGTACTCGGTGCCATCCGGGGCCACCAGCGAGACGCCCAGGTCACCCCGGAAGGTATGCACGATCTGCACATGGACGGCGCTCGCGGCGGAGGCCTGTCCGGCGCAACCATGGATGGGGATCGTGCTCTCCACGCTGGAAGTGTCCGGGATCTCCAGGTCGGAACTCGAGGAGACGACACAGCCCGGCGGTCCATTCACCGTCAATTGGAACTGTGCGCTCCGCATCACCGACGCCAAACTTCCTGTCCCAACGATGTTTAACGGATAGCTGCCCAGCTGGCCAGAGGTGGCCGAGGTGATCCGCAAAGTCGACGTGCCACCCGACGTAACGGAAGCCGGGGTGAAACTCGCGGTCACACCGTCGGGCAGTCGAGTGATCGACAGTCTCACGGACTGCGAAACCCCGGCCGTGGTAGCCGTTCGCACGGTCGCGGTGACGGAAGTGCCGGGATCCACCGCAACCGCCGTCGGCGAGACAGTGACCGAGAAGTCATTCGCCGGTGGCGTATTGTCGACGAACAGCAAGGCGTTTGGCGAGCCGACGCCAGGGTCCTGGACGGCATCAATCGTTGCTGCGGCGACTAGGGCATCGCGCACCTGCGCCGGAGAGTACGAGGGGTGCTCGGACAGGATCAACGCTGCCGCGCCGGCCACATGCGGACTTGCCATCGAGGTACCGCTGAAGGACTCCGTCGCAGTGTCGCTGCTGTTGTAGGCCGAGGAAATCTCCACGCCCGGAGCGAAAATATCTACGCAGGTACCATAGTCGGAGAAATATGCCCGATCGTCGTTCTCCCCGAAGAAGCCGCCGGTGGCACCCACGGTGATCGCCGCAGGCGCGCGAGCCGGTGATCTTGTGCAGGCATCGTCATCCTCGTTGCCCGCTGCAACCGCGTACGAGATGCCATCGGCGATCGAACCGGCCACGGCGTCGTCGATCACCTGATCAGCATCCCCACCAAGGCTCATGTTCGCGACGGCAGGGACTCCGGCGGCATGATCGGCGGTGACCCAGTCGAGGCCGGCGACAACCGTCGCCGTTGTGCCATTACCGTCGCAGTCCAGGACGCGGACGGCGACCAGAGTGACGGCCTTCGCGACCCCGTAGCTGGCACTACCAATGGTGCCGGCGACGTGTGTGCCGTGGCCATGACAGTCGTCGGCGGTCCCGCCGTCAATCGCATCGAACCCTGAGATCGCGCGACCCTCGAAATCGTTGTGCGTTACCCGGATTCCGGTATCGATGACGTAGGCGCGGACGTTGCCGGCGCCGCTCTGGTAGGTGTAGCTGTTGTCCAGGACGTCGGAATGCTGGTCGATGCGGTCCAGACCCCACGAGGGTGTGGGAGCCTGCGTTTCGGATGCTCGAAATCGGTGATTCTGTTCGACGTAAGCCACTCGCGGGTCGGCTGCCATCCGCTTGGCCTGCGCAGCGTTGCCGGCGAACTCGAAGCCGCGCATGACGTGGCCGAACGTCCGTACGACCTTGCCACCGAGACTCTTCGTCAGTCCTTTCGAGGTGGCCTCCACCGCGGTCGACTTCTTGAACACGATCAGATAGCTGTCGGGAATGGCGGTGACACCCGCCTCGTGCCTGATCGGCGCTTTGGGTGTCGCCGGCGCAGCCGGCTTGGCCGGCTCAGTCGGCTTGGCAATCGGCTTGGCCGGCTGGGCAATCGGCTTGGCCGGCTGGGCGGCCAGCGCCGGCCCGGAGGGCACGATCAGGACGCACAGGGCGGCGAGCGCGAACACCATGACAACGCGGCGGAAGACGATCTGAAATCCCATGGTCACAACGCCTTCTCGAGGAAGTGGCTCACAGAATAGTTGGGAACTCCCTAGAACAAAAGGGGCGAAGTGGTAATTTTGGGTGACGATCCGGCGGGTCGGATGGAGAAGACGAGGGTGGCCGCGCCGATCACCGCGCCCGCGAACAGAAATGACCACGGCGTGCCGCCCGGCTGGTCGACGATCAGCCCGGCGACCGCACCGCCGGCCGCATTGGCCGCGACCGGAATGGTCACCAGCCAGGTGTTCGCCTCATTGCGCATACCGGCCGCAACGATCCGGCCGACGATGGCGGTGTACACGGTTAAGGTCGGCGCAATGGTGGCACCGCCGATCGCGAGAGTGACGCCGAGCGTCCACGGATTCGGTGCGATCGCCAGCAGCGCCGTGCTCAGCGCCACCGCCCCCAGCAGCCAGCTGAATTGCCGTGGCAGCGGGGCGCGAAGCCGGAGCACGCCGTACCCGAGCCCGCCCAGCGCGGAACCCAGGCCCCACACCGCGAGCAGGACGCCCGCCAGGTCCTGCGAACCGGAGCCCGGGTACTGGGTCGCGTACGCGGGCACGGTGACGCTGACCGCGCCGAAAGCCATTCCGAGGCAGCCGACGCAGAACAGGATCATCACGAAGCCGGGTACCCGCAGTGGTCCCAAGCCACGGGTCCTGGCATCCGGCAAAGCCGGGCGCTGGCCGCGCAGCGCGGAACCGGCCGCGACGGCTAGCGTGCCGGCCAAGGTGACGGCCGCCGAGCCGGCGATGGCGGCGGCAGGTGACGCGACAAGCACAAAAACGGCCACCAGTAAGGGGCCGGCCACGAACACCAGCTCGAAGAGCGAGGTCTCCACGGCCAGCGCGGCACCGCGTAGGTGATGGCGGTCGGTGCCGTCCTCGGTGAGGCCGATCCACGCACTTCGGATCGCCGCGGTCAGCGGGGGGTAGGTGGCGCCGGCGAACGCCGCCGCCGCACAGACCACAGGCATCGCGCCGCCGTCGTGCGCCGCCATCAGAAGGGCGACCAGGCCAATCGGGTGGGCGACGGCCGTCACCACGAGGACTGGCGTGGCTCCCAGTCGATCGGCCAGCCGCCCGACAATCGGGCTGATGATCGCGCCCGCCAGCGCATAGCTGCCGGTCGCGATGCCCGCAGAGGCGTAGTGCCCGGTCTCCTGTTGGACCAGCAACAGGAGTGCCAGTGGTGTCACGCCGATGCCGAGGCGAGCGATCACGCCGGACACCAGCAGCAGGGGCGCTCCCGGGATCCGCCACACGGCCAGGTACTGCCGCAACCCGATCACCTCCGGCCCGACAGCCGCTCTGCGCCCAGTAGGAGCCACCAACCTGCCGGTGGATCGTGTTGTTCCGAAGGAAGCCTGTATCGGCGGTCACATCGCTCCGGCTCCGGCCGACGTCAACTCAGGGTGCCCTCCCAGGTGCGAATTCCGGTGGCGATACTGTCAGCGCGGCGGGATCGAATCCCTTTTCGCAGCGACATCTTCAGCCACGGAGGCATGATGACCCAGGCCCCCCAAGCGACATCCGGGCAGACCGCTTACCTGGCGTTGGACTACGCAACGTACATCGTTGAGAACTTCAGCCATGACGCCGGCGTGGCGGAGCGTGCGTCGACGGCCTTGACGCAGGCTCGGACCGCCGGGTTGCCCGTGTTCCACGTCGTCCACGAGAGGATGCTCGACCAGCTCCATCCCTTGCTGGCGCCGGTCGGGGACGAACCGGTGCTGGGCAAGACCACCATGGGCGCCTTCGCCAGCACGAACCTGCACGAACGGTTGCAGGCCGCCGGAGTCGGCCGGGTCATTGTCGCCGGGGTGGCCACGTCGGGGACGGTGTTGTCCACTGCCAGATGGGCCGTTGACGTCGGCTATCAGGTGGCCATTTGCGCGGATGCCTGTGGCGACCCCGATGCTCAGGCTCATGCCGCGCTGGTCGACGAGACGGTCTTTCCCACGAGTTGGATCGGGCTCTGGCGGATCGCCCGGGTGCTGCGGTCGACCGAGATCGCCGAACTGGGCTCCCTGACCGAGTAGCCAGGGTCTGCCGGGATGGACGCGCAGCCCACGCCCATCCCGGCAGTCCGACCAGGATCAGCCGATCGGAGCCGCTACCTGGATCCGGTCGATGTCCGGCGCGTAGCCCGCCGTGCTGTTCGCGAAGGTAATGGTGTTGCTCCCGGCGACCAGATTGACGTTGACGACGGTGGTCCGGAAGTT
>Ga0307513_10005044_pt1 | contig 17485 bp, 24 predicted proteins | sample 15_EM_MG_FD_202174 | JGI IMG/M metagenome (GOLD analysis project Ga0307513, IMG submission 202174) | Populus trichocarpa ectomycorrhiza microbial communities from riparian zone in the Pacific Northwest, United States - 15_EM | ecosystem: Host-associated > Plants > Roots > Unclassified | place... | reverse complement strand
GTTTATTGCCTGTTCTGGGTGTCGCCCGACTTTTTTCCTCATACAAAAAAATTGGTGCAAACCGCGTTTGTATGGGTAAAAACCCTAGTTACTTTATATGGGTGTCGCCCGACTTATGGTACCCCCCAAGTACTCAGGTGTAAGGGTATTTGGGGCGCGGCAACACAAGCCAGTTCTCCGTTAGGACAGCGCCGACTACTTGCCGACACCAAAAAAATCCTCACCAGATATCACTCAAACTTCCTAATCCGGTTTAGTTGCCATGCAAATGTAATGGTGGTGCGCCCCCCGAGTACAATCCTTTCCTACGTCGCGAGTACTGAAACGATGATTTCGGTCCGGGGAAGAACGTTCCTCCTGGGAAGGAAGATAGACAAAGGAAAACAAAAAAAGAGTAGCGGAGAAAGGGGAAATGATATCACTGTACGGAAACAAAATAATACCGAAAGTGGGCAATTGCCGCTCTCACGGAAGGCAAAGTTAAAGAAATCGTTGATGATGATCAAAGACCCCGAAGATAAAAGTCGATACTTATCGATCAAACCCACGAGCAAAGTAGTTTATGCACATGTCGTTGTTCGTTACGTCTGTTCTGTAGTTTTGGTTGCCTCCACCCCTTCCTCTTCAACCCAGGATCCTTCTCATCCCTTAGTCATCCATCAACCCACAGCTCATTTTCCATAACTCGCTATCTATGTAACTTGAACCCGCTCACATATAAAAATAAAAAAAGTGAAAAGTTACAGGAAACAATCTAGTTTAACCTTGGCCAATACTAAGCCCCACAGTACCTAGCCAAACGAGATGGGCGTATGCCAGATACACCTGTAGGACAAAGTTCATGAGTTTTTTGTGCACCATCGCCAGAAAAAAAAACAAAATCTTCGCATTAAGAATAAAACATACAAAGCACTAATTACGAGAACCACACCTCTACCGACCCCCGGCGTGGAGTCCTAGTGCGGAATTTTGTCCCGGTATGCCAGACATCATTTAACTTGATCCTTTTGCGTTTAAACTTGTTCAAAATGTGAATGCGGCACAATCTATTCTATGTGGATAATACTTCGCAAGTACGAGGGGGGTTGCGATGCACGCTTAGCGAGGAGGTGAAGAAGGGATTGGTAGGAGTTCCGGTTCTTAATTATTCCAAAACAGGTGGGCGGTAGCAAGCATATTTATACAAAAGTGTGCGCCCATATGTATGAAAGAAATATAGGGAAAACTATGTAAGAAACATAAGTGCGAACATGTTTGACCCTGAAATCCTGCCAAGTAATCCTAAACAATGTGCGTGAAACTATGAGGGTGTGATGAGAATATTAGAAATATCATGACCAATAATAGTGCATAAGAGATGCATAAAATCCTTAACACCGGATAGAAAAGCACATGTTAAATCCCCAAATATTATCCCAAAACAACCAATAAAACACCATAATATATATCTTAGCTGTAGTAATGTAAGCGGTGTACAGGTGGAGCCGAAACACAAGCTAAGTAAAAGAATACACGGTAGTGTTATGAAATGCACATAGGAAATATAACGGAATTTCAACAAAACTTTCATGAAATACTTTACTGCACCTTCCTTGATCCTTTTGACGCTGTATCTCCTTGCTGTTGAAAAGTTCTTCCCCATTTTGGTCGGAGGAGAGGGATTTTTTACCCACACAGACATGGCATTAGGGAAGGCAGATCTTATGATGAAGCACCCGATCATCTAGTTAGAAATGTTATGCGAATCTGAATGTCTATATTGTGCCTAAGTGAATTTGCCCAACACCCCCAAATCCTCCTTCAGCGGCAAACCAGAGCGGTATGCGGCCGAACATATCCGGCAGGTCAAGATTCACCTTGGCCCGCCAAAGTAGCATCTTTACCACCTGCTCATTTCTCACCGCCACGGCATAATAGCGGGGTGATCGGTAGGACTCATCTACATCTTCCCGCCCAAGAAATATTTCAACCACTTCCTCATACCCATTGTGAGCAGCCCATGCAAGAGGAGAAATTCCACAAAAATACCCTTCGCTAGTGCTGTAGCTCTGCATCTCTGTTGAGGGCCCGTTTACCTATAGACGTCCGTCTAAAAGCCTGGAACGATGCCGACCGTCAAGGGGGGCTTGACAGTGGGGGAGAGTGAGGCAAAGTAGATGGTATTTACCCAGAGTACGCACCGTAACCTTTTGACGGTCTAGCTACAAGAATCTAGGACCGTGGAAAATTGGTCAAACACTTTCGCGCCGGTAATGACATAAGGGTTGAGACGACACCTTCTAGCACAATCGCCTATTACAAATTTAATTTTTAGAAAGAGACAGACAGTTAAAGGTATTTAAAGAGAACAGAATAATTGCATGTTTAGCTAATATACTGTTTAGTACAGAGCTGAAAGCCCGTTTATCTAACTGACTTTCTTTGACGGTCGGCAATGTCTCTGGTTGCTTGACGGCGATCTATAGGTAAACAGGCTCTAAAGCTGCTACAACACCAACAATTCCGAACGCAGATGGGCAATGTAGTCCACGAAGCCGGATGGAAGTAACTTATACGGAAACATTTTCTTGTCCTGTGCATGAATATTGCTAACATCATAGTATATCACTCGTTCGGTCTCCGCCTCTCATACCCTTCAACCAAGAGGCAATATTTATGCTTCTAACTAACCTTAGTTCCAAACCTTCAACACCCCCTAGTGTGATTCCTGAATATTCCCAAAACATCTCCGCTGCACTTAACCTTTCACCCCATCCACCCCGTTGCTTCAACTTCCATACTTCCAAACAATCTCCAAACAAATGCTCTCCTCTTCCAAACATTCGGTGTAGTAACTGTGTGGTAGATATGTAACCTTCGTGAATTTTTCAACACTAACGTGGGAGTGTACCGTATTTACTCGTATAATCCACTATCTCCGGATGCCAGGCTATCTCGGTCAATCCCTGGCTCAAGCCACTATAGGTTTAGTTTGACAGGTTAACAGAATTGCGAATCCCACTTAGCGAGATCAAGCACGTCAAGCACACTCAGGCTTGACAGTGTGAGGAAAACACTAATCCTGCCTAGGGGTTTTTGATCATGGAGATAGCATTGAATACGGAGATAGTGGATTATACGAGTAAATACGGTATGTCAGTTTCGAGGGTTTGTTGGAAGCTCAGATACGTTGGAGGCTGGGATACTCAGAATGACGTCAAATTTAAATTCTAGGTGACATACAGGAACCGACATATGCTACCGGTACCTCCCGACCCGAGTTTAATTAAAACTATGACTCACACCGGGGGTTTAAATTGGTCAACACTAACCTATTTGAGTGAGTTATCAAGAACAAATATACATAAGAGCGGCCCACCCCAACCAGGGGATTCTATTCTAATCTAAGCTCATTTGTGTAGCCTAGTTGGTGTGACTGTTTTCCTCTAGGGAGATATAAGCACGATCTCTGCCTTTCTTTCTCCCCAATCGCACGCAGTTTCCTGCACGTTCTAATATACTATTTTACCTGCGGTATCTGTTCCTCCTCCGCTCGCCCAAGCTTCTACTTCCTAAGGCAATAGCTTCCATAAACACATACCCCGTTCGAACTCCCCTACCCTGTCCGCTTCAGTCTTCTGAAGTATTTATCCAATAATCCAAGCCTGTTCCAAAACCCACACAAGTTTTAGCTCCATCTTCCTCGCTGTGCCACAACTTCTGCTTTGTCAGTCAAATTCCTCCACCTCTTGCTTCTACCACTTTCACCGCACCCCCCGAGATCCCCCCCCCCCCCGAGCCACCTGGCGAAGAGTACAGCCGAGAAGACAGAGAGTGTGAGTCCGCTGGCACTAGGGTTTCAAGCTGGTTTTAATTGACCTTGACCCTCCAGGGTGCTCTTTCTCACCTACCAAAAGACTGCGTTGTGGTTCGGGCCAGATCTCAGGGACTGGGCCGTGCGGACAGGCTTTACAAGGCTGGGTAGATTACGACTTGTGTGGAGAGAGTTACCACATTATTGAGAACGACAGGATGGATGTCAAAGGAACCTTTGCTAGGAATAGAAAGGCACTTGCCGGGACAGCGAAAGACGGTGCCCAGGAGCTCTCATGGGCTGCGAGGAAAGGGCATGAGAAAGCAGTGAAGACGATGCTGAAACGGGATGACATTAGTCCCGACACTCCAGATACCAAATTTGGTCGAACGCCACTCTCATGGGCTGCCGGGGGTGGCCATAGAAGAATAGTTGTCTTGCTATTACAAAGGCGAGATATAAATCCCAACTTTAGGGACAAAAAATCAGGGAGAACGCCACTCTTGTGGGCTGTGAAGGGGGGACACTATGGAGTGGTAGAGGTGCTTTTGCAGAGGCAAAGTGTAAATCCAAACATTGCTGAGAAGAAATACGGCAGGACGCCACTCTTGTGGGCTGTGGAAAATGCGGATGAGGGAATCATAGAGTTGCTTTTAGAACGGGAGGATATTAACCCCAACGTGGCAGGAACGCAGGATGGCAACACCCCGCTCTCATTGGCTATCTGGTACGGGCACAGGAGAGCTGTAAAGTTACTTTTAGGAAGAGAGGATGTCGATCCCAACACTGTCGGGACGGAGTATGGTGAAACGCCGCTGTGGCTTGCTGTCACGACGGCACATAAGGACATAGTGAAGCTACTTTTGAAACGGAAGGATATTGATCCCAACAGGACAGATAACCTTGGCAAAACACCACTCTCGCAGGCTGTGGGGTTTGGGTATGAAGGAGTTGTAAAATCGCTTTTAGGACGAGAGGATGTCAATCCCAACGCTGTAGGCACGTGCCATTGTGCACAGCCGCTCTGGTCTGCTATCGATGGGGGTCATCGGGGGGTAGTAAAGCTGCTTTTGAAACGCAAGGATATTGATCCCAATGCAATAGATCACTGGAGTCTTCAAACTCCACTCTCACTGGCTGCGCAAAATGGGGATGAGGGAATAGTCAGGTTGCTTTTAGCACGAGAAGACATCGATCCCAACACTACAGGCATTGGAAATAGCGAAACGCCTCTAGACTACGCAGCAGAAAAAGGACATGTAGGAGTCGTAAAGCTGCTTCTAGGCAGAGAGGATATCAATCGCACTGCTCCAGGTCCCCTACCCTCCAGTGGCGACAAACCACTCCTACTGGCCGCTAGAGGTGGGCATGAGCGGGTAGTGAAATTACTATTGGAGGATCATGATATCCGTGGAAACACACACTTACAAGGCACTACTTACCGAAGGGCTCTTGAGAAGGCTGTGCGCTACGGGCGCGATGCGGTGGTCGAGTTGCTATTTGAGCGGGTTCAAGGCATCCACAGCACAGCAGACCCCGAACCCGACAAAACTCTACTGTCCTGGGCTGCGGAGAACGGGCATGAGGAAGTTGTCAAATTGCTATTGGAGCGACATGCTACAGATCCGAACGCGGCAGATGGAAGATTTCGCCAATGGCCGCTCTTCCTAGCTATGAAGAATGGTTACGAAGGAGTAGTAAAGCTACTGTTGGAACGAGATGATGCAGGCCCCAACATTGTTAGCTCTGCTATACGACATGTTGAGGTACGGCCACCCACTTAAGTCATGTTTAAGGGCTAGCTTAGGGAGCCTACTGTGTTTGGGTTAGGTCTATGATTGGTTGTGGGGGAGTGGTCTTTGCATGGGTGTTTCCCTTTAAGTAGTTTCTCTCTTGTACGACTAGTCATTAACGAACATCTCACCTCACACAACACGGACAACACACACATCCCAATAAACATTGCAGATACTTTATAGCCTCAAACACAACTCATGTGTGCAGCTGGAAATGGGAACATGGCAGTTGTAAAGTTGCCATTGGGGACATGGCGATATTAATATCAATGCTCGGGAGTCAAGATTTGGCAGAACAGCGCCCTTGCGGGCCGCGAATAGCCCCATGAGGGAGTGGTAAAGTTGCTTTTAGGACAAGAGGGCATTAACCCTAACACTCCAAACACCCAACATGACTGACTCCATTGCTGTGAGCTGCTGTGAGACAGCATACCGGGGTAGTATAACATTATCATAAGGTGAGGCTGGTGCAGCTCACTGGAGAGCCTACGGTGAGTCGTCGAAGCCGGCTAGGGGCATTAGCTCCCAAGTAGATGTGCTGGACTGCAGTCTACTCGAGTACATCAGGTTTCAAAAATTGGATCCAGGTTACATGTTCTAGGAGGAAAAGGGCGGGGGTGAGGTAGGGTGTAGATTATGGCCGTCTGTTCGGAGGGATCGGGCTTGGAAGTTTTATACTGGAGGTTTATTTTCTGTGTGTATCTCTATATCACACCATTATTATTATAAGAGGAGTGAGATGGAAGCGAGGACCGAAGTAGGCAAGATAGAATCTGCGTGATTCAGGAGGAAGATATACGCCAATGTCTGAAGACCGCCTAGCGTATGACTGGCTGCTGCCTCTCTAGGGGGATATATATATCCAGGCCCGCAAGAGTGTACTGTACCCAGTGTTCCGAGGATAGCTATCCACATCATACCAACACATGAGTTCAGGCGCAAAATACACTCCGTAATCTGGAATCTAATTGATTCGAAATACTATATACAGCTCACAACCCCTGCAGAATTCACATGAAATAAGATCGGAAATCGGAACCCCACCCCAAACCATTCCCCAAAACCTAGAAACCGCAACACAGAAACATGAAAACAGGAGAAGAAAATTAAGCAGTGCTTCCAGCCGAGGCGGCAGGGTCTTGGTACTTGTCCCAATTAGCTTAAACCTGACCGATACGCGCGCCATTAGCCAGTTGGTACACGCCCTCAAAGTGCTCCTTGGTGAGTTTGTGGAAAAGGCTTCGCCATCACGTTGTGGATATATTTTCCCACAGGCTTGGTGGGGTCAATCTAAGATTTGACTATCTTTTTAAGGAGAAATGATCTGAAGGGTTTGACTCCGCTGAGCAAGAATGTGAAGTGGAACGGGACTTCAATGCCCCGGAGAGGGATTGTGGTGAGACCGCGTTGGAGTTCGACTGGCTTCAGCTTAGCTTCAGTCCGTTTAGCGCATTCCTGGATAATCTCGACGACCCTCTCTTTGACGTCCTCAAGGGACATCTTCACCATAAGGGCCTGAATGTCGATTTTCACCACCTTGAGGAAACTGAGCACATTTGCGAGGGAGCCGAGGACGCGTAACTAACGGTATGTCAATAATTGTGAAAGAGAGAGTGTATGGGGAGAACCTTACATCACCAGCGCAGAAATATCGCTGCTTAATAACCTTATAATTGACGACTTCCAGCAACCATTTACTCTCCTCCACGATATTGTTAAACACGTACTGAGGAGCTTGCTCATTGAAGGTACGACTAAGATTGACAGCAATCATAGAGTAGTTGCTTCTTCCCTCGGTATCTCCCTCGACGGAGACTTGCATAGTCAAACTACGGTAGAAGACGACAGAGACCAAAGGCTCAATTAGCATAATCCCAACCAAAGTCGCAAGAGCAGAATATTCACCCAGCGAATGTCCGGCGAAAACAGAATCGCGCTCGATTAAGCTACGAGATCTCATGTCCTCAAAGGCAGCCTTTACTATAAGAGTGAGCGCGGGCTGGGTGAATTGTGTTGCGCATAAAAAACCAGTCGGGGGAGCGGCAGGTGCACGAGGTAGTTGTCTCGGTTACCTCTTTGAAGAACTTCTGCGATTTGGTTGATCCGTTCGCGCCGACGATCTCAAAAGTCATTGACATGTAGTTCGGCCTAAGAGTCTCTCCACACGGTCCGCGAAAATGAATCGTCAATTCCTTGGGGTTATTTTCACACTGTTTGTGATTGCCTAACCTATAATACAATTAGCTGCTGGAGGAGAATCACGAGGGAAATTACTTGCCATAATTGTCCATAAAGTGTGTATCAGCCCTGCCCCAAACCCCTCCTGCTACAGGCGAGGAGTCGTACAAAACCACCTGCCCATACCCTACCCCAAACCCCCAGATACCGGATGCTCAACCTCCGCCCCGCCCACAATCACCTCCCCCTAGGCTCCCTTGCCTGCGGCCCCAGCTTTGATAATTTTTCTACCGCTGGCCATGCCGGTATGATGCAACCTAGTCTCAATATCGTCGTTCGGTAGTACCATACCAGCAAAGTTACACGAAAAAGATCTAACCCTGGCAGTGTCTCCGCAGTCCAGTTTGAACAAGCGACCTCACGGCCGCAGATGAGAACATTCCATGAGTGATGGTTCCGGCAAGGTTGCCATAGCTAGAGAAGGTTCGCGAGACGTGAGTTGGATTGCAGTCCCTCGATGCACGGCCATATCCTTCGTTGCTAACCAGTGCTCTGATGAGAAGTTCAATTTTCGCGTTAAGAGGAATAGCATTGTCGAAGTGGACAGGGTGTGCGATACTGGTGCAGTGGCGTTGGAGATAGTCAATTACCTGGTTTCCGTGGCTCTGACCTGTAATGTACCGAACAGATGCAACTTGTATAACTTCGTAGGTAACTCAACCAGCACTTGTCCGAGAGTTCGAACGGAGCTGAAGTTCTTCTCATCTTTGAATCGGATAAAGCTTGACAAGCGAAACGTAAGCGTCTTCCCTAACAATTTAGTGTCAGGATCATCGAAGTAGAACCATTCGTTGGCTCGCCCATCGCCGGCCGTACTGTAATAATACCAGCGACAGGGCCCTTCTAGGTCTTCTCCCAGTCCTTATCATCCAATCGGTCTGCGTCGCAGATCGCTTTCTTCGCCTACAACACTATATCAATTAGAATGAGCTTGATTGTGGGATGGGCCAAGGTAAACCTACATTCGAGCTAGTATGTGCCTCCTGTGCAGTCATCATTCCACTACCAAACAAAACACCGTCGAAAGGTATCGCAGGGCACTTAAACTTCTCTGACAAAGCTCCTGTCAAATAAGGATATGTCTCTTCTGCCCCACAAAATCCAGAGCCAGAAACACGGGGGACGTTAGCCAAAATGATACCAGTGGCATATTCGAGGTATGGAGAGTGGAACGGTGCCGATATAGGCAGGAAACGGTTTGGGAAACTAACCTTCCTCTCGGTAGAAGGAACGCGATTCTGGCCCATATGGTTAGCGCTTTGACCTTCCTCAGACTAAGATTAAGGAGGCGATTCTTCTGACAGTAAAATACTCACCCGCCGCTCCTGCCCTGCCGGTGGCTGGCCGAGTGCACGATTTAGTCGGTGAAGGGTTGGCGGAGAACGGGAAAGGAAGCAGTGGTAACGGTTCCGATTCCGAGAAGGGAGGGGGGTAGTAATAATAATAATAATAAAAAGAATAATAATCGAAAATAACTTGAACAAAAAAAAAAGGAATAATAATAATCGAAGTCGCTTGAACAAAAAAAAAAGGGGGAATAATAATAATCGAAATCACTTAAACAAAAAAAAAAGGATAATAATAACCTGAAAACACTTAAACAAGGACACAACGAAACACTTAAACAAAACACTTAAACAAGCGATAATAATAATGATAATAATAACTGGAAAACAATTAATCAAAGACACAAAGGAAGAATCACTTTAAACAAACAAAAAAACAAAAAAAAACAATACTCTAGGCTGGAGGGGAAGCTGAAGGGAACACGGGCACGGGGGGATAATGGTCCAGAAGACCGGGATGGTATAGGGGGAGGAGTGGGGGGGGGAGGGGAGACTGGCGGATCTGTAGGGGGGGCTATCCTCGCCGTTAGCTGCCGCATTAACAAATGGAAGGGTATGAGAAAACCTTCAACAGCTAAAGGTAAGATCTTTTTGTTCCCTGGTGGCTTTGTGCCAATCTCTGTGGGAAATACCAAAAAGCATCTTAAACCCCCGCTTCAAAATCCGCCTGACATCAGGACTGCAATGGTGCATTGCAGCAATGATGTCGTCTCCCCCGATATTGTGGGCGGCCCGGTTGCGGGCCTCCACTGCCCCCTTCCACTAATTTTCACATGAATTTAGCTTACTATTTCTCCAAGGTAGAATTTGGAAAAAGAAAAACTTACCTCCTTCTCCAGCCTATCCATCTCCTCCCGGCTTCTGAGCCCAAAATCCCGGAACTTCTCCCGGCGGTCCCTTATGGTGGCCCGACGATCCGCCTGGCGGCACTGGCCGCCGGTGGCCTTTTCGAAAATTGCCTTGAAGGTCCCACCGACGACAAGATCAGTAACCCGGCGGACTCGTCCCCGGTTCGCTTCCTTCAGCTTCCACTCCGCCTCCATCCACTTCTTCAGCAATAGCTTCGGCAGCCGCGTCATACTAGCGCGGGTATCTCGAAGAATCCCAACCAGTTGGTGGGTCGTTGGGCGGCGGTGGGATCTCCGGGGGACTCTCGTTCCTATTCTCTTCTTAGATACTCTTGCAGGCATTTTAGAATTTTTGAGGGTGGGTGAGAGTTGGGAAGAGTTAGGTATGAGGAGTGTGGTGAAGGTGTCGGTGGTGAAGGTGTCGGTGGTGAAGGTGTTGGTGGTGGACCGACATTGATGTTTATATGACAATGGTTGTTGGGTAGCGACCATCTCGCCGGGGGTGACGAGTGGGGTTACGAATCCGCGTGTGGTCACTGTTTCCGTATTACCGGAACTTCAGGAGCACGTTCACCCTTCTGAACAATAGAGATGCAAGCTTTATTACATGCATTGGTATTCGTGAACTGTTATAAATTAGGAGAGCACATCGCCTTGTCGTACTCTGTTACTTCATGCACACAAGAAGCGACTTGTGATAATGATAACCCTGGCACCACAGCTCACGAGGCCCTGTAGGACCTCCGCTCCAATAGACCCGGGTCCAGGACCAATCATCAAAACATTTTTATTTTCAAAAGTAACACCACCCTAAAAAATGTTAGCACCAACTGCGTAGCCGACCGATCAAATATTGCTTACCCAGGCTGCCTGTTCCAAGCAATCCAAATACAATCCAGTTAGCTTCTTAGAATATTCCCATCCGTTATCTTCCTTTCGCTTCAAATGAGGAATGGAATGCATTCGACACCACCCTTTCCCTCAGACTGGGCCTTTATACCTCCAACTGGTTTGTTTGTTTTCGCTCCCTCTGAAAACATCTGAGCTTCATTCATAGCCCAACTGCGGGAGATATTTAGGTAGAGGGTTAGATTTGTAGCTGAGACAATTTAGAAAGCTTGGGTGGCTGCTTGATAATCTTGTAAACCTTAGCCAAATAGTTCTGAACTTTCGTTCGGTTGCCATATTCAGTGAGCTTTCCTCCGATGGCAATTTCCTTGACATAATGTTCAAGTTTCCGAATCGCTAGCCACGGTACTTCGGAATATTGCATATTTCCCTTGGCATCAATGGTGGTCTGCAGCGCGCTTGTGATACGGATCTTTGTACCCGGGAGCTACCACGAGGACTTCTTGGCGTTTAGCGATAAGCTGGTAACCGAGACCCCTGGCTAGGCGATATGTTTCACCACGCTTGGCGGGGCAATTGTTGATATGATATTGCATGAACTCCACTAGGGTAGGATTGGATCGGTTCATTAATTACATGTTAAGCGCATCTTGTCGAGCCCAGTTCCACGACGAATCGTAAACCTTAACCTTTATCGGGGAGAAGGATAGTTCGATACCGGAGGCGTACTATTCCCCGTGCTCAACATTCCACATGCCAATCTGTGCTTGGAGAAGCTTGCTAGCCTCCTGTGACCCTACAAACGCCTTTTCGCCTGATCGGAGATCCATCTTAAGATATAGTGCAAGAGACCCCAATTTCTGCTTCAAGAGTGCTCGCTGGTCCTTAGTTAGAACGTCAATTGCCGCAGGACCCATCATCACCAGAAGCACGAGTGGCAGCACCTCCAGCTGCAGGGCCCGAGAGTGATATCCAAGAGCTAGCAGCGTAATTTGTTACATCATCATCTAACAATTCCCTTGCGTCGCCCTCGCTTCCGAGTCTTGCTGCGGGCTCCATTGTCATACCCAGCATCAAGGCGCTATCCTGTCTGCCGGATTGCAGAGGGTAGCGATCGGCAAGGTAATTTCTGGCTGTGGTAATATTAAAGCCACCAGGCATTTTGGAAGAGATCGTGCGCGCAATGATAGAGCTAGATTGCTTGCCGAGCTGTCCATTGAAGGTTTCTCCATTGCAGCTCCCAGCTCGTCAAGAGGTGCGTCTTCTGCTTTTTCGGGAGTGTTGCCGAACTGCTTTCGTAAATCCAAAATCCCATCCCGTTAGCGCAACCTAAAAATAAGATACAGAGATAGAAGGGAATCAACCTCCGAGAATCTCATTCTGCAATCTACTCTTTCCGTTCACTAGATCTTTCCGTTCACTAGATCGTTCCGTTCACTAGATCTTTGATGGCATTTGGGAGTGGAATTTTGGAAAGCGGTTTTTTTCCGCTTTTGGACAATAAGAGATCGGACAATATCCACAGCTTGAACTGATTCATCTGTAACTGGCGCCGCCGGCCCAGAAGAAGTTAGTAGAACTACCACTGGAACGGCAGCACCTTCGGCGGGTGCAGAAGAGGCCGGAGGGACTGGTGAAGATTCTGCGTTCCTCTCCTCCACTATAACAATAGGCTCAACATCATAGTAAATCTCTTTGGCGTCTTTATTGTAACAAATAATTTGACGCCGAAGGCATTGGGCCGCATCATGGGTTTGATATTTGGCGGCTAGGGTATTGTGCCTTAGCAAAGTAAGCGAACACGGCGATGCAACGACTCGCGCTTCTTTGCCCACACCCAACTCAACAAATGACCTGCAAAACTACAACTAAAGTTATTTTTTTCTTTAAAAAAACAGGGGGGAAATAAATATACAATCCTAATTAACACCTAATATGTTATCTAAATTGGAGGAAATTTTATTATTATTATTATGGCGAATGTATAGTGGTCGGGTTGCAAGGCTTGTGGCGGAAGGCGCAGGGCTAAATGTGCGGTTACTCGTGATATTGGCTTGGAGAGATGTCGCATTTTTGCAGGGGTGGTTGTTGCTTAGTCTTGGCAGACACGGAGTTCTATGTAAGTTAGTTTCTTGGACTTCTCTTGTGCTTCGCCCTCCACCCACTGCATTATCTGGATTAGTTTGCAGGTAGATTAGTGAGCTTGAATTCATCGTCACTTGTGGGGTTTTCTTTTCTACTTGAGATTTCTTAAAAGTGACAGTTTTTAGCTCGTACTTCTCCCCTCCCACAGAGTAGATACCATGATCCGAACATTTTGTTTCCACTACTTTTCCATTTTTCTCCTTTTCTTGCCGCGACTCTGATACCTGGGCTGCTGTAGTCGCTCATGGAGAGGCACGATTGAACCCGCTTTCCTTCCTTTCATTCAAAAGACACATCGAGGCATATGATACATGCCGAACTGTTGTGCACCCCCGAACACCCCCCTTCTGATCCCTCTCTCACCAAATTGATTCTCCTCATGGGCCCCTCTCCTTTTCCATTACTTACCTCCCCCATCATTCTCTTATCCTCCAGCTATCCTCCCTAATCGCCGCCTCCACCACTTGACAGTACCCCTAGAATTATATCCTATACATTACCAATTTTTCCCTCTCTCTTTTGTTTTCCCCGGCATTCCTCTTCTTACCCCCGGGCCCACCTTACCAAATTGAAATATCTTTCGCGATAATTTCCTTCATATAAATCGTGAGTTTCCCATCGATGCCATTTCCTTTTTTTCCCTTCCATTGCCGCTTCTATCTTACTTGGTTGCCTACTGTATTAGAGTTCCCTACCCCCTACTCCATTCATGATGAGTTGTGCTAATTACTGATTATAAAGAACCTCCATTGAGCCCAACCAGCTCCCTTTTTCTGGGCAATCTTTAGCATGTACGGTACACTAGGAACTACTACCTGGGGTTTTCACTCCACATTCTGCATCCCCTCTCCGCCCTCTTGTTCTCAATCACGGGTCATTTGAGCATGCCCTCCTTATGTCCACCACCCTTCACTATCATGTAACCGAGTTTCGCTAGCGGTTTTTTTCTATCACAATTGCCACCTCCTACTGACCAATTTGCTCTCGTAGAGGAGAAATCACCCGCCCCCGAGCTCTTTCCCGGTTTTTGGCCTTCCTGACGCGGCAAGTTAAAGAAGGGAGAATGACGCCCAAGGAATATACGAGGACCTTTTACGTCTTGTTCTGACTGAATTCGAAGCCCTCTCTCAGCCGGGCAATGCAGTTCATGCTCTGGCCGCTCAACTGCCTGGTACTCGGGCCAGGAGGCCGGACGCGGTCGGACCCCACTACGGTGCTCGCCGAGCCGCTCACTGACCCATCAAAGCATACTAATCTGCTCAATTTTGTGCCGCTGCCGAACAAACCGCCGGCGTTTATGAAACCTTCGGAGGACAAGGAAACATTGAAGAATAATTTAACGAGGTTGGAGAAATCTTTAGCGTTTATGACGAATTGGTGGCGAATTATTTTGCGTATTGTGTCCGGCTACTTTCATCACTTTCTCGAGGTCCCCGCGGGGGCAAAGTATATTCCAAGTGGCTTGATGTTATGAGATGGCTCCAGGATGAGGAATGTACCCTGATCTTATCTATCTAGTTTCAGCTCCCGTGTCCTTCCCCTTCATTGGGCTGGCGCAACTGACGCATTACTGTGTAGCTTGCAAAACCCTCGCCAGGGAGCCTGGGGAACTCCGAGAAGGGCTCTCAAGTACGACTGCCTATTGTCAAGGCATTGTTACTGCCGCCGTGACCGCATCTGCATTGATTGGGTTTGATTCCACCGTATCGCATCCGACACCCGCACCATCCTTTTCTGGATCGGTTACCGTTCCCAGCAAACATATCCCCTCGCTTCACTAGCTCCTAGCACCCTGTAAGACTCGATCAATGAGTGTGGAGGTACTCCATCGCCCATGCCGTCGATACGAGACCTGCCTCTCGCCTTGGTCTAGCACCATGTTGATATTACCAATACTCATTTACCCGAGGATAGGTATACCAACATCCGCTTGATTAATGGGGTCAGGAACGTCGCCATAACCGGCCCTCCGCAATCCCTCTGGGGCCGAGATCGTTGCAGCAATACCCCGGATCCACCGAATACCGGATACGTCCCATTCAAACACAGAGCCGCTACCCAGCATAGTGATCGGAAGGAGTGGCGGAGGTCTCGATATAACGGTTTACGGGAGGGATAGGTACATTACGAGGCGCTGCAGCCGGGCGCGGGTCATGGATGGGATAATCCAGCAGCAACAGAGGGCAATCCTCCTGGCTATGGGGTGTTTGGGGGTAAGCCCAATTAGGCGACCAATAATTCGGAAAGTCTGGTGGGGAGCCCCGCCGATGCACCCCTTTCTAGCTCATAGGTCCGTTTGTTTCGGCGGAGCGCGGGGATATATCACGGTGGCGCCTTAGCCTAGTAGGGTTGACAGGTATTCCAGGAACGTCGGTCAAGCGGAATTGGGGCATTATCTCACACCCACACCCCGTGGTAAAATTTGACTTTCTAATGACAAGCTGGAATATCGTCCCATGCCGGCTTCACCGGATCACCTTCTGTCTCCCGGGTTTTGTTCCAAAGGCTAAAGTCGAGAGATTCATTTTCTATTACGACCTGATGATTGATGCGATGAATAAATATTGCAGGTAGCCCCGATGTGTATCGCGGGGGGGGTACTGGACCCGGTCCGCCGATCTGAGGGGGACGCTGGCAAGACTGTACGCAGAGTACCGTCCTGATTTTGACAGAATTTATGCAAAATGGGCAGATGAGACCGAAGCGCGAAAGTATCAGGTTATCCCAAGCGACAAAAATGGCCTTTGTCATAGACTACTATCCGAATTCTAAGGAAATGCTTCACGGTGTGCACCACTGTCATGGGCGATGGCTTTCACTTCATGGGGGACAGAGGTATGCACAAAGCCACGAACCTCTTTATGGTCCGGGAGATCTGCCCCCCTACCATGCCGGTTCAACCACACAACCACTCAGCGATCCTTCTTCCAGTATCCCCACCATCTTAACACAAACAGAACGCGCAAGCCCTTTATTATTTCTGAATGGAGTGAGAATCGTTAGTTTCCCACCCTCTCCTTATATATCCTCCATATAATGTCTTCCCATAGCTTTTGTTCCTTCTTTGCTTCCTGTCTGGCTGCGTTCTACTTTCCGTGTGCCCAGCTACCCCGCGTTGGGTCTCATCGGCCGCATCTGCCCCCCAACCCAACAACCTCAAAGGAAACAAAAAAGTTATGAACGTATTCAAGCTCGCTAGGAAGTACCCCGAACTCGGTCAAGAAGGCATCATGGCCCTGCAGGACACTTTCCTGCGCTCGGACCATGATGAGAGGGGGTACTTGGACGAAGCCACCACCATCAAGACAGCTCAGGATCTTAAGAGGGAGCCGTACAATGAGGTCCCCGCAACCTTGAAGCAGGTTGAGCTGGGTAGTTGGAGAAGTGTGGAGTTGGATGATTTTGTTGATGTTTGTTGCTATCCGTAATCAGGATTCCGCGTTGTGGGGAGGCCAACGGACGGCTTTCTTAATAGCTTATCTCGAAACTGAGAATGACGGATGGAGCAAAGCCAGGACGTGTTCCGGAACAGGAAGGATGCCAGCATGATTGGCTCAGTGACGAAGTTGATCAGGAAGACCGCTAACGAGCAACAATCTACCAGGAAGTCTACAAGAACGACCGCTGAAGACACCGGGTGGAAAGTCATCGCAAAGTTCATCGAGAAGGCGAATTACCTGATTGACCTGAGCCGGGAGTGAGAGACTTGGGGGACATGGAGGTGCCCACCCCAAATGACCCTGACGCATATGAGATTGACGACGGGACCTCTTCCGAGAGAGTATCTGATACTGAGAATTTGGCACATGTCACATCGCAAACCCTGCAGCATTCATACCGGAAGAACACTGGGTCACTGAGATTGGACTGCGGTGATCCACTGCTCATTAGCTGCCTGGGAAATTTTACGGCATGCTTCCAGCAGCAACCACCCGTGTATTATTAGGGGTGACGCCAAACAAACCAATAATGTCCATAAGCATAAAGGTCCGGAAAAAGATGAGATCCCCGACAACAATATCCACGCAGTCTCCGTCCGGCACGTACGAATAACGGCATAGGACGCGGTAGACCTCGCCCTAGGCAGCTATAAAACTATCGAATTCAAGGAAGACATAACGATTGGCAAGTTCGCGAAGAGCCAGGGTGTCATTGGAGGCAAAGAGGTTTACTCCCCGTCGGCTCTGCAATTTAAGGAAGCTCGGGAAAATAGCCCGCAGCGTGCGCGGTCGCAGAACTATGAGTGGGTTAATATCACAGATGCTTTCTTGGGCCTGAAAGTAGAGTTGTACAATGGCCCCCGCTGGCAAAACCACCCTTACAACTCCCGCTACCCTGTTCTCTACCGCGGTCATCCAGCGATGGACCAGACAGTGACCGATTCAATGGATCTCGAGCTTCGGCTCCCAATTGATGGTGTCAGAGAAATTGTCGCTAGCAAACAACTTCGCATCCATCTCGTCTCCCCAG
>Ga0307513_10005043_pt1 | contig 17486 bp, 17 predicted proteins | sample 15_EM_MG_FD_202174 | JGI IMG/M metagenome (GOLD analysis project Ga0307513, IMG submission 202174) | Populus trichocarpa ectomycorrhiza microbial communities from riparian zone in the Pacific Northwest, United States - 15_EM | ecosystem: Host-associated > Plants > Roots > Unclassified | place... | reverse complement strand
ACGGGTTCCTGGTCGCCGGGCAGGGGCTGTTCGAACCAGACCACCTTGCCCGTGCTCACCCGTGTCGCCCCCCAGCTCTGTGCCAGCTGGTCCACCAGGAACAGCCCTCGGCCGCCTTCGTCGCTGAGCCGGGCATGTCGCATCCTCGGCACCAGCGGCGAGTTGTCACCCACCTCGCAGCGCAGCACGTCCGTGCAGAGCAGTCGCAGGGTGATCGGCCGGGAGGCGAAGCGTACGGCGTTCGCCACGACCTCGCTGACCATCAGTTCGGTGGACTCCACCAGGGAGTCGAGACCCCAGTCGCGCAGTGTCCTGCGGGTGAGCCGACGGGCCTGTCGCGCGGTCTGCGGACGGGGAGCCATGTACCAGTACGCGACGGTCTCCGGCAGGATGCCCTCGAACCGGGCGGCGAGCAGCGCGATGTCGTCGTCCCGGTCTCCCGCCCCCAGCGTGCCGAGCGCCTGCTCGCACACCTCCGCCGGCGCCGGGGGCCCGGAACCGGAGGCGGCGGCCCGCAGCCGTGCGCGCAGCCGGTCCACCCCGGTCAGCACGTCGGAGTCACGGGACTCGACCAGGCCGTCGGTGTACAGCAGCAGGGTCGATCCGGCCGGCGCGTGCATCTCGGTGGACTCGAATCCACCGCCGCCCACGCCGATCGGCACTCCGGGCGGCACCGGCAGGACCTCCGTACTGCCGTCGGGGTGCAGGAGCACCGGTGGCAGATGGCCCGCGTTGGACACCAGCAACCGGTGCAGCACGGGGTCGTACATGGCGTAGAGGCAGGTCGCCGTGTGCTCGCTGCCCAGCCGCTCCGCCTGTTCGTCGAGGTGGTGCAGGACCTCGTCGGGCGGCAGGTCGAGGCCGGCCAGGGTCTGCACGATGGTGCGCAGCTGGCCCATGATCGCTGCCGAGGTCATGGAGTGGCCCATCACGTCGCCGATGACGAGGGCGACACGGTTGCCGGGCAGCAGGATCGCGTCGTACCAGTCGCCGCCGACCTGCGCGGTCCGTGAGGCCGGCAGATAGCGGCTGGCCAGTTGGACTCCGGTCGGCTCGGGCAGCGACGGCGGGAGCATCGTGCGCTGGAGCGCGTCCGCGACGGACGCCTCCCGCGCGTACAGCACCGCTTTGTGGATGCCGAGAGCGGTGTGGGTGGCGAGTTGGGAGGCGACGAGCAGATCGTCCCCGGTGAAGTCCGCCCTGCCGGGGCCCCGGATGAGGACGACGCTGCCCATGGCGTGACTGCGGCCGTGGAGCGGGGCGAGGATCAGCCGTCGGCCGGGCGGCACCGTGCCCGGAGAGTTGGGGACGCCGAGCAGTTCGGCCACCACGGAACGGATGCCCGGAAGGTCCCCGAACACCGGCCGCCCGGCCCGCAGCAGCCTGGCGAGCGGACCGGTGGGAGACAGCCGTACGACCTCGGCCGCCCGGGCGGTGTCGTCGACCGGTGGGAGCGGGCCGGAACCTCGGACGTCCGCCGTCCGTCGGGGTGCGCGGTCCATGGTGTGGAGGCGTAGGACGCCGGGCGGGTCGGTGGCCTCGTCACCGACCGGCAGTGGGGAGTACAGATGGACGAGGGCCACGTCGGCGAACGCCGGGACGGCTGCCCGGCACAGTTCCTGCAAGGTCTCGTCGAGGTTCATGCCGCGGGCGATCTGCCGGGTTGCCGCGTCGAGATAGCGGAGCCTGTCGGTCTGCGGCTCGGCGCCGTCGGACCGGGGACCGCCCGGTCGTACGGCGGGAGCTTCCACCGCCGACGGACGCGCCGCCCGGCCGCTCCCTTCGGAGGCGGGATTCACACCTGCCTGCGCGTGTGCCCCGTCGGCGCGGCTGCCGGACCCGGGCGACGGAGCCGCACACTGCGGCCGGCGCGCGCGAGCAGCGGCCTCGTGCACGTCGGCCGTCCGCCCGTCGGCCGCCTGCCCGCCGGTGCCTCCATCGGCTCCGAGGTGCTTCGTCACGCGAATCCTTCCGACCGTGCGGACCCCGCCGCCGGGGCGGGGTGATCAGAGGGCGTCAGGCGGGCCGTCTGCAGCGCAGGAAGATCTGCACCTCGGGCGGGACGTCCGCGGTCGCCGGAGCGTACGAGTACGAGGACTCCTCGACGATCTCGAAGCCCGCTTCCTCGACGACCTCACGCAGCTCCTCCCGCAGATAGCCGGACACCCGGATGGTGCTTCCGATGAACGGGATGGAGAAGTCGTCGACATCGGCCTCCACCATCGACAGCGCGAACAGACCGTCCGGCAGCAGGAGGTGGTGGATCGTGCGCAGCGCGAGGGGAATCTCGGCGCGCGGCAGCATGAGCAGGGAGAAGAAGGCCGTCACCGCGTCGAAGCGGCCGAGGTCCATGGGGCCTCCGGGCCGCAGATCCGCGAGGTCCGCCTGGTGGAACACCCCGGTGGGCACGTACGTGCGGGCGAGCGTGACCATCCTCTCCGACAGGTCGACCCCGACGACCCGCAGGCCCGACTCCGTCAGCTGGCGGGCGGTCGGAACGCCGGTGCCGCACCCCAGGTCCAGTACCCGGGCCCCGGACGGCAGCGACTCGATGAGCCACTCGGCGGACGCGACCTGCCCTTCCTTGTGCGGAAAGGCCTCGTCGTAGCGGTCACCGATGGCGTCGAAGGCCTCGGCCTGGCCTGTGCGGTCGAGCCACATGCTCCCGTAGCCGACCTCGTCGGCGGGGTTGGTCACGAGGATTCTCCTTCAGCCCGTTATGTAACAGTCTGCGGGTAATTTTTTCACAGTTATGCAAGCTTAGATGTAGATCGCCCGCGATGGCCGCCGTAGCCCGCTTCGAGAGATCGATCGGGTCCCGGCGCGACCTCGCTCAGGTCAGTCGGCGGCCTTCATACGGAAGGCGGGGCCGGGGACGCTCTCGATGTCCTCCGCCTGCACGGCGTGGCCTCGTTCGCAGTGGATCCGGGCGTCGACGTGCGCGCCGCATCCACGGTGCCGTGTGAGTACGGCCGGACCCTCGGGGTCGGCGCGGTATCGGTCGCCCCACTGCAGGAGCCCCATCACCGCCGGGACCAGATCCATGCCCTTGGGTGTGATCACGTACTTGGGCCGGCTCCGCGAGCCCGGTTCCCTGTAGGTCTCGGTGGCCAGGATCCCCTCCTCGACGAGCATCCGGAGCCGCGCCGCGAGGAGGTTGCGGGGACAGCCGAGGACGCGTTCGAAGTCGCCGAAGCGGGACGAGCCGTACCAGACCTCGCGCAGGATCAGGATCGTCCACTTCTCACCGACGACCTCAAGGGTCCGGGCGATCGAGCAGTTCGACGCGTCCCGGTCGAGACGGGGGTCCATGCCGGCGTCCTGAAGAGCTTCGGTCCTCGCATCCATGGGGTGATCCTAGCCTCACCTGAGTTTACTTTCCTATACTCAGCACGTAGCGTCGCGACCAGCACACCAGCCACTCACCACCGAGAAGATCACGCGGAAAGGCGGCCGACATGAAGGCATTCGTCGTCGAGAAGTACGGCAAGGACGGCGCACGCGCCGCACAGGTACCCGAGCCCACCGTCGGGGACCGCGACGTCCTGGTCAGAGTGAGCGCCGCCGGCATCAACCCGCTGGACAAGATGGTCCGCGACGGGGAGTTCAAACAGCTCCTGAAGTACAGGCTCCCGTTCGTGCTCGGCCATGACCTGGCCGGCGTCGTGACGCAGGTCGGCTCCGCCGTACAAGAGTTCGAGGTCGGTGACGAGGTCTACGCCCGTCCGCGCGACCTGCGGATCGGAGGCTTCGCGGAGTTCGTCGCGATCGACGTGGACGACGTCGCGCCCAAGCCGGCCTCGCTCAGTCTCGACGAGGCAGCCGCGGTGCCACTGGTGGCCCTGGCCGCCTGGCAGATCCTCGTCGACCGGGCCCGGGTGAAGCCGGGCCAGAAGGTGCTCATCCACGCCGGTGCCGGTGGCCTCGGGTCGACGGTCGTCCAGCTCGCCAAGCACCTGGGTGCCACCGTGGCGACGACGACGGGCACCGACACGGAGAAGCTGGTCAGGAGCCTCGGTGCCGACATCGTCGTCGACTACACCAAGGAGGACTTCTCGCAGGTGCTGTCCGGCTACGACCTGGTGCTGGACTCCCTGGGTGGCGCGAACCTGGAGAAGTCACTGACGGTGCTGAAGCCCGGCGGCCTGGCCATCGGTGTCGTCGGCCCGCCGGACGCCGGGTTCGCCAAGCAGCTCGGCGCCCCCTCGTTCATGGGTGTGGTCATGAACGCGCTCAGCCGCAAGGTACGTAAGCGGGCCAAGGCGCTCGGCGTGCGCTACCAGTTCTTCTTCATGGAGGCCAACGGCTCCCAGCTGCGCGAGCTGGGTGCCCTCTATGACAGCGGGCGGCTCCGCCCGGTCATCGACAGGACGTTCCCGTTCGACCGGACGCTGGAGGCGATGGCGTACGTCGAACAGGGCCGCACCACGGCCGGCAAGGTCGTGGTCTCGATGGCGCCCGGGAGCGACTGAGACCGGACCGGCCGGAGCCGAATGCTCAGGCCGACGGCGTCCGACCGCCGTGCGACGCACGTGCCCAGGTGGGGCTGCGGTCCTTGTCGACCAGGGCCGCGCGGACGCCCTCCAGGAAGTCCGGCGTACGGATGGTCGTGCGGGTGAGGGCGAGTTCGGCGTCGAGGCACTCGCGCAGGGTGCGCTGCCTGCCCCGGGCCAGCAGGGCGTGGGCGATCTCCAGGCTCTGCGGCGAGGCCGACTCCAGAGCGGCCAGCGCGGCTGCCGCCCAGGGGGTGTCGAGGTGGTGCAGGCGCTTCTCGATCTCGCCGAGGGTCGGCGCACCGAACGCCCGGTCGACCTCCCCGCGTACCTCCGCCAGCCCGCTCTCCGCCACCGGGGAACGGCCGGCCATGCGGTTCAGGACGACATCCACCGGGTCGCCGGGGCTGCCGACCAGGGCATCCGTGACCGCGTCGATCCCGTCCGAGGGGACGAAGTGCGTGGCCAGCCCCGTGTACAGGGCGTCGGCCGCGTCGAGCCGGTGCCCGGTCAGGCCCAGGTACATGCCGATCGCGCCGGGCAGCCTCGGCAGGAAGTGGCTTGCCCCGATGTCGGGGAAGAACCCGATCCCGGTCTCGGGCATCGCCAGCATCGCGCGCTCGGTGACGACACGGAAGCTGCCGTGGACGGACAGACCGAGACCGCCGCCCATGCACACACCGTCGATGAGCGACACGACCGGCACGGGATACTCGGCGATCCGGGCGTTGAGCCGGTACTCGGAGGCGAAGAACCGCTCACTGGCCTCGGCGTCCCCGGCAAGGCTGTGCTCGCGGATCGTACGGATGTCTCCGCCGGCGCAGAACGCCTTCGGGCTGGTACTGGCGAGCACCACGGCGGACAGCGGTGTGTGCTCCCACGCGGCGAGCGCGCTGTCGATGGCGGCGACCATGCCTGTCGTCAGGGCGTTGAGCGCCTTGGGCCGGTTCAGCAGGATCCGGCCGACGCCCCGGTCGACGTGGGCGAGAACCTCGTCAGCGGCGGTGTCGGTCATGGGTTCAGTATCTCCGCGGTGGGTACGACGGGGCCGCGGGCGGGGATTCCGGACGCGAGCGCCTGCCCGGCCGTGAGGGGCGACCGGCGGGAGCACTCGTCCTTGTCGATGCCGTGGGCTCTGGGGGTGGGCACCCCAAGATCCTTGCACAGGGCGCGGAGCACCTCCGCGGGCCCACCTCCGCAGTCCCACCGCTGCTGCGCGGGCCGAGCGTGACCGCAGGTGCCCGGGACGCCCGCATGCCTCTGCCTCCGGGCGAGGACTCGGTCGCGCACAGGCGCCGACTCCCGCAGGGGGTCAGGTCACCCTCGGGCAGGAGGCACCGGGAAGAGCAGGCAGCTGCTGGTGGCGTGGGCGAGCAGGCGGTCCGTCCCGTCGACCAACTGGGCCTGGGCCAGGGCGGTTTGACGGCCCTTGCTGACGACCGTGCCGATGGCGCGCACCGTGCCCGTGTCCACGGTGATCCGGCGCAGGAACTTCACCGTCAGGTCGAGCGAGGTGTACGCCATGCCCTGCGGGAGGGTGGACTGGACGGCGCAGCCCGCCGCCGAGTCGAGCAGGGTGGCGAAGATACCGCCGTGCACGCTGCCGATGGGGTTGTAGTGCTCCTCCCCCGGCGTCAGGGAGAAGACCGCCCTGCCGGGCTCCACCTCGTCCAGGGCGAAGTCGACGGAGTGGTTGATGGGCGGCCTCGGCAGTCGCCCCGCCTGCAGCTCGCGCAGGAAGTCGATGCCGGCCATGCGTCCGGCGGCCTCCGCCAGGATCGCGGGATCTTCCCATTGATACGTACGCGTTCGTCCCACGACCGAGTCCTTCCATCTGACTTTTGCAAATGAAGCTAGCCGGGGGCTCAGCTGACTGTCAATGACGAAGCCAGGACCCTACGATGGTGGAATGGAGTGGCTTGAGACGAGCACGGAGAACTGTCCCGTCCAGCGCACGCTCGACGTGGTCGGAGAGAAATGGACCTTGCTGATCCTGCGTGACGCCGTCAACGGGGTCCGCCGCTTCGACGACTTCCACCGTCATATCGGCCTGTCGGAAGCCGTCCTCAGCGACCGCCTCCGGAAGCTGATCTCGGCGGGCGTCCTCAAGACCGTCCCCTACCGGGAGCCGGGCAGCCGCGCCCGCCATGAGTACCGCCTGACCCGCAAGGGCTGGGACCTGTGGCCCGTCCTGCTGGCGCTCAGCCAGTGGGGCGAGAAGCACGCCCTCGGCTCCGAGGGCCCCGTACTGGACATCCGCCACACCGACTGCGACGCCCCGGTCCGCGTCGTCGTCGAGTGCTCCGCGGAGCACTCGGCCCTCACCCCTGGCGACATCACCGCCCGGCTGGGGCCCGGCGCCCATCCCCGGTCATAATATTACAATCGTCAGGCCATGAATTAGCCTTGCGCGCAGGGCAACAGCTTCACGGAGCGGATCAGCGAACGGAGGAAGCTCGTGGTGCGTTATGCCAAGGAGCACAAGCAGGTGACGCGGCAGCGCATCATCGAGAAGGCCGGTCACCGGTTCAAGCAGGACGGTATCGACGGTTCGGGCATCTCCACGCTGATGTCGGACGCCGGACTCACCAACGGAGCCTTCTACGCCCACTTCGCGTCCAAGGACGACCTCGTCGCCCATGTCGTGGCCGACGAACTGCGCACACAGGTCGCGAGGTACGGCACCCTGCGCCCCGGCCTCCCGGGACTGGAGGACCTCGTTCGCGAGTATCTGTCTCCCGAGCACCGGGACCACCCCGGCCTCGGATGCCCTTCCGCCGCCCTGCTCGACGAGATCGGCCGCTGCGAGGACGGGACCAAGCAGGCGTACACCGACGGCGCGCGGGACATCATGGAGGAGATCGCCGCCCGTCTGACACCCGAGGATCCGACGTCCGCTCGCGGCACGGCCATCGGGCTGTTCACCATGCTGGTGGGGACGCTGCAACTGTCCCGCGCCGCCTCCGACCGGAAGTTCGCCGACGAAATCCTTGAGCGGGGAATCGAGAACGCGCTCGCGTTCATGAGGTGACGCGGATGCCCACGGCCACCCCGCATCACGCCTTCTACCGTTCGAGGAACTCGACAGCCGTCTCCACGAACTGCCGGTGGAACTGGAAGATGCCACCGTGGCCGGCGTCGGGGTAGATCTCCAACTCGCCGTTCGGCACTCGCCGGGCCAGGTCGGCCGAGTTCTTCGACGGAACCATTCTGTCGCTGTCACCGTTCGCGACGAGCACGGGCTGCTGGATGACGGAGAGATCGTGGGGCCGCTCCAGGCCCCAGCGGTGAATGGCCTTGAGCTGGTTGTTGTACGCGAGGGGGGACATCGCCTTGTCCCGGTCGGCGGTGCGCTCCTTCAAGCGGGCCAGGAACTCCTTGCCCGCCCGGCGCCCGCCCGCGGTGCGGGTGAAGAAGAGGAACTGCTTCGGGTCCTGGAAGGTGAGCAGGGCTCGGACTGTGCGAGGTGGGACAACACCGTCACGTTCTTGATGCCCTCGCCGCCCGCAGGACCGGTGCCGCTGAGAATCAGCTTGCGGACAAGCTCCGGGTCGGTCTGCACGATCACCTGGGCGATCATCCCGCCCATCGAGAAGCCGTGGATGTCGACGTGCTCCAGTCCGAGCGCCCGGATGAAGGTGACGGCATCCTTCGCCATCTCCTGGATGGTGCGCGGGGTCGAACCGGTGGAGGCGCCGACGCCCCTGTTGTCGAACGTGATGACCCGGCGCTTGGCCGCGATGCCGTCGACAACCCGGGGGTCCCAGTTGTCGAGGACCCCGTAGAGATGGTTGAGAAAGACCACCGGCACGCCGGACCGGGGACCCACCTCGCGGTAGGCGAAGGTCACTCCCCCGGCGGTGACAGTGCGGGTCGGAGCGTTCTTGTACGACGTCACGACATCGCCTTGTACGTCTTGTGAGTCATTCATGGCCGTGCCCTTCGGGGTGGGGTGCTGCGAGGGCGCCGGAGCTCCGAACGGTCGATTCCCTCAGCATGACGTCGACCATTAAAGCATGACCGTAATACCATGAGGCCGCAAGCCGACGAGTGCACAGCTCAGCCAGTTCTACGGGGTCGGGGTCACGGGCCCGGGCCCGGATCCGGCTGCACCGCATCGGTGATCCCGGCCCGGGCCGCTTCTAGTTGGGCGGCGAACGCGATGCCCAGGAACAGGGCCACACCGGTCAGGTTGGCCCAGAGCAGCAGGGCGACGAACGCCGTCAGGGGGCCGTACACGGCGCCGAACGCCCCGCTCTTGTCGACGTAGAGCGCCAGCAGCCACGTGGCCGTGATCCACAGGACCAGGTGGACGGCCGAGCCGAACGCGAGCCAGGTGTAGCCCGGTTGGTCCCTGCGGGGAGCCCAGCGGAAGATCGCCGCCGACGCGACCCAGGCGAGTACTACGCCCAGGGGCACTTCTAGAGGCCGCCACCAGTCGAGCAGTTCCCGGGGCCAGCCGAGGGCCTCCACCACCGCGTTCCCGATGGCATCGCCCGCGACGAGCACGAGGAAGCCCAGGACCATCGGCATGCCCGCCGCGAGGGCGAGGAGCAGGGAACGCCCGTACTTGGTCAGGAACGGCCGGTCGCGTTCGATGCCGTAGATGCGGTTGGCGCCTCGCTCGACCTGCCCCATCGCCGAGGCGAGGTTGAGTACGGCGAAGGCCAGTCCCAGCCACATGGCGACGGCGTTCCAGACCCCGGAACCGGCGCTGCGCGCGGTGGCGTCCAGGGCATCCTCGACCAGACTCGCGCTGGCGCCCGGCACGATCCGGCCCAGGGTGAGTTCGATGATCCGTCCCACGCTCTCCGTGTGCACGGTGGTGGCCACGCCGACCAGCGCGATGGTGAACGGCACCAGGCCCAGGACCACTTGGAACGCGAGCGAACGGGAGTTGGTGAAGCCGTCGGCGTAGCGGAAGCGGGAGAACGCGTCGAGGAGCAGTCGGCGACCGCCGTAGTGCCGCAGCGCGGTGAGCGCCTCGTCTCCGGAAAGCTCGTCCCCGATCATGTCCCGCGTCTGCGGGACGTGCACGACGGTGCCCATCGAGAACGTCTCCTCCTGTCGTCCGTACGGCGAGACGAGGAACACGATCTTGCCGCCGGGAGAACCGTACCGTCGGACGGCTGTGGCGGTCGGTCGTCAGGTGGATTCAGAGGGCAGCGCCGACGATGGGCGGGGCGGGGGTACCGGCCGCCTCGGGGTTCTCGGTGGTGCGGCCGAGGCCTGAACCGGACTGTCCGGGACAGGATCCGGCGCCGGCCGGGGAGACTTCACCTCCCCCGGACCGGCACGCCGGTCGGCAATGGCCTCGACGGGGTCAGAAGGGCATGCGGCCACGGGTGCGACGGCCTGCCTTGCCGCTGCGGCCCACGGCGCGGGAACTCGTCCGGAACGGCTTGCTGAACAGCTTGCCCAGGACGCCGGGCGCCTTTCCGCCGGTCCGTGCGCCGGCGCCGAGCGAACGCTGTGTGCCGCGTTCGGGGTGGCGGGAGAGACGCGGGACGAAGAAGGCCAGCACGGCCAGGACCACACACACTCCGATAACTGCGGCAATGATCACGATTCTGCTCCCTTGCTCGGTCGGGAGGAGACGGGTGCCCGGGACCCGGGTTCCTACGCTCGGCCGACAAGGATCAGTGGTCCAGCGCCGGACAGTCCCGACAGTCTGAACAGTCTGGACAGTTGGGTCACGGTCGTACGGCGGTGAGCCGGTCGGCGAGGCTCCCCGCGCCGGGAGTCGAGGCATCGAGCACCTCGCCTCGCCCGCCGGGGAGCCTCCCTGTTGCCCGTCAGTCGCCGATGCCGGACTCGGTCGCCGCTCCGATCAGTTCAGCCGCGTCGGCCGGACGGAGGAAACCCGCGGCGGCCCCCCGTACGGTCGCGGCCGACCACTTCGCGACGAACGTGGCGTGGTCGGGGTACAGGGCCGCCAGTTTCTCGGCGGAGAAGGGGGTGGTCGTGCCGAACAGGAAGCAGAACGACGCCCCGGTCTGTCCGAGGCCGGACAGGGCGGCGACCGGTACGTCGACCGCGGGTGTGCGGACGCCGCCCACGACGTTGCCGTGGGTGTCCAGGACGAAGGCAGGTGTGGAACCGGAGGTGTCCACCTGGAGGCGGGGCGCCCTGGCCGGGGGGATGCCGGTCCTCACCCAGCGGTTCAGTGCGAACTCGGCGGTGTCCAGGACGTAGTGCGCCTGGCCGGTGTTGATCGGCGAGCCGCAGCCGGTCCGGGTCGGCGGGCTGAGCATGGCCTTCAGCCCCTGGAGGCCGGCGGTGCCACTGCCGTCGTCGATCGTGCCGAGGCCGATGTAGGCGTCGGCGTGGGCGGTGCCGGCCACCTCCCAGAGCCGGAGGCGGGGCGAGTCGGCCTGCCGGGCCGACAGGGAACCGAGCGCGATCACGTCGGTCTCGGCCTGGACGACGAGCACCGGTGCGTCCAGATCCGGGCGGAAGCGGACGACCGCCGGAGTGGGGACGTCCGCCTCGGGCGCCTGCGACAGCGGCGCGCCGATGTCCCGCCGGCTGTGCACGAGGAAACCGTCGTACACCGACACCAGGGGCTGGATCGCGTTGATGTACGTGGTGAGACGGAAGGCGGACTGCGACTCGCCGTTGGCCAGCACGACACGGGGCCGGAGCCCGTCGAGAACCGTGGCCGCGGAGTCCCGTACAGCTTGGCCGGCCTGGCTGAAGATGTCGTAGGAGTAGCTGTCGCCGGGGTGGGACAGAGCCGCGTAGCGAACCGGGTCCGCGGTCTTCGTGGCGGTCACCCCGGTGGCCTGGGCGGAGACGCCCACCCAGGCGTAGCCCTCACGGATCAGTTCGTTATGGGCGTAGATCCACTCCGGGGCGGCGTCCAGCCCGCCGCTGACGTTCAGCCACTCCACGACGACGGTCCCGTTGAAACGGGCGGGATCGGCGGGCCGGTTGACGACGATCCGGGTGGTGTACGGCGCGCTGCTCTCCGGTGTCACCTGCCAGCGGCCGTCGGAGTCGAGGGGCTCCTCGGGTACGTAGGACTCGGCGTTCCCGGACAGGAAGTATTCGGACCGTGTGTATCCCACGCTGCCGAGGTCGAACGCCGTCGCCTGCAGCACGACGGCACCGTTTCCCCCGGTCACCGGCCCGGTGACCGTCGGGCTGGCGGCTGACCGGGCGGCCGGCCCCGATCCCGTACCGCCGGACTGAGCGGCGACCGCCGAGGAGGTTCCGAGCAGCAGCGGGAGGATCAGCGCGGCTGCCGTCAGGAGTTGAGGGCGGGCTTTTCCCGCCCACGGGGTTTTCATACGCATGACATCTCCTGGGTCAGAAGGCTCGGCCGACGTCCTGGCGGACGATGGTCCGCATGCTGTGTTCGGCGAGGGCGGCGATGGTCATGGAGGGGTTGCAGGCGCCGGTGGAGCCGGGGATGCGGGCCCCGTCGAGGACGTACAGGCCCTTGTGACCGAGGACGCGGCCGGTGAGGTCGACGGCGTCGCCCATGGGCACACCGCCGAGGGGGTGCCAGGTGGAGGGGGCGTTCGCGTTGGTGTCGATCATGATGCCGCCGCCCGCCGTGGCGATGGCCCGCATACGGGTCGCGATCAGTGCCTGGAGCGCGGCGTCGGCGTCGGTGGGCCAGGTGAGCACGGCGTCGTCGGTCGTGGCGTCGTACGCCCAGGTGCCCGCGCCGTCGACGATGCCGAAGCCGACGACGGTCAGCGCGGTGACGCCGGGCTGCTGGATGGGTGAGCCGGCGTGGATGACGGTGAGCGGGATGGGGCTCGTGGGGTCGGTGCCGCCGATGCAGGCCGGGCCGCCCTGCTGGGTGCCTGCGTCACCGGTCGGGTTGATCCAGGCCCAGATCCGGTCGCCGTTGTTGCCCCACCGGGTGCCGATGGCGTCGGGCAGGTCCGGGATCAGGTTCTTGGCGCGGGACTTGACCAGGAGGCGGGTCGTGCCGGGCGAGCCCGCGTTGAGGAACACCGCGTCGGCGGTGATCCGGATCCGCTCCTCGACGGCGCCCGCGGTGTCGATGCGGTCGACGGACAGCACCCAGCGCTTGTCCGCGCCGAGGGCGAGGTCGCGGACGACGTGCAGCGGTGCCACCTCGACCAGTCCGGTGGACTCCGCCTGGGCGAGGTAGGTGACGTCGATGGAGTGCTTGCCGCCGTTGTTGACGCCGAAGGCGATGTCGCTGGTGGTGTAGGTCGGCTCGTACTGGCCGGTCAGCTCGCCCCGGGCGTAGCTCCAGTCGATGGGCAGCGGCACCTTGAACGGGGTCAGGCCCGCCTTGGGCGCGATCTCCTGGAACAGGCGGGAGGACGTGTACGGGGCGGAGGCCAGAAGGTCGTACGGGATGGTGGAGATGCCCAGCGTCCGGGCGACGGTGGGGTAGGCCCACCGGTCCAGGTCGTCGTAGAGGCCGGCCGCGAAGGGGATGGACGTGGCGAAGTTCGCCTTCGTCGGCTGCAGGGTCATGCCGTGGTACATGAGCGAGCCGCCACCGACCGCGGCCCCGACCATCGCGGTCATGCCGTTGCCGACGACGGGTTCGAGTACGCCGGTGAAAGGCGTCCATGTCTTGTCGACGCCCCCGACGACGGCATGGTCGGTCAGCCAGGCGGAACGGTTGTCCATGTTCGCGAAACGACAGAAGGTGGTGGCGTTCGGACCGGTGCGCCAGCGCAGGCCCCGCTCCAGGACCAGGGTCGACACCCCGGCCTGGGCCAGCCGCAGCGCGGTGACGCCGCCGCCGAAGCCGGTCCCCACCACCACGGCTCGTTCGCGCCGCTCCGTCACGGAGGGCGCGGCGGAGGATGTCGCGGCGCGGGCGGGGCCCGCGCCGGTCACGGATCCGCCCACGGTGGCCGCGCCGAGTGCGGTCGCGGTCAGCAGTCTGCGGCGGCTGAGTGTGGGGGGAGAGGAGTTGTGGGACATGGGGCTCCAGTCGAGGGGGGGACGATTCGATAATGTCGCGAACATGTCAATTCAAACTTTCGAGGTACGTCACCGCGACCCGTGGTGGCCATGGGGCATCCCTTGCGTGGGGGGCTGGTGATGCGGCAACACCGTACTGCGTTCTGTCGCGGTGCGCCATGAAGTCGCACCGCGACATCAATTAGGATCACCGCACCGAGGCGAGGAGGAACGGATGGCCGGGCGACCCGGTGCGGGCGTGGGGCGACCGCCGTTGACGGAACGGCGCCGTGCGGAGACGCGCATGGAGATCGCCGACGTAGCGGTACGGCTGTTCGTCGAGCGGGGCGTGGCGGGAACGACGGCGGAGGACATCGCCGCCGCCGCCGGACTCTCCACCCGCACCCTGTGGCGCTACTTCCGCTCGAAGGAGGAGTGCGCGCGGCCCCTGCTCACGGTGGGCATCGAGGTGCTGACCGAGCGCCTGCGCGACTACTGGAGCGGCAGCCGTACGCTCGCCGAGGCGCTCTCGGCCATCGAGAACCCCGGCATTCCTGTCGCGCAGCACCTGGAAACCCTGCGCGACCTCGTCCGGCTGAGCTGTGACGAGCCCGGACTGCGCGCCGTCTGGCTGGAGGCGCACTTCGACGCCGAAGGCATCCTCGCCGGAGTGATCGCCGAAGGCACCGGCCGCCGCGAGGACGACCTGGCCGTCCGTCTGGAGGCGGGCATGATGAACACCGCGCTGCGCGTCGCGGTCGAGCACTGGGCCCTTCAGCCCCACGAGCCGACCGGCCCGCCGCTCGCCGCGACCCTCGGCCAGGCCCTACAGGCGATCACCCAGTTCCTCGACCCCGGCACGGACGCCGCTCCCGGCCGGAAGCCGATGATCCGCCTCCCGGCCATGGACTCCCGAACCCACCGATGAGCTATGCGGCTTGACGCCCTGATCAGACGCCGGCCGGCCGGGACCCAGGCACCCGGGTCCCGGCCGGCCGGCGCGTCGACGGCGTACGTGGATCCAGGCTCAGCCCTTCGCCGGGCCCAGATGCACCGGCAGGCTGCTCACGGAGTTGGAGAAGATCGACGGAACCGCGCTCAGCTCGGCGGGGTCGACGGCGAGCCGTAGGTCGGGATAGCGGGCGAACAGCGGGGGCAGCGCGGCCATCGCCTCGAAGCGGGCCAGGGCGGGGCCGATGCAGACGTGCGGTCCGCCGCCGAACGCCATGTGCTTCTTGACCGGGCGGTTGATGTCGAACCGGTCGGCGTCCTCGCCGTACTGCGCCGGGTCGCGGTTGACCCCGCTCCAGGGCGCGAGGATGCCGTCGCCCTTGGGGATGGTGACCCCGGCCACTGTGATGTCCTCGACCGGGAACCTGGCCGGGAAGTTGCCGACCGGGGCATCCCAGCGCAGGGTCTCCTCGACGACCTTGCTCCATGTCTCGCTGTCGCCGTCGCGGACGAGGGCCAGCTGGTCCGGGTGGGTGAGCAGGGCGCGCGTCGCGTTGGTGATCAGGCTGATCGAGGTCTCATGGCCGGCGCCGATGAGCATCCACAGCGTGTCCTCCATCTCGTCGTCGGTGAGCGCGCCGTCCTCGTCGTCGTCGGCGAGCAGCGCGCTGGTCAGGTCGTCGGCCGGTTCGGCGCGCCGCATGGCGAAGAGTCGCTGCCACAGTTCGTGCCGCTCCTGCTGGGTGGCGAGGAACTGCTCGGCGGTCGTGTCGGCCCGTACGACGGTGTCGATCAGCTCACGGAATCGCGGCCACCACTCTTCGGGTACGCCTATCAGCTCGCATATCACCTGCATGGGGAACGGGTAGGCGTAGTTCAGCCGCAGGTCGACCGTGCCGTCCGGTCCGACCTGGCCGGGCAGGGCGTCCAGCATCGTGGTCACGATCTGGTCGATGCGCGGTCGCATGCGTTCGACCCGGGTGCGGGTGAACGAGCGGGTCAGCGGGCGGCGCAGCCGACGGTGCTCAGCACCGTCGCGAGCCATCGCGTTGTTGAGCCGGATCATGCTCAGCAGGGGCCAGTCCCCGGGGATCTCGCCGCGTTCCAGGGCATCCCAGTTGCGCCAGTCCCGGCCCACCCTCGGGTCGGCGGCCAGCTCGGCGAGCAGCGCGTAGTCGGTGATCACCCACATCCGGACGCCACCGGGAAGCTCGGCGCGGACCACCGGGCCGAGTTCGCGCATCCGGGCCGACTCGCCATGGCGGTCGGCGCCCAGGGGATCGATGTGGACGAGAGGGGGGGAGGTCAGGTCGACCGTCGAGTCGGTCATGGTGATGCGCCTCCTGGCTGACTGGATACCGACTGAATTTCAGAGCACGGGAATGAGACGAATGCCAGCACGGCCCGCTTGAGAATCAGTTAATGCTGCCTATAATCCCCATTCCCGGGATTTGTGATTCATGTCACTTGGCATGCGATTGACGCCTCTTAGGGGCTTGCTAGTCTCCTGTCGCGTGACCGCACAGGTCAGTTAGGTGTGTGCGGTGTTCCAATAGTGGCGGGGGGCCAGCATGAATACATCGACTGCTTTGACACGGGCATTGAGCCCGGCGGAGCGCTGGTACTGGATTATCGACCAGCTTTCCACGCTCAATGTCTGCGCCCGGGTCCGTATTGAGGGTGAATTGCCCGCAGCTGTTCTGCGCAGTGCGCTCGGCGCGCTTCAGGACCGGCATCCGATGTTGCGTCTGGCCATCACGGAGGAGCCGTCGGACGTGAGTGGCGCCGGACCGCGGTTCGTGCCGACGAGCAACGCGATTCCACTGCGCGAGGTGACGCTGAGCGAGCCCGATGATGCGCGGTGGGTGCGCGAGGTGGACGGTCACGAGCTGGCGGAGCCGATCGACTGGCGGTCCGGACCGCTGGCTCGCGCCGTGCTGATCGGGCAGCCGGGGCAGATCCACGATCTCGTCATCACCGTCCCGCACTGCATCTCGGACGGGACCACCTCACTCGCCCTTCTACGGCAGTTGGTGCGGCTCGCCGCCGAGCCGCCGGCGCCCACGCCGAGCCCTACCGAGAAGGAGTCCGCGCCGGTCCCGGTCGAAGCCCTCTTCCCGGCGCACTACCGCGTGATGTCGGGCGCCCTGCCCGACCGAGCCGCGGACGACGGAGACGGCCCGGAGGCGGACCCTGGCGAGGTGGGCCGGCTGGAGCCCGGGAAGTTCGTGCCGTTCGACCAGCGCCGGACCCGGCTGCTGCACCGGTCCTTCGCAAGTCCTGTGCTGCAGAGCCTCACGACGGCGTGCCGCCGGGAGGGCGTCACCCTGCACGGCGTGCTGGCCGCGGCGATGGCCTGTGCCGTGGCACGTGACGCCGGCGCCCCGGCGCCCGCGCATTTCGCGGTGGGCTCCCCGGTCTCCTTCCGGGACGAACTCGAACGGCCGGTGTCCGAGGACGAGGTCGGCTGCTTCGTGTCGGCGGTGCACTCCGCGGTCCGCTATCAGCCGGACGACCTGTGGTCGATGGCCCGGTTCATCAATCGCGACATCGCGGAGCGCAGGCAACGCGGCGAACAGTATTCCGTGTTCAGCCTCCTCGCCGACCAGGGGCCGACCGGTGTCGCGGACAGCGAGCCGTTGGTCCAGTACATCGAGGAACACGGCTCTTTCAACTTCTTCGTGTCCAACATCGGACGGTTCGAATTCCCCGGGAAGCTGGGTGCGTGGGGATTGTCCGGGGCGCAGTTCGTGGGCGGTATTTCGGTGGTCGGCTATTTCGCCTCATCGGTCACCACCAGCCACGGCCAGTTGTCGTGGAACTTCACCTACATCGACGAGGCGATATCCCGGGAGCGTGCCGAGCGCCTCGTCGACGACAGTGTCAGGGCCGTGCTCGCGGCAGCGGAGGCAGCCGCCTAGAACAAGTCAGAACAATTCAGAACAGGTCAAAGCGAGTCAGAACGAGCTGGCCAGTGCCGGTATCTCCGGCAGGTCCACCGCCGGACGCGGAGGCAGCGTCACCACCTCCGCGTCGTCGAGGGCGGGGTCCAGGGTCAGCACGGACTGGTGGAACTCCTTGAGCTTGGGACAGGGCTCAAGGCCGAACTCGTTGAGCAGGTCACGCCGTAGCTTGTGG
>Ga0307513_10005042_pt1 | contig 17487 bp, 15 predicted proteins | sample 15_EM_MG_FD_202174 | JGI IMG/M metagenome (GOLD analysis project Ga0307513, IMG submission 202174) | Populus trichocarpa ectomycorrhiza microbial communities from riparian zone in the Pacific Northwest, United States - 15_EM | ecosystem: Host-associated > Plants > Roots > Unclassified | place... | reverse complement strand
TAGTTTCCCTTATAACTCATACAAGCCTGTAGATCATTCTCTAGTCTGATAATCGACTTAGAATTCCCCCTCCTAATTTACACTCCCTCTGGTTCTACTTTCCTTTACCCTCCCGACTTCAGCTCACCTCTGTTCCTCCCTTCTTCACTGTACAACCCAGGACTCCGCGTCCTTCCTGTCCGCCCATGCACACCCCTGGACTGGCCAACGCCCGATAGCGATACTGTCGGTTAAAAACCAACGCTGGGATCGTTCCGATCCCAGTTCCAATCTTAACAACAACAGCAATGTGCCAATCGATGGAGAGCATAAAGTGATGTGTTAAATGCGTGGTACAGAACACGTCAGGATGAGGAGTCCTTGATCTATCCTAACGAGGGATGGGAGAACTGGGAGATTAGTACAAACCAGTGAGACCAGTGAAACCAGTGAGACTGACAATCCTGACGAGGTCACCTTAATTAACTGATAAACGGCTCAAGAGAACGGAGGATATAGTAATCCACTCCTTAATGATCTGTAAGCAATATTCGCATGTAAGAACTCTAGGGCAGTGTATAAACACAGGGCAGGATGAGCGGACAACCCTCTTGCTGTCTTTTAAACCTCTCATACACACCTAGCCCAACACAGCTACCTGAAAACTCATTACACCATCACGGTGGAATTGGGCTTTGTCAGCTCAACTACAAGCAGTGGTGGGGTGCTGAGCAAGTTTAGTCACAACACTTCCTTATCCTTTGCTCATGATCCTTTGCCAGCCATCATTACTCTTTGTTAGGAACGTTCGTAGTAGTGTGATACAATCGAAATTATGATGCGACTCGATCAGCTTCCGGCGGTTCCCCCTCGAATCTCAGCGACCCCTCCACCAAGTCGGCTCGCTCCACTAGCACATACACCCTGCACACCTCTACCTGGATACACGGAACAATTATCCAGGAATACCCATCTTGCAATTTTTCAAGCGGTCGAGTCATTTGTTGACTGGCCCTCGATTAGCAATTGCTTACCTCTCACTCCGATGTGCTCAGGGTATGGGCCTCTTGGATACGGGGATGACTTCACATCGTCACCTTGTTTGACACCTCGTTTGACACTTCTCGAGATCTCGTTTCCCATTCGACTCGTCTAGATCTAGCCAGAACTATACTTCCACTCGCCTCCTGTAGTCTATTTATAAAAGGTAAGAGCCGGTAGAACGTTCTGTAGTCTGAATCTCGATTTGGACTCGCCTCTTCTCTCTCTGACTTGCGTAACGTCTGACATCGATAATATCGGTTAAGACTCCGTTCGATATCCCTCAAAACCTAACACTCTTCCACTCTACTCTCTCAAGCCTCTGAACATGTTCCCTGGTTGGTGGCATTGATCACATATCCCAGCCATCTACCATGCTTCCTTGGCTTGGACAAAGCTTTGGCTGTTAGTGTAATCATTTATTTGATAATAAAAAGATGTGGAATGAGATTCTGAGATATACACAAGAGAACCATTCACATTGAAGATCACTCGTCCATCTTTGAATCTGCCATTGGAAGCTCGGCAAAGACTCCTATATTCTCTCCTACAAGCTCCTGCTTTCTGGTGGCTAAAAAAATTTCCAGTTGAGTATGTGCACCCGGATTCTCAAGGAGTGTTGGAAGATGGGCAAGCCAATTTTCAATTGAAGCGACTTGGTCCCAAGTCAAACCAGCTTTGGTACGCTCCACCACATCTACAAGGAAAGGGAGAAAGCCCTGCACTTGATCACTTTGCAAGCCGTGTCCCCGCACGTGAAGGGTTTTAGCAAGGCTTTCGTATGCATGGAGCTCAGGCATGCCTGGAGGATTCACCTTGGAAAATAGAAGTGCTGATGCAAAGCCACCGCGCCAGGAAGATGATAACATGGTCCATTTGGGAACAAGATGTTCAGCCAGAAACTCCCATGATCTGGCCGGGTCAAATAGAGAATCCCCACAGAGCACCTCGACAAGGTGTTCAATCCACCCATGCCCTACAGTCTCTGGAATGAACATCGCAGAAGCATTAGGCTGGCTAGTAGTAACCAGATTCAGACACCACTTAAATGCACCTGTACAGGCCTCATAATCGTTTGACCAGATGAACAGTGTGAGGACCTGTGGATCTGGCCTAAGCTGCTTGGTCCCATTGTGCTCTTTCCCTTCAAAGGAATCATAAAGAGCAAGCCTAGCCTTTGCAATGTGCACTTGCTCGGGTGTGTCAGTCCATACTAGCTGCTCAAACTCCACTGGCATTAAGATGGAACTCCGAGGAAATAGAGTCTCCAGATGGAAGAAAACCCAAGGATCGAAAGGCTCAGACAGCACCATGCGATGGTTAATGACGCCAGTAGGGGGAGTGCGGCTGAGTGCCAAAGCACTTCGACCCAACCTTGAACCACTTCTGTTAAGATCTATTGAATCGGATGCTGTTGCACGGAGGTGTTTTACAGAAGCATCGAGCAGATACAGAGCAGAAAGCCTTATTTCAGAGCAGCGCTCGATGGTTTGCGCGATGACATTTCCAATATCTTGGGAAGGGGAATTCTGGGTGCCATTCTGGTATATGGGTTCCTGGAAAAGCGCCATGTACCAGTAGCCAGCAAGTTTCGTATAGTCATAGGCATCTGCCCATGCCCATACGCTCATTGTAATATCTGGGATATTTGTGACCTTGAGCAATTTTGCAAAAGTAGTAGATGCACGACCAGCTTGCCTAGTACTATCAATGTACAAGGCAGCGATCAGTGGAAGTTGGAACATCCAAACATGATCGGCATTGGTCCCTGACCAATGCGTTTGTGGTTGCAGAAGGGCTGATGCAAGTTCCACACAGTGATCACTCCATAGATCCAGTGTATCAACTCGATGGAAGGCCATAGACACAGAATCAGAAGTGGCGAGGACAGTCCCTGGTAGGATATGGTGGCCAAGAATAGAATCGATAGCGTTGTGATCAATGGCAGATTTAATGGTATGCATAGCATGTATTACAGCAGCTGTGAGTGGAACTTGGGACCTTCTGCTCTGTTCGGTACTTGAAACATAGGTAAGCACAGCTGCAAACAAATGAAGGGAGTTGCGATAGGCAAGAGACGAGTCCCTGAATCGCTGCCATGCCATACTCATGGAGAAAGTGTTCACCACCCAGAGGAGCTCTGCATCAGCAGCATTGCTTGGCTCAAGATATGCAATAGTATCAAACACATCCCTTCTGATTGTATCATAGAATCCACAGTTGTAATCCAAATAGCCAGCAAAGAGGTCATTGAGTGGCATGCGTCTGCCTGTCGGACCAGAGCCCATATGCCCAATAAGCAATTTGAGCTTTTGGGATAGCTGCTCATCAGCAGTTCCACCATCATACCAAAAAGCCGCATTGCGGGCGATGGTGCGAGCAACAGAACCAGAGAAGGTAGATGGATCACCAAGCAACCCTAAAGTAATCTGAAGCAAGGCTTTCCATTTCTCAACATTAAATGGCCACAGCGTAGGGTCTTTCACTGGCTGATCAAGCAGCTCTAGGAAGACCGGGATATTTTCCATGGCCTCAGGGGTTGTTAAAACGAGCCGTTCGAGAATATCGACATGGGTCCGTGGATCAATCTGATAGCGGGAACGAGTTACTACTTCTCTCTTCTTGACGCCCTCATTGCCTTGGGGCATTGACGAAGGGTGGCCCACTCCGTCGTTCGTAGTCGACGACTGGAAGGTTTCTTGCGAAGGATCTGCACCTGCGTCATGTGCGTGAGGTGGATCAAGACTGATGGTATGCGGTGAGATGCCAGGAATAATACGCTGGACGGTGCGAGCAACGAGAGGAACGCTACCTCTCCAAGACTCTCCCAGTACATTCATTAGGGACGCTAGGAGACGAGAGAACGGAGAGGAGAATGGTGCGTGGACGTCCCGGACAGACACATATGTGGTGAACACATAGAAGCCAAAGCTGGCCATGAGGGCGACTGAGGACAAAATGGCAGAAATGAGATGGAGAGGAAAGAGGAGAACAATGAGACCGATAGAGAAGAACAGGAGGGATGACTGGATGAGCGCCGGGCGGAGTGTGATGAGTTCAGCCAGCTTCCAGCGCTCGAGCCCTTGTAACCGTCGTTCCCGTTCTTGTGCGCGGAGATCTGCCACAGTGTACTTTCTCCAACCACGGTCAAACTCCTGGAGCCAACTCTTGACGAGCATGGCCAGGAATGCATCGATGAGAACGAGTGCGAGGCTGAGGAAAAACAGAAGGTTAACGACTACTGTGTTCGGGGAGGCTGTGAACTCAGTGGGAACATATGCAGGAATGGTCGAGTTGCCGAGTTGTTGAGAAATGTGGATGAGTACCTTCATTGCGATTTCGGTGTTGTCGGGTTGAAGTTGGGGGATCGTGAAGACAAGGAAGGCAGAAAGGAAGGCAGCAAATAGACCATCCTGAAGCCAGATCAGCATCAATGTACCGTAGAGAGTGTCCAGACATACAAAAACGAGGAGCGGGTCTGCCAAATATTGCAACTCGACCACTCGGACATTGTCTTCCGCTGCGGCCATTTCGTTGTAGTACTCCCATATCGACTTTTCATGCTTCAAAATAGAATCTGGACGAGCATCAGCCTTGCGTATGACTTGCCTTCGAAGAACGTCTTACTGAGGACACGGCCGACAATTGTTCCGACTCTGTCCTCGTCTTCAGGGGACCAGAATCAGCAGACTAGGGTTGTAATAGAACGTCAGACCCACCAATGCGACCTGGGTCCGTCGAGAGAATCGGCATTTTGACTGGGACGTGGACGTGGACGTGGTTGCAGTTAGGACAACTGCAAGACAAGCGCCGGGGTAACGGTCCAAAGGGAACCCTCTGGAACCTTCCAGAACATTCATTAGGGATTATTGTATTGGAGGGGAGGCGTTGCTGGCACGCTGGTCAGCTTGGAATGCTTCGGGTCGTTGCGGTCCTCTCAGGGGCACTCGCAGATCTTAAACGCATGGTAGTCCGACGAATCAAACATAATGTAATACGTAACCTACTACGTAAAAACGCTTCGCTGCCCGGAAGAGAACTATTCATCCTCTTGTCTTTCATCGGCGCGGATGACTGAACGTCATTATCGGTTGTCTCTACCGGTCCGTCAATATTTAAGATCGTGGGACTTCAGGGAGCGAGTCAGCCTCGAATACGAATTTCCGACAATTTGTGGTCGCTGCCCAAGGCGCTCGCATCGGCAACCAGCGTGGGCCACAGTAGCAATGTCCCAATCGATGGAAAGCAGAAAGCGATATGTTAGATTCGTGGTATAGCGCACGTCGGGCTGGAGGTCTGTCTGCAGCAAACTCCGGTAGAATCCTTCTGGGGCTATCAGATGGCTTGGATCCTTCAATATCTTCTCCCTCTCTCTGCTTCTCGGGTTTCTAGGCACTGGTCTTGGGTACCCCGATATGCTTGAGCTCTCACGCTGGTCAGACCCGGCTCGACCAGACAGGGAAGTACCAGTCCCAAGTTTTTGTTCATTCGTCAAGTTCTTGAGGGAACATCCGTCTCGCCTAGTAGGCTTCAGGAGAATTTCAGTATACCGGAGCATACGGCCGCAGATGAGGGATGGATCCGCCAATTGGATCAGCTAACCTTAAGGCCTCTGACGTCGAATTCATCACCTACACCTTGGGCGATGAAACTGAAATACCGAAAACGAAGGTTAATACGTGCAAGCTATAACATAGTAGCTCGTTCAAATTCAGGTGGATAAGTACTTTACCGCACTGCGAGCGCCCAGAGAGGAGAATGGCCACCAAAGCGGCGAAAGATGGTAGAGGCGGATGGAGAGGAAGGATCGATACGAGAAGTCTGATGACCGAGTGCAAGAGAGAGAGAGGTCACAATAAGAAAACCGGGAGGTGACTTATATGCCACTCCTGCATGGTTGCCGTTTTTGTGGATACGTAGAGGGTGCAACGGCATACCTAACACGAGTGCTTCAAGCACCCCAGGTGGCGAAAGTGAATGCGCCGGATATGAAGACTTGCGTCCCAATCACAAGGTGAGAACCTGGAGCATGTTGCGGGGATATAAAGATTGGAGGGCGGTTGAAGGTCGGAAGTGCACACAAATTCCAGTTACTGAGAATGTAAATTCAAAACTGGCCTCACCACCCGTCGTCTCGCACCTAGCGCCTCGTATAAGCCATACGTGTGCTTCTCGCCGCGAATTCACCCGAGTGCTCTGAACTATTAGGGCTGAGGGCGGATGAGGATCGGGGCGATCCCCAGGGGACAGGCGGACGTTGAGCTCAGCGAACGGAGTGAGGACGAATGAAGAGGGATGAAACCAATTCGATTCTGAAGTCAGCACCTGGTGTACTTCTCCACGACCAAGTCGCTCACTATACGTCAAGCCCGATGGTCAGAATTCCTATTGGCCTTTAACATGGTAATCCGTTTTCGCCCAGGCAAGCTCGGCGAGAAGCCCGACTCTCTCACTCGACGAGTGGATTACTATCTTAAAGGAGGGATAAGGGACTATACGCGAGCTAAACCCCAGAATTTGCGCCCAATTTTTCGCAAGAACAGCTTGCTATGTCGCTACGGGCCACTCACTTATCCGAAGTCGCGCTGAACGCCGCGTCTCTAGTAGACGTCTCCATTCCCATCATCGACTCCGCCGCTCTCGCAGAAGACATCAAGTCCGCTTACACTGCCGATCCTGTCGCAATTCAGGAGCTCGATCGCTGCCTCAACGGCAACCCCTCCCTTCGATTCTCCATATCTCCTTCAGGACTGCTCATCTTTGATCGCCGTGTATATGTCCCTGACCATAGACCTGATCGAGGGAACTTACGCACCCGAGTGTTACACGCAGAAGGCGGTGTAAGCGGGCTTGATGTCTTCTACGAGAGCGGCGGAGTCGATGAGGGGAATGGAGGTCTACTAGGGACGCGGCGTTCAGTGCGACTTCGTATAAGTGAGTGGCGCGTAGCGATGTAGCAAGCTGTTCTTGCAAAAAGATTGGGCGCAAATTCTGGGGGTTAGCTAGTGTATAGTCCCTTATCCCCCTTTAAGATAGTAATCCACTCGTCGAGTGAGAGAGTCGGGCTTCTCGCCAAGCTCAACTATGATACTCACCGCAAAGAGCTCCTCGCTATATTCGAGGCTTTCAAAACATGGCGGCATTACCTCGAATAGCCTTAACACACAATCGACATCGTGGCGGACCACGGTCAGAGAATACTATTAGGGCTGGCGGATGAGGGTCGGAGCGATCCCCAGGGGGCAGGATTTCCGAGTTTCACTGGCAGACATTGAGCTCAGCGAACGGAGTGAGGACGATTCAATTCTCTGACTGCGGAACGATCTACTAGCTATTACGTGTTAAATAGGAGCCTATATGAAAATAAAGCAGATTGGACTGGCAGCATATCGAAAGAGGCGAGGTGGGACAGAATCTCGGAAAGGGTCGAGGTACAAAAGGAACGACAGTACCTCTACAGTAATCGAAGTGAGAGGGAGGGAATCAGGTGCAATACATGCGAGCCGAACAGAAGCAATCTGACAGGCCGAATGCGATCTAGAACATGAGTCACATTTCATCGAGAGGCGAACAGGGTTCCTGAAGGAATAGGGATCGAGGATCGGAGGTTCTTTGAGGCTTGGGGATCGGGGATCCCTCGGGGGGGGGGGGTCAACGGGATCGGATAGGGGCACACGGGTGAACGGAAGCTTTCCGAGACATGTACTGTATTCACTTCTACATACGTTCCTAAACGCTACCTTCTGTTTCACCCGAGCAGTCAGTACAGCCACCACTGGAGCCGCTCCCGGGCCCCCGTCCTTTTGCGGAAGATCTGTGTCATTCAACTCCACGCTTCGCGGGATGTAGTGCGCAAATAGATCCCCCTCATTCTGACCCGCAACAACCTCACCACCCAACGGCACAGCGCCTCGTCCGCTCCCGCAGGCAGGCCATCGGCAAGGACCACATCCCTTCGCCGCTGCCCGAATACTCCGTTGCAACAGTCCCGTCGACTGGACCGACTTTTCCGTGGTTGCCAAGTCAAGACTACCACTTGTCCCTGCGGAAGTTCCAGTCGCTTTGGCCGTAATTTTGTGGTAGAGCGCTGGAAGCTTGTGGTGCCATCAGCATGTTGCAGGACTGAACATTTATATATGTATACAACGAAGAACGCAACTACCGTTCCCAAGCTGCATTCCTGTCGGAAGGCCATCTGCTCCCAAAATGCATCCATCAAAACGGATTCCAGAGGGTCTACGCACACAAATTCGTTCAGAGTTGGTAAGATTGCACTTTCATTTTTGTTGGTGGGTTGGCCGGTGCCGTGCTCATCAATCCGGCGTCGCTTGGCGGCCGGCGGTACGACTCTTCCAGAATCGGTGGTTTGAGTCCACCATCTAACCAATAAATCGCGATTTCGGGTCGTCCAGTAAGTGCGGGTTAAGTTTAAAAATAGATGGAGGTGAACATCGACTGAGAGATGGAAACCTTGCAAGGGCAGAAGAGATAGCAGACGGTGGAGATAAACAAGGGAGACCATATCTCCAATTATACCCAGTCGTTGCTACTGGATTCCGTAACGTAAATGGATGGCTTCGTTGTCAGTGGCGCCAGGTATGATCACATGGGGTTCAACCCTCAACCGATCTCCACAGGAGTTCTTCTCGCCCTTCGTGCAAGCGCTGATAGGTCATCCATCACCGCTTTCCACCACTTGACGAGGCCGGCATCGCTCAGCACGTTCTTACCAGGATGCTCGATTGATGCGGGGAAGAGGCACCAATTAATTCTGCGCCCTCGCCAATAGGTGGATCCATATGTTCCATCCAGGAGATCCCTCCGACGGACTGCCTGCAAACCACTGTCGCACGATGTGCTCGAGCAAGGCCACGGTCGCAGCACGGGTAGGCGAAGGGCGTTTTCCTTGACCCGTCGTGTCGACCTTTGGGATATAAACAATAACACGGTGGGTCGTCGGAAAGATGTAGAGGTTTGCCTCGATGGCCGCGACGTAAGCACCAGGATTGGGGGGTGCGGCATTCAATTGTGGCCGATCTGGGTGTCCTTGCGTCAAGCGGTCAACACAAGGACTTCCTGTTCAACCGCTTGCACGTCTTCAGATTTGGGTGCATGAGGAAAGATGGTGGCCACCGCTTTCTTTTCGTGGCCAGGATACAAGAATAGTCGACAGTTTGGTGAGGACATTGTCGAGAAGGGATGGCGCGGTCTCCGGCGATGAGGGCATCAGCGGGGTCCAACCCGCCCTGTTTCGCGTTCTCAAATTAAGAAAAGGCTTATATTAAGTCCGAGAGTGGGAGGAAGTAGGTATAGCAGCAGCCAATTTCTACAACAAACAAATCACCATTGGCCACAAACGACGAAACGTATGGTTTCGACACTTCTGACTGAGAGAGCTTACGAAATGCCTATGGGGGAACGGGAAAGAAGCCCCAAGGTCAATGATGTCTTATGTCGTCGAAATAATATGGGAACAATGGAACAAATATTAACGCCTTGTACATTATGCTGTAAACTGGGACGGCCTATATAGTAGCGGACAAGTGAGATGCATACCAAACGGATGTGAAACGGAGGGAAAAACTAAGAACCACAGATCGATAATGTAAGACCGAGACCTCATGCAGGTACCGTGGGCATGGAAAACGAAAGGAGCCCTCGAAAGACCAATCCCCAACATGTGTTGGTCCACTTGCGGAGTGATTAATGATATTTCCATCAAAACCCAACTCCTGGGCTGTCCCGTTGTGTTTTATACTTATCTCTGGCCCCATTTGATACCCATAGATTGATAAATGATAGTAGAGTGAAGCGAGGTGAATGCTAAATGCCTTCTTCATGGTAGAGAAACAGGCGATCTGTTATCACAAGAAATAGCTATATAGTAGTTTCTACTCGCGAGGGGATACTTATCATTTTCTGTGGTTAGCGAGAAGTCGTGGTGAAGCCGCTAATCTGTGAGACGTGAGGAGGATGACTAGTAGTCATAGGTGACATAATGCACAGTAATAGACCTCCGTGGGTGCATGATATTCGTTGGCTGGCCACTGGAAAGCATCCCTCCACTCGAGGAATTCAAGATGGAAACGGTTCACTGGCGTTTTTTGCACAATTAAAACTGCCACTTGATACGCCCAAATTTCAGGGTGGTTGAAGTGCTCAACATTACCACTTGGCGCATTCCAACACAGGTCACGAGCCACGAATGCCAGAATCAGCCGGCGAGAGAACTCACTCGTTTCGGAAAACACCAGGAAATACCAGGTGAAGCCGATGCCAAGCCAGCCTGTAATTCAAACATTCGCTTTCCTTCCACTGTGACCCAGCAGACCCGGAGCAGCCCCAAAGGCACACTTCCATGTTACCTAGGCACCGTTGAGTACATACACCGCCTTCCAGTCTGCAAGTTCAGTTGTCCCACAGCCTTGGTTGCTTTGATACTTTTGACTCCCGACCGTTCTAATCTACTCTCTCGTACAGCATGAAATCCCGCATAACATTACGCAGCGTCTTCGTAATCGGAACGCCACTCCTCTCCGAAGATGAGAATAGAACCGCGAAAATCTGGATCAATAGTGTGAAGTGAAACTGTTTCTTCTAATCAGGTGAATGGTACATCAAGCATTCATTTATTATATTCCAAACTCCCCCAAGCTCTGTGCCCCCTGTCTGGAGCTCCCCTGCACTCAATCCCGATCTTAGTCTCCAAAATTCTTCACCAGCCGTTCTATCTTATTCAAAGTCAAGCTGGCGCAGAACCTCAAGCGATTTCTGTCGCTCACTGTCGTGAGGAAGCGCCCGCTCTCCACGCTCAGCCCACATTCAAGGACAAGGACAAGGCCATGGACTCTCGCTTTCCTGTAACATCTATAAATTCTGCCTCACTTCCTGTGCGTCTCCCCATAGATGCTGTGCTGCACTGGCTCACCTCGTTAAATAATTGCCCACAACCTGCACGCAAAAAGGCCTCCGTTTTCACAAATGTGATGGGACTGCAAACTCAAGAGCTATCTGATATCGACATTTGGTCGAGGAGCAAAGCTCGAGGGTGTACATAAATGTGGCCACTAGGTGGATCATTATCAGGCTGACATTTACATGCTTTAGTCGACAAACGAGCGGGAAATACATCCTCGAATCCACTACCACTGTTCGTTAACAAATATTTCTTCAATGAGTAGATCCCTCAAATGCTGAACAGCAGAACCATACGCTCCTCGTATCTCTGTACACCCATTCTTACCACTTTGTCCAACTTTGCACGCTTGGTTTGTAGGCACAACTAACTTTTTATTATGAGAACCATGTTCAGCCTTGTCCAAAGTACGTGGTATCTCTGAGGATCCCGGAAGCCCGTGTCGGGTCCCTCTATTCGCTGAATCATGCTCTCTCAAAACCCTCGGCAATATCCCTGCCCGGCTCCTAGCTGCTACTCTGGCTCTACCAGAACTATTGGCTTGTCGAGGGCGACCTGACTAGTCGCGGCAACTTCCTGGCTCTCATCCATCAACCCTTGAGTGATTCCAGAAACATTATCGATAATGATGCCATGAGTCGAGTCACTCCTTCTCGCCTGTTGTCTCCTTTCCAGTTGTCAGTCTCCCTGCTGAAATTGCTGAGTCCTGCAAGCAACTCTGGATCTGAAAGCAACTCTACTCGGTTAATAGTATCAACAATCCCTTCGCAAGCGCTTTTCGTCAGGATTCCTTGGAGCCCCGATTTTCCCCTCTACACTCCGTCTCCTCCACTGATTTTGCGTACAAGATCTGTGTTCATTATGGACTACGAGGGTAATAATCAGTCCACATCAATTGCTAATGACAGTGTCTCACCCTCCTCATCCCTGAATGCCATCCTTGATAGGTCCTGCCTTGGCTCCTTCCCCCATCGCAGTGGAATCGGGCTTTATCAGCTCAACTACCAGCAGTGGTGATGTGCTGAGCAAGTATATCCACAGGATTCCCTTGTCATTCGTCGATGACTCTTTGCCTATCTTCATTACTCTTCCCCTTCACTCTCCCAAAACCATGATTACGCTCCCTGGTTGGACATATTGGGGAAGTGCCCTGGCCATCTACCATTCTTGGTTGGCTTGACCTTGATGAACCAAAGCCTTAGTTGTTAGTTTAATCATCCGTGGACAATAAAAAGATGACAAATGCCATTCTGAGGTATATACAAGAGAACCGTTCTCACTGAAGATCACGAATCCATCCCTGAATCTGCCATTGGAAGTTCCACAAAAGATGTTATAGTCTCTTCCTGCTTCCTGGTGGCTAAAATATTTTCTAGCTGAGCATGTGCACCCTGATTTTCAAGGACTCCTGGAAGATGGGCAAGCGAATTTTCAATTGAAATAAGTCGACCCCAAGTCAAACCAGCTTTGGTAAGCTCCACCACAGTGACAAGGAAAGGGAGGAAGAGATGTAGTTGACCAGCTTGTAATGGTATTTCCACGTCTCTATGGCTGTTAGCAAGGCTTTGGTAGGCATGTATCTCAGGCATGCCTGGGGGGTTCACATTGTAAAATAGAAATGCAGACGCAAAGCCACTGCGCCAGGAAAGTGGTAGCGTGGTCCATTTGGGGATAAGATGTTCAGCCAGGAACTCCCATGATCTGGCACATTCGTATCCAGGATACCCAAAAAGCACCTGGATAATGTGTTCAATCCGCCCACACCCTACAGTATCTGGACTGAACATCCCAGCAGCAATAGGCTGGCTAATAGTAACCATATTTAGACACCACTTAAATGCACCTGTACAGACCACATAATCCTTGGACTTGATAAACATTCTGAGCAGCCGTGAATCAGGCTGAATCTGGTTTGTCTCTTTCCCTTCCGAGGAATCATAGAGAGCAAGTCTAGCCCTTGCAATGTGCACTTGCTCAGGTGTGTTAATCCATTCTAGCTGCTCAAACTCCCCTGGCTTTAAGATAGAACTCTGAGCAAGCAGAGTTTCCAGATGGAAGAGAACCCAAGGATTGAAAGGGTCACGCTCATATATGTAATGGTCAATGTCGCCAGTAGGGAGAGTGCAGCTGAGTGCCAAAGTACTAATGAAAGGCGAATCCGGTCTGCGCAAATCTATTGAAGAGGATGCGGTTGCCCGGAGGTGTTCCACAGAAGTATCCAGTAGATACAGAGCAGAGAGCGACATTTCAGAGCATTGCTCAACGGTTTTTATGATGACATATCCAATATCTTGGAAAGGAGAATGTGGAACGCCATATTGGTGAAGGGGTTCCTGGAAAAGGGCCATGTACCAGTAGCCAGCAAGTTTCGTGCGGTCACAGGCATCTACCCATGCCCATGTTCTTATTGTGATATTTGTGATATTTGGGAGTTTGAGCAATTTTGCAAACGCAGCGGATGCATGACCAACTTGCCTTGTACTATCAATGTACAAGGCAGCAATCAGTGGAAGTTGAAACCTCCAAACATAATCAGCAATAAACCCTGCCCGATGAGTGTGTGGTTGGAGAAGGGCTGAGGCAAGCTCCACACAGTGATCACTCCATAGGTCCAATGCATCAACTTGATGGAAGGTCATAGAATCAGAAGTGATGGGGACAGTCCCTGGTAGGATATCGTGCTCAGGATTGGAAAGGATAGCCCCTTTGTCAAATGCGGACTTGATGGTGTGCATAGCATGTATCACAGCAGCTGTGAGAGGAACTTGGTTCCTTCTGCTCTGTTCTGTACTTGAAACATAGGTAAGCACAGCCGCAAAAAAAAGCAGGGATTCGCGATAAAAGACATGAGGTGGGGCCACGGTTCGCGTCCATGTGGTATACCTGTGGATCGTCTTCACCATCCAGAGGAGCTCTGCATCAGCAACATTGCTTGGCTCAAGATATGCAATAGTATCGGACATAGCCGTGCTAATCATAGCATGGGATCCACAGTGGTCATTCAAATAGGCAGCAAAAACACCATTGAGTGGCTTACGTGTGCCTGTCTGACCAGAGCACATACGACCAAAAAGGTATTTGAGCCTTTGGGATAGCTGCTCATCAGCAGTTCTACCATCATAACAAAACACCACATTGCGGGCAATGGTGCGAGCAACAGAATCAGAGAAGGTAGATGGATCTCCAAGCAACCCTAAAGTAATCTGAAGCAATTCCTTCCATTTTTCAACACTAGACGGCCGCACCGTAGGGTGTTTCACTGGCTGATCAAGCAGCTCCAGGAAGATGGGGATATTTTCCATGGCCTCAGCGGTTGTCGTAACGAGCCGTTCGAGAACATCAACGTGGGTCCGCGGACCAATCTGATGACGAGAACGAGTTACTACTTCTCCCTTCTTACCGCCCTTGTCGCCTTGGGGAAGTGACGAAGGGTGGGCCACTTCGTTGTCCATAGCCAATGACTGGAAGGTTTCTTGCGAAGAACCTGAACCTGCTTCATGCGCGTGAGGTGTATCGAGACTGACGGCATGCGGTGAGACGCCAGGAATGGTGCGCTGGGTGGTGCGAGCGACGAGAGCGACGCCGTCTCTCCAAGACTTTCGCAGTATATTCATTAGGGTCACGAGGCCACGAGAGACCGGAGAGGAGAATGGTGCGTGGACGTCCCGGAAAGACACATATGCGGTGAACGCATAGAAGCCAAAGCCAGCCACGAGGGCGACTGAGGACAAAATGGCAGAAATGAGATGGAGAGGAAAGAGGAGAACAATGAGACCAATACAGAAGGACAGGAGGGATGACTGGATGAGGATCGGTAGGAGTGTGATGAGTTCAGCCACCTTCCAGCGCTCGAGGCCTTGCAACCGTTGTTCCCGTTCCTGTGCGCGGAGATCTGCCACGGGGTGCTTTCTCCACCCACGGTCAAACTCCTGGAGCCAACTCTTGACGAGCATGGCCAGAAACGCATCGATGAGAACGAGTGCGAGGCTGAGGAAAAACAGCAGGTTAACGACTACGGTGTTCGGGGAGGTTGTGAACTCAGTAGAAGCATATGCAGGAATGGTAGAGTTGCTGAGCTGTTGAGAAATGCGGATGAGTACGTCCATTGCGATGTCGGTGCTGTTGGGTTGGAGTTGGGGGATTGTGAAGACAAGGAAAGCGGAAAGGAAGGCAGCAAATAGGCCATCCTGGAGCCATATCATCAGCTATGTATTAGAGAGTGTATCCGTACATACAAAAACAAGGATCGTGTCTGCCAAATCTCGCCACTCGACCTCTCGGATATCGTCTTCTACTGCGGCCATTTCGTTGTAGTACTCCCATATCGACTTTTCATTTTTTCCAAGAGACTCTGAAGGAGCATCAGCCTTGCGTATGACTTGCCCTCGCAGATTATTTTACCAAGGAGCCGGACGACAATTGACCTTACTCTTTCCTCGTCTTCCGCCAGCATCAGCCGATGAAGGTTATAATGCAGCGTCATACGTACCAAGACGACCTCGATTGGTGGAGAGAATCGGCATTTCGACTGGGACGTGAGCGTGGTTGCGGTTAGGGCAGCTGCGAGACAAGCGCCGGGGGTAACGATCCAAAGGGAACCCCCGAGAAGCTTCAGTAGTCATGATTGTATTCGATAGAGATGTTTCTGGCACATTGGTCAGCTTGGAATGCCCTGGATTGTTGCGATCCTCTCAGCAGCACTCGTAGGTCTCAAAACGCATGGTATTGCGACAAATAAAACTGAATGTAATATATTATATATTATATACAATGCTCCGCTGGCCCACCAAGACCCGTCCATCCTCCAGTTTTTCATGGTGCAGATGACTGGACGTCGTTATCGGTTGTCTTTACTGGCTCGTCGGTGCTTTGAGATTGTTGGATTCTAGGGTGCCGGTTAGCCTCGAATGCAAATTTCAGACAATTTGTGGTCGAGGTCCAAGGCCTTCGCATCGGCAAACAGCGTGGGCCACAACAGCAATGGCCCAATCATGGAAAGCAGAAATGGACGTGTTATACGCGTCGTATAGCGCACGTCGGACTGGAGGTTGTCTGAAGCGAACCCCGCTCCGGTCGGGCCGGTACAATCCTAGCTTCTACCTGCCAGGCGGCTCCTGGTTTGTAGCTTTCAGGGTTTGTAGCTCTCAGGGCTACTTCTCCCTTGGCCACTGGTCTTGGGTGCGTGAGCTCTCACCATTGGCCGCTGGTCTTGGGTATGTGAGCTCTCACCCTCGTCACCCTCGGCTCAACCAGGCAGGGAAGCACCAGTCCCTAGCTTTTGTCCCGTCGACAAGTTCTTGAGGGAACACCAGTCTCACCCGCTAGGCTTCAGCGTCCCAATAGATCTGTCAATCGGATCAATCGACCTCAAGGTCTCCGCCGCTGAGTTCATCACCTACACCTTAGAGACCCACCGTCCTGTCATCCTCTCCGACCCTTTCCCCTCTCGTGCATTCATAAACTTCGTTTAGTCTCAGCTGAAGATCAACAAGGAGCGAAATCAAGCATATGGCGTGACTTTGCACATGGGTGATCCCTACCAGCCCATCCACACCCCAGGACAAGGCCATGAATTGTTCTTCAATTGCTATTTCTGAAGATACAAGCATTCAACCTGTTATTTTCTGAGGCTGGAGCTGCACCTTCGTACTCCCCACCGCTCGTCCGCGTCCCACCCCTTCGAAACGCGTGGTGATAGAAAACGAAGTTAATATGTGCACGCTATAACATAATAGTTCCTTGAAATTCAGGCGGACGATTACTTTACCACGACTACGAGCGCCCAGAGAGGAGAGTGGTTACTAGAGCGGCGAAAGATGGCAGAGGCAGATGGGCAAGAAGGTCAATACAAGCCATCTGATGAGCGAGTGCAAGAGAGAGAGGCTGGAATGAGCATAAGGAGGGGTGACTTCTATGCCTTTCCTTGGTACGCCGTTCTCATTCCTGTGTATACGCAGAGCTGTACAATGTTATACCTGATATGGTGCTTCGATCAGAGCACGTACATACAAGGGCACGTTGACCGCGGCTGCGCTGGGGGAGCCGTGAATTCGGGGAGTTACTGAGCTGCCGAGAAGTGTGCATAAGAACGTCCATAGCGATATCGGCGCTGCTAGCTGAGGCCGTCTCTGAGGTGGTGGCTCTCAGGAAGAAGAGGAAGGTCGTGAGGGGACCTGCCTATGGCTATATTGGTACACACGGTTCGGGGAGGGAGTTCAGACTCACGGGGACGAGTGTGGTTCTGCAAATTCTTAATTCTTTGTTGGATGTTTTCGGTTGTAGCCCTGTCGCTGTAGCATTCCCATATCGCATTTGATTCTGTGAAAAAGAACCTAACAACGGGTAGACCTCACGTTATTGGACATCTCACCGAAAAGTTGAAAAGGCGTTGTTTTGAGTCCTCGTTCGTGGAGTCGCAAGGTAATGCAGACGAAGAAAAAGCGTACCGGACCGTCCTATATCGATACGACGCATGCAGGACTACTCTTGTGCTTGAGCCAATGCAGCGCCATGTATGAGTGCCGAGAAGCGATGGGCACGTGCGGACGAGA
>Ga0307513_10005041_pt1 | contig 17489 bp, 22 predicted proteins | sample 15_EM_MG_FD_202174 | JGI IMG/M metagenome (GOLD analysis project Ga0307513, IMG submission 202174) | Populus trichocarpa ectomycorrhiza microbial communities from riparian zone in the Pacific Northwest, United States - 15_EM | ecosystem: Host-associated > Plants > Roots > Unclassified | place... | reverse complement strand
CCCCCCCCCCCCGACGGGTCCTTCCAAGTTGCCGGCGGTAAGGATGTTGACTAAGTTACGGTGCGGCACGGTATCCCCGCCTGCTTGCCGGCACTGTGTGCCAACCAACCAACCAGCCAACAGACCAGCCAGCCAGCCAGCCGGCCGACCGACCGACGACCAAAACAAACAGCCAAAAGTAGAAGACGAGTGAGTGTGTATGATGTCCCGTGTGTACTGTATGACAAAGTGTCCATCATACCTGGCCCCGGTATACTACTATACTCGAGTACGGTACCGTAAGCCAGTAAAAACGAGGGGGCAGGAGGCGAGCGACATTCCCCATGCTCATTCAGACCCACCGTGCTGTTACAAGTACTGTAATACGGTGGTTTATCCGGAGCAGCAGCTCCTTTAAGAGGGGGGCTGGTGGTGTACCGTATTGCCTTACGGGCTCGCTTCTTCTTATTTTTCTTCTTCTTCTTCTTCGTCGGTTGGGTTGGTTGGTTTAGTTTTGGAGCAACTTCCTTGGTAGTTTTGGGTTTTAATTTATTGGTGACGGGTGGGTGGATTGGTGATCGTGGGTGATTTGGGGGGCTTACGGTGGGATGTATGATAGTTGAGTTTGCTATCATAGTTAGTTTTTAAGAAGTATCGTAGGCTTCGGAGATTTCCCGCGAGTACGATAGGCAGGGGTTTATTCCGTATGATACCCTTTTTTTTTTTTGCCGGTATTGTGGCTAGGGTGGGTTTCTAAACCCTAGCTACGGCGAGGAGGCGGCGGCGGTGGGACCTGGCATGTAGCATTCTTACTATGATACCTAGCACTGTATCGTACGAAGTGCGCAGAGACCCACCCGGTTTAGCGGGCATTTTGTACATCGCTATCCGGCTCGCATCGGATCCAGACGGGCAACCTAGTTTGAGTGGTAGGTGGGCGAGCGGGGGTGAGCACTAAGAAAAGAAAGGGAGGAGAAGAAAACTCCCCTCCCCGCTATTTAGGCAGAGCGAAAAACGGAGACTAGGAATCCACATACAAGCAAAGACACAGCTATCTATAAGGTATCTGGTATCATGGGAGGAGGAGGAGGAGGAGGAGGAGGAGGGAGGTACACATGCCAACCACAAGTATAATACTGTAGGTATGATATTCCTACTATTTTATCATAGAGTATATCCAATACTGTTAGTGGAAGAGAGGAAGAAGAACCCTGACTGTGTGACGCTCGGCAGGAGCTTGACTCTGAGGGGGGGAGTTCGGATTCTACATTCTGATACTTGCGGGTGCCCTTCGTTGGAAAATAGCTCGTGAGGGGAGGGTCATGGTATGTCACTCGCCGGGGACGGGCCTGGCATTGGACTTGGTGGGGAAGCACGCACGGCACTGCCTGTGCAGGTGCGTCTTGCCGTGTGTTGTTTCTTGCTCCGGGCCGGTGTTCCTTATCTCCTAGAGGCGATTGATTGACCGATTGAGTGCCTGCTCCATGCTGTTATCCGCACTTTTCTCCCCCGCGCATACGGTGCTTGCCACCACACTTTGGTTTATTTTTGTATTGCTGAGCTATTTCGCTATTTCGCTATTTCGCTGTATATGTATGGGGTTCTGTACGACACCTTTCCGACAGGACAGGCAGTAAAGCTCTTCAGTCATGTTTCCGACACTCACAATCACCGCCATCAATCTCGTCCAATTATTATGCCCAAAAGGTCCCAACAAGAAATGCATGATAGTACATGATATAATAAATCGATTGATTACACCTCCCCTACAAATTACGCCCCCCCCCGGCATTTTTGAATATTCACACGAAATCAGATTAGCTGTACAAATCATTTTATTTCTTATCCTTTTCTTGCTTCTGCTGATTTTCTGGTTTTTCCTCTGTTAGGTCCTCCTTAATGATTACCCCCTCTTTGTCCCTTGGCAGGCGCTTCCAGCCCGTTTCGAAGAGACGACCCATCCCGAATTTGGGGAATGGATGAGCTTCCGTGTTGAAGACTACCTCGTCAAGAGGGAGGAGGTCGTTCGGGGAGAAGAGTAAATAGAGATATTTCAGGGTTTCGGCCTGAAGGGTTAGCGGATTGATTTGTGATTGGGTGAAGCGGGGGCGACTTACTAGCCAGAAGCTCTCCATGTTATCACGCTGTTTGGGTGGTACCTCATCGACGTTATCAAGACTGGTAAAGCCATCCTTTGCGCCTTCGCCGACGGCAGTGTGCTCGAGAAAGGCCTCAAAGATCTTCCATCCCCACTCGCGGTAGATCTCATCGCCCGTAATCCTCCACATGACGAATAAACTCTCAACCGTCTCTGGCCTCTGGAGATTATGCGCATCACGGGGTTTGACAATGATGTCTTTGCTTGGATCCTCTTCGATGAATTCTCCATCATCGCTCTTGCCATGCTTTAGGTTAAACCATGCGATCTCCGGAGCAAGCCCTGTGGCCGTGACGTTGTACATCTCATAGCAGGTGCGCATAAGCTCACGGGCAAGTTTGAGGTCTTCCTCTTGTCGGACGCCCCACTTTACCCCATTTTCTGCTTTGCGGGCCTCTTCGACCGTAAGGCCTTCAGTTGCGCCGAGAGCAAAAAGGCCTGGCATGAAGCAGACCAGGTGGTCCATTTTGGGAGATAAATCACCGCCAATGCCACTTGGAAGTTCGGCGATAAATGTAAGATGTGATGGATGGGATTTGGCGATGAGATGTTTCTTGACACCTGACATAGCAGCGTTGTACATGTCCAGGTAGATGGGCTCCTGATTTTTGGTCTGGAGATATTGCTTGATTAGGTACTCTGAAATATTTGTCAGCACTGGCCGGGGTGCCTAGACAAGGGGGCGCGTATGTACCATAATAGCTATCACCTCGCGATCCTAATCTAATTTCGTTTCCACGAAAGTTTCCGGTATCAGCATAAACAAAGATCGGGACAAGACCATCCTTAGCTCCGTTATTATCGAGAACTTCGATGACCTTCTCTGCCTTTTGCCAGTATATGGTTTCGCCGATCAGCTTTGAGAGATATTTCATCTCCAACTGTAGCGTTGCGGCTTCCGCTGTGGATGATGCGCCCCCGTCTGCGTGTGAAGGCACTCCCTCACGGGACTTCAAGTTGACGCTCGCAAAGGGAACCCCCGAAGGAGAATCATAGGCACCCAGCAACCTGTCTGCAAGATCTGTGGCTTTATTGAGGTACATATCTTCGGCAGCCTTCTTCACAGGAACGAGATTTAGATCTTGGGAGAGGTAGTGTGCGGATAACAGACCACCCAGCATTCGAATAGTGGTCTCAAACGTGTTCACTTCGCTGTCCTGCTCAAAAGTGAGCGAGTGTTCTACCCAATGCTGAGCCTTTTCCAGTGGCTTCGTCAAGTTCATTATCATCATAGTGTCCAGTGCGTCGACGATAATCCAACCCATGCCCTTAGGGATCATCTGACGTCCGGTTTTGGTGACAGGAAAGAATTGATCGTTGCCTAATCTCCGTTAGAGTGGTTCGCTCATCTGTGCGTTGGGTGTGAAGTAGGAGCTCAAGCAGCTTATTGCTTTTTTTGCATGGAGATAGGTAAATCATGAAGATAGCCGGGGAAGAGTATTGGTATTACCCCAAGCGTGCTTTTCATAAGCATTCCAACTCAACATAAAGGCTTCCTTAACCTTCTCCCTCCTATCCTCCCAGTCCACAATCTCCTTGGATTTCTTCTTGATCGGCAAGATTCTTGTACCAGTGCCAGAGAAATACCCAAACCAATAGAACAGTCCAAGCACGGCTATGAAACCCACTAAAAATCGTTTTCGTCGATACATCTTTCTCTGATTTCGTCCCGATCTTTGGTAATAAGGCTTGTCCTTGTATAATGGTAGGTCTCGATTGGCTCCGAACAGGCCACCAACAGCTCCCTCTGCGATATTTCCAATAGACACCGGTCGTTTCAGTGTGCGAGGTGATACACCGGATTTCGCAGCTGCCCAACCCACATCTTCAAAATCGCGGTCAGGGCTCGTGAATGAAGGGACGTTCTTCGGAATAGAAAACGACATTGATTCGAATGTTTCAACTGCCGAGTCGATAGCTGGGCTCGCGGCCTTCTGGACTTCTGTTTGGATGGTTTGTAATAGGGGCGAGCGTAGAATTTGAAGCGGGGTTTTGTTGCGCAAGCTGAACGGATCACGAAGAGAGTTCATCCGGACATCGTAAGGCTAGTTGCACTAGATGGAGGCCCTACAAAAGCTGTAGTAGAAAGAGGTTTGGGTCGTGACAAGAGTGCCCCTGCTTCTCGTTCCTGACCTTCCCAGCTAACATTTAGGTGGTCTCAACCGTGGACACGTGACGTCAGGGTAACCATTGGGTTTCTGGAGGCGGTATCATACATGTATGATACTTCGGAGTTTAAGATCTGCCCCGCCAGAGAGAGATCAAACGGACCACAAACAATTTCCTCCGGTTGGGCCCACAATATGGTGAATCTTTACGGAGTCCAGATTGCTGAGAACCAACTCGTTCATGTTCGTCACTTTCCTCCGCACTTAGTTGATTTCCGCCGCTAACATTCGATAGAAAGCTCTGAGATCATTTTTTGGCATCGGCCACAACGTCGCCGACCGAATCTGCGCAAAGTTCTCAATTCATAAAGCTGCCAGAATATCCCAATTGACACAGCCGAAGGTCACGGCAATTTCATCGGAAATGACGAAAATGCTTATAGACACGGAGTTAAAGAGGAAGATAGCGGATAATATAATGCGACTAAAGGATATTGGGACGTATAGGGGGAAACGGCACGCTCAGGTACAGGGCGTTTGGCTTCTGGGATTGATGAAATGCTAATGAATTGTTGGAAAATAGGGACTCCCGGTCCGAGGGCAAAAGACGAAGAATCAAATTGTTAGCGCGCGGAGGTTTAACAGGCTACCAACTCATACATGATAAAGCGGTGGTGGTGGTCGAATTTATGGTGATGCGTGTGGAGGCCGCGGGGATGTAATATGTGAACATGGCATCCATGTGTTCGTAGATACAGCTGAAATAGAACCTAGCATCAAGTATGGTTTTCCGGGCAGAAGGAGAGAGAAGACCGGGGACATACCAGACGCGCCGTAGCTAGTGTGCCTAGGTAGGTTTATGCACGAGCGCCCGTAGCTGTAGCTGATAGGGGAGAGATATGTGTGCCTCTAAGAACAGCTTCTCGAGTCCCACAAATTCCGCCCGGATTTCATCAGGAGGCGGAGGCCATTACCTGGTAAGAGTACTCGAGTAGGTTCGGTGTGAGAAGGTCTATAAGGCACGGATATCCTGGTTGTGGGATAGTGACGATGCTTTCTCCGCACGGTATGATAGTACATAATATTATGATGCCGGTACCTACCGTACTAGCTGCCTCCCTCTCGAGACCTCGAGAGGGGTATATGCTTTAGTAGGTGTTATCTGACAGTGTTCCCAATGGGCCAGTCCGGGTCATACGGAAATGGCTGAGGCCCATATATGCTAAATTTGAGTGGCCTGTGAAAGCATATTAGGCTTGATAGGCACCTCTAGGAGCTGTTATTAGCCTTGGAAACAGATCACTTTCAGGCTATCTTGATTCCCTCATCTCTTTTAACTCCCGTGTCCTTGATTCTTTTCTAAATTAATTTAATTAATTTATTAACTCCTGTATCTTGAGTATTCTTGCTGACAAAGCGAAATTGGTCTTGCATTTTGAATGCTACTATTGAGTAATCGGAGAACATTAATTGTAATTATTTGCCATGGACACTGTATTATAGGTTGGTAAGAGTAGGCTGGCCTAGACCTATTAGGTAACTGGTACTAAACGTATACAGCCGACAAGCAGGCTCAGCCTTGCCACGGCCTACTCTATCTGCCCTGGGCTAACACTGATCTTACTTTAGTCTGAGTCTTTATACATAAAGGCTTCTCCCCCCCCACTCCCAGACCCCTTCTACTCCAATCCCCCCCTGATGATCCCTGTTCTTGCTCCTGTTCATCCCACTCTGCTGTTCCACTACTCCTTCCCTTGCCCCTTTCACTCCTTGGACTATCCAAGTGGAAGGATATGTTTGACTTTGCAATATACGCGAGAGTCTGAAAGCTTGTTGCGATGCTGGGATATGATTTGGGAAATTCTGATAGAATATTTCACAGTTTATAAAAGAAATTATATTAATATGTCTTTCTTTTATTTATTACGGGAATGTAAGGAGGAATAAAGGAATGTGAGGAATAGAGAGATAGGTGTTGTAATTGGTGGAAGAACCAGGAATCACTAATTATAGTTTACTTATACCTTTGTTTTTGTTATGGGTTTTTGATTTTAGTTATTGTGAATTTCAAGAGTGTGAGCGAAGTGTCTAGGTTCTGTGTGAATTCTCTTTCTATCTTCTACCACTGTGTCATACATAATCTGCTAACATCAGCACTCCCTTTCCTCTCCGAACCTCGCTCCTCTATCTGCTCCTTCTCCTCCAACCCTTTCTCTTTCCTCTACTACAATCATCTACCACCTACCTCCTCAGCCTCCCCTCCTCTGACACCCCCCTCCCTGCTTCTTCAACCCTTCACCTCCCCTCTTCTGCCCTCCATCCTCTTAACCCTATCACTCATCTGTTCTCTGCAAGTTTTCCCTCTTCTTACCCTGTCCCTTCTCCTCTATTTGTCTCATTCCCTACTTCTTCTCACTATACCTCTTCCCTTTTTGGTAGATTATGCTCTGTTAACCTTCTATTAATACCTCATTGTTAGTAGGTAGTAAGGATTACCTATGTAAGTTAGAATGAAACCAATTTACTAATTACGACCTAAAAGTATGCCTAGGCTCTGGTAGACTCTAAAGTTCATTTAGTTTTTGAAAATTCTTCCCTCTTGCCTTGTCCCACTTGTGATACCCCTTTCCCTCCTCTGCAGCTACCATTCTCCTACCCTGGTCAGTTCTACTTTGCTTTGCCTTTCAATAAATCATGGGCTAGATACAAAAGTAAGAAATAATGACATTCTTTATAAACCTTATATCACTCTAGTATTATGTTAGCCAAGATGCTTTGTGTTTTTTCTTCTGTCTTGATTTTTTTCTTTCTCTCTTGCCTGGCCTCTCCATGCTATGCATATATATGTAACTTGTATACATGTTCCAGTAAAAGGTACACAGTAGCAGCAGTGCAGGACCTTCCATGTTTAGTTTGATTTATATTTGGTTTATTTGATTTGATTTCAGCTCTGCTACTATCTCTGAGTCAGATAGGCTATGCTATCATATGCTATATTGAGTTTGCTTGGCTGAAAGTTTATATTTAGGATTCTGGGTATGGAATGGTCATGTAATACTGGTAGTGGCTGAGCTTTGACTCTTTGTTCTTGCAGGATGACAGAATTATGGTCTGTGCACAGCTACTGGAAATGATCCTGATTGCAGGAAGGCTATGGCACTGGATTTATGTACTTAAACCACTCTCCTGACCAGGCGGAGACAACAGATTTCAACCGACCTTCAGCCTCAGAATACACTTGGCTGAATGGTGATCCCTGAGTCCAATCTATCCCTCAACTATCATCTCTTTAGCCACAGCTCCTTTGAAGCCTCCCTTAGCACCAGGGCTAGCAGGTCTATTCTCAGTTCTATTGTATTTTGATTAGACAGGAATAAACCTGTTACAGTATAGAGGTTCACAATTTTGGCAAGAAAGGATAGTATAGTTCTAGCCACTTATGCACAACACCTCAATTGAAGCAATGGGAAACTCCTTGGCATAAAATCACTTGCAAGCATGAAAAAAACCCCTGGATTTTCAAACAACTACTGCAGAAGAGTTTTTTTCATTTTTCATTCCAATTTTGTTTAGGCTAAACACCTAATTGCACCTGTTTTTGAGCTAACCTTATGTGAAGGAATGTGATGGATAAGTGGTGGGAACCATAACAGGTTGGGTTGAATAGGGTTGTTGCTATTGGGTTCATATAAGCCTATCAGATGATCAGATCACCCTTTTTGAAATTTGTTGTTCAGTACATAATAAGACTGTACTCGAGCATTGCTGCCTGGATAACATTGAAACTCCTTTTTAAGCCGCATCCATCTCCAGCTTCAACACAGGATCGCCAAGCTTCCCCCGAAGATTTCACGTGTCCCTCGCAACACATTTAATCTGGTATTCCGCCTCCCTCCGCTATGATGAATCGAGATTCAAATGCAAGCTTCTCACCCATACCAACACTCATACAGACCAACTGTTCACTTCGCCTCTGACACGCTCCCTCAAAACCCTGTCTAATCGACCACCTCGCGCAGTCTTTCGGAACTGCAGCTGCGATAGTTCGCTGCTCATCACCTGCTTGCGCTTATCCTTTTCACATTCCCAACCGTCATTATCCCAAGCCTCGATCACTATGTGGATTCTTCCGTTATTGGGCTACACCGGTGTCATATTTGGCTTTTCGTTCCTGACGCTGGCTATCGGTAATCATCTCCGCCACTCGTTGTTCACAATACCGGCATCTGTACTGACGTTAACATCAGCTTCCGGGCTCTACTATCTCTCGGAGCTGGTAGAGGAACACACTGTCATTTCACAGAAGCTATTAACACGGCTTATTCAAGTTATAATAGCAGCTCATATTCTACTGATTGTATTTGATGGGTTTCCCGTCATGTTGACGCTCTTTTCTGCAGCCAGCCATGGCGTGTACTTGATGAATGTTACAAGGACATTCCCGATGGGTATGTATAATGTCGCTAATTATATACTCTTGGTTGGCTATTGGAACCTAATTACCCTCTTCGCTTGTAGTCAGACTTACGGATGGTGTTTTCATTCTATCTTGCTGTATTATCCCTTCCCCACCCCAGATCTACCCTACATCTAACAGCTTGTAGGTCTTGTGATCGGAAACCATTTCCTTTGGTTCAATCATTTCTCCAATCCACTCCTACCATCGGATCATCCCTTCAATCAGCACCCCAGTAGCCCAAGCAGAAACCTTTACGACTACTCATCATCGACCGACCCTAGTTTCCCCAGCCGCTTCCCTACGTTCACGGAGATTAGTGCTTTCTTTGGTATCTGCGTGTGGCTTGTGCCCTTTTCCCTGTTTGTATCCTTGAGTGCTGGGGAGAATGTGCTACCCAGCACTTCCGCCACGATGGGTAGTAGCTCTGCTAGTAAGAAGAAGGGGACGGGGACGGGGATGGCAAAAATGGTTTTCGGGGGAGCTAAGGAGTGGTTAGGAAGTACCGGAGAGGTATTGGGTATTGTAAACCCTGAAGGTAGAGGACATGCGAGGTTTGAGTGATTAGTTCGAAGAAGGATGTAAGACTTGGATATAATTCGACCTGGGCCCGGAGTTACTAGGAGTGTTGTATTTTTACAGATTGTGTGGTGGTTTATTCCCTTCGTTTGGCCGCATAATACGGGAAGAGAGCAGATACTTAGAATCCTTTCACATCTAGCAAGGCATGCATTTGAATTGGAAAATAGAGCGGGGGAGCACTGGTTTGAGATTGAGGGGTCGGAACACATCCCGAGCTGTCACTTGTGAAAGAGCCTGTCCTAGTCTAGATGGGTGGGATTTTTAGAGGGGATTCCTTCATTGAACCAACTGCTATTGGCTTCGCTAGTCTCTGTCACTACTATTATCAACTACACTCATAAACTACCATGTGGTATCCTCGCGCTGGATATGATGGATATCAGAGTGACATCACGTGATCCAGTTTGACTTTTATCGATAAGAAACCACTCGCAACGCCCCCCCCGCCCCTCGATGTCAACCCTTCCCCCACCAAAATCTCGCCAAACTACTCCCCCGCCCCCGTATTTTCTCTACCGCCAAAATGGAGGCAGAAATTACTGCTGTCCTTCCATCCATTGATCCAACCATCACCGATTACTCTGTTGGATTCCTCACCCATGCCTCTACGTCCACCTCTCCTGAGGCGGATATCGAATTCGCCGAAGCCATTAGCGCTGTAACCTCTATACTTCTTGACGCCGCGCCGCCATCGATTTCCGAGGCTTCCGTCACAGCCTTAATAGATAAGCTCGTCGCCCAGCTCAATGCTGCCCACGGCGAGAACAGAAAAGCCTTTTCTGGCCGGGCCAAAAAGCTTGACCAAACAATCCACATGGCTTCCCAGAAGAACATTTCCTCTACTATGGGTTTAGTAGGTGGTGGTGTTGACATCGACGCAGTGGGGACGAGAAAAGTTGAGAGCAAGGTCGACAAGAAAAAACTCGAGAAGGCGGAACGAAAGATCAAGGCGAAGCAGGATAAGAAAGTCATGAAGAACGTGAATTATGAGGCATCAAAGTTAATTGCTACCGATGAGCAGCAGTCTTACGATGACTTCTACATGGCTGTCAATCCGCTTCAGCTCGGGCAGAGCTCGCAGGGCAAGAGCAAGGACATCAAAATTGATAATGTGGACGTGCAAATTGGTGGGAAAAGGATTTTATCAGATACTACACTTACTTTGGCTTATGGGAGGCGATATGGTCTCGTCGGACAGAACGGTATTGGTAAATCTACGTTGCTTAGAGCGCTGTCAAGGCGTGAGGTGGCTGTCCCTACACATATAACCATATTGCACGTAGAGCAAGAGGTTAGTTCGTTATCAAAAGTTATTGCCCAGGGGTTTTGTGTGTTGATTTGTTGATTCCCTTTTTTTGAAAGATCATGGGCGATGACACTCCAGCCCTACAAGCCGTGCTCGACGCCGATGTGTGGCGAAAACATCTTCTCGCAGAGCAAGATCGTATCACGAAGGAACTGAAGGCGCTTGAAAGCAAACCCGACCCAATCACCGTCACCGCGAGTCAGGGATTCCCGGATCAAGAGCGCGACGAACTGGACTCACTTCTATCGGAAGTCCACGCCAAACTCGCCGAGATTGAATCCGATAAGGCGGAGCCTAGGGCTGCGTCCATTTTGGCAGGGTTAGGGTTTTCGGCGGACCGACAGCAGGACCCTACCAGAACCTTCTCCGGAGGTTGGAGGATGAGGCTGGCGTTGGCCCGTGCCCTTTTCTGCAAGCCGGATCTTCTGCTTTTGGACGAACCGTCGAACATGTTGGACGTTCCGTCGATCACTTTCTTGTCCGAATATTTGCAGGATTATCCCTCCACTATCCTGGTCGTGTCCCATGACAGGGCTTTCCTGAACGAGGTTGCCACTGATATCATCCACCAGCACTCTGAACGCCTTGATTACTACAAGGGTGGTAATTTTGACTCGTTCTATGCGACTAAGGAAGAGCGACGGAAGACGGCGAAGAGAGAGTATGAGAACCAGATGGCGTATAGGAAGCACCTGCAGACATTTATCGATAAATTCCGATATAATGCTGCCAAGAGTAGTGAAGCCCAGAGTAGGATTAAGAAGTTGGAAAAGCTGCCGGTTTTAGAGGCCCCCGAGGACGAGTATAGCGTTGTGTTCAAGTTCCCGGACGTGGAGAAGCTGAGTCCCCCTATCATTCAGATGCAGAATGTATCGTTTTCATATACACCTGGGAAGCCAATCGTTGAGAAGGTGGATTTGGACGTTCAATTAGATTCGCGCATTGGAATTGTGGGGCCTAATGTGAATGCTTGGAAATCAATTTGTGGTCGTAGAGACATACTAACCTATATGTAGGGTGCCGGTAAAACTACTGTTTTGAAATTGCTCATTGGCCAGCTTGTCCCGTCAAGCGGACTGTAGGGCTCCTATCCACTCTAGTTTTGTATAGGGAAAAAAGGCCTAACGATATCTCTAGTATCACCCAAAACCCCCGTCTCCGAATTGGCTTCTTCGCCCAGCACCATGTCGATGCCCTCGATCTGAACTCCAGCGCAGTAGCCTTCTGCGCAAAAATGTTCCCAGGCAGAACCGATGAAGAGTATCGCCGCCACCTCGGTGCCTTCGGCATAACCGGGACAACAGGCCTCCAGAAGATGGCCCTCCTTTCCGGAGGCCAAAAGTCCCGTGTGGCATTCGCCTGCCTCTCTCTAACCAACCCGCACATCCTCGTCCTCGACGAGCCTTCCAATCACTTGGACGTAGAAGCCATGGACGCGCTCTCCGACGCGCTGAGGAATTTTCGTGGAGGCGTGCTCATGGTCTCGCACGATGTTACTATGCTCGCTAACGTGTGCTCCCATTTGTGGGTGTGCGATAGTGGGAGTGTGGAGAGCTTTCCGGGGGATATTAAGGCTTATAAGAAGAGGATTATTGAACAGGCCAATGCTGCGGGGGTGGTCAAGCATCATTAGGCTGTTGGAGTCTCGGATTGTAGGTAGTCTAGATAGGAAGCTTACCATGGTCTCGTGTCCAGCCTCACACAATGACACATTGAAATATTGAAACCCTTACGAAAAACCCGCGCAGCTTTCGCACCATGATCCCGTTCGACCTTTGTCCCGCCCGTGCCGGATGCCGCACTCTCGACAACATTTAGGTTTTCTTCTTCTTTCGTATCGCCATCATTTGATCCTCCGTCTGTAGCGTTGCATCCCGCTGCATGATACCGGCATGGCTACCACGACTCAAACAGAGGATCAAAACCCAAGGCAAACTCCAACTCCAATAGCCTTACGATAAGTACAGGGTTTCCCCAGAATTGCGTGCAAGTTCGGCACGTTTCCACAAGCAGCAGGGGTCGCAAATACCGTAGCGCAATAGGTCAATTAATTAATTGGTTATCATAGTTACGTAGCAACCCCACACCTCTCAGTTGTGTTAAAAAAAAAAACATGGGGAAAGCCGGGGAAAGTCCGGAATGACGATCTGAGGGTGGATATCTCCGGAGCTTACGGGCTACAGTACTCCCGGGAGCTCTTCATGTCGAATCACTCGCCATGGGTACTGTATTGTACTCGCATAGTGCCGTAATGTGCTGTGCCCTGCTTGGCAACCTCGGATATTTGTCGCCCGCAGTGCAGTTCAGTAGGCTGCATTAGGCAGAATAATAGCCGTTTGCAGATTGTGCATATTGGGGGCCGCACTTCGCGCCGTGGCATAACTTATTGGACGTTTTCTTGGTCTGTGTCGAGGCTTGAACACTAGCGTAATTGAACTTGTTGGATTTTATTAGGCTTTTAGGGGCAGGAGGTGGAAGGGAACCCGGTTGTGATTTTCGGTTGTTTTTTTTTAAAAAAATCTCTTTCATTTTTTCCTGAAGGAAGGTCCTCGGGTGAAGGATGTTGGTGGTGGTGGTGGTGGTGGTAGTGGTGGTAGTGATGGAGGGCTTTTCGGAGATAGGGCTGCTTTGCTTTGATGGGCGAGGTGGGCGTGCCGTACGATAGCTAACATGCATGGTATGATAGGTGGGTAGCCGCTGTTTTGACGGGTGGATGGGTGTCGCACGAGTCGCTTGGTGGTCCGCCAACTTTTTTTTTTGCTGGGAATTGGAAATTGGGAGTTGGCTTGACTTGACTTGAACTGGGGTACCGGTATAGTGCTGGGGTTGGGTTGAGCTTGGTATTATACTATCATAGCATGGCGGAAATATATTGGAGTAGCACTGTGGGGTATGATGTTCTAGGGAAGTTGGCTCCTGCTTTTAGGAATTCTGGTTCTTTCTATCTGGAGGGCAAATTTATTATGGCTGAAGTGTTCTGCTCTCTCTTCCTCTCTCTCTCTCGGGCCACTTGTTGATTATTTTCGCTTCTTCCCTCTATATATCTTCACTGTTGCATGTCCCCTACCCCCCCTTCCGGTCTGGACTGGTTTTCTATTATATTCCTACTATTGCCACCACCCCACAAAATCTTGGCGGAATCAAGCGGGTTTGTCGCTCCATCTGCCCGCCCATCCCTCCCTTCCTCCCTCCCTTCCTCAACTTCATACATCCATCTAACTCAGACAACATCCAGCATCTACCGGCCTACATCATCCCTCCACATTGTCCACACAACTCCTCATTCTTTCGACGAGAAAAATATTCCTTCTCTCCGAATCAACTTCTAATTCCACTGCATCATCCTTCATCCTCCTTCCTCTTCAATTTTTTTCAACTTGTTCCGCCATATCCCGTTCAACGGTTTCCTTCTCCGCTCCCCCGTTGTGTCTGAAAGAAAGTAAAAAATAGGGTAAAAAAGATTCCCCTTGCACAACTTTCCCCATTCTCTGCTCATAGCACCTCCACCACCATCACTCTACCACGCTATTGCCTGGAATTCGAACCCCCTCTTCCTACAACACTAGCACGAACCGCCTCCTCACCAACCCTTTACCTATAATATCAGGCTCTCACATACAAGGGGGAAGAACAAAATAAATAAAATCTCACAATAAATTAAAACAACAATCATGCCGACACCCAATGAGACCCTTACGACCATTCCTGAAAACATCAATGAGCTCATTCGTCCCTCCCGCCTACAGCTCGCCTGTCCTCCTGAAGAAAACCCGACTGTCTCCCGCTCGACTTCTGCTATCTCCTCTCAAATCCGGCGACAACAACCCGCCGCCGCTACCGCTCACCAGCAAGATATCATCATGTCCCAACCCCAACTCTCTCCCACCAACATGTCCGACGACGAAGCGGCCACCACCGCCGCTTCTGCCCCCACCACTACCACAACCACCACGGTAATGAAACAACAGGGGGATATGGAGAGGGATCTACAGTCTGAACCTTCGCCCTCTCTTGAGCGAAAGCACATGGATCATCCACAGGCCGCTGCGTCTCATGGACTTCCCATCTCCCCCGAATCCCCTTTCACACCGTCGCTCTCTTACGAGTTTTCTTCAAAGCGGGTAAGTGGTTTCTTCTTTCTACCTCCCACGGATTTTCATTTTCATTTTCTGTCTGTTTTTATTTCAGGAATCCGCCTTTGCATTAAAACTCCCTTGTGCATGGTTTATGTATCCTCTGGGGATATCCTTCCGCCTGAAATGGGGAGGTGTTTTTTTCATTTAGAGAATGCAAAAAAACAAAACATCGCACCTTTTCTAGTCCCTTCCACTTTCGTTAACTGCCCTTTGGAGGGTGAAGATTTTATATTGGTTGCCAGTCGCTAACGTCTAACTTTGGCGCGCACTCGGTAGTTGTTACCTTCTTCGCCTTGCTCTTTCCTTCGCTCGGGCAGTAAATTTTCTGGGAAGCAAACTTCTGATAAATCTACCTACGAGGTTCATGTCGAGCTTAAGCATGTCGATATGGCCGAATCTTTTCTCTGCGGCTATCTTCGCATCCAAGGTTTGTCCGATCTTTCCTTCTGATCTTCTGTTTATTTTTACTCTTCCCTCGGGCTTGTGAAAAATCTGGGGCGATCTCGCTCTGGGCTTTTCAAATTACTTTTTCTTGAAATTTTTTCCCTGCCCTTCCCCTGCACCATGCAGCTCTTCGCTGCAGTCCAATTGAAGATTGTTTCTATCGCTCTTCTCTTTCCCGACCCTTTTTCCAATGCCCTGCCTGCGCCGTCGTTGTGCAATAGCAATTGCTGACATGTTAACGAATCAAAAAAAAAGGCCTGACCGAAGACCACCCCACCTTGACGACCTACTTTGAGGGCGAGATGATTGGAGACAAGTATACGTTCCAAACCCGCCGGCCGGAATGGGGATCCAGTGAGAAGAACGATTACCAACACTGGGCACGATTTCCGGCCTATCGTCCGTTGGCGAGCAAAGCCAAGCGTGCCGACTTCAACTACAGGGGTTTCGAGCAGCGGGAACACATTTTCATGCGCTGGAAGGAATATTTTCTAGTTCCCGACCACAGGGTGAAGCAAATCACGGGCGCGAGCTTCGAGGGCTTTTACTACATATGCTTCAATCAGGTCACGGGAAGTGTGTCCGGGATATACTTCCACGCCAAAAGTGAGAAGTTTCAAAAGCTTGAATTGAAACATGTCCAGGACAGGTGTTTCGGGGCTGTAGAGTTTCGGTAAATGGGGGTAGGGGGGAGGTTGAAGAGCAGAAACAAGAAAAAGAAATCAATCCGGGCGTTTGTTTGTGATGCTGGTTTTTTTCTTTTCTATTTATTTTCAAATCATATTTTCATTTCTTTCTCTACTCATTTTCATTTCTTTTTCTTCTGCTCTTCGTTTCTCTTCTTTCCCCTTCCCCCCTCCCCCTTCCTCTTGATTTGCTTTTTTTGTCTGTCTTGCTGCCTCCTTTTTTCGACCCCAAAAGGCGATAACCCTTCATTGATATCATTGGCAGTGTGGTAATTTACCGGACTTTGTGTGGAATAGCGGGTATGGAGTAAGCACGAGTGGAAACCTGTGCAAAGGAAGTGGGTGTTTTTTTAGGAGATGTGCGTGGTGAGAAGGGATTATTTGATCTGGTTCTAGGTTTTTTCTAGTTCATGTTCATTTTTTTACAGTGTTTTATCTTTACTCTTTTCTCTCCTAGTCGTTTCTTCTCCATTTCCTCCATTCCCATCACACGAGATACCCAGTCGTGTGCTCATTTACTCTCCTTCCCCCCCTCAATGATTGATGGCGTACTCGACTTTCCTTTGATTTGGGGCTTGTGGACTTTTTTTTTTATACGCACCTCTTCGGAACTGATATATTCCCTTGGAATCTGTCCTGTTTTCGGTTCTTTTTCTTTTCTTTTTCTTTCTCATCATGAGTTGTATATATCTAAATACCCACCACCACTGCCCCTGGCTATCATATCATCAAGTTAGGTTGGGCTGCCTTGCAAACAGGGCGAGCGAGCGGAGGGAAAGCTGCTATTAACATCGTGAATTACTGGTGAAGTAAGGTGGTGGTGATGACGACGATGGATGGTTTACCGTATCCACCATATTTTGCCTACTTCCGTAGCCTTACCATGCGCATCTTGCCCTGTATGGCTCTCAAACGCCTTTTATCGTATCATATCATACGTATTCTATCGCAATCGTATCGTGACCTCAACTCCCTACCACACCACGTGCCATCCAAGCTGCTGAAGAATTTCTTAATTTTAAGCCCCACTCGCCTGAGGCAAGGAGTGCCCGGATATTTAGGGGAGAAAACAGGGACATTTCAGGGACATTTCGGGAACCTTTCAAAGGTATTTTGCCTTTCTTCGACCAGGAGTTTACCCCCCTCCCCCTATGCCCTGGTTTTTCTTGCCTGGGGCGAGTACGGTACTCAAAGTACTAGTACACAACGTTTCCTTCCGCAAAATGGTGCCGGGAACTTGAAATCAACTCATGGCTAATCCGTTGCGCCTACATGGCGCATAGAAAATGTGAGGGCTTGGCTGAGATAACCTCAAAGGGGAGACATACATGGGTGATTCGGGATCTTACTTATCTCCACGAACATTGCTCTTATTGAAGATTAGAAAAGAGGTGGAGCTGGCTGGGGGGGGGCCCTTCCTTCTACCGGTAGTACTTCTGTCAAGCCATAATGTGGCTGAGGTAACACATTTCTGTCTCTCCCGCCAGAAATACAACTTTTCAAGTCCTACCGTAAAAACTCGAATAATTGGACGGCCTAAAATGCGGTTAATTTAAAGTGTGTATTGCGAAGTGATCTTCTTGTCTCAGTTAATATGGGTTTCATCATTTCTTGGCAGCTATTGATGCAGTGTT